>Ga0299912_10004994_pt1 | contig 10882 bp, 11 predicted proteins | sample RVTome_2_FD_207667 | JGI IMG/M metagenome (GOLD analysis project Ga0299912, IMG submission 207667) | Soil microbial communities from uranium-contaminated site in the Upper Colorado River Basin, Wyoming, United States - RVT95D214 (version 2) ... | reverse complement strand
TTAATACTTCAACCGGTGCTTTCCACGCGGACGATACTGCTGATCATGCGGCTCTTTAGGAGATCAGTGGGACTGAGTGTGCCGTTGGTGTCTGTGCGGTAAAGTCGGTCTCAGGTTTTCGAATATCATAGGATGAAGAAAAACAGGCTGACCTTGCTGAGGTAATTACCGAAAGCGGGTCAGCCTTTTTTGAACAATGTCGAAGGGGTATGGTGATGAGAGAGGAGAACCGGTTCTCGTATATTGAGATGGTGACCGCAGCGATCGTGTTGGGCCTGGTTGGAATGACGGCTGTTCCGAAGTTTATCGAAGCTAACGAAGAATCCAGGACCGGTGAGCTGATCGATGGACTGCAGACGGTGCGTGCTCAGCTTGCCTTATACCATGTTCAGCACGAGGATCTATATCCTCCTACTTACTCGTTTGAGGATTTCAAAAGTGCAATGACAACACGAGTCGGGCAGTTTGGTCCATATGTCAGGAAGATTCCTGTGAATCCCTGCAATGGTCTTGATACGGTTCGGTTTGACGGCGAACCGGCAGGGGCCAACTTGGCCGGGTGGCGGTTCGATACGAAGACCGGTTTGTTCCAGGCCGACAACAATGCTGTATATGCAGCTCTTTGAAAGAACCAGGGAATCTGTGAATGGCGACATGGTTGGGAACCGATGCTCAATCATATTTCCTTTTAGCAGATGGGTCGACCATGCTGAGGTAATGACCGATGGCGGGGCAGCCTTTTTGATGGGATGGATAATATCGGAGTAACAGAAAGGACAGGTAATGTGATGAGAAAAGAAAGAGCCTTCACGCTTGTTGAGATTCTGGTCGTTGTTGTACTGCTTGGCATACTTGCCGGGGTGGTCCTTCCATTGGTCGCGGGCAGCTCGATATCGGCTAAAGAGAGCGCTCTCGGCCATGATCTGCAAATGCTTCGAAGGTTTGTTCTGATTTACAAAACCCAGCATAGGGAAATCGGACCCGGTTACCCGGATGGCGATACGACTCAAGCGCCTACTGAGCTGGCTTTTACTGAACAGATGACAATGTCAAGTAATCCTGCCGGGCAGACGGCTGCTGTAGGGACTGCGGGTTTTGTGCGGGGTCCTTATGTGATGAAATTACCCGTTAATCCGTTGAACAATAAAAGTACGGTTCAGATGCTTGATAACGCAGAGAATTTTCCGGCGAATGCAGACAACAGCCATGGCTGGATATACAAGGCATCTACGTCGGAGGTCCGAAGCGACAGCATCGGAACCAATGACAGCGGGAAACCATACTATGAATATTAACGGCCGAACTCATTACTGCACTGGCAGGCGAGGTTTTACACTCGCTGAAGCGATGATGGCCGTCGTGGTGCTGGGTATAGCGGCATCGAGTCTGCTGCTTCCCTTTATGAGTGGGGCGGCCGTGCGGGCCGAGGGTATTAACAGGACTCTGGCCGCCCGGTTGGCAAGCGACCTGATGGAGCAGATCCTAAGACTGCCGTTCCATGATCCTGATGACGAGACTTCCTACAGTCTGGGGCCGGATGCGGGAGATCTCGACAACATTGACGATTATCACGGCTATTCTGAGCCTCAAGGGCAAATGAAGGATGCCACCGGAGCGGTATTTACTAATTCGAAGTATGCCAATTTCAGCAGGAATGCGACTTGTGTTTATCATGCTATGTCGCCGCAACCTGTGCCAGGCAGCATAGAAGAGTGCAATTTTATTAGTGTCACCATACATGTGAACTACAGCGGCAAAGAAATGGCGGCCATAGTTCGGCTTGTGAGTGAATGAAGAATTACCGATATAACAATGGATTTACGCTGATCGAGCTGCTCGTGGCCCTGATTGTTACCAGCATCGTGACCACGGCGGTGGTGACGTTGGCCTATGCCATGAGCTCGGCCGGCGATGCCACGGACGATATGAGCCGGAAGCAGGCCCAGGTGCGTTTCGCAACTGTGAGGGTTTCCGACCTGATTCGGCACTGCAAGCTTGTATGTTATGCCTCCGCTGATGAGATGGCTGTTTGGCGAGCAGACGATAAACCCAAGGATGGAAAAATCAATATCGGCGAATTGACTTATATCAAGGCCGGAGCGGCGCACGATAATTTGCAGCTTTATACATTTTCGGGCAGCGCGGAGATAAGCCTTGGTTGGATCGGCGCGCTGGCGACAAACTGGTGGTCTGCATACGGCAATCTGGACGATCCGCTGAGCCTGATACCGGAATGCAGCAACGTGACGTTTTATATCGATGATTTGGTTTCACCGACGAAGAGCAGGCTCGTGAGTATTACATTTGACGTTGTTGAGAATGATGCGACTTGCCAATACCAGATAAACGCGATGCTGCGCGGCTGGGCGGGAAACCTGCTCGACGCAAGCGGGAACATCGTGAGTGATGACGATTAGTATGAAGACTGGAAAAAATACATTCGAAAGAATGGGGGCTGCGCTGCTCGTTGTGCTTTTCATTGTCATGGCAATAACGATTATAGCGCTTGGCTTCGTATCGCAGAGCGATGTTGAATTGGCCTGCGGCCAAAATATGGTAATGCGGACAAAAATGGACTATTTGGCCGAGTCCGGCCTGGAGCACGCCAGAGGGCTGATTCTAAATCCCCAGGATGTCAGATCCCCGGACGAATACTGGAAAGGCGGTACGAATCTGCAACTGACCTCCGGCAGTGACTTTTACGATGTCTGGGTGGATCGTGATGCAAACGATTTCTGTAATTATATCATAGACTGTAATTCCTACCGGCTTCAAGCGACAGAAAAAATCATCTTGAGCCGTTTGCACGCCGAGCTTCGGCTCGACCCGTGCATCGCTTACTGGGCCGGTACGAGCACAACGATTCCGTCACTAATGACAATCAAAGGCGATGTTTATTGCGGTGGCACTTTGATAAATAGTGGAACTATCATCGGTGATGCGTTCGCCACAGGCATGATAAACGGGACAATCACAGGGCGGAAAAATGAATCGGTTAGCTCGGCGTATCCTGTGGCCTGGCCGGGCCTTGTGAGTACTGATTTCGGACCAGCACCGTATTATATCGGCTCAAAATCCTATCATGCAGATGTACCCGCCGATGCCAATTCACTGGTTGGCGCGTATGGAACCTCCGAAACGAACCGAGCGGGGATTTGGTACTGCGCCGGGAATGCGAATATGTCCGGCGGCGCAACTATTAATGGCACACTTGTTGTCATCAACAACCTCACAGTGAGTGGCCCAAACAACGTAATCATTGCTGAGCCAAACTTTCCAGCTCTATTAGTAGGCGGACAAGTGGTTATGAAAAACGGCGGGTCATTAGTTATTAGAGGGCTTGCCCAAATTGGAGGACCGATAGCAGACGATCCGAATACGACAAGCGCAAATATTTCCATGACCGGCGGTTTGTTTATCGCCAACGATGGTGTAACTTCGGATAAAGTTATAGTCAATATCACAGCGGCTCCGGCAATCGCGTCGATTGAGACCTGGTCGGCGCCCGGCGTTCCAAGAAGGTGGGGGCCGGCTGCGGGGGCGTTTTTTAGAAGTATCGAAAGAAAATAGAGGCGGCTTATGCGGCCTTTTGACGAGCCTGTAAGATGACTTGTTTATCGGCCTTTGTGTGCAATAAAAAGAAAAAAACGGAATATATTGAGAATAACAGCGTCATGTTGGAACGCGGCAAAATATCGAAATACGGGATGGTTACCATCGTACTGTTTTGACGATTGTACCAATTCTACTGGTCTTGACTATAGAAAGTATGAGAAATGACATTTATATCGTTTTCTTAGTGTCCAATAGACGGAATGTGTGAGGGGAAAACTTGTCTGTTATATAAGTTTTAAAAGGTCAGATAACACTAAAGGTGTATCGAGCTGTAAAGTTGGTTGTTTAGTCGGGTAAAGATGCATCTTAAACAGGACGAAAAGAGAACGGAGGAGGGTGATAATGTATCGGCACAGAATGAGGAGGTTAGTTAGAATGCCGGGTTTAATATATCAGACAACAAGGCTGCATTGTCCCTGTGTCTATGAGGACACCAGGTACGGTTTGCGAGGGATAAGCAGCGGTTTCACTATGGTAGAGATAATCATAGTGGTTGTGATTATCGCAATAGCTGCGCTGGCGGCGGTACCAATGATGAGCTCGGCAGCAAGCTTACAAATACGCTCCGCGGCAAATATGATCGCTGCCGACCTTGAGTACGCCAGAAGTATGTCAATCAGCAGAGGGCAGTATTTTTGTGTTGTTTTTAATGAGAGCACAGATAGTTATCAGATAGAGGATCAGGGCAGTATTGTTATAAAACATCCTGTAAAAAAGGGTTTTGATTACATTATAAGTTTTCAGAACGACAGCAGGTTGAGCAAAGTTGATATCACTAATGTAAGTTTCACTGATAATAAAATACGATTCGATTGCCTTGGAAGTCCCGACAGCGGAGGTACTGTTACCTTACAGGCGGACGGGACTACCAAAACGATTACAGTAGAGCCTGTAACAGGATTTATCTCGATCCAGTAAACAGAAGAGGAAAACAGGTAAATGGTATCCTGGGGTTTAAAAATTCGTGGTCAGCAGCCGATAGGGTTGGACATCGGTCATAACTCTATAAGGATGATTCAACTGTTGATCAATGATGAGCAGATATCTGTTATTGCAGCGGATGAAACTCATATTGATGCCGGCGTGAACGATGACGAGCAGGCACGAAGAAGCTTTGTTGTTTCGGCGATAAAACGAATGCTTGCAAATGGCAGCTATCACGGTAGAAATGTCGTCTCATGTTTGCCGAGCGGCAAATTAAGAATCACCAGCCTGCGATTGGCGGAGACGGAAAGATATGACATCGAGCAGGCTTTGAGAAGGGAAGTTACCCAACGGTTCGGATTAGATCCCGATAAGGATGCAATGGACTATGTGGTTGCCGGCAGCGTTCTGCAGGGTGACGAGGTTAAAAACGAGCTGATTTTATTCGCCACAGATAACGAAGCAATAAAAAGCCACATTGAAATGCTTGAAGAAACCGAACTAAAACCAGTGGCAATAGATACGATACCATGTGCGTTATTCAGGAGCTTTGAGAGGTCGCTGAGACGTCAGGAAGATAGAGAGCGGACATCTGTTTTTGTGGATGTAGGAAGCCGCCTTACGACCGTTGTGTTTGGCCGGGGAGGAGAAATTAGTTTTGTAAAACAGATCTCGATCGGCGGACAAAATTTTACGCAGGAAATCGCGGCGAAACTGGGTGTTAACGTCAGTGAGGCCGAGACGCTGCGAGAATCGCTTCGGGCGGATCCGGACCTTTTCTCAGAGAAGTCGGACCTGGCGGAACAAACGCCTGCCGAGAACCGGAATAATGTGGACCCATCGACCCGACAAGTGATTGTTGACGCGGCAAATGCGGTTGCTGAAGACCTTGCAAAAGAGGTGTCCTTGTGTCTTAGGTATTATACGGTGACATTCAGAGGCAAGCGTGTTGAGCGGGCAGTTTTTGCCGGGGGTGGAGCGTACGAGGATATTTTACTTAATGTATTAAGGCGTCGATTAGCGGTTGAGATTGAAGTGGCCCAGCCGTTGAGAGGTTTTGATTTGTCAAGTGCAAGAACAAACGTACATTTTAACAGTAGCAGGCGTGGCCTGTTTTGTGAGTGGGCGGTAGCCGTGGGGCTTAGTCTTAAGGGATGGGATAGAATCAAAAGTGGCGAACGTCAGGCGAGATACGAGTTACAAGAGAGTTATGAAAGAAATTGATTTTCTTCCAGAATGGTACAAAAGCGGCAGACGGCGTCAGGTCAGTTACCGCACGCAATACATCGCAATAGGCGGTGTATTTGTGGTAATGATTGTGTGGAGTTTAGTTACCACACATTCGATTTCGCAAGCCAAAGCCCAGTATGCTCAAATGGCCCCAAATCAGGCCCGGGCGGAAGAGATTTCATGTAAATTGGCTGAGCTTGAAAATGAAATAAGCGTATTAAGAAAGAACGCCGAATACATAGAAGAAATTGATTCCAGAATTGATGTCGCAGGCGTTTTGGCGGAGTTGAGTTTTTTGATTGATGAAAAGATAGTCCTTCGAAAAGCGGAGTTTATTGCGGAGAAGTTCCTGAGCGAGGATGATGTCAAACCATCTCCGGCCGCGGTTGTCAGGGCGGTCCAGGCCAACCTGAACAATAAGAAGGAACTGCCGCTTGGTAATGTGCGATTCAAGATTGTGATAGCCGGCGTGGCGGCCGGTGCGAGCGATGTGGCGATTTTGATGTGTAAATTGGAAGACTCGCCGTACTTTTGTCAGGTTGTACTGGCCTTTTCGCGGGGAGATGCCGAAATCGGGATCGAAGGGGCGCCTTCATTTTCCGCTGACACAGATATTGCCGGCGGGGTTGTGAAAAGTAAAGATCGTATTCTTGCGTCCGGGGCTCAACGCAAGATTCAGATAAATGAGTTTGAGATAAATTGCTATTTGGCGAATTATCGTCAGCGGTAAAAGGTGAAGAGCAAAGATGTTTTTTCGGGAACGACAACAATTAACGATATGTGTTATAGCTGGAGTGATTGTGTGCGTGTTTGTGCTGTTTGGGTATCTGCCTTTACGCAAGAGTATGAAGGCTGTTAAACAGGCCAAAATTGCACAGACACTTGCAATTGCCAAAGGTGCTGCGGATAGCAGGCAACTGCCTCTGCTCAAGGAGCAATTACTGGAACTGCAGGCCAGACTTGGAAACTATGAGGCCGGCATACCTGAGAAAAATACCTTTGGCGGATTTTTAGGCAGCGTTACTGATTTGATGAATGAAAACAATTTGAAAGAGCAAGAGGTCACGCCCGGCGAGGAAGTGAAAGCTGACCGGTTCAATTGTATTCCAGTTAGTATACGCTGTAAGGGTGAATTGGCGCAGATATTCAAGCTCTATCGCCAGTTCCAGACATTAGACAGGTCAATTCGCATAGAGCAGGTAAAGTTGTCTAATGACGGCGGTTATAAGGGCCAGGTGAGTATGGAGACGCGGGCAATCATATATTACAAAGCAAAAGTCGGGTAAAGATAAGAAGAAAGCAAAAGTCCAGATGAGACAAAAGGTGACAAATCGCGGCGGCCGGGCTAACGGGCTTATCGGTCAATTGGCGGCTGAAAAGAAAAAGGCCGTAGCAGCATCATGTTTGATTGCAGTGATGGCCATTATGTGGGTCAGAGTCCTCACTAAGCAAACGCCGGAAGCCGCTGGAGCGGCGTTTATGACAGAACAACTGAACGCTGAAGGCTCGTCGAATCAGGAATTAAAAGTATCGTTTATAGAATTGCCGCAGGTTGCAGGACGTAATGATGTAATCACCAGAGACTTTTTTGCATCGAAAGGCTGGCGGCACTTTGATAGTGAAAAAGAGCGGAACTTAGCTGTTATTGAAGAAGTAAAAGTCGTTTCAAAAAATGGTAATGAAGAAGTAATAAGAAAAGTTGCAGAGAAGCTGAAACTGGAAGCAATAGTGTTGAGCAATAATCCCCGGGCTTTTATCAACAATAAGGTGATATCAGTGGGCGGCAATGTGCTCATCCGTGATGGAGTTGATACGTATGAATGTGAAGTGATTGATATAAAAGAGAACATAGTGGTTATAAAGTGTAGAGAAACAGAAGTAACGTTGAAATTAAAGCATGTGTCAGATTAAGAATTGATTTTTGTATGATGAAAGGAAAAAGGAGCCAAATTATGTATTGTGATAAATTTACGAAAAATAAAGTGAAGACACGAAAAAGCCTGTTTGTGTGGGGCTTTGTGTTGATAACACTGATGGTGACAACAGTCGCCGGTGCGAATGCGTCCGCCGGCAAGCCGGCCCAGATAATTGACAAGTTCGAAGCCGAGGAGGAGTTTGGCGTACGCAAGGCCCTGGAAATGCTTGGCAGTCAGTGCGGCAAGAACATTGTGCCATCGCCTAATGTCGACGGCGTATTGGCGTTCAGGAGTCTTAAGAATGTCACCTTTGAAGAGGCTATGGATGCCATTTTGGGCGAGAACTTCAAATATGAAGAAGATGGCAAGCTGATCAAGGTATACACCAAGGATGAATATCAAAAGATGAAGCAGGATCCGGCGCGGATGGAACACAAAGTATTTACTTTATATTACATCACGGCCGAAGAAGCTGCAAAGCTTATTTCACCTGTTCTCAGTGGTTCTGCAAATGCAAAGATCGAAAAGAGCACAGCAGCAGAGAAGGGTATAACCAGTGTCTCCAGCGGGAGCTCCTCTGGTGGGGGTTCCTCGGCAAGTTCCGGAGGTGGTGGTGATACAATGGCGCTAAACGATATGCTCGTTGTATACGACTATCCTGAGTATATCGAAAAAGTGGCAGAAGTTATAAAGTCGATAGACATCAGGCCGAAGCAGGTTCTCGTCGAGGCTACTATCTTAAGTGCTGTTCTGACCGAAGACAATAAATTCGGCATAGACTGGAACTTAATGGCAGGAGTTGGTCTGACTGGAATGGCCGGAACCCAGGATTACGCCAGCCCCGGGGGTACGGTTGATATAGTTGATAGAGGTACAGGGGCAATTTCACCCATTCAGCAGATAGCTGCTTCTGGTGGTACGCCGGGCACCCCTATGGAAACTTCCGGATTTGCTACCCCACAAATATCTGGATTAAGAGTAGGAGCAACCAGTGGAGATCTGTCAGTTTTCATAACCGCACTGGAGAGCATAACAGATGTTACTATTTTGGCGAATCCTAAAATTCTTGCCGTTAATAAGCAGCAAGGTTATGTGCAAATCGGTAAGACGCTTGGATATCGTGGCAGTACGGCCATTTCCACCGGAGGTGTAGCTACTCAGGGTGAAGTGCAGTTTCTTGAAACTGGAACGGTTCTGACGTTCAGGCCCTATATCGGCAACGATGGCTATATCCGAATGGACATTGATCCAAAAGACAGTACCGCGCAGCTTAATGTTGACAAGGTACCGGATGAGACCGTCACACAGGTAAAGACGAATGTGATTGTAAAGGACGGCGAAACAATTGTGATTGGCGGCCTGTTCAGGGATGTTGTAACTACAATACGTTCCCAGGTTCCGATTCTGGGTGATGTTCCTATTGTCGGGGGTCTTTTCAGAGGAACAAATGATAGAACGGAACGACAGGAGGTAATCGTCCTGCTTACACCTCACATTATTGAAGAGCCAAGTGAGACTGAGGGAGCGGCCAGAGTGGCGGACATCAGCCGTAAACGCATTGGTGCCAAAGAGGGATTGCAGTGGATAGACAGGTCCAGATTAGCAGAAGATCGCTACGCAAAAGCTGTTAGCCTATATAAACAAAATGACAGTGTATCAGCAATGAAAGAGCTCAACAGTGCACTGAATCTTCGCCCGACCTACCTTGAGGCTATACGTCTGAAAGAGAGAATCATCACAGAATCAAGTCCTGAAGAGGCGGAAAAACTCGAGAGGATTATGCTGGAAGATATTGATCGCGAAAATAGTGCTAAATGGTTTAGGAATTGATCTCTTATTGTAGATCAAGAAGCAACTTGAAGTATTCAAGAAGGCTGGAGTAGTTGTTTTGAGACTTGGAAGAAGCTTATATTTGATAGTCACGTTAGTAGTGGCGTGCTGTATGTTCATAGCGACTCTTGCCGTGGGGCAGAATTCTGGCACGGAAGAGGTTTGGCTTCATGCCGGCAGCATCCAGCGTATGTACGTTGTGCCGGTATGTAGCGTTTTCGTGGCTGTGGGCGTGATTTTGCTCGGCTGGTCCTGGCTAAGACTGGCCGGGGCGGTCACGTCCATAGCCATGCTTATTAAGCATGACAAGGCAAATGCTGTCGGCAGGGACAAAGGCTTCTTCGCTTACCTTAAGAAGACAAAAGTAGACGAGTTGTGCAAAGCTGTTAACGAGCATTTTAACGATAGTGCCGCTCGCACTGCCGAGTACGACAGACAAATAAAAGATTTTCAGCTTCAGATTCAATTATCTCACAAAAGAGAAAAAAACGCCGAGGCGATTATATACAGTATTCGTGATGCTGTCATCGTTGTTGATGAATATGACAGGCTTTTAATGGCGAACGAGGCGGCAGGGCGGCTTTTTAAGTTTGATTTTAAGAACTCGGAGCATCCGCCTGTCACCGAACTGATAGGTGCGGAACAAAGTGAATTTGCAGGTTTTTTAAGTCACAGCAGAAAAAGTAAAGGCCAGGCGACCAGGCGGGAGATTGAATTTATAGAAGATGGAGATAGAAAAACTTTTGACTGCATTGTTTCGTGTGTTTATGACCAGAACAGGCAGGTCTGCGGGATTGTGGCGGTCCTGCATGATGTTACACGCGAAAAACAGATTCAGCAGATGAAAAATGATTTTGTCAGTCATGTGTCGCATGAGCTGAAAACACCTCTTGCTTCTATTACAGCCTATTCGGAAATGCTTGTTGATGGTGAAGCGAATGACGAGCAGACAAAGAAAGAATTTTATTCGGTGATTCAAAATCAAGCCAAACGGTTAAATCGGCTGATCGAAGACATCCTGAATACTTCGCGTATCGAATCGGGCTTGATAAAAGTGAGCAAGGAGCCGGTAAGCTTGACAATGCTCATAGAAGAGCAGTTGCAGATGATCAAAGGCTTCGCTGAAGAAAAGAATATCGAGATCATTGGGCAAAAGCCGATCGTATTCGACCAGGTATATGTAGACAAAGACATGATGTCTCAGGTAATTATTAATCTGCTGAGTAACGCTGTCAAATATACACGGTCAGGAGGGACAGTCAGGATTGCAACTGAAGTTGACGAGGCTGCATCTTTGGCTCGGGTAATTGTAACTGATACGGGGGTAGGGATCCCGGAAGATGAAATCGAACATGTCTTTGACAAAT
>Ga0299912_10004990_pt1 | contig 10885 bp, 9 predicted proteins | sample RVTome_2_FD_207667 | JGI IMG/M metagenome (GOLD analysis project Ga0299912, IMG submission 207667) | Soil microbial communities from uranium-contaminated site in the Upper Colorado River Basin, Wyoming, United States - RVT95D214 (version 2) ... | reverse complement strand
CTATGCCAAAGTCGACTCGCTAATTTTCGCGGGAATTGATTCGCCGCACGACGTGGAATCGAAAGTAACCCGGGACAAAGTAACTGAGCGAATAGTCTACGATGTGTCCCTCGCGCGAGAACAATTGCGCCTCCAGCTTGAGCAGCATGTCGCCGCGCTGAAGGTTGAGCTTGCGGGCGGTGGGCAAATCGGCGGCTTCGGTGATGATGTCGGTGCGAGAGTGGCTCAGCACCGGTTCGCCGCGCTGAAGGAATAAATCCAGCACCGATCCGTTGAACGTCTCGCTCAAGTCTTGCTTTCCAAGAAAAGCGGTGGGGACAACGTCTACCAGGTAAGCCACTGGCCGCGCGCCGGTCATGATCACGCGCGTTACAGAAAGCACTTGGGTTCCTGGCGCAACCTGCAAACGCTCAACTTCGTGCGGCGCTGCTTCGCGCTCGACGATCTCGGCCTCGCCCATGTGCGTTTCCAGACCCATGCGCCGCGCGAGCGTATCGAGGCTTTCGAGTTGCTCCAGCCCGGTTTCGAGGACGGGCTGCTGCGGAGATATAAATGTCCCAACGCCGTGACGGCGGATGACAATGCCGCGCTGCTCCAGTCTGGAGAGTGCTTCGCGGACGGTGGCGCGGCTGACATTGAAGCGATTGCTCAACTCGGCTTCAGACGGAAGCAATCCATCATCACGAGCCAGATTGCCAGCCTCAATCCCGGAGAGGATCTCGTTCACAACTTGTTGAGCGAGGGGGATACTTTTTCGAACCATCAACTCAATTGCCTGATTGGCAGAGAGCTAGAAATTGCAGCTTAGCAAAAGAATATAGACGATAGTCGTCTGATGACTTGTTTCATTATATCATTATTTTTACAAAAGTCAATAGGTTATTGACAAATCTATAGTTTTGTAATACAATGATGTCAGACTTCTGTCGTCTTATAACATCACCCACAAGCCAATAGCCGTTGTAGAGAATAAATATCCCCATTCTCTGCCAGGAACTTGGGAGGACGCACATGGAACGATTCGGCTACGTTCGGGCCGCAAGCACAGCAGAAGCCGTCGCCTTGTTGAATGAGCCGGGCGCGCGCAGCCGCCCCCTGGCCGGCGGCACCGACCTGATACTGATCACACGCGCAGAACCTTCCCTGTGCGATCGCGTGGTAGACATCACCCAGATCCCCGATTTGCAGCGCATCATTCGAGATGGCGACCGCGTGACCATCGGCGCTGCCGCCACATTCAGTCAAGTCATCGAGAGCCAGATTGTTTCGGATACAGCCCCCTTGCTCACTCAAGCCTGCCGACAGGTCGGGGCCGCGCAGATTCGCAACATGGGAACGTTGGGCGGCAACGTCGCCAACGCCGCGGCCTGCGCCGATTCCTTGCCGGCGTTGGTGTGCCTGAATGCAACGGCTCGCGTCTTGACCCCGCAGGGCGAACACGAGTGGCTTGTCTCGGAGTTGGTGCGCGGGCCGAATCGAACGATTATCCCGGCTGGCGGATTGCTCGTCTCGTTGAGTTACCAGGTTCCTTTGCCCGGCAGCCGCAGCGTCTTTATGAAACTTGGACGGCGCAATGCGATGGCGATCTCGCGCTTGACCGTCGCCGCGTTAGGACGATTGGATGAGGCGGGCCGCATCGCCCAAGCCCGGCTCGTGCCAGGTTCGGCCACGCCGCAAATCTGCCGCTTCAAAGTTGTGGAAGACAGCCTGATAGGTCGCGTGCCGAGCCAAGACCTCTATCAATCTGCCGCGCGATTGGCTGCCGACGAGATGACACGGCTCTCTGGGCGGCGCTGGTCATCCGAGTTCAAGGAACCGACGTTGATCGCCATGACGGCTCGCGCGCTGGAGCAAGTGTTTGAGCCGGAGAGGAAGGGCGCATGAAGATCGCTTTCACCTTGAATGGTTCTCCCGTCAGTGTGGACGCTCCCGCCGATAGTTCTTTGCTGACCGTCCTGCGCGACCATCTCAATATGACCGGCGTCAAAGAAGGCTGCGGAGTGGGCGAGTGCGGCGCCTGCTCTGTGCTCCTCGATGGGCGATTAGTGAACTCGTGCCTGGTGCTGGCCGCGCAAGCGAGCGGACGGCAAGTTGTCACCATCGAGGGCATTCACGGCCCGGAGGGTGGCCCCAACGATTTGCAGCAAGCCTTCATTGACTATGGTGCCGTGCAATGCGGCTACTGCATCCCCGGCATGGTGCTGGCTGGTGAAGCGCTTCTGGCCGCCCATCCAAAACCGACGCGGACAGAGATTCGCCAGGCCATCGCGGGCAATCTATGTCGCTGCACTGGCTACCAGCAGATGGTTGATGCTATCGAAGCCACGGCGAGACAGAGACAAGGTGAACAAGAGATCGGCGATACATCTCATACGACTGTCGCGCCGCATCCGGCGTCCGATCTCCGACCTCTGACCTCCGGCCTCCAATACGTCGGCAAGCCGGCCGCACGAGTGGATGCGCTGGACAAAGTTCTGGGCACGGCCCGGTATGTGGGCGATTATCGCTTGCCTGGCATGGTCTATGCGCGCGCTTTACGAAGCACCTTGCCTCACGCGCGCATCGTCCGCGTGGACGTGACGCCAGCCCTGCGAGTGCCCGGAGTGTTGGCCGCCATCACGTGCAACGATTTTGTGGATCACGGTCGCTTTGGCTATCCCGTCGAGGATATGTATATGCTCGCCTACCAACGCGTGCGCTATGTGGGCGATGCCATCGCTGCGATTGCCGCCGAGACGGAAGATGCGCTCCAGGCTGGATTGAACGCTATCGTCGTGGAACTTGAGCCATTGCCAGGCGTCTTTGATCCGATAGCGGCCTTGCGGCCCGATGCGCCCATCATCGGCGAGCGGCCGTGGGACGCGCCGGACTTGCCCCGAGGCAACCTGCTGACCCAGTACGTCGTTCGCAAAGGCGAGCCGGATGCTCTCCTGGCTGAGTGCGCTGTGACTCTCGACGAGGAATACAGCACTGCGCATCAAGAGCACGCTTACCTCGAGACCGAAGGCGCGCTCGCGGTGCCATGGCTGGACGGCTCTGGCATCACGGTCTATGCCTCGTGCCAGAGCATATTCATCAACCGGAATAATCTGTGCCGTGTACTCAGCCTGCCGCAAGAAGATGTCCGCGTGATTCAACCGCCGGTGGGCGGCGCGTTTGGCGGCAAGGACGATTTGATGTATCAGACCTCCGGGCAGGTTGCCAAACTCGCCTTGCTGACAGGCTGCCCGGTGCGCATGACGTTTAGCCGCGAAGAATCCATGATCGCTTCTTACAAGCGAGACGCCATGCAGATGCGCATCCAGCTTGGCGCGGACCGCGATGGCACGCTGCGGGCGAGCAAGATTCATGCCGTGGTTGATAGCGGCGCTTACGCCAGCATCACTCCCTTCACCGCCTGGCGGTCGAGCATCCACGCGATGGGCCCGTACCGCTACGACGCCTGCCATGTGGACACGGATGTGGCGTATACGAACAACGGTTATTCGGGCGCGTTTCGCGGCTTTGGCAACACCGAGGTGTGCGCCGGCATCGAGCAGGCGATTGACGAACTGGCCTACCGGCTCGGCATGGATCCGATTGACTTGCGTCTGCGCAATTGCCTGCGCCCTGGCGACACCACCCCGCACGGTCAGCCGCTTGGCGACGATGTGGCGCTGGCCGAATGTCTTGATCAAGTCCGCAAACTATCCGGTTGGGATCGCAAACGATCTGACTTCCGACCTCGAACTTCCGACCTCCGACATCCGACTTCTGGCCTCCGAAAAGGCATCGGCGTTGCGGCGGTCTTTCACGGCATGTCGTTGGGCGCGGAAGGCGCCGACTTTGCCGTCGGCACTCTGACCATCAACGACGACTACACCCTGACGCTCACTTCCGGCTTGACCGATTATGGCACCGGCTCGCGAACAGTCTTTACCCTTATCGCCGCCGAGACGCTTGGCCTGCGGCCGGAACGCTTCAAGATGCCGCGCCCCGATACCAAATCGGCGATAGACAGCGGCCCGACGGTGGCCTCGCGCGCGACGGTGCTGGGCGGCAATGCTACGCGCGTTACCGCGATGCGGCTCGACAGCCTGCTGATGCGCGCGGCGGCTGATCTCTTTGGCTGCCAGGATGCCCAAGTTTTGCGTCACGGCGAGCAGTACATCGGCCCGAACGAAGAACCTGCGTCGTTCGAGCAGGTGGTCGCTCATGCGCGCAAGATAGGCTTGACGCTTTCGACGCGCGGACGATGGAACATGCCAGAGATACACTGGTCGTTCGAGCGAGGCCAGGGCAAGCCCTACTTTGCTTACCACTTTGGCGCCCAAGTGGCCGAGGTGCTGGTGGACACGGGGACTGGCAAGGTCGAGGTGACAGGCATCTGGGCCGCGCACAACACGGGCAAGGTTATTTTTCCTCAAGGCGCGTTGGGGCAACTGTACGGCGGCATCACGCAGGGCCTGGGCTATGCCCTAATCGAGCGGGTGGACTTTGACAATGGCTACCTGCAAGCCACGAACTTTGACGAGTACCTGATTCCAACGGCGATGGACGTGCCGGATATTGTCGGCGCGTTTGTCGAAAAACCTTTCGCGCACGGCCCGTTCGGGGCCAAGAATCTTGGCGAGCCGGGCATGGTGCCGGCCGCGCCCGCCATCCTGAACGCCATCTTTCATGCCACCGGCCGGCGGATTCGCCGCTTGCCCGCGAACCTGGAGCGAGTGCTGCTGGGGCACGACCTGCGCAAAGAGGGTTCCGACCGCGCCTGCAAGCTGGGACTGCGTCACGGTCAATGACTCTTCACACTGGGACAAATACTTTCGAGAACCGGGAAATAACAGACACCAGCCGTCCCCGGGCCCGTATGCACACCCAACACTGGTGAAAGCTCGGCGATGAGCCACTCGACGCACGTCAGGCGCTCTTCAACCAGCTTTTTGATTTTCTCGGCTTCCTCTTGCGCTGCAGAGTGAACGTAGGCAATCTTGATCTTGCCCATCTTGCCCACCGCCGCCTCGACCATGTCTACTATGGCCTGATAGGCTTTGATGCGGCTGCGAGCCTGCCCCAGGGCCACGATCACGCCGTCTTCCATGCCAATGAGTGGCTTGATGTTCAACAGTGATCCGACCAGATGCTTGGCCCGACCAATCCGGCCCCCCATGTAGAGATACCTGAGCGTGTCCGCCGTTTGAATCATCCGGGTGATCGGCATCATCTTCTTCACCAGGCCCACAATGTCGGCCAGTGATTTTTCTTCCAGCGCGGCTCTCGCGGCCTCGATCACCATCCAGCCCTGGCACATGGAGGCATTCAGGGTGTCAATGATTTCCACGCGCAAATCCGGCAAAAGCTCTTGCATCATCGGTTTGGCTGCCATGGCTGCCTGGTAGGCTCCACTTCCCTTGGAGGTCATGTGGATGCTGACAATCTCGCGCACGCCTTCTTCCCTGGCCAGACTCTCGTACAGCTTGAGATAATCGCCGGGGCCAGGGCTGGCGGTGGTGGGCAATTCCTTGGCGGTGGGCAACCATTTGTAGAAGGCATCCCGTTGGATGGTTACCAGATCTCTCAACACTTCTTGCCCCCGATGGATATAGTAGGGAACCCAGTGGATGTGAAGCGATTGGATGAGCGCTTCCGGGATGCTGGCGACGCTATCGGTCACGACGGCTACGCTAGGCACAGCACACTCCTTATGATGGACTTATCCACAGCGCCAAGCAGTGCTGGCGGCGAAGACTTGCAGGTTGGCTTTTGTACAGCGCCTAGTTTACCACCAAAACAACAAACTCGGAATAGTGAAGAAGGCGCGTCCGACAAAGAGCGGCGGAATCGTTCCCGCCGTTCTGAACTTTGTGGTATCATCAAGCCATGACAGGTTCCGGCGCTTACACTTGCACAGAAATGGAATTGACTACCTTGTCTGACCATTTGCGCGTGTTGGGCAATACCAACCTGGCAAAAATGACGAGGGTGATTTGTGGGTTGTGACTACTACTATGTGGCCTGTTATCGAGCCGATTAACCTGATCCGTTATCTATTGGCGTGGAAAGTCAACCGGACGCTGGTGCGATTGCCGCGCTGTCTGCCCGTGGAACTGTCGCGCGTCTTGGGGACGCTCATCGCCGAACGTCTGCCCACGCGCGAGGCGCAGCCCTGGCGCAAAGCCCTAACCAAATGGGAAGGCTATGACGACGCTCAAAAGAAAAATGCCCCGGTTCCCGAAGTGTCTTGGCCCATTGAATCGGTCTTGTTCGTTTATCCAGGCAAGCAAGTGTATGGTCAGGGCGAGTTGATCTTTTGGGAACTAAAACTCGTCGGCAAGAGCGCCGAGCATGGCCTGTTCCTGGAAGTCATCTTGCCGGCCATGGAAGGAGCCAGCACGACCACCGATCCGCGCTGGCATCGCGCCAACAGTCTGTGGGGCGGCTTTGACATCCAGGCGATCTATGCCGCGCGCGGGCCGCGTTGGGAGCCGGTGGCAAGCGACGGCAAGTTGAACCTGCGTTATCGCGCGACGCCGAATCAGTGGGCCGATGGGTTGACGTTCACTCCGACCTCGCAGCGCACACTTGACCACTTGACCTGGCTGACGCCGTTTGATTTACAAGACTCTTCGGGTTTGACAAACCCGAAGAGTCTGTATGCTCCAATTTTGCCCAAGCTGCTGGAAGCGTTGGCCGCGCGGATGAGCCTGTTCATACCGGGCAAGCGCCGCGCACATGCCGATGTATGGAATGTGTTGAGCGCGGAAGACCAAGCTGCATTGCGCGGCGCGATAGAGCAGGCGGCTGAGTTTCCCGTGCGCCGCCAGGATATCGAGCGTGCCCCCAAGGGGTGGCCAGGGCGGTGGATCGGCGCTCAAACCTTTTTGTTCATTCCCGATCCCTTCGTTCCTTACCTCGAGCTGGCTTCCATCCTCCACATCGGCAAGCAGACGCATTTCGGGTGTGGCACGTTTGTCCTCGGGTGATGCGCCCGTCATACTTCGGGTGTGATCCATCGGGGCAACTCGGCAATGCTTTCGAGGACATGGTCAGGCTGAACGGGCGCGTGATCGAGGTCGGCGCGCTGCGTGACGCCCGTTAGCACCAGAGCCGTTGTGATGCCCGCCTGATGGCCCATCGTGATGTCGCTTCCCAGGCTGTCGCCAATCAAGAAACACTCGCCGGCTGAACACCCCAAATGTTCGAGTGCGACCTCGATAACCAGCGGCGAAGGCTTGCCCGCAACCAGCTCGACCTTGCGCCGCGTGCATCCTTCCAGCGCGCCAATGACCGCGCCCGCATCAGGGATTTCGCCGCCCGCCTGCGGCCAGGTCGGGTCAGCATTCGTCGCCCAAAAGCGCGCGCCTCGCTTCAAGGCCTGAAAGCCAATGCTCAACTTGCGATAGTCAAAGGCGTGGTCGCAACTGGCGATCACCACGTCAATCTCTTCCGGGTTCTCGCTCAGTTGAAAGTGCGGCGCAAGCTGTTCGATGAGCGGCGGATCGCCGATGGGGAACACGACGGCGTCCGGCATCACGCGGCGGAGGTGACGGATGAGCGCGAGCGGCGCGTTGATGATTTCGTTCGGGCGAACGGGCACGCCCAATCCAGTGAGCTTGTCCACGTGCTCGGCCACGCTCTCGATAGCATTGGTGACAAAGACCAGCGGACACCCTCGCCCGCGCAGCCACTCGATGGCTTCACGCGCGCCGGAGATCAATCGCTCGCCGCGATAGACCGTTCCGTCCAAGTCAAGGATGATGCCGGGCAGTCTGTCCACAGACTCTCCATTAAAGTCAATAGGAATTTCCTCTTCCGCCCTCGCCCCACCCCCAACCCCCTCCCCTCTCCCAAGTTTGGGAGACGCGCAAGCGGGGGCAGGGGGAGAGAAGAGGGGGACTAAACGGGGTGTCGCGCGTGCGACACCCCGTCAACTCTACCCTCGGCTGCTCGCGCGATTTCAGCGCGCGGCGAAATACTTGACCATCTGATCCACGTGCAGGACGCCGTCATAAGCCAGCCCCTCGCCGCCCTGCTTCAGCTTGCCCTTTTCGCCATCGGGGTCGCCCAGGCAGGTGACAATGAGATCAGCCTCGTGGAGGTCCTCCTTCTCCGTGTACGGATTGGTCGTCGCCACCACGAACATCCCGGCGGCCTTGGCGGCCAGCACGCCATTCCGCGAATCCTCGATCACCAGGCACTCGGTGGGCTTGAGCCCCGTCTTTTCCAGCGCCAGGTTATAGATTTCGGGATCGGGTTTCTTCTTCTTCACGATGTCGCCCGCCAGCACTATCTCGAACTTGATGTCTTTGAGAATCTGGGTGGTGAGCGTCTTGGCGGCTTCTTCGTTGGACGTGGTGCACACACCGACCTTCAAGTTGGCCGCCATCGCCTCTTGCATAAAGCGTTTGATGCCCGGCCTCAGCGGCAGCGCGCCGCTGGCGATCAGCTCGACGAACAGCGCCGTCTTGCGCTTGTGCAGCCGCTTGATGAGGTCTTCTTCCTCTTCCGGCTTGACGGGGACGCCAAAGCCCTTGGTGTGGAGATAGTGCTTCATGCGCTCTTTGCCGCCCGCGACCTGAAGCAACTGGTGATACTCGTCCACGCCCCACTCAAATTTGTAGCCGAACTCTTTGAACGTCATGTTGAAAGAGACGCGGTGGCCGTCTCGCTCGGTGTCAATGATGACGCCGTCCTGATCGAACAGGATTGCTTTGATTTCCGCCATGTTGTATTCTCCTTGAAAGCTTGCGAAGATTCCAAGCCTTCGCAAGGGTCAGCTCTCATTTCGAAAAGAACTCTTTGACGCAGTCAATGAACATCTGGTTCTCTTCCTTGCTGCCGATGGTCACACGGAACCAGCCGTCGCTGCCATACTTGGGCGATTCGGGCCGGATGATGATGCCCTTCGCCTGGGCATACGCCACCATGTCTTTGCCCTTCTTGCCCGCCGGACCGCCGTCGAACAGGATATAGTTGGCCGCCGAGTTAAAGGTGACCAGTCCCGGCACAGTGCTGAGCATCTCTTCGATATAGGCGATCTGCTCATTGTTGTACTTGACCCGCTGGGCCAGCCCTTCTTGATCTTCCAGCGAAGCGAGCGCGGCCCACATGGGGATGGTGCCCACATTCCACGGCAGCAGCGTGGCCGCGATCTGCATGACTACGTCTCGATTGCCCAACAAATAGCCAAAGCGCATTCCGGCCAGGCCGTAAGCCTTGGAGAGCGTGCGGGTGATCAACACGTTCTTGTACTTTCTGGTCAACTGCACTTGCGACTTGCTCAGACCCGAGTACTCGACGTAGGCCTCGTCAACCACCAACGGGATGCCCGTCTCGGCGATGCGGATAAAATCCTTCGTGTCCATAAAGTTGCCGGATGGGTTGTTGGGATTGGCAATCGCAATGATCTTGGTCTTGTCCGTGATGGCCTTGAGAATGCCATCGGCGTCAAAGAGCAGTTGCTTGTCTTTGTAGATCATCGGCACGGACACCAGCTTGCCGCCTAGGATGTTGCAGCGCAGTTGGTAAATCGCAAAGCAGGGCGTGTGCTGGATGACTTCTTCGCCAGGCTGGAGAAAGCTGCGAAAGACATTGTCAAAGACTTCGCTCGACCCGTTGCCGATCATGACGTTCTCTGGCCCGTCCAATCCGTTCATCTCGGCGATCTTGGTGCGAACGATGGCGCCCTGGTCAGGGTAGCGGTTCGCTATTGCGCCGTACTTGGTGATGGCTTCCATGACCTTCGGCGAAGGCGGCAGCGGATTTTCGTTGGACATCATGCGATGGAGCGACGGATCTCGCCAGGCCAGGTCAATGTGCGACGAGACGTACATCTTGATCGGCTTGATCCACGGAACAAAGTAATCTTGAATATTCTTGGCCATGATTGGACTTCTCTGATTATTCTGTAGAGACGCTCCGGCGGAGCGTCTCTACCGACTGGAATTATGCCTTGCCCGCACTGCCCAGCATGTCAATCCACTGCTCGACAGCCTTGGTGATGGCGGCCTTGACGGCTTTATCTACCTTGCCCGGATTGTATTCTTCGCGGTGCTCGGAGATGTAATTGAACTTGGCGTCAATGAGCGTGCGCTTGAGCTCAGTGGACACGTTGAACTTGGCGCCGCCCACCTCGATCAGCTTGGCGACGGTGTGAGGCGGCAGCCCCGTCCCGCCGTGGACGACCAGCGGCACTCGCACGCCCTTGCCGTTGACCAACTGCGCGATCTTGCCGAGTCGCTCGAAATCAACTTTGGGGTCCTTGGTCTTGTAGACGCCGTGCGCCGTGCCGATGGCGGGCGCAAACAAGTCAATGCCCGTGCGCTCGATGAACTCGACCGCTTGATCCGGGTTGGCAAGTTGGGCCTCGTCTTCCACCACCTTGATCTGATCCTCGACGCCCGAGACCGTGCCCAGCTCCGCCTCGACCGAAATGTCGCCGGCTTTGTGGCAATGGCCCGTCACCTCTTTGACCATGCGGACATTTTCCTCAAAGGGGAGCTTGCTCGCGTCAATCATGATGTTGGTGTAGCCCGCATCGGCGCACTGCTTGCAATACTCTACATCCGTGCAGTGATCCAGGTGCAGGCAGATGGGGATCGGGGCCGATTCGGCGATGGCGCGATACACCGCCACCATCACTTTGCGTCCCAGGAACTTGGACGGCTCGACCGAGGTCTGGATGATGAGCGGCGCTTTCTTGTTGACCGCTGCCTCGACTACGCCCTCCATCTGGGTGATGTCGGTGATGTTGAACGCGCCGATGGCATACTTGCCCTCGGTGGCTTTGATCAACATCCCTTTAGCGTTTTCAATGGACATCTTTTCCTCCTATGTGATTTTGAGTAATCGCTTAGTGGTGACACATCGTGGTTAGATTCATAGTTGCGTGCTTCGATTTATTGCC
>Ga0299912_10004989_pt1 | contig 10887 bp, 9 predicted proteins | sample RVTome_2_FD_207667 | JGI IMG/M metagenome (GOLD analysis project Ga0299912, IMG submission 207667) | Soil microbial communities from uranium-contaminated site in the Upper Colorado River Basin, Wyoming, United States - RVT95D214 (version 2) ... | reverse complement strand
ATCAAGGTGAGATATTCGGCCTGATTGGTCCAAACGGCGCGGGCAAAACTACCACCATCAGGATGATGATGGATATCATCAAGCCGGACTCGGGTGACGTGACAATACTTGGCGAGAAATTGAGTGAAGCCAGCAAGAATAGGCTTGGCTACCTGCCTGAGGAAAGAGGCCTGTACAAGAGACTGACCGTCATGGATTCTATTGTCTACCTTGCCTTGCTTAAAGGCCTGGACAAGCACTCAGCCGAGGAAAAAGCTAATGAACTACTCAATCAGACAGGTATGCTTCCCAACAAACAGAAGAAAATAGATGAGCTCAGTAAGGGCATGGGGCAGATTATCCAGTTCATTGTTACCATCATCCATGACCCAGAATTGGTTATTCTGGACGAACCTTTTGCCGGTCTCGACCCGGTTAACACCGAGTTGCTGAAAGGGAAAATTTTTGACCTGAGGAATCAGGGTAAAGCTGTAATTCTGAGTACACACCAGATGAATCAAGTAGAGGAACTCTGCGACCGCATATTAATGGTTAACATTGGACGTGCTGTTCTTTACGGAAATTTGACTGAAATCAAGTCAAGGTATAGAAGTCATTCGGTTATTCTCAATTGTGAAGATGAGTTGTATCAAGTACCGGGAGCTACCGTGAAACGCGCTCACAAAGGCTATGTTGAGTTGGTCCTTGATGATAATACAACTCCTAAACAAGTCCTGGAACGATTAGTAAGCTCTGGTATCGAAATCAATCGCTTTGAGATAGCCACTCCTTCACTGAACGAAATATTCCTGGAAGTGGTGGGTAAGAAGCATGAGTAAGACGCTCTTAATATTCAGACATGAATTCTTGCATACAATCAAGAGGACCGGATTTATTATCCTGACCCTAGCTCTACCGGTACTGGCCCTCCTGGCCATAGGAGTTTTTCATGCAGTCTCAGGAATTGCGAAACCTCCGACAGAAGTGGCCAGAATCGGATACGTTGATGAAGCTGGCGGCTTCGACCAATTTACCAGCCAGGAGAATATAATACTGGTCCGCTTTGATACCACAGAAGCAGCAACCCAAGCTTTGATTAAGAAGGGTATCAAGGAATATTTCATCATTCCGTCGGATTTTATGTCGAAAGGGCAAGTTAGACGTTATACTACGCAGAAAGAGCTGTACCCACCCCCAGCCACTACAACGGCGATTAAGAGCTTTCTTACCAATAATCTGCTTGCCGGGAAGGCACCTGCAACCACGATAACTTTGGTTGAAGCACCTCTGAATATCGTCACCATCAGGCTTACCACAACCGGTATAGTAGCTCCGGAACAAGGCGGATTCGGGAACTTCATCATTCCAGCTGTCTTTGGCCTTTTGCTGGCGCTCGCCATCATTTTTTCATCGACTTATCTGTTGCAAGGGCTGGGTGAGGAGAAAGAAAATCGTCTAATGGAGATATTGTTATCCTCGGTTTCCACCAAGCAATTAATAACCGGCAAAGTCTTAGGCATTGGAGCCGCTGGACTGACCCAGGTAGTCGTTTGGGTGGTTTCAACTCCACTCCTGCTGAATCTTGCCTCCTCATCTATCGGAGGCTTTATCAGTACCATACAAACACCAGCCGATTTTCTAGTTCTGGGTATAGTGTATTTCATCTTGGGATACTCGTTGTTCGCCGTGTTATCAGCTGGAGTCGCGGCTGTCAGCACTACTGTTCGAGAAGGGCAAGGATTAGCATCGATTTTCACTCTTTTCGCAATCGCGCCATTTTGGTTCTTTAGTCTACTTTTGGCATTTCCAAACAGCCCGGTGTGGGTAGTCTTCACTATCTTCCCTTTCTCTGCGCCGGTATTAGTGATGTTGAGGCTTGGTTTGACCGGTGTTCCCGTGTGGCAACTAGCCGTCAGTATAGTTGTGCTGGTATTATCCATCATCGGCGGGTTATTACTAACAGCAAGGCTTCTGAGAGTTTATATGCTTATGTATGGGAAAAGGCCAAGGTTCGTGGAGATTATCCGAAACCTCAAGAGCGGATAGTTTGGTATCTGGCAGGTTTACAGTTGTGGGCAATTGACATACATGCCAGGTAAATGATAGCCGTGAGGAGATACTCAAACTACAAAGCATTTTTAGTTTGAACAAGCATCTCTTGTAACGCCGGAATAAGTCCTTTCTTCTCAAACACAAGTTCGGGAACTGCCCCCCAAGGCCCACCATAACGAACTCGAGCCTTCTCGATGGTTTTAGGCTAAGTGCTTAGACTAAAGGCCGATTCATTAACCTTACCAGTTCTACCTATTGATACCTTTTCTCCACATAAGTGTTACCGAAAATGGTAGCAGGATTGGAAGTAGCCGCGTCGCCATCCGAACAGCCCTTTGACTGGCGCAATACGGCCGCCCACCTATTCCGTGGAGAAGCCGTCCGTATTGCCCGTTACGGCCTCTGCTGCTATAATAGCAGGGACTGACCAAGCCAGGGTCTTCACCCCCTCAGGCAATAAGAGTTGGGCATTCCCCGATAGCTCAACGGTAGAGCGGGCGGCTGTTAACCGCTAGGTTCTAGGTTCGAATCCTAGTCGGGGAGCCAAGGTTGTGCTTTGTTAGCTTCCAAGATTGCAGCAAAGGGCATTGTCAAAGAAACGAGCTTTCAGGCCAAAAGCATAACAACTCAAATGATTGCTCCATATGAGTTTGAAAAACCTGAAAATGAGCTAACTGCAAAGCAAGCGGAAGAGGCAAATATACAATTGGGTTAAGCGTTGTTTCCGTTTTTCCTGAAAAATGTCAAGACAACAAAAGCAATAATAATCAAGTAGAAATATGAATATGCCTATTTTTGACGGACATAACGATACTCTTATACATCTATACTTACCCGAACGAGGGAAGGGGCGTTCGTTCTTCGAAGAGAGCAACATCGGTCAAATTGACTTGCCTCGTGCCATAAAGGGCGGTTTTACGGGCGGCATATTCTCTGTTTTTGCTCCAACTCCTAAGTCGTCTGCAGAAGCCAACGATATGTATGGTTTTGAGTTTACTAAAAACGGATATAGGCAAACGCTAAGAAGCTCCATAGACCCGCAGTATGCCAAAAACCTTACGGACGCAGTCGTTGATTTTCTGTATAACTTGGAAGCGTCATCAGAAGGGAAAGTGAGTGTTGTTAAAACTCTTTCGGAACTAGAGGACAACATCAAAAAAGGTATTCTATCTGTCGTCTTAGGTTTTGAGGGAGCCGAAGCGATTAAGGAAGACTTGAGTAATCTTGAAGCCTATTACGAGAAGGGTTTGCGTTCCTTAGGTTTGGTTTGGAGCCGTCCTAATTCTTTTGGATGCGGTGTCCATTTTGAATACCCACACACGCCTGATACTGGGTTGGGGTTAACATCGGCAGGAGAACAGCTAGTAAAAGAGTGCAATCAGTTAGGAATACTTGTTGACCTAGCTCATATAACTGAAAAAGGATTTTGGGATGTGGCCAAAATATCAACTGCCCCTTTGGTAGTATCACACGCAGATGTTTATTCGCTCTGTCCTTCAACAAGAAACTTAACAGATGAGCAGATTGATGAAATTGGAAAATCTGGTGGAATAATCGGTATTAACTTTGAACCTTTTAATACTAGCTTTGACGGGAGCTTAGTAGGTAAAGTAACGATGGACAAGTTGATGCAGCAAGTAAACGATGCTCCTTTAAGCCAAATAGTGATACACATTGCGTACATAGTTAAAAGGATTGGCATTGATTTTGTGGCGTTCGGTTCGGATTTTGATGGTGCGGATATGCCGAAAGACCTGAAAGATGTTACGGGTTTGCCAAAACTGATTGAAGAGTTGAAACGCTCTGGATATACGGATAAAGATATTGAAAAAATCGCCTATAAAAACTGGCTTAGGGTTATTCAGCAAACGTGGGATAAGTAGTTAGTCTATAACCACATCAAGGCTCTTAAGCTGCGACAACGCCTCTGGCAAAGGAAAAGGAGCTTTCTTTATGGTCCTCATTCAAGGTACACTAGCGTGACGTTCGTGCCCGGGGCGACAGCATCATGGCAGACTTGGGGCCTTTAACCGCTAGGTTCTAGGTTCGAATCCTAGTCAGGGAGCTAGGTTCTCGCAACACACTATCCAGAGGTAGAGCGGGTCCGCCGCAGGCGGATTAACCGCTATGTATGAGAACAAATAAAGAGGGGGGAGAACATGTTCTCCCCCCAGTAACCACCATCACTGTTTAGCCGTCCAGTAATCCTAACGGCTCTCACCGGATTTTTGCCGGGGGTCCCGGGTCTCTGCCCCCATTTCAAAAGGACCCAAAGTAAAACCATAGCCTAGCTTCATCACGGTATCAATGTCCTGAGGGGTGGCAATCCCCTCTTCAACTATCTTCCGTGCCTCTCTGGCAACCTGCATCCAAATTCGGTTGCCGATGAAGCCGGTATCTCCTGGTACATCTCTTACTCTGACGCTCGTCTTACCTAAGCGCTTACAAAATCCTTCCATCACCTGTATTACTTCCTCTGAGTTATCCCGCGTGTAGGTTAACTCTATGGCCTTCAGAATATTGGGCGGTCGGAACCAATGCATGCCAATGAACCTGTCCTTGCGCTGTACGGCTTTAGCCAGGTCAGCGATGGTAAAGAATGAGGTGTTCGTGGCGAAGATAGCCTCCTTCTTAACTATCTTATCCAGTTCAGTAAATGCTCTCATCTTAAGGCCTTTATCCTCTAACTGGCTACTATCCCCACCCCCTATTGATTCAATGACGATATCACAGTTCTGCAGTTCCTCCACCTTGGTCGTCAATGTGAGGTTGGCTAGAGCCTGCTCCATCTGCTCTTTTGTAATCTTGCCACGCTGGATGCCGCTCCGCAAGCCAAATCTGCTGCCAATAATGATACTTCGCGTGTTCTTAATTATTTCATCTGTCAGGTCGCGGCAAATGACCTTGTACCCGGCGAGGATTATACTCTGGACAATACCACTGCCCATAAGGCCACCACCGATTACGCCAACTAGTTTGACATCATCCAACTTCATTAGCTACCTCCTTATGTCGGCTACCAGTATTACCATAATTTTTAGTATTATAGTATAGTCTATCTAGTAAAAGCTACAAGCACTCTTTTAGCTAGGGGCTCAGTTATTGTTAGAGATATGCCGATTAAGTTGACTTTTCTCGGGGCGGCCCACTGTGTTACCGGCTCGCGGTACCTCATTGAGGTCAATGGCACCCGGATTCTGGTCGACTGCGGCCTTCATCAGGAGCGGTCACTGAAGGGTCGGGACTGGGCGCCCTTTCCGGTACACCCGGATACTCTGAATGCTGTCCTCCTCACCCACGCTCATCTCGACCACTGTGGTCTGTTGCCCAAGCTGGTCAGGGAAGGATTCCAATGCCCCATCTACTGTACGGCGGCCACGGCGGAGATTGCCGAAATCATACTGCTGGACTCGGCCAACCTCCAGGAAGAAGACGCCGAGTTCAAGAAGAAGCGGCACGAAAGGGAGGGCCGGAGAGGCCCGTACCCGGAAATTCCGCTTTACACCGCGGACGATGCCCGAGCCTGTCTCCCGCTGTTCTCGCCTGTCCATTACCGGGAAACGGTGACGCTCGGCGAGGGCATTCAGGCTACCTTTTATGATGCCGGACACACTCTGGGCTCAGCCATGCTGGAACTGAGAATAAAGGAAAAAAAGATGGAGAGGACGCTCCTCTTTTCCGGCGATATCGGCCGGTGGGGGAAACCCCTGTTGCAGGACCCGACCCTGTTTGAGGCGGCGGACTATGTGGTGATGGAATCCACCTACGGCGACCGCTTGCTGGAACCGGTGGCCGACATGCCGGGCGAACTGGCCAGTAATATCAACCGGACGGTTGAAGCGGGCGGCAATATCGTCATTCCCAGTTTTGCCTTTGAGCGAGCACAAGAGGTCCTGTACTACCTCAACCAGTTGCTCCTGCAGGACCGCATCCCGCATTTGATGGTCTTTCTGGACAGCCCGATGGCCGTGAGCATTACCGAGGTCTTTCAGCATACCCCGGAGCTACTAGATAAAAAAACGCTCCGACTGATGCGTCGGGGAATGTCGCCCTTCGATTTCCCCGGACTACAATTCGTCAGTACCACCGACCAGTCCAAAGCCATCAATCACATCGCCGGCACGGTCATTATTATTGCTGGCTCGGGGATGTGCACCGGCGGCCGGATAAAGCACCATCTGGTAACTAATATTTCTCGAGGCGATAGCACCATACTTTTCGTGGGCTATCAGGCGGTCGGGACTCTCGGTCGGCAGATTGTGGATGGGGCCAAGGAGGTCAGGATTCTGGGTCAGTATCACCCGGTGAAAGCCAGGGTAGTACAGCTTAGTGGCTTTTCCGGGCACGCTGACCAGCCCCAGCTTCTCAAATGGCTGTCACACCTAAAGAGACCACCGAGGCGTGTTTTCATCACTCACGGAGAGCCCGAGGTAGCGGAAAAGTTTGCCGGGCTGGTGAGAGAGAAGACTGGTTGGACGACCGTAGTGCCGGAGTATGCCGACGAATTTACTCTCCGCTAGGGTTTACCTGGTCACCGCCTTCCGGCCGACAATTTCCTGCTTAATATACCATTTCTGAACAGCCTCAATTACGGCATCAGGCGTATCACAGACTCTCAGCAGATTGAAATCCTCTTCTGAGACATAGCCGTTGGCCAAGACCGGACTCCGTAACCAGTCCAGAAATCCCTTCCAGAACTGGCTGTCAAAGAGGATGACCGGGAAGGGTTTTATCTTATGGGTCTGTATCAGCGTCAGTACCTCGGTCAACTCATCCATGGTACCCAGCCCGCCGGGCATCATGACGAAGGCGGTGGTGTACTTGACCAGCATGACTTTACGGACGAAGAAGTGGCGGAAGGTCATCGTCCGGTTGGCATAGGGGTTACAGGGCTGTTCCTCGGGCAGGTCAATATTCAGGCCGATTGAAGTTACGCCGGCCTCGCGGGCGCCCTTGTTGGCGGCCTCCATCACGCCGGGGCCACCGCCGGTGACAATGGAGAACCCCAACTCACCGAGCCGGTGGGCGATTTCTTCCGTCTGCGCATAAAGCTTATCTCCCGGCTGGATACGAGCTGAGCCGTAAATGCTCACCGCTGGTTCGATGCCGGAAAGCTTGTCAAAGCCCTCGACAAACTCACCGATGATGCGGAACAGGCGCCAGGACTCCTCTTTGACCAGTTGGTTGATTTCATATTCGTATGCCATAAGGAACCACCTTTACCCAAAACTTTTTACCACGAGAAGTGTATGTGAGGTTGCCTATTAACCTCACCCCCTGCCCCCTCTCCTTTTAGGAGAGGGGGATAGATTCTAAGAAGAGGGATAGCGTCCTTCTTAGACGCCATTTTAGACTACGCGCTTTGTGCTAGGCGCATAATGCCATGGGCCGCTTCCCTACTCGCCACTCCACTGGGGCTCACGCTTCTCCACCCAGGCTTTTGGCCCTTCCGCGGTATCCGGGGAGGTGGAGTTGATGAGCATCGCCATCTCAGCCATTTCCAGATTGATGTTGCGGAACATGTCAATACCCCGCCACAGAAGGCGCTTGGCGTACTGGGTGGCTACCGGGGCCTGGGTGAACTGCCGGCAGAATTCTCGGGTTTTGGCCATGAGCTGGTCGTGGGGGAAGACCTGACTGACATAGCCGATGCGCTGGGCTTCTTGAGCGTCAATCATCCGGCCCGACCAGATGAGTTCCAGCGCCTTGGCGATGCCCACGATGCGGGGGAGGAAGTAACAGCCAGCATCACCGGGCGGGATGCCCATCCTGACATAGGTCATGCCCACCCTGGCCTGGTCGGACATTACTCTAATATCAGCCATACTGGCCATATCCATCCCGGCGCCCGCCGCTGGGCCATTAATGGCGACGATATAGGGCTTGTCCAGGGTCTCCAGGGCGCGTGGTATCTTGTGGACGCCGAGTCGCATATAGTTTCGTCGGGCATAGATTGGCGGCAACGTACCCCGGCCGGCAGCGCCGCGCACATCCATACCAGAGCAGAAACCCCGCCCCGCACCCGTAACCACGACCGCCCTTACTTTGGGGTCGGGCTTGGCCGACTCAATGGCATCAGCCCACTCACCGAGCATGGTGTCACTGAAGGCATTCAGCGACTCGGGGCGGTTGAGGGTTATGGTGGCAATGTAGTCTTCTACCGTATAGATAATCTCTTTGTAGGCCATGATTCCCCCTTTCTTTTTATGCGCTAATTATGATGCAAGTAATGATGATATACGATTCTATGACCAGCCGAACCAGGAAGTCAAACCAGGCACGGGACGTTAAAGTAACTGGGAGAGCCGGATGCTCTCTTCTGTTAAGATAATAGAGATGGATGCGGTTGGCTTAGGACAAAAGATAAACGCCCGGCCTTTTCCGAGCGTTTTATATATTATATCATACTCGGCGCAACCCTGTCAAGTTTTACGCACAGTAGTGCAGTGGGAGCCCTGTGTTACATTCTGCCGGTGGGACATGATACAATCATGGTATAGGTCTCGTAAGTTTCCGGCAGGAAGGTGAAGTATGGCCGATTATCTGGCAATCATCCGAAGAATAATCGAAGAGCACCATAAGATTAGAAGTGATGTCACGCAGGTAGGCGAGTCGGCCAACGACCTGGCCGCAGTATTCAGCCTGCAGAGGGCTTACTCCACCTGGAGTCAAAGCTCGCTGGAGGCGCTGGCGCAAAAGCAGGCCAACCTGAAAGAAACCATCAATCTAATGGCTGAGGGCCTCGATAGGCATTTTGGCTTTGAGGAGAAAAACCTGCCGCCCATATTCGGCGAAATACTGATGCAGGCACTTCGGTTTGAGCATCGCGAGATAAGGCAGAAACTGGCGGAAATCAAGAGCACAGTAACCGATACCCGGCTCGAAGGGCTGGGCCAGAGGGAACTGCTCGCCCAGCGGACACGCATACAACATGTTGTCAGCAACATCCGCCAGGCAATCGAAGAGCATGCTAACCGCGAGGAAGTGATTCTGCACATGCTGGAACGAGCCCTGGCGGAGGGACAGTCTGGCCAGGGCCAGTAGTTCTCTTCAACCTTGTCCCCTGGGCCGAAATGCGGCTTTATTCGCGTGACTAATGCCACCAAGGGGGAGTACCAATGCCAGATGAGTTGACCGAATTGCTGGATACGGCCATCTACAAAGAGATTGCCTCCCAGGCATTCTACATTGCCGGACAGAACAAGACTCAGGACCCGGGCGCCCGGGAGTTGATGAGGGAGATGGCCGAGCAGGAGCTGGGGCATGCCGAGCGATTGAAGAGGCTCAAGGAAAAGGGAGTAGGGAAAGGCGGCTGGCACCGGGACAAAGTACCCAACCTGAGGGTTAGCGAGTACCTGGTTGGCGGCGAGACGCTGGAAGGGGCCGGACTGCAGGACACACTCCTCTTCGCCATGAAACGCGAACAGCAGTCCGTGGAGTTCTATTCCAGGATGATGAGTGTCCTGAGAGAGAAACCAGCCAAGCGCCTGTGCCAGGGTCTGGTGGCAGAAGAGCTTAGACATAAGCTGAGACTGGAGCTACTCTATGACGACCTCTTCTACGGTGAAGACTGAGCCGTCAATCCCGCGGAATTAGCCGAGACACTACGAAAGCTATCCGAGGGCGGGGCTTTCCCATTCCTTACCGACGCGTGAATTAACTTTGCACAGGGGTGCGCCTGCGGGCAGCTTGCGCTCGAAGGCGGGCGCATAGCAGTTAATATTACAGGAGTCGCAGGCGATAATCTCGCTGGCCCGCCCTTGCTGGACTTTCCTGGGCCAGAAAGGGTCGGCGATAAGCTGGCGGCCGATGGCCACCATGTCGGCCTGGCCTTTCTGCAGGATGGCCTCAGCGACTTCCGGAGTGTTTATCCGCCCCACGGCGATAACCGGGATATTGACATTCTTCTTGATGGCTTCCGCCAAGAAGGCGAAGGTACCCATCCGGTTGCGCTTAGGGGGTGCCACCGGTATACGCCCCCAGCCGGAGGTGGAGATATTCAGACAGTCAACGCCCGCTTTCTCCAGTTCTCGGGCGTAGGTAACACTATCCGGGTGTATGGAGCCGTCCTGTTCTAAAGCCCCCAGACGGAACATGATAGGGAAGTCCGGGCCAACCCAGGCACGGACGGCGGTGACCAGGTCAAGGCCAAACCTCATGCGGTTAGCCAGATTGCCGCCGTATTTATCGCGGCGCTGGTTATACTCCGGCGAGGTGAATTGACAGGGCAAATAGCGGTGAGCTCCGTGGATTTCCACGCAGTCGAAGCCCGCCTCGCGGACATTGCGGGCGCCCCTGGCGAAGCGGTAGATGATAGATTCAATCTCAGGGATGGTGAGCTGGCGCATATCCTCGCGGGCCGAGGGTGCTACCCTATCGCCGCTGGTCGGGTCTTGCTCTTTCCCGGCAATCTGGACGCCGCGACCCTGCGGGAAGCGGTTCGCCTGCCAGAGCTGCAGCCCCATCTTAGCTCCGGCCTCGTGAATCTGGCTCGTCAGTGAACGCAGCCTGGCCACAAAGCTGGTCAGCTCTTCTGTGCCTCCCCACAGCTCTTCGCAGGCCAGGTTATCAATAGAGGTGTTCGCCGTCAGGATTAGACCGGCTCCGCCTTCAGCCCGCTCGGTGTAGAAAGCCCGGGCCCGGCGGTTAGTCAGGCCCATATTTAGCTGGATGGCCGGGTAGACAATGCGGTTCCTCACTTCCATATTACGAATGGTTATCGCTTCGAACAGTTTCACACTTACCTCCTTCTGGTCTAGGAGCACTAGCGTGCTTACATTTGTATCACCTGGAAGCGCCGGTGGTCAAGTAACCTGCCCGCGGAAAGCCAGAGTTCGCTTATCAACCTCACCCCCT
>Ga0299912_10004988_pt1 | contig 10888 bp, 11 predicted proteins | sample RVTome_2_FD_207667 | JGI IMG/M metagenome (GOLD analysis project Ga0299912, IMG submission 207667) | Soil microbial communities from uranium-contaminated site in the Upper Colorado River Basin, Wyoming, United States - RVT95D214 (version 2) ... | reverse complement strand
CGATCGCGCGTCCGCTTCCATCCCCTCGACTTGTTCGGGAGACATGTAGTCCAGGGTCCCGATGATCATTCCGGCTTCCGTTACGCCTTTGGCCGCCAGGGACCGAGCGATTCCAAAGTCCATGATACGGACATTTCCGTCTCCGTCGATCATGATATTTTGGGGTTTCAGGTCACGATGAACGACACCCAGCCGGTGCGCCTCCATGAGTCCCTCGCAGACCTGCGCAACGATGGGCACTGCTTCGTCCTCAGGCAACTGGCCTGTTCTTTTGATAACGGTCTTTAAATCCTCTCCCGGCACATATTCCATAGTGATGAAATAGGTGTCGTTTTCCCTGTTGATATCATGCATCCGGCAGACGTTCCGGTGGGTAATCCTTCGCGCATATTTCAACTCATTCCGGAATCGTTCGATCGTCTTTTCATCGGAGGCGATTTCAGGATTCAAGAGCTTAAGGGCCACCTCCTCTTGAATTTCTTTGTCCAGGACTTTATAGACCTTTCCCATGCCGCCCCCGCCTAGTTCTTCGATTGCTTGATAGCGGCCGGCAAAGGTGACGCCCGTGGTTAGTCCCTTAATGGGAATCTGGAGGGTCTCGGTCTGAGATATAGAGATTTCCTTTGAAGAAGGAAGGGGAGTCGCACACCTCCCACAATAAGAAGTGTCCTCAGGATTCTCAAACTGGCATTTGGGGCACTTGGTGGTCACTTATCGTCCCTTTCTTCAGGTGTGACTAAAGGGTATCAAAGAATGGGAGGATTAGTCAACTGACAACATATGCAACATATGCAGCTGAGGAGAACTGAAAATCCCGAAACTTCCCGATTCTGTTGAATAGCTGCAGAAGGCCTATATTGCCAGATTTCCTTCATCCCCTTGGAACTATCAGAATTGTCGAGTGAAGAATTCTTCATTCTCGCGCGTCCTCTACTTTAATCGCATGAAATGAAACGGTAAGTATCTTGACACGATTTTCGTGATACACTATTCTAGTGTTATGAAAAACGTGACGATCACTCTCGACGAGAATGTTGCCCGCTGGGCCAGAATCCGGGCGGCCGAGCTCAATACCAGCGTCTCCCGCCTGGTCGGCGAGATGCTGCGGGAAAAGATGCTCGACGATGAGAGATACGATCAGGCCAGACGAGAATATCTGTCCCAGAAACCCCAAAAGCTCAGACGGCCGGATGCCCCGCATCCCAAGCGCGAGGATCTCTATGGGCGATAGGGTTTTTGTGGACACCAACGTCCTAGTTTACGCCTGGGATTCCGCGGAACCCGAGAAACAGAAGCAGGCCCTGGCGTGGATGACCCAGCTCTGGAAAGCCCGCACGGGAAGGCTCAGCTATCAAGTCCTCACTGAGTTTTATATCACGGTGACCCAAAAGCTCGATCCGGGAATGGGGCCCGAACAGGCCCGCCGGAATGTCCGCCTGTTTTTTCCCTGGCATCCGGTCCAGATTGATGCCCAAGCTCTCGAAACCGCTTGGCATGTTCAAGACCGCTATCGACTTTCCTGGTGGGATGCGCTGATCGTCTCGGCGGCTCGCATTGCAAGCTGCCGGTATCTGCTCACGGAGGACCTCCGGAGCGGGGAGGAATTCCTCGAAATCAAGGTCATCAACCCGTTTCTCATGAGCCCCGGCGCTCTCGGAAAATAGCCGGTCAGAGCGCCGCCCCGCATGGCGCCTACGCGATTACCTGCCTTTCCAGGAATTGGTCAAGCCCAAGGGCTGATATAAAACCAGAAATTTCTCTAGTAATAGACTTCCCGGCGGTGACCCACCCGGACAACCAGTATGATGAGCCGGGCCTCGTCTTTCTTGAAGATGACCCGATAGGCCCCGATACGGAGACGATAAAGAGCTTCTTCGGGGCCGCTGAGCCGCCTGATGTTGTTCTTGAGCGCGGCCGGGTTCCTGGCCAGAATCAGGAGCTTGGCCTTGATGATCTTTTGCCTGGCCCGGTCGGTCTTCTTGAACTCATCCAGCGCTGCGTCCAAAAACACGAGCCTATACACTCAGATCCCCAGGTCTTTCCAGACGTCTTCGGCATCGATGAGCTTGGCCTTCCCCTTTTCGAGCTCTTTCAGACGCTTCCGCGCAACCTGAAGGTCCAGAAGGTCAAAATAGACCGTTAAGGCTTTCTCGATCAGAGAGCTTTTTTTTTCGCCGAGCTCTTTGGCCAGGCTTTCCAGTTCCTGCGAAACTTCGGCGTCGATAGTGATATTATGCCGCACCTGCATATCCTAGGCCTCCTTGACCATACACCTATAATACACATTTTATGTGTATAATCAAGAGGCCACGACAAAATAGGTCTCTTTATAGCCCCAGACGCTGGGGCGACGGCGGCATTCTCATCAGGGCAGGAGTTGACTTGCCGTCCTTTATTTGATTACAGTTGACCAAAGGAGAGAACGATTATATGAAAAAGATAAATGCTCCCTTACTCATTCTTCTGGCCGGCCTGATAGCGGTTTGGCCGGCCGCCGGGGCTGCGACGCCTCAAGAGACAAAGCCGGAGGAAAAACACAAGCCCATATCCCAGGATCGCATTTACCAGTTCCCCACACTCAACGTCGTCGTCGAGGATTTCCCCGCCAACGGGCTGATCCTGGACATCGGCGGTGGGGGAGAGGGGGTCATCGGCCAGCTCAAGCACCAGCAGGTTGTGGCCATAGACCTGCTCAAACGCGAGCTGGAAGATGCCCCGGGCAAACCGCTCCTGAAAATCGTCATGGACGCGCGGGACCTGAAATTCCTCGATGATGATTTTACCACAGCTACAGTTTTCTTCACCTTTATGTATATCGCTGCCGCCGATCATGAACAGGTCTTCAAAGAGCTATTCCGGGTTCTTGCTCCGGGCGGCCGATTGCTCATCTGGGATGTCATCTTTCCGAAACGGGTGGACGAAAAAAAGGATGTCGCCCTGTTCCCTTTGAAGATCACGCTTCCGGGAAAGGAGATCAACACCGGCTATGGTGTCGGATGGCCGGAGGACGAGCAGGGGATGGACCATTACATCGCCCTGGCCAAGAAGGCAGGGTTCGAAGTCATCACTCAGAAAGAACACGAGGGCTGGTTCTTCCTCGAGCTGATGAAGCTCAAGGATTAGGCTTCGGTTTTCGGGGGAGCTGCAGGAACCGACGGAATGGGCTTCTGCGTTTTCCCGGCCTTGTCCCGCACGGTGAAGGACAAGGCGATAAAAACGATCCCTACCAAGCAGACAAAGAGTGCTACCCAGATCACCGGGGAAAAGAGCTGGTCGATGATCCGCTCCGGGATCCACCTCACCTTATCCAGAACCAGGTCTCCGAGGTCGCTGGCCCAGCGGTCGTGCCAGGAGAAGGGCGCCGCCTGGATCGCCCAGAGGGACACGTATTTCGTGAACAGGGACAGCAGGAGCACCGGGATCCCGCCCACGAGGATGGAAGTCCCCGACCAGCGGCAGAAGCCGGCCGGCGATGACGCGGCGATGAGCGCGCCGAGGAAGATGAACGCGGCCGGGATGATGAAGAGGAAGTAGGAAAGGAACGTTACGGTTCGGGAGAGGCCCAAGGGAAGCCACGGAAAATTATGGACGCCCTCGAAGACTTCGAAATCGTTATCCATGTCGTTGGCGGCCCGGGCCCGCGCCTCGCTGAGGGCCGCTTTGGCCACCTTCATTTCCGGCCGGCAGGCGGGAAGTTCATGATGGCGGCCTTCCTCTGCCACCAGGTCGCCCCACTCCTTTAGCCCCCGCTCGTCACACGGCGGAAGGTTTTCGAGGGTTTTTTCGAGGAAGAGGTCCATTTCAGGATGAAGGAGGGCCTCCTTGAGCGGCCGGAGGTCGACGACGATCGGCCTGGGCCTCCTCTCGCCCCTGAGTACCCGTCCTATCTCCTTCAGCGAATCGGATACTTCTCCTTCCATCCATTGGAGGAGACCTGTCTTCTCCATCAAATCCCGCGGGGATATCCCGGTCTTCGCGGCGGCCTGAAACCAAGTTCGGGTATCGCTGTCGCCGATATACTGTTCATTCTGGGCTTCCCGGAAGATCTCATCCGCTGTATTGGGGATGTCGGCAATGATCTTGCGGGGGAGTTCGGTGAGAAACTCGGACGAGACCGAGGCCTTGATCATCCCCACGGCCCAGATGATTCCGAATAGCGTGGGAAGGCCGAAAAAGACGATCAGAATGAGTCCGATGAAACGCCGGGCAATATGCATGGCACCCTCCATCCTCAGAACTTATCTCTATCATAATGAATATACGTATTTGAAGACAAGAAGTTCAGGGGTCAGGTCTCAACAATCAACAAATCCGGAGCCACGTTACGAATTGTTGAATGTTAAGATCTGACCCCCGTTTAAAAAAAAAGCCCCCTCCCGCCCGGGGGAGGGGGCCTTTTTGCCTGCGGCCTATTAGGGTAATTACATGCCTGGCACCGAATTCAGGCTAGAACTGGAACTTGGCTCCGAACTGGAACCTCCTTGGGTAGGGGATCCACGCCGGCACCTGGTAGGTGTCTCTCCAAACGTCAACGGACCTCCACCTTGTGACCGTGTCGTCGTTGAGCAAGTTGAAGATATCACCTATGACGCTGAGCCTGGCGGTCTTGTACAGGTTAAAGGTCTTCTCCAGCCTGAGGTTGAGGAGATTCTGGTCGCTGTATCGCACTTCTCCCTTGGGCTCCGCCTGGATGATCACCTGGAACGGCTGGTTGAGGTCGGGTATTCGCACTGACTTCAGCGTCGGCCGGCCGCTCTGGTAGAGATAGTTGGCGCTGAAAAGAATATCCCAGGGGAAGTTGTATCCGAACGAAGCCTTGACCATCCAGCGCTTGTCCAGGTTGAGCGGCCCATTGGCGTTGATTAAGTCATTGGGGTCGGCCCCGAACTTGTTCGTGTACCAGGTCAGGGATTGACTCATGCCGTAGGACCCCGATGAGCGGGAGGCAAGGTTCAGCCCTTCTGCCTTGGACCATACCACCGAGGCATTCATCAGCCAGTTGTTGGCATACCTCTTGTTGAACTCGACGATGACCGCATGGTATGTCTGGCCCCAGCCTTCCGGGTTGGTTAGCCAGTGATCCCTTTCCCCTCCGACGAGGTTCCAGGCCTGGTAAGTTTGCCCGTTATCATTTGAGACCCGGGTCACTTGTTCATAGACGCCGCCCCGGTCTTCGTAGCCAAAGGTATCCTTGCCTGATTTGTAAATATAGGTCGCCCCCAGGGAGAAATTGGCCGCCAGCTCACGCTCGAGTCCGACTGAGAACTGGTCATAATAAGGATTCTTGATGTTGGGGTCCATGGTGAAGGTGAGATCTCCGGAAAGGACATCGACCAGCTCCCAATCCGAACCGTTCCACCAATATGTGTAGAAGTCCGGGCAGTTCACTCCCGGCCATTCCCAGTTAGCGATATAAGGGTAAACATAGTAGCGACCGAAGGAAGCCTTGAACAATGTCTTTTGGTCCGCGGTCAACTGGTAGGCGACGCCGATCCGCGGGGATAGAGAGTTCCAGATAAAGAGGTCGTCGACTCCCTTGAGCATCTTCCCTGTCTCTTTAAAATTGCTCATCTCCGGCAAATCCGGGATCGAGGCGTCGTGGTGGTCATAGCGCAGCCCCAGGTTGATAGTCAGGCGGTCGCCAATCTTCCAGGAGTCGTCGATGAATGCGCCGATGTTGACGACCGTTCCGCCATAGCGGTTGGTATCCTGGACATAGAGATAATAGGGTTCGCCGGCGTAGTCGTAGTAGTATTTTCCCCCGCCATAACCGCCGTAGGTGTCGCTGGTTCCACGGTTGAATTGGACTCCGGCTTTGAACTCATGGTCTCCCGCCAGGAAATCATCCGCAAAATGGGTTAAGGTCGCATTGACCTGGTTGCGAGTGACCCAATAAAACCAGGGCCACCATTGCCCTCCGGAGGCAACTCCCGTCGCCCCATCATAGTGTATGGGATTATGGATGTCCTCGGGGGCGCCGAAGGCTGGGAGATAATCATTAGGGCTATAATAGCCCGAATACTTGGCCTCGAAAAAGGTGTCGTTGCTGATGAGCCATGTGTACATGCCGGTCCAGATGTGAACCAGGTCGGTTTCGGCCGGTATGGTCTCGGGCATGTTGTACGGATCGGCAGAGCCGCCACTATAATCTTTTTGGCGGTTATACATGAGAACAAGCTTATGGGCCCTGGCGGGCTGAGCGGATACCTTGATGAACTGCTCATTGTGCGTCCCTTTGTAAGGGTAGTCGGGGTCGTCGCCGAAATCGGATGCTTTGTCCTGGTTAGAATTATAGATTCCGAAGAACCAGACCTTGTCTTTGAGAATAGGGCCGCCCAGCGTGAAGGCGTAGTCGTACCATTTCACCCGATTAAAGGAGTAAAACCCTTCGCCTGTCTCCTCATTGTAAGGCACAGGGTTGTTGTCGCCGGTCAGTGCATCGTATTGACCGTAATAGCTGGCGCTTCCCGAGAAGCGGTTTCCTCCCGACTTGGTGACGATGTTCACCACTGCGCCCGCGAAATTCCCGTATTCGGCCTGGGCTCCGATACCGGAGATCTCGACCTCTTCGAACATGTCGGGAACAGGCCAGGCCCAGGCGGTCCCGATTTCCGGGTTGCTCAGGTCGACGCCATCCACGTACATAGCGTTCTCTTCGGAGTTCGAGCCGTAGGCCGTGAACCGGGAGGACGACTCGCCGTGGCTCGTGGTAAAGCCCGCCGTCTGGTTGACGATGTCGAAGTAAGTGGAGCGGTTGAAGGGGAGTTTTTCGAGCGCTTCCTTGGCGTAGGTCGTGGACACTCCCGATTTGGTCACGTCGACAACTGGTGAGGCGGCCGTAACAGTCACCATTTCCTCGAGGGTTGCCTGGGAGAGAGAGATATCCTGCGTGACCGTGCTGTTCAGGCTGACGATGAGGTTGGGCTGCTCGACCGACTGGAAGCCTTCGAGCTTGAAGACGATCCTGTACGTCCCCGGCGGGATGTTGGCGAATCGGTAGATACCCCTGTCGTTGCTGATCTGCGAGTGGACGCCGCCCATCAGGACGGGGCTCGAGATCTCCACCGTCACACCGGGCAGCGGGGCACCCTGCTCATCCGTGACGACGCCGGTGATCTTCCCGGTCAGGCGCTGGGCCTGCAGGAAGCCGGCGGCCAGAATGACAAAGGCCGCTGCCAGAACGACTTGTTTCAGAATGCGGTTGTGGAAATGCATCTGACCTCCTTGAATGGAATTCGGGAGTATTTTTTTCTGAAATCTCATCATTGTCAAGCTTTTTTTAGCTCCGTCCTTGTTGCATTTATTCGCCGATCGTTCTATCTTTAGATATCTGAGCGCATGATAAGACAAGCCGGCTATCGGCGACCATGGAATGAAAACAAAATGGAAGGGAAAGATATGTTAGAAATCAGGACCAATACCATTGGGAAACGCTTATTAACTGTCATCGTGATGATCGGTGCCCTCGCATGTCTGAGCCCCGCCCAGGAGGACCTGGGAAAAGGACGGATCTCGGGCTTTGTTGTCGATGAAAGCGGGGCACCCGTCGAGGAGGCCCTGGTCGTCGCCCAAAGCCTCCGCAGTGAGACCAAGCTTGAAGGACGGTCGGACAGCAAGGGCAGGTTTGCTATCGCCGGCTTGGGCACGGGGAACTGGCGGATCACCGCCACCAAGGACGGCTTTGGGAGTTCGAGCCTGGAGATGAATATCCGGCAGCTGGCTAATAATGCGCCCATTACCTTCACACTCAAAAAGGTCAGCGCCGTGGCTGCCGCCGCCGCAAACAAGGAGGTTTTAGCTTTGCTCGACCAGGGCAATACCCTCCTCGCCCAGGAAAACTATGATCAGGCGCTCCAGGTTTTCGAGGAGTTCATGGGCAAAAACCCGGAAATCTACCAGGTCCATCTCAACATCGGAACGTGCTATCTGAAGAAGGGGGACCTGGACAAAGCAGAAGCCGAGTTCAAGCTCGTCCTGGACAAGACGCTGGAGGCGTACGGCGACCTGAAGAAAGACCCCGATGTGTCGCTGCGGGCCACGACGGGCCTGGGAGAAGTCTCCCTGCTGAGGGGCGACTTCGATTCCGCCCAAAAGCACTTCGCCCAAGCCGTCGATATCTCTCCCCAGGATGAGACCGCCGCTTATAACGTCGGAGAGATGCTGTTTTCGAACCAGGAGATCGACGAGGCCATCCGCTACCTCGAGCTGGCCATCCAGATCAAGAAGGACTGGCCGAAGCCCTACCTGAAACTGGGTTATGTTTATCTCAACAAGGGGGATTTCGACAAGTCCCTGGAGAATTTCAACGTCTTCGTCAAGCTCGACCCGGAGAACCCGGAGGTCGCCCAGGTCAAAAATATCATCGAGACGATCGAGAAAATGAAGAAATGAACCCTGGCGCGTGGAAGGACCTAGTCCTCCGCCTCCAGGCGGGTGACTCGGCCTCCGAGGACGAACTGGCGAGGCTCTTCCATCCCCATCTCCTGGCGATGGCCGCGAGCCGGCTCAATGACCGGGAAACGGCCCGTGAGATCGCCCAGGAGGCGATTTTAGGGGTCCTTTCCGCTCTCAGGGTGGGCCGGTTGCGCGAACCCGAAAAACTCCCGGCCTTTGTCGTCGGGACAGGCCGAAACCTGATCAATAACTCCTTGAGACAAAAAATCCAGCGTCCGGAGCCCGTTACTCTAGGATTTGAAGAGGGGGCCATTCCCGACCCGGATCCGGAGGCGAGCGAGTCTTCCCTTGAGAAAGAGGAGAGGAGGGATGTTGTCTTCGACGCTATCCAGGGACTCAAACCGGTTGACAGGAGGATTTTGTACCTCACTCTGGCCGAGGGGTTGAAGCCGCAGGAGATCGCGCTTGAGCTTGGGCTCAAGCCGGAAAATATCCGCCTCCGCAAATCGCGCGCTTTGAAACGCGTCCGCCGAAAATTGAAAAAAATGACACGAACCTGGGTCCTGAACTACTGATATAAGTGGAGTTGGAATATGAAATGTGACCAGATCGAGCGGGAAGAGATAATCGAGAAGTACCTGACCGGAAGGCTCGACCAGGCCGGACAAAAGGCGTTCGAAGCCCATTGGTTCGGTTGCCGCGAGTGCAGCCGGAAATTGCAGGTCAGCCGGATGCTGCAGGAAAAAATGTGGGAAGAGGGCGACAGAATCCTGTCTCCAACGCCAAAGGAGGCCCGCATCCCTGTCAGGCGTAGGGCCTGGGCTTATTCGGCTGCTGCCGCTGTGCTCATCATCGCCGCCGCCGCGGTGCTGTGGTGGCAGTTCAGAGGGCCAGGCCGGCCTCAAGCTGGAACGAAAGCGACTTCCTCATCACTGCTCATGCTCGCCAGCATCAAGCCTCCGCTATATGTCCCTCCTGCCCTTCGCGGGGCGGAGGATGAAGCTGCCGAGCGCTTTCGTATAGGGATGAAACTTTACCAGGAAGGACGCTATGGGGAGGCCATAACCGACCTTCGGGCGGCCGCTGATCAAGACCCCGAGAAGGCAGGCATCCGGTTTTTCCTGGGCATATGCCTTTTGCTTACCGGACAGACGGATGCGGGAATCGGAGAGCTTCAAGCAACTATTTCCCTGGGTGAATCGGTCTACCTTGAAGAAGCCCACTTTTACCTGGCCAAAGCCCATCTGGGAAAAGGGGACGTGGGCGGCGCGAAAAGGGAGCTCAACTGGGTCCTGGAGAGGGGCGGCAACTTGAAGGAAGAAACTGCCAGTATCCAGGCTCAACTGCAGTAAAATTCCCTAGTAAATTCTGATCTGCCGGGATTCAAGGAGTTTTAGGATATTTTCCCTCGTGAGCTGAGCGAGGTCGGATTCCCTCTCAATCAAGGGACGGACATCGTCAAGCGCCTTCCTCCAATCGATGTTCTTGAGCCGGTAGGTGACCTGTTTAAGCCAATTCGATGCCGTGATTTCGGAGCCCGGCCATTTTGTCTGGCGGAGAGCCTCGTTAAGAAATCGGTAATTCGGGTCTGGCCAGGAGGGATCGGACATGTACCATAAAAGATCGTAGAGGTCCCGCCCTTTGAAATAAGGACGCATGAGGATGGCATGAAGTTTCCCGCTCAACATCGATGCTTTATCATAGTGAAGCACATGAAGAACGACGTAACGGCGGACAATCGAGGTTTCGGTCAGGCCTCCTGGAGGAGGATTGAAGTCCACTTTTATCTTGATTGAGAGGACTTCGTTGGGCTGCGGGGACAAGTCGAGTTCATGGAGCAAGCCGGGCAAGCGGATGAAAGCTGAGCGGACGCTGCCGGATTCTTTAATCTTGGAAGCTGCGCTGTAAGTTTCTGCTTCGAAAGACCGCTGGACATGCGCGATCACCTCGCCAAAATCCATCCGAGAAGCCGGATTTAGCAAAGCGAAATCGAGATCCTCGGAGTATCTCGGGAGCAGGTGGAGAAATCGGAGGGCTGTGCCCCCATGAAATATCCAGGAGGTGAAAACACCACGCTCCTGGAGAAACTGAAGAATGCGCGCCTGGCAATATTCCCGCACCCAATTTCTGGCCAGAAACTTGTTCGGCGCGGTGGCGATGATCTGCTTGATTTGCTCTTTCACGATTCTTGTAGCTCCTCGATGATGGAGTGAATCCGTTGGGCCGCTTTGACGACTTTTCGGGATTCGAATTGGCGAGCCTGCCCAAGGAGGAGCCCGGAATTTAGATTCCCGGCATTTTGGAGCCTTAACTCCTTGAGATAATGGATATCATCCGATCCCGGTGTCAGGTATAAAAGGTCGAGGAGCGCCTTCTCCGGCCGGGCGACAAAAGCGGATTGTCCGCCTCCCAACTCAACCTTTTGATAGCCAAAGAACAGATCTTTCTTGATATGCTTGAAGATAAAACTGCCAAGAGGAGTGGAAAACGTCTC
>Ga0299912_10004987_pt1 | contig 10889 bp, 7 predicted proteins | sample RVTome_2_FD_207667 | JGI IMG/M metagenome (GOLD analysis project Ga0299912, IMG submission 207667) | Soil microbial communities from uranium-contaminated site in the Upper Colorado River Basin, Wyoming, United States - RVT95D214 (version 2) ... | reverse complement strand
TCTATGACCAATAACATCATCTCCGGGCATGCCCTCGGAATTTTTATAAACCAACCTGCCAAGGCTACGATTATTGCCGATACCAATCTATTCTGGAACACCAGCGATCCGGTCACCGGAACACATGGCATCCGCCAGGATCCCCTGCTGTTGCCGGATTATCATCTGGACCCCGCCTCACCGGCGGTGAACGCCGGGTTGACCATCCCCTGGCTGGCAGTAGATTTGGAAGGCAACCCTCGTCCGCCCCTTGGCGGGTACGACCTGGGAGCGTTTGAGCTCTACTGGCGGGTGTACCTGCCCCTGGTGAGGAAGTGATATACGACAAAGCGGAGTGTTCTCGATGCGAATGATGAGATGTTTCGCTTCGTTCAACATGTGTCTCTTTGGGAAGGAGGAGAAGATGAAAAGAAGTCCGTTTTGTCTTTTGGTTGTTTGCATGGGGGTGCTTTTAGCGGCTGCCACTCTCTGGCTGAGCGATGCCAACCAGGCCAGCGCTAACGGGATCAATATCCGTTACGTGGCCACCGATGGAACTGATACCTTTTCCTGCGAAAGCTATGATCATCGCTGCCGCACCATCGGGCGGTCGATGCTCGTCGCGGCGAGTTTTGACGAGATCCGGGTATCCGGGGGTGTCTACACCGGCACGGGGGCCGAGGTGGTCAACATCTACAAATCGGTCACGCTGCTGGGAGGCTGGAGCAGCGACTTCTCCACTCGCAACTCGGGAGCTTACCTCACGGTTTTGGATGGCCAGGGGGCGCGGCGGGTGGTCTATATCAGCGGCGCGATCTCCCCCACCCTGGACGGCTTAACCATCACCGGCGGCAACGCCGACAACGCGGCGACCGGGAAGGGTTATGGCGGCGGCGTCTACAGCGACGGGGCGAGCCCGGTTATCGCCAACAATGTTATCGCAGGCAACGTCGCCAACACCAGCGCCAGCGACTATGGACGGGGCGGCGGCATCTATCTGTTAAGCCCGGCTGGCCAGACTATGATCTCGGGCAACCAGGTGATCTCCAACGTCGCCAGCACTGCCTATCATGGGGAAGGCGGCGGTATCTACCTGGGCGGCGCGGGGCCGGCGCGCCTGGTGAGCAATCTGATTTTGAGCAACACGGCCAGCATCACTGGCGGCCTGGGTCACGGGGGCGGAATCATGTTCAACACCAGCCCTGGTATTGTCCTGACCGGCAACACGGTCGAATTCAACGTGGGCCAGGCTGGCCTGGCTACATTAGCAGGCAGCAATGGTGGAGGAATCTACTGCATTTACAGTGACAATGCGACGCTCAGCAACAACCTGGTGCGCCGCAACACCGCCAGCCTGCTCGCCAATGGCGGCGGAGGCGGGTTGATGAGTTGGGATTGCGATGGCCTGGTCATTTTGGAAAACACACTTGAAGACAACGCCGGGTCCAGGATTGGTACTGGTTGGGGCGGTGGGTATCATGCTTACAAATCGTTAGACGTGTTGATCTCTGCCAACCGGTTTATGAGCAACATAGCCAACAACGGAGGCGGCCTCTACCTTGGACATGATTCTTCATTCACCATGACCAATAACGTCGTGGCGGATAACCTGGCCAGTTATCGTGGAGGGGGGATGGCCTTCGAGGCGTGGCCCACCGAGAGGGTCACCGGCACGCTGGTGCATAACACTTTCGCCAATAACCAGCTTGGCAGCGGCGAGGGCCGCGTCGCCATCCATACCGCAGATCCTTACGTTACCCTGGTCTTGACCAACAATATCATTGTGAGTCACACTTACGGCGTGTATGCCGTGGCTGGCAGCCAGGTTACGCTCTACAACACGCTCTTCTACGCCAACAGCAGCGTCGATACCGGCGGCCCAGGCACGATCGTGAACACCGACCCGATTACTGGCCAAAATCCGCGGCTGGACGCCACTTACCACCTTAAAGGGGGTTCGCCGGCCATCAACGCCGGCGTGAGCCTCCCCTGGTTGACGATCGACTTCGAGGGTGACCCGCGTCCCATTGGAGATGGTTACGACATTGGGGTGGACGAGTTTATCTCCAATTTATATTTACCCCTTTTATTGAAAAACAGTCCTTAGAGAAGAAAAGGCTTCAGAGATTCCTTACTTCGTTCGGAATGACATGTTCGGGAGCATGCAGAAAAACGATCCCTAAAACGCTACAGGGTGACCACCAGAAATTTGGTAAGGAGAAGAAAACCATGAAACTGCACCGATTTGCAATCCTTTTTTCCGTTTATATCACGCTGTGCGCCCTGCTGCCGGCCTGTACGGGTTCGTATGGCTCGGAGGGCCCCTATGTGTGGATCGACGTGCCCGTGGACGGCCTGGATGTCCCGGAGGGTGAGCCGGTCAACATCGAAGGCCACGCCGCGCATACCGGTGGGATCAGACGGGTGGAGGTGTGGGTCAACGCTGAGCGCCAGACGACGATCGAAAACCCACCTGCGAAAGGCAACCTGGCGAGTTTCACGCATAGCTGGACGCCCCCCGGCCCCGGCGAATACACCATCCAGGCGATATCTTTTGGGAGTGACGGCGCGGCCAGCCAGCCGGATTCAGCTCGCGTCAACGTCGGAGCTCCCACTCTAGCCTTTCCGGACCTGGCCATCGTGAGCGTCGAGGCCTTGGTGGCGGGCGATAAAGACGGCGTTCCCTTCTGCAACACCCGCCTGGTTTACACCAACGCCGGAGAGGTGGCCATCCCTGCCAACTTTGCGATCAAGTTCTCCTTCGATGGCTCTCCGGTCAAGGAGGATATCGTTGCTGGTGGGCTGCTTCCAGGGGCGACGAGCGAAGCGACTTTCGTCTACCAGTTCGTCGATTTGCATAACATCGGGATCAACCTGGATTCAACCGAGCTCATCTCGGAGAGCAACGAGACCAACAACGCTTTCGCCGAAGCGCGCACTTGCGGTGTAGTGCCCACTCCAGGGACCGCCACGGTCACGCCCACCACGGGCGCGCCCTGCCCACCGTCGGTGTTGGCCAGCAAGAGCGTCAACTGCCGCGTGGGACCGAGCACGGACTACGAAGCGATCGGCGCCTTGTCGCCTGGCCAGTCGGCGCTCGTGCTTGGGCGCAACGCGGATAGCTCCTGGTGGGTGGTGGAGCGCGCCGGCGGCGGCAAATGCTGGGTATGGGGCCAGGCCGTGCAGATCAGCTCGCAGACCTGTGACCTGCCGGTGATCGAAGCGCCGCCGCTGCCCACCATAACCCTCACGCCGATCGGAGAAGGCGATAAGATCCCACCCTCAGCACCGCAGCAAGCCGTCCCGCAAAATGGGCTGGATATCCCCTGCAAGGCTTCCCAAACCCTGGCCTGGCTGCCAGTGGAAGACCCCAGCGGCATTGCCAGCTACCAGGTGGAAGTGCAGCGCCATTCCGGCGACAACAACTGGAAAGCCGTCTCCGGCAGCCCGTTCACCGGCATCGGCAGCAAGAGCATGGACCTCACTGTCGAGTGCGGCTGGACTTATCGCTGGCGGGTGCGCGCCGTGGATGGCGCCGGAAACCCCAGCGCGTGGTCAGGCTGGTGGCAGTTCAACGTTCTAATTGGATAGGAGGCGAGGCGATGAAGAAGACGAGACGGATCTTACTTGGTACATTACTTGGGTTGCTGGTTCTGCTGGCGGCCTGCCTGCTGGCGTATTACGGGCTGCAATACCGGCAGCGCACTCGCCTGATTGCTTCACGCCCGCTGGTGCTGATCTACAATCCAGGCAACCAGCAGCGCATCTCGCTGGACGAAGGCGTGATCGTGCACGCCAGCGCCCGCTTCAAGGGTGGTGTATCCCGCATCGAGCTATGGGTGGACGATATGCTCCTTGCCCGGCGGGACAATCCGGACAAGACGGGGGCGTCGCTGACGTTGAGACAGCTCTGGGAAACCGGGACGCCGGGAAATCACCTGTTGGTAGTGCGGGCGTTCTCTGTGGACGGCGGCGAAGGCCAGGCGACGGTCGCCGTCGAAGCGCTGGAGGCTTCGGGCGAGCCCACCAGCATAGAGGTGGGGGAGGGCGAGACGATTGATTCGATCGCCGCCGAGTATGGGGTCAGTCCGGACGAGCTGATGGGGCTGAACCCGGGCGTCGACCCAGAGGGGGTAGCCGCGGGGGACGAGCTGGTCGTGCCGGGCGGGCCGGGGCCTGGCGCGCCCGGAGAAGAGCCCGAAGGTGGACCCGGTGGGGGGGATGAAGGCCTGCCACCCGGCGATGACGACCCGCCCGATCCCGAACCCCCGCCGCCGGGTGATCCGCCTGTGGAACCGGTAGGGGCGGACGAGCCGGTGGCGGTGCGCCTGGAAGCGCTGAGGCTGGAAACCGGCGCAGCTTACGAGGGGGTGCATTGCTACGTTGGCCTGGGTGGGAGCACACCCCGCTGGTACCCGGATATGGATGGCGACCAGGCCACGGACGAGTCCTTCAATTTCTTCGCGGGCAATCAGAGGTGGGACGTGGCCGCCCATCTCACCGGTGGTTCTGCGCCGGTCGTGCAGTGGCCGGGCGACCAGATCTTGCCTGTCGAAATCTCGTGTGTGGGCGTTACCGGAGGCGGGACGGAGGCGGTGGAGCTTGGGCAGGTGGCGATGCGAGTTCCGCCGGAAGCCTGGGATGGCGTGACCCGCCAGGCGGAAGGCTCAGGGGGGGAAGGCAGTTTCACTCTCGATTACCGCATCAGCCGGGTGGGGGCTTCCCATGCCTTCCCTATTTTCGAAGACTCGGCTATGACCCCGCCGACCAACGTGCGCATCCAGGAACAGCGTGGCTTTGGCGGCAGTCTGGTACGCCAGCTCCTGCTGTGGGACTATAATCCTCTCCCGGAGGAAGAGCCTATCGACGGATTCCGTGTCTACCTGAACAACACCATGCAATGGGTAGTGGATGCTGATCATCACGCCACGACCCTGCCCGACCAGTGGCTGCTTCCACCCTGCGGCGACGAATACCGTTTCACCGTTACCGCTTTCAGGGAAGGATTCCCAGACGGCCCCGAATCACCACACTCCGAGCCATACGTTATCCGCACAGCAGAAGACGACCCGGCTTGCAGCCGGCAGGTGCTGGTCACCTTTCTGGAGCTAAAGACCTACGACCTCGGCGGCGACGGGGAGGATGACGCGGGGGACGTCGGCCCTGTCTACGGCGAGTTCAGCATCAATGACCAGATTTTTCCCTTCGATGGTCGCTGCGAGGGAAGCGGGATCTGCGGCGAGGTGGGGCTGTATCACAACTCGGTGACCGATCTCAGTCGCTTCCCCTGGGGTGGGAACGGCGAGCCGATCGGAGTCCTGATCGATGTCGGAGAAGCCGATTATGTGGATGTCGGCTACAGCATCTCGGAACTGGATACCGGCTGGAATAACGATGATGAGCTGGTCTGTGAGGGTGACTCCTCCACGGGGGATTTAGACACTCCCCACGAAGGCACCATACCGTTTTCTCCGTGGGGTCAGGGGTTATGCGAGGTGACCTATTGGATTGGGCCGGTGGGCGACCGGCCGGTGACTGAACCCGGCGCTCCGCCGCCCCTGCCCATGCTGAGGGTGGAAAGCCTGACGGCGGACGCAGCTTCAAACCAGCTTCAAATTCACGTCACCAATCGGGGCGGCGCGGATTGGGTTTACCAGGACCTGGCAGTGTTGGTTGAGAGCCGCTCGCGTGAAGCCGTGGCGACCCAGACCTGGCCGAGCTTCCACCTGGGCGTCGGGGAGTCTACGATCCTGGAGCCTGCCGGCGTCACCGTTGAGAACCTGGAGGATTTTTGTGTGACCCCGGACCCGGAAAATGCGGTTCAAGAAGAAGGGCAACCCGAATGGTACCCAGTTTTCACCTACTGTCCTCCTTTGCCCGACCTCGCCATCACGGATGTCGAATACGATCGCAGTCGGGAGCTTTTACGAGTGAGGATTTATAACCAAAGCCTGGTGCCAATCACTGGTCGAAACCTCACCCTGCAGGCTTATTTGCCGGATGGCACGCCGCTATTTTCAGGGATAACCGAAATAACAGGAAGAGACCTTGCGCCGCACACTTCGACGCTGGTGCAGTGGGGTGGTTTTAACGATGCACAGCGCGAGCGAATGAGGGGCGGCTACACGGTCACCGTCGATCCCGAAGACCACATTGGCGAGGAGGACGAGGGCAACAACCAATTCGTCGTGCGTGGCGGGGCGCGCCTGCGCATCCACTGGACGCAAATTTCCACCCCCTATTATCCGTACTACAGGTACTCCGAGGGCGATCAGGAGCAGTCTTTCAGGATGCAGGTCAGCGTCGGTTCGGCCGCCGGTTCGTCCCGCCAGGTCGCCGATTGGAGCCTTGAGGAGGTCGAGGTGGAACACGGGGAGATTCTTATTATGACATTAGCTGTTTATGCGGGCGAAGAAAGCGAATACGTTCAGGAATTCGATATCTACGGGGACGAATGGCTGTCGGTGTTCGTCGACGCCACAATGAAATACCGGCTTCTCGAGAAGTTTTTAGGGTACGATGCGGTGGCTTTTGGCGCCGACGAGGATTGGGGCGTCACCAAGACCATCTCTCCCGGTGAAGCGTGTGTTGCGTACACTTATCATAGTGAGTTGGATCAAGATTTTTCTTTTCACGCTGTGCACCCCTGGGACAGTTGCCGGTCGATGAGATTCCGTTTCATGGTTTGCCGGGTGGAGTAGAACGGATTTCACAGATACAAAGGAGTTGAGATGAATACAAAATCATCACTTACCATCTGGCTATCGATCTCCCTGCTTATCGTCCTGGGTTTGTTGCCGGCGAGACCTGCCGTCGCTCAGGGTGACGACCCCTCGCCGCCCGGCGAGGTGGTCAAACTGGTCTTCATTCACCATTCCAGCGGCGAGAACTGGCTGGCCGACGATAACGGCGGGCTGGGGATCGCCCTCGGTCAGAATAACTACTTCGTCAGCGACACCAACTACGGCTGGGGGCCAGACGCCATCGGCGACCGCACCGACATCCCGAACTGGCTGGAGTGGTTCCGCAGTGAAAATACCGGCCGCTACATGGATGCGGTCTTCAGCGAAAGCGGCGTGAACTCGGGTTATAGCCGAAGCCTGCCAGACCCTGGCGGCGAGAATCAGATCGTCATGTTCAAGTCCTGCTTCCCCAACTCCAACCTGGATGGAAGCCCGGACGACCCGCCCGCCCCTGGCACAGACATGACCGTCGCCAATGCCAAGTACGTCTACAACGAAATCCTGAAGTACTTCATCACCCGGCCGGATAAGCTCTTCGTGGTTGTCACCGCCCCGCCCGTCTCCGACCCGTCCCTGGCCGAAAACGCCCGCGCCTTCAACCAGTGGCTGGTGAACGACTGGCTGAGCGAAAACAGCTATCCCTACGCCAACGTGGCCGTCTTCGATTTCTACAACGTCCTGACCAGCCCTGACAACCATCACCGCTTTGCCAGCGGAGCAATAGAGCACACGGTTACCCCGGGCAGGAACACCTCGGCTTACGCCTCTGGATCGGATGACGATCACCCATCAGCCGATGGCAACCGCAAGGCTACCCAGGAGTTTTTGCCTCTGCTCAATATCTTCTACCATCGCTGGAAGGCAAGCGCTCCGGCCCAGCCGGCCCCCGCTGCCGCCGAACCACTGCCGATCGTGACGCAGCCGCCCCTGGCGCCGGCTGCCGCCCCGGCTGGAGGCTCGATTGATGCTTTTGAAGCTGGTCCTCCATCTGGCACAGCCGGGTGGGAGGCATTCCGTGACGAAGCCACCCCGACCACCATCGTCTGCGCTCCGGCCAGCGATAAGGCTCACGGCGGCTCTCGATCCCTGAAGATCGACTTCAATGTGGCGGCCAATAGCTGGGCGACCTGCACCCTGTTTTACGGCAGCCCCCAAGATTGGAGCGGCAGCCAGGGTCTGGTATTCTACCTGCACGCCGGGCAGGCCGGCCTGGTCTTCGACGTGGACCTGTACGCCGGTTCGCCCGATAACCAGGAGACCTACCTGTACACGGTGGAGGCCCCGCCTGAAAGCGCCCAGGGTTGGGCGCCGATCGTGCTGACCTGGGATCAATTCCACCGCGCCGACTGGGAAGCCGACGCCGGCGCGCCGTTCAGCAAGCCCGGACAAGTGATGGGCCTGGCCTTTGGCCTTAGCACCTACCCGGACGCCTCCAACGTTGGCAAGATCTGGGTCGACGACCTGCAGTTCTCCAGTGGGGAGGCGCCCCCTGCCGAGATCGCCCCGGCTGGTGAGCCCACCCAGGAGGCTCCCGCCGGGCCAGCCGAGTCCAAAAGAGGCCTGCCCATCCCACCCTGCCCGTGTGGCGGCTTCGCCCTGCTGCCCTTAGGACTGGCAGTCGCCTTGCGCCTTAGGAGACCTGCCTTCCGGGCATAAAAAGCGAATCCGAAAAAACAGGCAGTATGGCGGTATAGCCGCCTCGCTGCCTGTTTTTTCGGTTAAAGATAGCATGCTATAATGCGCGCAGGTAAAGAACTTTTATGGCACGGTGCAATATCTCAGTTTCAAGAGGGGCTTCCATGGCACAACATACAAGCCGGACTTATTCCCTGGTTATCCTCATAGGCGTTTTGGTATTTAGCTTGCTGGCCTGCAAAGCCGCCAGCAAGCTGGGCCTGCCCGTGCGCCTGGGCCCGCTCGACGAGGAAACCCTGGAACAATTGCGCATTTCCAGCGGAGAGAGAAGCCAGGCCCAACCCGGCGAGAGCCTGGATCTTGAGGTTGGCATCGACGAATGCTGCTACGTGTTCACCCCGGTCGACGTGCGCACCCGCTGGTCGGTCAGCCCGGAGGTTGGGGCTACCATCGATTCCAGGACGGGCGAGTTGCAAATCCTGCCGGACACCCCGCCCGGCACGACCTTCACCATCCAGGCCGATATTGAAACCGGGCGCAAAGTTCTGACCGCCGAGATTCACGTCTACACCCCCGAATCGAACCCGCTGGTGGGGGTCTGGGGAGAGAGCCAGCAGATTTCGTGCGAAAGCGGCCAGCCGGTCGAGGGGCAGGCGGAACCGATCCGCGAGCTGGTCTTCAATGGAGCAGGCGATTTCACCGTCACCTGGACGCCCTTCGAGATCTACCACGATTACTGGGGCACTTACACGCTGGATGTGGAGCAGGGTACGCTGGCCATGGCAGTGGAGAGCGGCAACTACGTCCCGGAGGGCCTCGACCTCGAAGGCACTTTTTCTATCGATCCCCAGGGCCAGTTGTGGCTGAAGGACATCTGGCTGGGGCAGCGCGGCAGTGAAGCCGCGCCCAACTGCGGGCACATTTTTGTGAGGTGAGGCGACAAGATGTTCGCAGATAAGAGAAGCAAGAAGGTCCTTCTGGTTGCCCATTGCGTCTTGAACCAGAACGCGAAAATCGATCGCTGTGCTCATTATCCGGGAGCGATCGAGGAGGTCGTCCAGGCTCTCGTCGAGTCCGGCGTCGGGATTATCCAAATGCCCTGCCCGGAGCTTCTCTGCCTCGGCCTGGACCGCCAGGTGGAGCGAGGCGCGCCTGCCACGGTCGAATCGGAGGATACCCGGGTGGCCTGGCGGATGGCAGAAGACAGAAGCAAAGCCCTCTGCCGTAAAATCGCCGAAGACCTTGTCTATCAGGTCGAGGAGTACAGGCAGAACGGTTTTGCGGTCGTGGGCGTTCTCGGCGTCAACGGCTCCCCGACCTGTGGCGTAGAGACCGGCTGGTTCGACAACCGGGAAGTGCAAGACTATGGAATATTCATCCTGGCACTGTCCGAAGAATGCCTCCGGAAGGACATTACCCTCTCGATGAGAGGTATCAAGGCGAATGAGCCGCAAGAGGCCATAGTTGCAGTCATGGAATTATGGGGGGATTCCGCCAGCCGGTAGTTCTCCTCATTTCCCTCTCCCCTCCATCTTCTGCGCTATAATTGAATGACGGAGGCAACCTCGTAAGAAAGCCGGTCAGTCCTGCATGGGGATTTCATAGGAGGAAATCATCGTCTCGCTGCTTGAGTTCCTGGATCGACAGTCGAAAGTCACCCTTTGGGTGGCGACGATTCTTTACGCGCTGGTTCTGGGCATTATCGATTATTACACCGGTTTCGAGATTGCGTTCTCCTTCTTCTACCTGGGGCCGGTGGCACTCGCAGCCTGGACGCTCGGGCGCAACAGCGGCTTTCTCCTCTCCGTGACCTGCGCAATGGTATGGTTGTCTGCCAACTTATTGGCAGGCGAGCAATTTTCAAAGCCGCTGATCCCAATCTGGAACGCCATCACACGGCTCGGCTTTTATTTCGTTATCACCTTCCTCCTGGCCGAGCTACGCCGCCTGCTCGAGCACGAGAAAGTCCTGGCCCGCACCGACTTCCTGACCGGCGCTTTGAATCTAAGGGCTTTTACCGACGCGGCCACCAGGGAAATCGCTCGCACCCGTCGGAACTTCCGTCCTTTCTCACTCCTTTATCTGGACCTGGACAATTTCAAAGCTCTCAACGACCGGCTCGGGCACACCGTGGGAGACCACTTGCTGCAGACGGTCGCATTCACCCTGGCGCGCCGTATCCGAGCCAATGATGTTACCGCCCGTCTTGGCGGGGATGAGTTTGCTCTCTTGCTGCCAGAAACAGGCCACGAGGCGGTGAAAATGGTCGCCCCCAGAATCCAGCAGGCGCTGGTTCGGGCAATGGAGCATCACAATTGGGGAGTCACGTTCAGCCTCGGGGCGTTGACCTTCGACCAGCCACCCGATGATGTGGTACAGATGATTGAGCTGACAGACCGGCTCATGTACCAGGCGAAGAAAGCTGGCAAGAACGCCATTATCTACGCGGTTCACTCGCCCGAAGAAGCTTAAGTTAATTGACGGTTCTGGGCCATCGATAGGGCGCCCAGATGACTCGCAGGAATGGGCGCG
>Ga0299912_10004986_pt1 | contig 10890 bp, 8 predicted proteins | sample RVTome_2_FD_207667 | JGI IMG/M metagenome (GOLD analysis project Ga0299912, IMG submission 207667) | Soil microbial communities from uranium-contaminated site in the Upper Colorado River Basin, Wyoming, United States - RVT95D214 (version 2) ... | reverse complement strand
GTGCTGGCGCCAAAGCGCTCGCCTCGGTCCTGATTTTTTTTGGCGCCGCTGGTAATTCGAATCGCAAGGCGTGCTGTCTTGGCAATGCCTGGTTGTTGTGCATTTCGTGACCGCGAATTGCCCCGCACCAGAGTCTCGAAGTCGCGGGTGGTGCGGCTAAATTAACTCTCGAGACTCACAAGTGCCTTCGCAGAATTTGCGATGTGGCCCCGCCGATTGAGCGTCGGCCACATTTTCGTACAAACGGTCGGATAACTCCGCTTTTGAACTGGAACTGTCACCCCGCTTCGATGTTGAGTGTTGAGGTGACGAAAGGGACCTTCATGGCCGCTTCATCCTGGCTCGCCGGCGCAATGCGCGTTCTTGCCGTTCTGCTCCTGGGCGTGCTGGTTACCGCCTGCGCGAATGACGAGAACAAGCCGAGTTCGTCCCTCACGGGCCGTGACGGCTCGGTGGCGCCCGGCACGAATCGCGACTTCGCCGTGAACGTCGGCGACATTGTCTATTTCACCACCGACAGCGTGGATCTCACCCCCGAAGCCACCGCTACGTTGCAGAAGCAGGCGCAGTGGCTGCAGCAGTATCCGCAGTACACGATCACCATCGAAGGCCACGCCGACGAGCGGGGCACGCGCGAGTACAACATCGGGCTGGGCGCCAAGCGCGCCACGACGGTGCGCAACTTCCTGGCGCAGAACGGCGTCAACGGCTCGCGCGTTCGCACGATCTCGTACGGTAAGGAGCGCCCCGTGGCCGTCTGCAACGACATCTCCTGCTGGTCGCAGAATCGGCGCGCGCAGACCGTGCTCAACGTGCGGACCGGCGCCATGGCCAGCGGCAACTGACGTAGCTTTCCAAATCTTGAATGATGTTTTGGTGCGGCGCTTCGGCGCCGCGCTTGCGTTCTGGCGCGAGGCGCGCCGCGGTGTTGCCGGCTGACTGCGGACGGGCGCCGCGCCGCAGCTGGCGCTGCCATACAGCAAAGTTTGGCCGCATTGGCGGGGCATTCATTGCTGCGATTTCAGCGCTTTGTGTTGCGAGGATGCGTGATGTTTTGGCCTGACAGCGGGTCGGGCGTGGTTGAGCGCCGCGCGCTCATCGCGGTTTTCACGCTGCTCGCCCTGTTTGCCGGCGATTCGCATCGGATCCTGCGCGCCGATTCGGTGTCGGAGCCGCCGTTCACCTCCCCCGGGCGCACGCCCAGCGGTGTCTTCGGCCCCGAGGAGCGGGCCCAGGAGCTTTATCTCGACGCGATGGAGAAGCTCGATGCTGGGCACAGCGATTGGGCGCGCAACACCTTCAAGAGCCTCATCGCGCGCTATCCCGCCACCGCCGCAGCAGCGCTCGCCCGCCGCCAGCTCGGCGACCTCTACCGCGGCGATGCGGCCGGGGATCAGAGCGCGGAGGTCGGGCCGGCAGGAGTGGCCCCAGGCCCGGCACTCGCACCCGCGGCTGGCCCTGCGTTCTCAACCCCTGCCGCGTCGTCGGTGCCCATGTCGGTCGCGCCCGAGGGGCAGGTCGGCCGCGGTCAGATCTGGGATCAAGAATTGCGCCGCAACCTGACGATCCAGTCGAAGCTCCGCAACGAAGCCGGCGACCGCGTGTTCTTCGGCCCCGGCAGCGCCGAGCTTGGCAGCCGCGCCCGCACCGCGCTCGCCGCGCAGGGGCAGTGGCTCAAGCGTTGGCACGAGTTCGAGGCGGCCATCGAAGGCCATGCCGACGAGCCCGGAACGAACCAGGAGAATCTCACTCTTTCAACGCAGCGCGCCGAGGCCGTACGCCAGCGCCTTATCGATGAGGGCGTCGAGGCGAGTCGCCTTGCCGTGGTGCCGCTGGGGCGCTCGGAGCGTCTCGCCAGTTGCGACGATCCCGATTGCCGGGCGCAGAATCGCCGCGCCGTGACGCTCGTCTTTGCCAGCGGCACCCGCGAAAGGCTAGGACTCACTGGAGCGCCGCACGCCCGGCTTCTCGATTCGCTGGCCGCGGCGCCCTACGTGCCCGCAAAGACAGTGGAAATACCTGCCGCCACGCAGCCGGTGGGCGTGACGCGTTGACAACAAACCTGCGAGATGGTGGCTAGGAAAAGAGACCGTCCCGGCAGCGTCGGCCGCTCAGCCGCGGCGCCAGCTGGGAAGCGTCAGCCGCCCGTCAGCGTTGCGGGGCGGTGAGGGCGCCGCCCACAATTAGAATAGGCAGTAGAACAGGTAGCGCTTTGCTCAGTCAGCGATACATCGGTCCGACGTATGGTGTGGCTCTTCTCGCCTGCCTCGCCGCCGGCGCGGCATTGGCCGCCGATCCGCAGCGGCAGGGCAGCGCGCCAAGCCTCCAGCTCGCCCAGGCGGCGCAGGGACAGGGCAAAGGTGCTGCCACCAAAGCCGAGGCCGTCGCGCCGTCAGGCGGCGATGCGGCGCTCAAGCAGCGCGTCGAGCAGCTCGAGGAGCAGCTCGTCGACATGCAGGTCGTAGTCGGCACGCTCGAGTCGCTCGCCCGCGGCGGTGGGGTGGCGTCGGCATCCCCGGCTGCGCAGGGCGAGGCGCCATCCTATGGCAGCGGCGCCGACGGCGTCCGGCTCGACGGGCTGGAGACGCAGGTGCGTGCGCTCGCCGCGCAGATCGAGCAGCTCACCGAGCAGGTGCGCGTCATGAACGGACAGCCGCGCCGGTCGGACGCTGGTGAGGTCGTGCCGGGTGCACCCGCTGGCGCAGCACCCATTGGACATGCGGACGCCGGCCGCTTCGGCTCGACAACGGTGACAGCTGGAACCGGCGACGCTATCGGCGGCCTGCTTGAGAACGATGGTCCGGGCGCGGCGCCGGCCACGGGAACATCTGCAACCGGAGTACCGGCTACGGGCACGCCCGCTGCCGGCCAGCCTCCGGCCGGTGGACCTGCTTCGGCTGCACCTGGTGCCCCGCAGCTCGCCGCGGTGCCGCCTGCCAACTCGGCCGACGCCGGCAACGCCAAGCAGCTCTATGAAACCGCCTACGGCTACCTGATGCAGCGCGACTACGGTGCAGCGCAGTCGGCCTTCGAGGACTTCCTCACCCGCTATCCCAGCGACTCGCTCGCCGGCAACGCGCAATATTGGCTCGGCGAGGCACACTTCGTGCGCGGTGAATACAAAGCGGCCGCTGGCTCCTTCCTCAAGGGCTATCAGAACTACGCCGGCAACGCGCGCGCCTCCGATAGCCTTCTGAAGCTCGCCATGTCGCTCGACCGCCTGGGCCAGAAAGATGCAGCCTGCTCGTCGTACGCGGAGCTAACGACGCGGTTCCCCGATGCCCCCGAGAACGTCAAAAATCGCGCAAAGGCGGAGCGCCAGAGGATCGGCTGCCCCTGAGATTGGCGTAGCCCCCGCGCACGGAGCTGCGATGCGCGGCGCGCTGCCAATTGCCGACGCCGAGCTCGACGCGCTGTTTGCGCCGCTCGCTCCCTTCGCCGTCCTTGTTCTTGCCGTCTCCGGCGGCGCCGACAGTCTGGCGATGATGCACCTCATCGTCCGCTGGGCGCAGCTTCGCCCTCGTACCGGCCGCAAGCTCGTCGTCGCGACCGTTGATCACGGTTTGCGCAAGGGCTCGCATGGCGAAGCCCGGTGGGTCGCGGGCGAGGCGGAGAAGCTGCACCTTTCGCATGAGCTGCTCACCTGGACGGGAGATAAGCCATCGGCGGGCATCCAGGATGCGGCCCGCGAGGCGCGCTATCGCCTGTTGGCCGCTCTCGCCTGGCGCCTGTCCGAAGCCGGCCCGGTGGCGATCGTCACCGCCCACACCGAGGATGATCAGGCCGAGACGCTGCTCATGCGGCTGGCGCGCGGCAGCGGCCTCGACGGGCTGACCGGCATCAGTCCCTCGCGCTTCGTCGGCCGCGGAGCGGAGTGCCGTCTCGTGCGCCCTCTGCTCACCGTTTCCGGTGCGCGACTGCGCGCCACGCTTCAAGCCGCCGGCGCGACCTGGATCGAGGATCCGAGCAACGAATGCGACCGCTTCGAGCGCGTGCGGCTGCGCAAGGCGCGTGCGCTGCTGGAAGAGCTCGGCCTGTCGAACGACAAGATCGCCTTGAGCGCGCGGCGGCTGGAGCGGGCGCGTCAGGCGCTCGACGCGGCGGCCGAGCAGCTCGCCACGACGGTGCACCTCGACCTGCACGGTGGCACGTTCGCCAGCCTCGATGTGCAAGCCTTCGAGGCCGCACCCGAGGAGACCCGCCTGCGCCTCATGGCGCGTTTGATCCAGGCATTCGGCGGACAGGACGAGCCGCTGCGGCTCGCAAAGCTCGAGGCGCTGAATGCCCGCATGACGAAGCCGCGCTTCGAAGGCGCGACGCTCGCCGGCACCATCGTCTCCAGACGCGGCGGCGACCTGCGCGTGTTTCGCGAGCCGGGACGCGCCGGCCTTGCGCCACTCGAGCTGTCGCCCGGCAGCGCAGCCGTGTGGGATCGCCGGTTTCGCGTGTGGGCTGCCCCCAGCATCGGTCGCCCCATCGAGGTGCGTGCGCTCGGTGCCCGGGGCTTCGCCGAGCTGCGACAGCAACTCGACGATGACCGCGGGCTGCCGCCGGCCAAGGCGGCAGCCACGCTGCCAGCCTTCTGGCACAAAGGGGAATTGATAGGCGTTCCGCAGCTATCTGGCTTGCGCGGGGCGCCCGCATCCTGGGGCGCCGCGGGGCGGCTCTATTCGGCCGAATTCCTTTGGTAGAAGCGAGAGTTGGCCCCGGCTTGGTATGGGCCTACACTGGTTGGCGGCCGATGCGGGCGCTGCGACCCTGCGAAACTCGCTCCCGCTCGCCTGTCCCGTTAAGCTCCTGGGGAGCGAAGGGCATGTAGTCTGGCCCGTAACTTGGCATTGTCTGGGCTCGCTCCTATGTTAACGAGCGTCGAGGCGGCGCCCGCTTAAGTCGGGGAAGCGTCTGCTTGAGCCGCTATCGCGCTCTATAGGGAACGAAATGAACTCGAACTTTCAAAAGCTGGCTATCTGGGTTGCCATTCTCGTGCTGCTCGCAGCCCTGTTTAATCTGTTCAACAACCCGACGCAGAGCCGGCGCGGCACCGAGATCACGTACTCGGAATTTCTCACCGCCGTCGATTCGGGCAACGTCACCGAGGCGACGCTGGCGGGCAACCGCATCTTCGGCACGCTGCGCGATGGCGGCACGTCGTTCACGACCTATGCCCCGCCGCAGGATTCGACCCTCGTCGAGCGGCTGGAAAAGAAGGACGTGAAGTTCCGCGCGCGTCCCTCCGATGACGACGTTCCCTCGATCATGAGCATGCTGCTCAATTGGTTCCCCATGCTGCTGCTGATCGCGGTGTGGATCTTCTTCATGCGCCAGATGCAGTCAGGCTCCGGCCGCGCCATGGGCTTCGGCAAGTCGAAGGCGAAGCTGCTGACCGAGCGGCACGGGCGCGTGACGTTCGAGGACGTGGCCGGCGTCGACGAGGCCAAGGACGACCTGCAGGAGATCGTCGAGTTCCTGCGCGATCCGCAGAAGTTTCAGCGCCTCGGCGGCCGTATCCCGCGCGGCGCGCTGCTCGTCGGCCCGCCTGGCACCGGCAAGACGCTGCTGGCGCGCGCCATCGCCGGTGAGGCGAATGTGCCCTTCTTTACGATTTCCGGCTCCGACTTCGTCGAGATGTTCGTCGGCGTCGGCGCAAGCCGCGTGCGCGACATGTTCGAGCAGGCGAAGAAGAATGCGCCCTGCATCATCTTCATCGACGAGATCGATGCCGTCGGGCGCCATCGCGGCGCAGGGCTCGGCGGCGGCAACGACGAGCGCGAGCAGACGCTCAATCAGCTGCTCGTCGAGATGGACGGCTTTGAGGCCAACGAAGGCATCATCCTCATCGCGGCCACCAACCGTCCCGACGTGCTGGATCCCGCACTGCTGCGGCCCGGCCGTTTCGACCGGCAAATCACCGTCCCCAATCCCGACGTGGTGGGGCGCGAGAAGATCCTGCGCGTGCACATGCGCAAGGTACCGGTTGCACCCGACGTCGATCCGAAGGTCATTGCGCGCGGCACGCCCGGTTTCTCCGGCGCCGATCTCGCCAATCTCGTCAACGAGGCGGCACTGCTCGCCGCGCGCCGCAACAAGCGGATGGTGACGCAGCTCGAGTTCGAGGATTCCAAGGACAAGGTGATGATGGGTGCGGAGCGCCGCTCCATGATCATGACCGAGGAGGAGAAGCTCGCCACCGCCTACCACGAGGCCGGCCACGCGCTGGTCAACCTGAAGGTTGCCGGCGGCGATCCGCTGCACAAGGTGACGATTATCCCGCGCGGGCGCGCCCTGGGCGTGACCATGAGCCTGCCCGAGCGCGACAAGCTCAGCTATTCCAAGCAGTGGTGCGAAGCGCGCATCGCCATGTCGTTTGGGGGCCGTTGCGCCGAGCAGGCCGTCTACGGCAAGGATCACCTGAATACGGGTGCCTCGAGCGACATCATGCAGGCGACCGATCTCGCCCGGCGCATGGTCACCGAGTGGGGCATGAGCGAGAAGCTCGGGCCACTGCGCTACAACGAGAACCAGCAGGAGGTCTTCCTCGGCCACGCCATCACGCAGCGCCAGAACATGTCGGAGGACACCGCGCGGCTCATCGATCATGAGATCCGCCGCATCGTGACCGAAGGCGAGGCGATCGCGCGCGAGGTCGTCGCCACGAGCCGGCGCGAGCTCGAGGCCATCACGCAGGCACTGATGGAATTCGAGACCATCTCCGGCGAGGAGGTGCACACGCTGCTGCGCGGCGAGAAGATCGTGCGCCGCAGCGACGACGATGGCCCGAAGGATCCGATCGGCTCGACGGTTCCCACGACTGGCGGCCGCCTGCGTCCGCGTGGAGATTCGGGCACCGGCGGGATGGAGCCGCAGCCGCAGGCCTGATCGAAGGTCGCTTAATCCGGGCCCCTTTTCGCGGGCCATGAAACTCGATACATCGGCCGCGGGTCCGCCCCGCGGCCGATCTCATTTGGAGCCCGCCCGTCCATGCAGCGCTCAATTTACGTGCGGCCCGTCGGCATCTATCCGGCGCCTCCGCAGGACGAGGAAAGCTGGGGTGGCTTGCCGCTCGCCGGCCAGCCGCTGCGCTTTGCCGCCGCCGAGATCGTCGAGCGCGACGGCCGCCGCATAAAACGCCGGATCGCCACCCTAGGCGACGCCTTCGAGCGAGACTGGGGACGCGGCACGCTGCAGGCCTCCGCCGACCTTGCGGCGATCTCCGCCCCGCGGGCGCGATTGTGCGGCCTGTCGCTCGAGCGTCCGCGCATCATGGGCATCATCAACGTCACGCCCGACAGCTTCTCCGACGGCGGGCTGCACGCCTCGACCCAGGCCGCGATCGACCACGGCCTGCGTCTGGCCGCGGAAGGCGCCGACATCCTCGACATCGGGGGAGAATCAACCCGCCCCGGCGCGACCCCCGTGCCGCTCGAGGAGGAGCTCCGGCGCGTCATCCCGGTCATTGCCGGCCTGCGGGCCCAGACGCAGGCGCTGATCTCCATCGACACGCGCAAGAGCGAGGTCATGCGCCGTGCCGCCGGCGAGGGCGCCGACATCCTCAATGACGTCTCGGCCCTTACGCACGACCCCCTGTCGATGGCTGTCGCCGCTGAGAGCGGCCTGCCCGTGGTGCTGATGCACGCGCAGGGTGATCCGCGCACCATGAACGACAACCCGCAGTACGATGACGTCGTGCTCGACGTGTTCGACTTCCTGGAAGAGCGCATTGCGGCTTGCGAGGCGGCGGGCATTGCCAAGGCCAAGCTCGTCGCCGATCCCGGCGTCGGCTTCGGCAAGCACCTGCATCACAATGTGGCGGTGCTGGCCGGCTTGTCGCTCTATCACGCGCTCGGGGTGCCGGTGCTGCTCGGCGCTTCGCGCAAGAAACTCATCGATCACATCTCCGATGTGCCGAACCCTGCCGATCGCGTGCCGGGCTCGATTGCGGCGGCGCTGGCCGGGGCGGCCCAGGGCGTACAGATCGTGCGCGTGCACGACGTCTCTGCGACGCGCCAGGCGCTGAACGTGTGGCGCGCCGCGATGCACGGCTCCGACAAGGCACTGACATAAATTCGGACGAAAACGCTAAGCTGGAGCTGGTGGCCTCGACGTAAGGCGCATCTGCAAGGTTTCAGCTTTCTTAGGATAAGGCCGTGTAACGTCTGCAAACAGTATTTGATGGGTTTTTGCGCCCCGGCGCGGCGGCACCTTCGCTTTGCCGGGTTTACCATGCTCGCAGTCCGCGGGCGGCGGGGGTAGGGTATGCAGTCAAGGTCCCGGGACAAGAGATTCAAGCTTCACAGAGCCACGGGGATGCCCATGTCGCGCCGATATTTCGGTACTGATGGAATTCGCGGCCTCGCCAACCGCACTCCGATGACCTCGGAGGTGGCGCTGAAGGTCGGCATGGCCGCCGGCAAGGTGTTCCAGACCGGCAAGCACCGCCACCGCGTGGTGATCGGCAAGGACACGCGCCTCTCCGGCTACATGCTGGAAGCCGCCCTGATGTCCGGCTTCACCGCCGTGGGCATGGACGTGTTCCTGCTCGGTCCGATGCCGACGCCTGCCGTCGCCATGCTGACGCGGTCGCTGCGCGCCGATCTCGGCGTGATGATCTCCGCTTCCCACAATCCCTTCGAGGACAACGGCATCAAGCTGTTCGATCCCGACGGCTACAAGCTGTCCGACGAGACGGAGCGGCGCATCGAGGAGCTGATCGACGCCGACACGGCGCAACTCCTGGCCCCCGCCGACGCCATTGGCCGCGCCACGCGGGTCGAGAGCGCGCAGGAGCGCTACATCGAGTTTGCCAAGCGCACGTTGCCCAAGAATTTGCGCTTCGACGGGCTGCGCATCGTCATCGATTGCGCCAACGGTGCCGGCTACAAGGTGGCGCCTGAGGCCCTGTGGGAGCTGGGCGCCGAGGTCGTCAAGGTCGGCGTCGAGCCCAACGGCCGCAACATCAACGACAACTGCGGCTCTACCGCGCCCGATGCCCTGATCGCCAAGGTGCGTGAGGTGCGCGCCGACATCGGCATCGCGCTCGACGGCGATGCCGACCGTGTCGTGATCGTCAACGAGAAGGGGCAGATCGTCGACGGCGACCAGCTTATGGCGGTGATCGCCGACACCTGGCACCGCGCCGGAAAGCTCACGGCCGGCGGCGTCGTCGCCACCGTGATGAGCAATCTCGGGCTGGAGCGCTACCTGAAGGGCTTCGGCCTCGATTTGGTGCGCACGCCGGTCGGCGACCGCTACGTCGTCGACCACATGCGCAAGCACGGCTACAACGTCGGCGGCGAGCAGTCGGGCCATATCGTGCTCTCCGACTACGTGACGACCGGCGACGGCCTCGTCACCGCGCTGCAGATCCTCGCCACGGTGGTGACCACCGGTCAGACCGTGAGCGAGGTCACCAACCGCTTCGAGGCCCTGCCGCAAGTCCTGAAGAACGTGCGCTATGCCAGTGGCAGCCCGCTCGAGGACAAGCGGGTCGTCAAGGCCATCGATGCCGGCAAGGCGAAGCTCGGCGAATGCGGCCGTCTCGTCATTCGCCCATCGGGCACGGAGCCGGTGATCCGCGTCATGGCCGAAGGCGACGACGAGCGCCTAGTGTCGACGGTCGTCGGCGATATCGTCGAGGCCGTGCGGGCCGCCGCCGCGGCGTAGGATAGCGCCGGCGCCAACATCTTCGATGCAAGCGAGCCGTGTGCGGGGAAATGCGTTCTCCGCTCGCCGCATCGCGGCGCGTTCGGCGTTAACGTTGCGTTTATGGATTGGGCACCCGCGCCGTGCCGTTATGAGACGCCGATTAAGCGTCCCTTAAACCTTCTCGCTCATAGTCGGTTACTGAGCACGTTTCGCGTTCGCCACACGAGCGCCGCGGGGTTTTGCGGCCTGACTGATGACGAAAGGGAAGTTCCATGAATACCAATCGCAGTTCCTACTTGCTAGGTGCGGCGCTCGGGTCGGCTCTCGTGCTCGCCTTAAGCGCCAACGTTATGGCCGCTGACATCTACGACGGCGGCCTCAAGGGTGGCTATGACGTGCCTCCCCCTCCTCCATCCGACCGTGGCCTTTACATCAAGGGCTACGTCGGTCAGGCCAACTCGGATGTCGGCAACATCTGGACGGAAGGCTTCGACACAAACAACTTCACGGTGTACCACAACGACATCAAGTCGAGCCCGCTGTTCGGTCTCGGCATAGGCTGGAAGCACAGTCACTGGCTGCGCTTCGACGTTACGGGCGATTATCGCGGCGACGCGCTGTTCGTCGCTCAGGACGCCTACCCTGGCGGTTTCGGCTTCAATCCGGGGACGAACGAATACACTGCTGATATCCAGAGCTGGCTCGGTCTCGCCAACGCCTACATCGACATGGGCAACTGGTGCGGCTTCACACCCTACATCGGCGCCGGAATCGGATTTGGCACGCTTTCCGTGCAGGGCATGAAGGACATCAACACCGTTCAGAGCGCCACGTACTACGCTGCTGACAACACCACCACCAACTTCGCCTGGGCGCTGCACGCAGGCGTGAGCTTCGACATCTCTCCGCAGATGGCCATCGATCTCGCCTACCGCTATGCGGATCTCGGAGATGCCCATACCGGTACCGCGTTCGACGCCACGGGCGCCAACCCGTCATACAGCGGGGTCTTCATCAAAGACATCACCGCCAACGATGTGATGCTGGGGATGCGCTACAAGTTCCAGCGCGAAGCCGTCGCCTACGTGCTGGTGAAGTAAGTCGGCCGGCGCTTCTCGAAGTGCCGTCTACAAGATCTCGCCGGGCCCCGTCCGCGGGCCCGGCGCCAACGGCCCGGCGTCGATCGCGGCCGCGCCCTGAGTCCTCAAGTTCGATTTCCTGGTTTGCTTAAGCGTGAGGCGAGCGGTC
>Ga0299912_10004984_pt1 | contig 10891 bp, 7 predicted proteins | sample RVTome_2_FD_207667 | JGI IMG/M metagenome (GOLD analysis project Ga0299912, IMG submission 207667) | Soil microbial communities from uranium-contaminated site in the Upper Colorado River Basin, Wyoming, United States - RVT95D214 (version 2) ... | reverse complement strand
CATCCTCAACAAAGATGCCGCGTATTCGACAATACTGCTTGCTTCTCAGTTGCACCGCGATGCGGCCGATACCGGATCAAGACGCAGCTATCTGAAAAAACTCGTGAAATACTCGACGCTGTACGCGCAGCTTTACTCGAGCGACAAGTACTCGACGCAGGTGGTGACGCACGCCTCGCAAGAAGCCTATCGAGAGGAGATGTATGACGCGGCAATACAGTTGACTGAACTATTTGCCGACCTTCCTTTTACAGACGAGACGTATAGCATCCACCTGATCAAAGCTCACTCGTATTTCAGACAAAAACGATTTCAAGATGCAGAGACCGTCTACCAGTCGTTGATTGCGCAATTTCCGCAGGATGAGAAGTCACGATCCGAAAGGACCAATGACCTGGCAATTGCTATCTACAGCCAGGGCGCAACAGCGCTTGAACAACAAAATGAGAGGGAGGCAATACGTCACTACGCGCGCATCGTGGATGTTGCAGCGACATCGGATATTGCGGCCACTGGTTTGTATGACGCAATCGCTATTTGTATCGAAAACAAAATGTGGAGTGAATCGATTCACTATGTCGAGAAGTTCCGGGCTAACTATCCCGCGCACCAGCTTAGCCACGACGTCTCAAAGAAGCTGAGTATCGCCTATCTGAACTCCAAGCAGGATACTGCCGCGGCTACAGAGTTGGTAAAAATCGCCCGCGCCGAGAAAGATACAGAATACAGAATTGCTGCACTTTGGAAAGCCGGTGAGTTATATGAATCCACGCAAGAGCACGCCTTAGCGATAAGCTCCTTTGAGGAATACGCGAAAACCTGGCAGCGTCCCTATCCGCAATATGTGGAGTCGATGCAGAAGCTTACGGATCTTTACACCAGGGCACAGGATATTGAGCAGGCAAATCACTGGCGGCAATCCATCCTCGATGCGGATAAACGAACTCCCGGTGATATCAAGACCGACAGAACTCGATTTATCGCCTCACAGGCCGCGCTTTCACTCGGCCGGAGTAAGCATGAGAGCTTTGCGTCGGTCAGACTTACAGTTCCTCTCAAGTCGAGCCTGGAACATAAACGGCGTTTTATGGAGGATGCGATCAATCTCTATAGTCGTGCCTTATCTTACGGTCTTACCGAAACGGCGACCGAGGCAGTGCACGGCATCGGAGAAATTTATCGCACGTTCAGCACGGCATTGCTGGAATCTGACCGGCCGGAAAATCTCAGCGGGGCAGAGTTGGAACAGTACAATATCCTTCTTGAAGATCAGTCGCTGCCCTTTGAGGAAAAGGCCATAGAGTTTTATGAGACAAACCTTGCGTATGCGAAAGACGGTATCTATGACGATTGGATGCAACAGAGCTATGTCCGGTTAAAAGAACTCTTCCCTGCCCGTTACGGACGCGATGTAATCGTGGAGCCCTATATCAATGTATTGCACTAGCAAGCAGTGTCGCAGCAAATCCACATTGCGGGAGACTGCTTCCGGTTTTTTCCTCGCCTTGTTGCTGCTGGGGGGTTGTGCAGGAAAACCGACACAGATAATGGAACCGCCATCGACATCGACGCAGGCCGAAACCAGTACACCTGCGCAAACGACTGCTGAAGATGAACTCGAGGTATACCGCCAGGCCATTACTGATCTCAAGGAGAAGCAGCTTGATAGCGCGGAAGCCGCATTAGCGGAAATCACAGTCAAGCGCCCCGAACTGGCCGGGCCATGGGTGAACATGGCACTAGTCCACATCAAGAAGAACAACCTGGCCAAAGCCGAGGACAACCTCAATCGCGCGCTTGAACGCAATCCTGATATGCCGCAGGCCTTCAATCTGCTCGGCTTCATCGAGAAAAAGAAAGGCAACATCATCAAGGCCAAGGAACATTACCTACATGCGATAAGCAACAAGGCGGATTACGCGATTGCTCATTACAACGTAGCGCTGCTGTATGACATCTATCTCCAGGACACCCCGAACGCGATCAAACACTACAAACATTATTTGGAAATCACTGGCGCCCAGGACAAAGAAACAATAGCTTGGGTGAAAGAACTGGAACGCTCCCTGGCACGAGGTTCAAGATGAACTGCCAAAAGATTCTTCTCGCTGGCGTACTATCCGCAGGCACATCGAATACCTCTCTTGCAGGAGACTGGCTTGAGTTGGAAACGACGTTTATAAAAGGCAACATCGAAATGCCACAAATTATCTACATCGTTCCGTGGCAGGATTCAAAAGATTCAAAAGAAGATGCCCACAAGGATCAAACCCTGGTCTTGCACAGCCTGTTCGGAGACCTGTTCGAGCCTGTTTACTTTGAATTTGAACACGCAGAATCAGCCAGCCAATCGCGGTAAGCAGAACATCAGTCTTGTTAGGACATCATCCCGATGTATTGCAAACCACTGAAGCGTAGGAAGCTCCTCGAATTGCGCTGGAAAATGCTCTGGGAGAGTGACATCGAGCAACTCAGTGGCCATGCGCGGCGAGGCGTGTTGATACTGGTCGATACCACCGAACTCTAGGGAAAAATAATAGTGAAATTCACGAAACCCAGGTTGAATGATACGTTTACCATCACTTCCGCTCCCGAATGGCCTAGCATCAAACTTGAAACAGATCAAACCGGCAGCCATACGTGGAATTGGACTATCGAGTGGGGTAAGTTCAAGAAATCCGGGAAGGAGACGACTTCCGGAAATACTTGGGACGCAAAAGACGTCATCACAAACTTCGGTGGCAAGTTAACTGTCCACGCCGAAGCCAACAAGTCGTCAGCGAGTACCTCCGTAAAGATTGTCAGTACCAATCCGACTGACGTCGCTGTCAAGCAATATCTCGCTTCCAAAGCGAATAGCGTCGGGTTCGACAAAATCATTCAACACGAGTCAAAGTTCAAACACTTCAATGCCAAGAAAGAACCAATAAAGACGTTCGATAACGGCTATGGCATGTGTCAATTGACGACACCAACGCCAACATTTGAGCAAATTTGGAACTGGAAGAAGAACGTTGACGGTGGCTTGGCGCTTTTTGACGAAAAACGGTTGTCCGCGATCGCTTATCTCGGCCAAAGCCAACGTAGCTACACGAGCGAACAATTAAAATACGAAGCGGTGTGCCGATGGAATGGCGGAAAGTACCACGAGTGGGACGCGCAAAAACTGAAATGGGTAAGGAAGGCGAATATTTTGTGTGACACTGAAACGGGCAATATCGGGTGGGATCTGGATGATCCGGAGAACGCAGGTAAGACGGAGGCGAATCTTCATAAGCAAGATAAAGCGAGTTACTCAAAAGCTCCGGACAGCAACGCGGACTGGGAATATTCGGGAATTTGCTATGCAGATAATATCCTTAAGTAGCGTTCTGTTGGCGCTGTCCATTCTTGCCTGTTCAGGAACTCAGGCGAAGGACTCAGTGACGAGCCCGTCTATTCTGAATTTCAAGTCGTCATCCGGGCAACATTACAGTGTCGCTGTCGAGCGCGATAAAACCGTCCTGTCCAATACGAAACCGAAAAAAATTGAAGAAATCGGTGAGATTAAGGCCGTCGCTGCTATTCTGGTCGACACGTATCCCTCAATACCGCTGGGCATGTCCTACTGCCAGGCAGGCGAGGAAAGTTTTCTGCGCGTCATTACGATTGCAAAGCAACCCCCTGTTGAAACGTTTCACATCAAACTTGAGAGTTGCCGCGAAAACCTCGAGCTCGCTTCACCCGGGCTAGAATGGATACCCGATGCTTCAAAACTTGTCATTCACTGGTTGCAAGGCCCAACGACACCGCACAAGCCAGAGACGCGTACACTGGTGATCAATGCCGAAGGGAAAGTTGTTCCGTAATCCATCTGTAGATTTTCATCCACGGCGGAACCTAGCGGTGCCGGGCTCGCGGTTCTAAGCCAAGGGTGAGCAACCCGTTGTTTGGGTTGCCAACGCTGAACACCGATAGCAATCAGGAACAGACCCTGAGCCCGTTTCGCCGGGGTAATCAAGGTCCGAAGTTTGCTGTTGGGGGCAAGCACGCCATGAAATCGTGTCAGGTTGACCCGTGGCCGGGGCGATCGCCGTCCGGCGCTCTCCCTTCCAACTGCCTGCTCCAGGTGCGAAGGATTCCTGCCAACCCGTCAAAGTATTTTGGACAATTAGCGATTTGTTACATATTCCCCTTCGTAAAAGCGCGGAATAGGGTCTATCTAACCAGGGTGATAGGGTAGAATAGTTCTCGCTCCGATAAAGGCACGCCGGGTTACTCTCTATAATGGAGCCCCGGCACGCAAAGCCACGGGCCGCCCCCTCGGGCCGGCCGCCGGGCCTCCGAAGAGCAATGCGGTAGCGCCGATCCGAAGTTAAGAACAAGACGGCGCGTACAACACCCATTGTGAACAGGGGGAGTTTAGCCCGGATGTCATCACATCTTGTGACCTATCACGGATACCGATCCACGACCTTTCAGGTCGTGTTTCCCCTGTCAATTTCTTCACTCGGCCCCGGATGCGGCCGGGTGTTCTGCCATTGCCAATGACCAGTCTAAAGGAAACACCATGCACACTCTCTTAATTGCTCGGTTAACGCGTTTCACCAGTTTTGTTGCTTTGCTCGGGTTGGGCGGTGTGATGTATGGGTGTGGGAGTAGTGACAGCGGGACCCCGCCGAATGCGAATCCCACGGGGTATTACTCTCAAGGCTCTTTGTCGGTAAGTGACGGGACAATTACCGACAATAATGCATTGCAAGCCATGGTTTACAACGATCGCATTATCATGATGAGTGCCGCGAACAATCTGCTCTATGACGGCACGATCACCAGCATCAACCAAAGCAGTTTTAGCGCGATATTTACGATATATAGCAACGGGCAGAATCCGAGCACGGCCAGCGCGACCGGCACGATCACTCAGGGCTCCTCGGTCACCGGCACGTTGAGTGGGACCGGTTTGGGTAATGGTACGTTTAGTTTGACCTATGCCCTGAGTAATAACAATCCTGCTGCGATTGCGCGGATTGCGACAGAGGGTAAGGGCGTCGGTTGGCAAGGATTTAACGGGAGTATGTCGGGATTTGGTTACACTATCCTAAATTCAGGTTCGTTGTTTTGGGAAGATGATGGCGGTGGTTTTTTTAGTCAATGTGTAATGAACGGGACCTTTGTGCCGGTTAGTGGAGTCAATGTGTACACCATTAACGTGACGGTCACCGGCTGTCAAGACTCTGCGATCAATGGTACCAACTACAGTGGGCTGGCGGCGACGCGAAGCCAGACGAGCACGGATGATCGCCTGTTTTTTTCTGTATCTAATGGTAGTTACAGTCTGTATGCAGAGTACCAGCCTTTTTAATTCAAATTACGATAGACAGGATGGGGTTCGCACATGACTCGACCACACCGTAATTTTACCTTGCACCGCTGCGCGCATGCCGTAGTCAGCGCCTTACTCGTTATAGCCAGTGGCAATGCGTTTGCTGGTCCCGAGGGTGGGCAGGTGGTCGGTGGTGAGGGTAGCATTGCGCAATCCGGCCTCAACACGACGATCAACCAGTCTACGCAGAACATGGCGATCAACTGGCAATCGTACAATGTCAACGTTGATGAACGGGTGCAGTACATTCAGCCGAACAGCTCCTCCATCTCCCTCAACCGCATTCTGAGTAATAACGGCTCGACGATTGCCGGGCGCATTGATGCGAATGGCCAGGTTATCCTGGTCAATCCGAATGGCGTGTTTTTCACGCCGACCTCGGTCGTCAATGTCGGCGGCATTATCGCGTCGACATTGGACATCGCACCGACCGATTTCATGAACGGCAACTACATCTTCAATGAAGTTCTGGGCACCGAAGGCGCGGTGGTCAACAGTGGCATGATCAATGCCTCGCTGGGCGGCAATGTTGCCCTTATCGGTAAACAGGTGGAAAACAACGGATTGATCGTGGCCAGCCTGGGCACGGTCACGCTGGCGGCAGGCAAACAAGCCGTGCTGACGTTTGAGCAAGGCGGGCTGCTCGGTGTGCGGGTCAGTGAAGAAATTCTGCAAAGCGAACTCGGTGTTGATCCGGCTGTTTTAAATAGTGGTGAGATTCGTGCCGAAGGCGGACGGGTGTTGCTCACCGCCAGTGTCAGCCAGGACGTGTTTTCGCAAGCGGTGAATACCGCCGGCATGGATCAGGTGACCAGTGTTGTCGTGCATGAAGACGGTAGCTTTACATTGGGTGGCGGCGCCGATGTCGTGAATACCGGCAGTATCGATACCTCTGCCGTGGATGGTGTGACGCAGCAGGCAGGGCGCATTGTCCTGTTGGGCGAGAACGTTACCAGCAGTGGTGAGCTACACGCCGACGCAGCGTACGGTCACGGCGGCGAGATCGAATTGCATGCACAAAACAAAACATTATTAACGGAAGACAGTGTCACGTCAGCCCGCTCCGAGGCGAATGGCCAGGGCGGCATCGTCAAGGTGCTGGGCGATAAGGTCGGCCTGTTCGATCAATCCATCGTGGATGTGTCCGGCGCGGATGGCGGCGGGCAGGCGCTGATTGGTGGGGATTATCAGGGGAAGAATGACAAAATTCGGAATGCCACAACGACGGTTGTTGCAAGAGATGTACAAATCAATGCAACTGCTGAATCTGAAGGCAATGGCGGCAAGGTCATTGTTTGGGCAGATCAGAATACGTATTTCTGGGGCGATATTTCAGTACGGGGGGGAGGAGCTGTCGCCGGTGATGGGGGACTGGTTGAGACTTCTGGTAAGAAAAATCTGTTGTTTAATGGCACTGTGGACCTTGCAGCACCGCATGGTCAGGGCGGTATTTTGTTACTGGATCCGGATGACATCACCATCGTCTCAGGTAGTAGTAGTAGTGGTACGCAAGATAATAATCAGTTAACCCCTTCTGTGGATTTGTCAGTATTGTTTAATGATGGTGGCGGCTCAGATTTTGATATTACCGCCAGCCGCATCGCGCTTGTGCTGGCGTCAGGAAATGTCGAATTACAGGCGCGCCGGGACATTCTCATTAATCAGGGCATCACGGCGAATACGGGTAATACCAATAGCCTTACCCTACGGGCTGGCGATGATGTCCTTGTCAATCAGGGTATCAATTTACAGGGTGGTGCTTTGTCGATTACAGCGGGTGATACAGGCTGTGGCAGTAATTGTACTACAGGAGGTATTGGTCCGGCAGGCCGTAATGTAGTTATCAATGGAGATATATTAACGACTGGACAAGTAACCTTCACCGCCGTTGATGATGTAACAATCGATGCGACAATCGGAAATATAGCAACTCGACCGATCGGACTCACTGTTAATGCCAATGATGATATTGTAACTACTACGTTGGGTACGATAACCACGAATGGTTTGGTGGATTTGAATGCAAACAACGATAGTGCTGGCGGTGGCAATATCACGTTACGTGCCGGTATCAATACCAATAACGGCCGTTTTGATGCCAGCGGTGTCGATTACGATGCCGCATCCGCGTCAGGCAATGCATTTACCATCAACACTGGCACGAATAGCGCTACCATCGACATGACAGGATTTGCGCAGCTGGGCGGCATGGTTGTTGGCGGCAATCTGGTTGTGACAGCCCGGAATGCGAATTCCAATGTCAGTATCAGCCAGGGCGAGAACGCAGCCGCCAACGATATCCTGGATGTTACTGGCATCGCGACTTTTACCTCGGACACCGGGGCATCCGAAGGCGATATCAACCTGACCAATGCCAATCATCTGCGCGGCGCGATTGATGTCTCGACGACAGGGACGTATCAGTCCGACGTCACCCTCCACAACACCGCCACGGGTGCTGTCACGACGACACTGCGGAATGCCACCGTGCAGGGTAATCTGACGGTCAATGCCCGGCAGGATCTGACCCTGACCGGCACCATCACCGGTTCCGGTACGGATGGCGACGGCAGTCAGCGCACCACCGACATCGCCCTGCATTTCGGTCAGACCACGGGCGGCAGCTTCACGGCCGCCGGTGCGACGATCAATACCGGCCCCCTGAATAACGATAGCGTCAACATCACCATCGCAGGCGGCGCCAACGCGGATATCATCAACATGGGCAGCGCCTCCATTTCGGCGACCAATGGGAATGTGATGGTGTCCGGGAATGGCGGTAACGATACCTTGACGCTCAGCAGCAGCAATGTCAGTGCCAGCGGCACGGTAAGTTATAACGGCGATGCCGGCGACGATATCTTCAATCTGCCGATCTCGCTAACCGATAGCATCAACGGTGGAAACGATAACGACACATTCAATATTCAGGCTGACAATGTCACGGCCACCGTGGTCGGTGGTGAAGGCGGCACCGATTCGGATCGTGTGGTCGGGCATAATTCCGCGAATACCAATGTATGGTCGGTGAGCGGCGACAGCAGTGGCTCGTTGCAGAATGTCGGCACGGTGACCTTCAGTGAAATCGAAAATCTGAGCGGGAACGACGGGGTCGATCAGTTCACCTATGATATTAACGGTATCCTGACCGGTGTCATAGAGGGAGGCGACGGTGTGGGGGTGAGCGACACCCTGACCATTACACCTGACGGTGTGACGGTCGAGATCGGTAATCGAACTACCGCAAATTTAAATGTGATTGGTGTTGAAACCATAACGGCAAACGCCGGTGCGGCAATTGATGCATTGTGGGCCGATGCAAGCGCAAATACCTGGGCGATCGATGGTGCGGCAACCAGTCGTGTGGCACCGACCAGTGGTGCCGTTGCCGAGAATACAGTGGCCTTTGTCAACTTTACGCAGCTCACAGGGAATACCAGTGCCGATGTATTTAATATCAGCAGTGACCAGAGTTGGACCCTAAACGGCGGTGACGGCGCGGATCGATTTAATCTGGCGAGTAAACACTCCGGCGCCCTCAACGGTAATGCCGGTGCCGATCTGTTTGCACTGAACTTGGCGGGTTTGACGATTTCGGGGGCCATTGACGGCGGAGCTGATAACGATACCCTGACGGCCGCGGATGAAGTGAATTACTGGACCATTGACGGGCAAAATCAAGGCGGTCTCTATGCGGACCAACTTAGAACGACGCTACGCGAAAGCTTTTCTGCGATAGAGAATGTCAGGGGGAACGCCTCAGCGGATGAATTCCTGATCGGCGCAGCAGGTGAAATCACACAACTGATCGATGGCGGGTTAGACAGTAATAACACACTCATTGCTCGCGATGGGGCGAACGAATGGGATATCAATGGCCCGAACGCCGGTGCTTTGTATTTGGATAATTTTGCTGTCGGTTTTGGGAGTGCCTACGTGACGAGCTTTACCGGCATCCAGAATGTTACCGGTGGTGGCGGTAGCGACAGTTTTGTCATCGGCGGCACGGGTACGATCATCGGCACACTGTCTGGCGGAGTCGGTGCAAACCAGTTAATCGGCCGTAACGCTGATAATGAGTGGTACGTCTCGGCCACCAACGGTGGTGCCTTGTATATCGACAACAATGCGGCCGGTTTTGGGACGGCGTATGTGACTACATTTTCCAACATCCAGACGCTGACAGGCGGTAGTGGGGCCGATCGCTTTGTGATGGGTGCAACGGGTGTTATCGCGTCTATCGATGGTGGATATGCAACAGAAAATACGCTTGCTGCGCGGCAGGGTGTGGTTAATACCTGGAACTTCACTACGACAACTTCAGGCTCACTAACTGAATCAGGCGAAGCAACGCCATATGTTACGGGTTTTGCGAACATCCAGAATTTCGTTGGTGGCGGTGCCGGAAATGAATGGGCGGATTTTTCGGGAGCGGCAACTGTCGATCTGCTTGCTGCAAACTATTTCGGTTTTACCGGCGTAATCGGTAACGGCGCAAATAGTACCTTACACGGCCAGGATAACGAGACGAATGACTGGACCGTGCAGGCTGTCACCGATCCAAGACTTGCTCCACCCGCGGACACGTCCGACGGTATCAACGACGGTACCTTCTCGAATAGGAACGGTTCGCTTAACTTTCTTGATTTCGCCAACCTCATCGGCGGTACTGGCGTCGATAATTTCACCATTGCCGCCACGGGTTCTGTCAACGGGCAGATTAGCGGCGGCGTGACGATGAATAACGACACGTTGACCGGCCGGGATGCTAGCAGTACCTGGTCGATCACCGCAGCCAATACAGGGTGGGTGGGCGAGACGGTAGCTTTACCGACTCACTATGTTGAAAGCTTCACCAATATCCAGCAGCTCAATGGTGGTAGTGGCGATGACATGTTTGATATTGCCGGTGGAATTGTTGATGGTATTAACGTTGGCGGCGGGGCGGGCACCGACAGCCTGAGCATCACCGCGGCGGGCGATCACATCATCGAGTTGGGCAATCGCACGAATGCGAATCTGAACGTCTATCAGATCGAGACCGTCACAGCCAATGCGGCGGCCAGCAACGAATTGATCAGCGACAGCAATGCCGCGCTCAACACCTGGAGCATCGACGGCGCCCGCACCGGCACGGTGAGCGACGGCACGACGGGCACCACCTTCAACAACATCGATAACGTGACCGGCGGCACGACCGCGGATAACTTCACCCTGACCACGGGCAACTTCGGCGGCCTGATCGACGGTGGTGTCGGCACTGATACTCTGAGCGTCACGGCAGCGGGCGATCGAGTGATCGAACTGGGCGATCGAATCAACGCCAACCAGAATGTCTACCAGATCGAGACCGTCACGGCCAATGCGGCGACCAGCAACGAATTGATCAGCGACAGCAACGCCGCGCTCAATACCTGGAGCATCGACGGCGCCCGCACCGGCACGGTGAACGACGGCACGATGGGCACCACCTTCAACAACATCGATAACGTGACCGGCGGCACGACCGCGGATAACTTCACCCTG
>Ga0299912_10004983_pt1 | contig 10894 bp, 10 predicted proteins | sample RVTome_2_FD_207667 | JGI IMG/M metagenome (GOLD analysis project Ga0299912, IMG submission 207667) | Soil microbial communities from uranium-contaminated site in the Upper Colorado River Basin, Wyoming, United States - RVT95D214 (version 2) ... | reverse complement strand
AGCACTTCTGCACGATGGAGGGATGGAGAAGATGAGGTGCCAACTCGGCTGCCGTGAGCTGAAGACGCTCTTACCTCTGATGACGGAGATGTGGCATAAGACCGAACGGTCAAAGCTGGAGTTCGGATTCATAGGTTATCAGGACCCTAAGACCTGCGTTCTCAAAATATTGGAAAGATGCCGCGGGACCACGTGCGCGACTCCGTTTAAGTCCTTGATGTATGGCCAGTTCTCGTACCACACACATCCGGGCGGCATCGCTTTTCCATCCCTGTCTGATATTATATGGGCTACTGAACACAAGTTCGAGTGCATCGGAGGTCGCAACCGCATAAGGTGTTTTGATTTTCCTCGGGACTCTATGGACCTACGACCGACCTGCCGATTCGGTTATAAGAGAGGTGTGGATTGAAACTCTCAGTAATCATCCCGACCCTGAACGAGAGGCAGACGATAGAACGCCTCCTCTCGCAGATTGAGCCCCGGGAGGACATCGAGGTCTTCGTGGTCGACAACAGCTCCACTGACGGAACCGCCGTGGTAGCGGAGGAGCAGGGAGCTACGGTTCTCATATGCGAGGACGACGTGTCTGCTGGCCGGAACCTCGGGGCGAAGAAATCGACCGGAGAGTACCTCTTGTTCCTCGATGCGGACCTGGACCTGTGGTCGGCCACCCCGGCCACGGACCTGCTCATGTGGCTCAAGGAGCATCCCGAGGTCTCCGTGGGGACTGGGAAGCTCTATCAGAAGTTCGGGACCAACAATGCCATCTCGGAGATGCGGGAAGTCATCAGGAACGCTATCCCGGTCCTCACCGGGGGCTACACGCTTATGAAACGCCCCGTGTTCGTGAAGCTGGGCGGGTTCAGGCCGAGAAAGAAGTGCTTTATGTGGTGGGAGGACCTGGACCTGAGCTGGAGGGCGGTCCTGGCGAGGTACAGAATATATCAGCTCCCCTTTTCCGTGGTCCATCTGAGGCCCTTCAACGTCAGGTTCCCCAACGGCGACCTGCTCGGGAGGCTAGGATGAGAGCTATCGGCGAGCGCAGGCTGCGTGAGCTTCTGAAGAAGCACATCCCGCTGATGGAGGAGATGTGCGACAAGGCCAAGGAGGATAACCGGGAGAGAGGCTTCCAGGTATGCGCCGACGGGAAGATGGTGGGCAGGTGCAGAGGGGACTCCTGCTCGCTGCTGATGGGCAACCCGTGTATGCACAAGAATCAGAAAGTCGCCTATGCTTTCCATGTGCACCCGCACCAGGACTCGACCTGTCCGTCCTCTTCCGACATCAGGCAGCTGATGATTAGGGGAGGGCTCTCCTGTATCGGAAGTGGGTTCTCGAACGCGGTGTACTGCTTCAAGGCCAAGGAGCACGACGAGTTTCTCTCGCTACACCTGCAGGGCACCGACAGGCATAACCCGGAATCGCCGAAAATCAAGGAACTTCTAGCCAAGGAGGTCGCGAAGCTATGCGAGGACGAATGGACCCTCGGCACATATGGAATTGCGCACGAGCCGCCCAAATGGCCAGACCTGTACCATCGCCGCTATGTGCTCTCGCTCTCCCGGAGAAAGCTCTTCGCCCGCTAAACTAGATATACCCTGGAGCCCACATCTTCATCCGTGCGAGACGACCGAATGGAAGTTCTAGTGTTCCTCAGCCCGGACTGTCGCCGGTGCTACCGCATAAGGCAGGTGGTCAAGGAGGCGGAGAAGACCCTCGGCGGCCTTGTCAGGTTCATATACATGGACACGAGCCTACCACACGTCCGGAAGTTCATAGCTCCTAAGTACGGGGTCACCAGGATTCCCTCCATAGTCGCGAGAGGGGAGGTCTACTTCATCGGGGTACCTCAGGTCGGGGACCTGGTCGGTATGCTCAGCTATCTGTACGCTCACCCGGAAGGAGGTCACGGCCTTGCTGCATAAAAAGCACGAAGAGACGAAGAGGAAACGTCACTGGGGCTGTTACTCGGTGTCCTGGGAGTTTCTGGATGAGCCCTCCAAAAGCCAGTTCCCCTACGGGATGCACAAGTACATTCACGCATCCTCCAAGGAGCAGGCCGAACACTGGCTGAGAACTGAACAAGAGAGACCGGGAGATAGGGTCAAGGTCACGAAGGTCTTAGAAGTCGCCGAGGAGAACTGCAGGATGAGGTTGACACGATGAAGGACGAGCACCTCCTGCTCTACATCGCGGTCGGCGTGGCCATAGGAGCCATGGCCGTCTTCATCTTTCTCACACAGATGAATAAGACCGACGTGGTCGACTTTACCAGGGATGCGGAAGGGAGAATCATCACCATCGTCCAGAAGAAGGTGTAAATACTTGGCCGTTGAATCCAATCCCACGGAGCTGAACATTGTGGCGACAATACTCGGCTATTGCTACGGCATAGAAGTCCTGATTCCAGGAGGCGTCGGCTCCCTCAACGGCAAGCTCCCCGGCGAGTCATTTACGGTCACCGTGATACTTACCGAGTATGACGTGTGGGATGACGGGGGCGGGACGATGATAGGAGGAATCGGCCACTACCGGACCATCCCCGACGCGGCCTGGTTCGCTGCCATGGTCACGAACGGGGTTCCGAACACGAACCCGGCCTTCCGTCTCGGAGGAGGGACGACGGGAGTCCTCACCACCTGCACTATACCTGCCAACACCCTTCCGGGACCGGTCTCCTTCGCCGTCCACTGCGTGACCCCTGGAGCTTGCTATGATGCTGTTGTCTGTGGCTGGACACTCGGCCCACCGGGTTATTTCTGGCCCGAGCAAGGCTGCGCTTCCGAGATATGGAACCAACCTATCTCCTTCACGGTCGGGGGCAGTTACATAGACTGCTACAAGCTGAACATCCTCGCCGTCACACCGGAAGACCACGTCGCCACCAGAGGAATCGAGTGGGTTCAGGGCATAGTTCAACTCGTCAAGCAGACGTTCTTGAATGGTGAACCCGCGGGGCTGACCTACCTGTATGACGAAGTCATAGAGATGGTGGTCAACGGACAGGTCATTGTGGACTCGAACTCCCCGTACTGCTTCAGGACGGACTCCAATGGCATGGCGACGCTCAACTGGCTGCCACCTGCCAACTTCCTGACTGGAACATACACGCTCATATTCAGATGCCAGAGATTCAGCGATTCGGATGCCACTGCCTGTGTGAGCCTTGGATGGTGAGCCATGACAGTGGATTCAGACTCGACATCAATCAAGATAGTCGTGAAAGGAGGTGGCGGATTGCCATGCACAAGTGACCAGACGGGCGAGATAAGGTGCGAGTGTAATGCGGGCGGCGGACTGATTAAGTACCAGTGCAACGGCACGGAATGGGTTATGATGACGGACGCGACCGGGGCAGCCGTCCCGTGCGTCTGCGAGGGCTATGACATCCCCTGCTACATACAGGACGCCCTGGCGCAGGCCGGGTACTGCATCGAGTGGGCCTGGGCCCTGGCCATCCTCGCCGGTGGCGGTATGCTCGTCTTCGCCCTCATCCTAGCACGTTAAGGAAAGGTCTATCCTTAAGGAGAGCTTCATGGAAACCAAGGAACTTCTCGACTTCGTGACCAAGGACGATGCTTCCATAGAGGCCAAGAAGCAGACGGCGCTGCTTGAGAAGGTGGTGGCTAACACGACCCCATCGCCGACGGGGCCCAACAACAACTGGTACACGACGCTCAGGATTGACATGGGCGTGGCGCACGACTCCCTGGATGTATGGCACTCGGACGGGGACATACAGGCCAACTCCGTCGTGATAGGCGCTCAGGACATAGACTACTGGTACGAGCTTGAGTACAAGGACCAGGGACCCGGAAAGAAGGTGCTGGTCGATGCGGGGCTCATCATGGAGGTGACGGGGCACGATTTCGACCGGCTCAGGATTACCAACGCCGACACGTCCACAGAGGACATGAGGATAGTCGTCTCGGGAGTCAGGACGTTCTAGTTATATTGGGCGATATTTTATTAGATACCCTGACATTGGAGGAAAGGAATGTCGTTCTGGACATCGGACGAGCTTGAGGGGTTCTCGACGGACCAGAGGGCCAAGCTGAGGCGCTTCTGGCTGAGAAATTATGTGGAGAACTTCGACACGATGAAGAAGAGCTTCAAGGACATCACGGATATGCCGGACCTCGGGTTCGGGAGGCCCGCGGTGGTCCTGGGAGGGGCTCCGATACAGCCCGAGGCCTACGAGGTGCTGAAGTCGATGGACTGCATAACGACCGTGTGCTGCGACAAGGCGCTCCCGGCGGTGCTGCCCCACTTCAGGCCCAACTTCGTGGTCGCCCTCAACACGCAGAAGACCGAGCACGTCGAGCTTGAGAAGTGGTTCGCAGACTCGGAGAGGATGACACTCGTGGTCCCCGTGACGGTGCATCCCGATACCGTGAAGCTCTGGAAGGGGGATGTGCTCTGGATGAATCCTACCAACATAGATGACGACCTCTGCCTCAGGGTCGAGCAGGAGACCGGTATTCCACGATTCCACCGGGGGGACAACGCCGGGGAGTTCGCCGTGACGATAGCCTCCTTTCTCAGACCCGCCGAGATAGCGCTCTTCGGTATGTGGTACGCTTGGAAGACCCGGGAAGAGGTCATAGAGAAAGGAGCCTTCGGCAAGCCGACGGACATGGACAACTACGACGTGGTCGAGGTCGTCGAGGCCGGGGAGCGCTGGTGGTCCAACCTGACATGGCTCACATCCAGGACGATGCTCATGCAGTATCTCAAGGGCATACGGATACAGGGGATAGAGACGTTCAACTGCTCGGAGGGAGGCGTGGTCTACCATCCAAATTTCTGCAGGCGCATGAAGCCCGAGAAGTTCCGGCAGCGGTGGGCCGACATCCCGCCCCGGCAGGGACGTATGCCTCTCATCAGGGGAGAGCCCGACGACAAGTACGCGGGGGACTGAGGATGCCGTTCACCACAATCGTGGACAAGGACCTGAGGGTCAAGGTGCCGGACCAGTACGTGAAAGCCCTGAACCTGCACGAAGGGGACGCGCTGACGCTCGACATAGTCCCCCTGATGGGAGGGAAGGGCTTCAAGCAGATAGAGGCGGACCTGGGCTTCGCGCAGGAGTACGAGGTTTCGATGAACACCCTGCACCACTACCTGCCCATGTGGATGCGGAACTTCAAGGCCAACCTGCCGCACTTCGTCAAGGACGCCAAGAGCTTCGTGGACATACCTCCCGCCGAGAAGAAGAAATGCGTGGTCATCGCGAACGGCCCGAGCCTGTACGAGACGGACCTCTCCCCGCTGAAGAACTTCGATGGGACCGTGGTCTCCACGAACAAGCCCCTGAAGCACCTCATGGAGAACGGGGTGGTGCCTCAGTGGGTCGCGGTCCTGGATGCCGAGGACATCGTCATGCAGTCCTTCGACCACGACATCGTGAGAGAGAATATCTCTCATATGCTAGGAGTCCTGATGCCAACCACCACTCACCCAAAGGTCGTGGAGTTCGCCCTGAAGCACATGGGTAAGGACAAGATATTCTGGAGCAACCCGCACTTCTCCGACGCCATCGCTCCGAACGTGTGCGAGACGTTGACGTCGATAACAACGATACCGTCCTGTGAGCATGGAGGCAACGTGGGGACCTTCTCGTACCTCATGGCAATAAGGCCGCTCTACTGCGACCCGATAGGCCTGCTCGGCTTCGACCTCAGCCTCAGGCCCAGCCCGAAATGGACGCAGGAGCAGACCGTCCACTACCGCTTCTTCTACATCCCGCGGACCAACGAGACCTACGCGATGAACCCGGCGTTCGAGTACTACATAGCGAGGCTGATAAACCTCTGGTCCATCGCGAGCGAGAGACAGTCCACGAGGACGGTCAACCTGACGCCCCACGGTCCGCTCAACGCCGTGATAGGGCTCCAGTTCAAGACGCTTGAGGAGTTCTGTAAGGACTAGACCCCACTGGTGACTCCACTAGTATTCAATCCCTCTGAGAGACTAATTGTTCTATCGTGGGAGAAAGAACCGCACTTGCTACAATGGTGCCCGACCTTCTCCCATCTACCCTTTCCTTTTGTTTTACGGAAAGTGTAGGCCGTGTTCATCACCCAACCGCAAGCAGGACACTGCATGAGCCGAATCCGATGACTGCCGCTCGTCGTGTTGCCTTTCAGAACCTCTATTCGTTCCAGCTTGAACACCAAAAGCGCATCCCTCTCAACGATTGCTAGACGACAGTCCCGGGGATGACTTCTCATCTCGGCCAACTGACCGCGAGAAAGAACTTTGCTCTTAACTTCCAGCAGTCCGCCGGAGTCACTATAGTCGCAGCCTTCGAGCTTTCGCACGAGACTTCTTCCGTATAACGACGGCCATATACCTTCGACCAGATTCTCGCTCTTCGTTAGTTGCGGTGGCATCGAGGCATTTCCTGTTAGGTATATAGTCCCTCAGAGTAAATAGACCACCCAGCGTAAATAGCTATGGACGCCAATGGTCTGCCGTGCAGATGCGAGTCCGAAAAGGCAGACACTGGATGATTCAGTCCGGTGCGAGATGGGCGGGTCCTCTCAACTTCGGTCTTCACGTGGACGTGCGGCGAGGGGGCAAACACTACATCGACATCCATCTGCCCTTCACGGTCATCACGCTCGGAAACATCTCGACGGTGGAATACCCGCCCTGGTGGTGGGCCTGTGCCAAGGACGCACGGACGGGAGTGAAGTATGGCAACGACAACGAATAACCCGTCGGATATAGGATTGCCAAACAACTGGGTTGACCCGGCCAATGCCTACTTGGATGACACTAACTATGCCACCGCTGCGATGATTGCTAAGAACACCAGCAAGTCGGGCATATGGACCACGTTCGGCATCACTCCCCCGACGGGAAGCCCGGTCATCACTAAGGTCGAGATTGGCACGAAGCACAAGCTCAGCACAATCACGAGCATCATCGCCACGATGGGCAGGGAGATTTCCTGGGATGCTGGCACGTCTTGGGGCTCCCACACGTTGGCCGAAGCTGAGACGGAAACTACGACAGAGGTCGAGAAGTGGATAGAGGTCACGGCAGATACTGCTTGGACGTGGGCCAAGCTCAACGACGCGAACCTCCAGGTGCGTATCACCTGTTTCCAAGGAAACGACGCGACGGCCTTCACGATGTCCCTGAACGTCATCTGGGTGCGGGTGACGTATTACACTCGCATATATCCAGGTGACCCGGCGAACTTCACGGCGCAGGGACTCACCGTCAAGCCCGGTGGATGGCCAGCGGCTTCTCTTGACCAGCCGAGAAAGACCTTCAGGATGAGATTCGGTAGTAATGCGGCAAGACCCGCACAGGGGATTGTGGTCAAGCCGGGTGGCTATAAGGATTCTGCCACTGGAGCCCTCGTTCAGCCGAGGAAAAGCTTCTGGGCGAGGTTCGGCGGCAATGCAGACAGGCCCAAGGAGGGCATCAGAGTCAAGGATGAAGGGCTATCCGTCCAGTCAATTACTGCTCCAATCGTACTCGCGCTCACGCAAGCTCTTACCACTGCGTTGAACCTCGTCAAGAAGACCGTGACGGGCGGTCTGTGGTTTCCGCAGCTGACACCATACTGGTTTCCCGTCCATGATGATGTTACAAACTACCACGGCTTCGGCGTGGTTCATTCGACCTATATCCAAGAGTGTAATCTCACAATAAACGGGCAGAACAGAAAGTATCTCGCGTTCGATTCTACTTCGACCCGCAATGCGGTCAGACTGCTCTATACTGACGACCTGGACTCTGGATGGACTCTCTATGGGTACGTGACATTCGATTCCGGCACCGTCTTCCGTACATCGACTGTGGCGCTCGTCGCTGGCACTCTCCATATGTTCGTGTCGGACTGGGCGGGGCACATCAAGAGGTACACGAGCACGGATGGCATCAACTGGACCCTGGCAGAAACGGTCCTCACGTCGACGGAGACCGAGGTCGCCCTCGACCCGCATATCTGGCTCAACCCAAACGACAACAAGTGGTACCTCTACTGGTGGAACAGGAACGTAACCGACTTCAAGTACTACGTCCGCTCGAACTCCGACATCACCGCGCTCGCAGGTGAGAGCGACACCATCATCTACCGTATGACGGACAACAATGTTGATGCCCTCGGGTTCTGTTCGCTCACCTACTTTGATGACCACTACTGGCTTCTCCTTGAGCACTACAACGACACGCAGAACAAGTGGCAGATTATCTTCCTCACATCCAACTCGCCCACGGGTCCGTTCCTCAGATGTTCCAACACGGTCGCAAGTTCGAGCATCACTGGAGCTATCGGAGTCGCAAACGAGGATATTGCCTGTGGAACAATCTTTCTCAAGGATGCCACTACGGGCTACGTTTTCTACGACCAGAACTTGTCGTGGTGGTATCCTCGTGTAAGGAAGATATACTTCGACAGTAAGGCTCTCAACGGTGCAGCGGATGTCGGAAGCAATAGCTGGACGGACCCTTCCAACGCATACGGCACTACGAGGGACGCGAGCTATGCGACCGCAGCGCCGAGCCAAGGAGGCAACGTCACTGGCGAGTGGAAGGGCTACGACTTCGATACCAGCATCCCGGCAGATGCGTCGATACTCAGCGTGGAGGTCCTTCCCGACTTCTATGTGAGTTCTCCCGTCGGCTCCGTGCTCTACGTGCGCGTGTCCTGGGACAACGGCGGCAGCTGGAGCGACTGGCAGGAGGACAGGTCGCAGCCCGCGAGCATCACCCTGAAGAGCTTCGACTTCACGGATGCTACCCCTTGGACACGCACGAAGCTCTTGGATGCGAACCTTCTGGTCGAGGTCAAGGCGTTCAGGGGAGAGAGCGCGGGTGTGGTCACGTTCTACCTCGACCGGGTCATGGTCAGGGTGATATGGAAGCCGATGAATCAAATCCTCAAGCTCTCGTCGAACCGCCTTCCCGTGACACCGAGGACGTATCCCGACGCTAGGATTCTACACTACAAGCTCGATGATGTCGAATCGCTGACAGAAGTCAACTTCATGGCTTACGGCACTTGGTCGGACGGTCTTGTAGGCGACGTAGTGGACGTGGAGGGGAGAATCATCAGGGCGGGGGAGTTCGACGGTGCTATCTCTTCTATATCCAAAGGTGCACCTTCGTCGACCGGCTGGTACGGTGACTTCGGCAGGAGGAAGCTCAGGAGCTTCGCCTTCTGGATAAAGGCATCCGACATCAATGCAGGTGCCGACCAGACGGTCTTCTGTGCACCTGGTGTGTGGTCCACTGCTTCCAACGCCAATGTAGCAGTCCTCATGGATGCGAACGACAAGGTAGGACTGTACTACTCTGACGGGGTTAACACAAGGACACGGTATTCGACCAGCGCCCTCGTATACGGCGTGTGGACCCACGTCGCTCTCGTCAGGGAGGATACGGGCGAGATAAGCGTCTACGTCGACGGTCATCTCAACCAGGATGCCGAGTCTGGTGCTGCGACCAACACACCCGATACGACACCGTCGGCCTTCTACTTCGGAACCCAGACCGGAAAGACGCCCTATCTCTGGGCGGGAGTCCTCGACGAGTTCAGGATTTGGAAGAGACCCTTGACGGCAGCCGAAGTGCTCGAACTCTTCAATCGTGATGGAGGGCATCTCAGGAAATGCGAAGCAGAGCTGACGGTCACTGAGCGTCTGGTCAAGTTCCTCGCGATGACCTTCGGCAATGCCGACAGACCCGCACAGGGGATAACCGTGACCGCTCCGGTGAGCGGGTGGCCGTCCTTTGCCGGGAGCAAGTGGTTCAGAACGTTCGTTCAGAAGATAGAGATGGGACTGAAGAATTACGAGAGCGAGGACTTCGAGTCATACGCTCCCGGAACTTCCAACATCACCGGGTGGACGGGGAGCGACCTGACCTATGAAGTCGCAAATGCAGTGACCACACCCGACGGCTCTCAATACCTGGACATATACCCGAGCAGCACCACGGAGTTCCTGGGCCGTCTCTTCCACAACCTCGCTGATGCGGGTAGCAAGATACGACTCAAATTCTTCGCCAGGTGCAACAACATCTCTGTCGCTGTGCTCGCGGTTCGGATAGACAGCGGAACATACCTCGAAGATTCTCTTATCGTAGAGATGTCCTCGGTTGGAATCACAGTACAAGGCGATGGCGGCGCGGTCGTCATCTCTCCCTGCTCCGACGACACGTGGTATGGCTTCCTGGTGGACATCGACTACTCGGCCTTTCCGAACGTCACGTGGAAGGCTGCCGCCAAAGAGAATGCGATACCCGATACGACCGAGTACTCGGGCGATGCCGTTACTGGCGTTTCTGGAGCCCGTCTCACACTCAACCCTCAGCTCAGGTATCACTTCTACTTCGATTTCTGGCAGGAACTCGAAGGGAACGGGGAAGGACCGAACCTCATCAAGAAGTTCTGGATGATACTCGGAGGCAATGCGGACAGACCAAAGCAAGGGATGACGGTCTCCGACCGCCTGATGAAGAGGTTCACGGAATTGTCCGCGCAGGGCCTGACCGTCACCGACGACATGACCAAGCGCAACTTCTGGAAGAGGCTCTCGCAGGGCCTCACGGTCTATGCCGTGAAGAAGCCGATGCTGAAGCTGTCCCAAGGTCTGACTGCCGCAGCGGAGAACGTATTCAGAATCGGCAAGCGTATCTCGCAGGAAATCACTTTCACGCTGCCTCCTCTGTTCGAGTGGGTCGTCACCATCGCCAAGACAGGCGTCATCACGAAGGCGCTCTCTCAGGCGATTCGGATAACGGCGGTCAGGCAGCCTCTTCTGAAAATAGGACAGGCTCTCCGCGTCGCCGGGAACGTCCTTAAGTATCTAAGACGTCCGATATCGCAGCCCCTGAGGGTGACGGCGACCTGGCAGCCCTACTACAAGAT
>Ga0299912_10004981_pt1 | contig 10897 bp, 1 predicted proteins | sample RVTome_2_FD_207667 | JGI IMG/M metagenome (GOLD analysis project Ga0299912, IMG submission 207667) | Soil microbial communities from uranium-contaminated site in the Upper Colorado River Basin, Wyoming, United States - RVT95D214 (version 2) ... | reverse complement strand
TATGCAAGTTCGACGCCGCCCCGTCGACGGTCGGCGCCGGTTCCGCCTGCCGTCCTCGGACGGGGCCCGAGATGGGAGGCAACCTGGCACGAAGGTTGCTCATATCCGTCCGAGTCGCACAAGAGCCGCTGGCCGGCAAAGCGTAAGGCGACTGTAATGCCCGAGGCGTCGGGCTGTCTGCCGCAACGTGCTAGAGTGCTGAAGAACGAAGGACATAGATAGAAGGAAGGCACGGTCTCGGGCAGGCTGCCCCGAGGCCTGAACGCGTCGGCCGGATCTGCCTAGCGTATCCGGCCGAGGAGAAGCGCGACTGCGGACTCGGGATGGCCTTCGAGAGCAGGCATGACGGATACCATCAGAACGGTTCGCAAATCCGGTAACCCCCCGCTGCCGCGAACGGCGGACCTGGAGGGCGCCTTCGAGGGCGTGCCCGTCGGGCTGTACCGCACGCGCCCGGATGGCACGATCGTCGACGCCAATCCGACCCTCGTTCGCATGCTGGGATTCCCCAGCCGGGCGGCCCTGCTGGCGATCAACGCCGGCGACCTGCATGTCCATCCCCAGGACCGCCAACATACCCTGGATCATCTTGCCCGCTCCGGTTCGCTGCAGGACTCGGAACTGGAGCTGCGCCGAGCGGACGGACGAACGATTTGGGTGACGGAATACGCCAGGGCGGTACTTGACGCGCAGGGGCGGGTGGCCTTCGTCGAAGGCGCCCTGATCGACATCAGCGAACGCCGCGCGGTGGAGAGCGCCCTGCAACGACGTGAGGCGATCCTGGAAGCCGTCGCCGTCGCCGCTGAGCAGTTCCTGCAGTGCTCGCCTTGGACCGCCTGCATCGACCTGGTGCTGGAGCGCATCGGCCGGGCGACCGGCGTCAGCCGGGCCTATCTCTTCGCCTTTCACAACGATCGAGGCGGCCAGCCGGTCGCCTCGCAAAGGTACGAATGGGCCAACGAAGGCATCAGCCCGCAGATTGAACAGCCCGGCCTGCGGAATCTCTCCCGCCGCCGGGGCGGCTTCGCCCGCTGGGCGGGCTTGCTCGAGCACTGCCAGGTCGTGGCCGGCCACGTGCGCGAGTTCTCGGCCGAGGAGCAGCTCATGCTGGAGGGGCAAGAAATCCTCTCCCTGCTGCTCGTCCCGGTCTTCGTGCGCAACGAAAGCTGGGGCTTTCTCGGATTCGACGAATGCCGCATCGAGCGCCAGTGGTCGGAGGGCGAGATCCAGGCGCTGCGCACGGCAGCCGGTGCGCTGGGCGCCGCCATCCTGCGCCAGGAAGGCGATGATGAATTCCGGCGCCTGAAGGATTTCCACGAAGGCATCGTGCAGCGAGTGGCCGAGGGAATTGTCATTCAGGATCCACAGGGCGTCGTCACCTTCTGCAATCCAGCGGCAGCCGAAATGATGGGCTACGCGCCCGAGGAACTCGTCGGCATGCATTGGACGGGCTTCATCCCCGAGGAGCAGCGGGAGCGCGTCCATCAGGCCGAGGCGCGCCGGGCACGCGGCGAGTCGGATCGCTATGAGATCGACGTCCGGCGCAAGGACGGCTCGTGCTTCTGCGCCCTGGTCAGCGGCAGCCCGCGCTACGAAGAAGGCTCCTATTTGGGGACCATGGCGGTTTTCACCGACATCTCCCAGCAACGCAGGGGTCAGGAAACCATTCGCGAGGCAGAGCGCAAGTACCGGCGCCTGGTGGAGCAGAGTCCGGCCGTCGTCTATATGGATGCCATTGACGACGCCAGCAGCACACTGTACATGAGCCCGCAGATCACCGAGTTGGTGGGTTACACCCCGGAGGAGTGGATCGACGATTCCAGCCTGTGGCTTCATCTGGTCCACCCGGATGATCGCCTTCGGGTTTCGCAGGCCAACCAGCAGACCAACGATACGGGCGACCCGTTCGTCCTCGAGTACCGGATGTTCGGACGTGACGGCCGGCTGGTCTGGGTGCGCGACGAGGCCATCCTGGTGCGGGATGAGTCCGACACGCCGCGTTTCTGGCAGGGCGTGATGATCGACATCACGCACCGCAAGGTGGCCGAGGAGGCACTGCGCGAGACCAACGAAGCGCTCTCGGCCCTGATCGAATCCTCTCCTCTGGCGATTGTCTCGCTCGACCTGCGCGGCCGCGTCATGCTCTGGAATCCGGCGGCCGAGCGGCTCTTCGGCTGGCAGCGCGAGGAGGTGATCGGGCGGCGCGATCCGCTGGTTTCGCCCGGCCGGGAAGGGACCTTCGCCGAGATCATCCAGAGCGTCAGCCGGGGCGAAGCGGTAATGGGCGCCGAGGTGCCGTGCCGCACACGCGATGGAAGGCTGGTGCCCGTCAGCCTGTCTTCCGCCCCGCTCCACGACGCCGAGGGTACGGTGATCGGAGTCATGGAGGTGATGGAGGACGTCACCGAACGCCAGGTGGCGGAACAGCGGCTGGCGCGCCACGCCATGGAAATGGCCGCGCTGTACGAGACGGCCCTGGAGGTGACCGCCCAGCTCAGCCCGGGCGCTCTGCTCGAGGCGATCATCGAACGCGCCACGCGCCTTCTGGGCGCCGCCATGGGCGCGATCTACCTGCTCCAGTCCGACGGCCAGTCCCTCGAGTTGGTGGTCAGCCACCATCTGCCGGATGGGCTGGTGGGGACGGTGCTGCGGCCTGGTGAAGGGTTGTCGGGGCGGGTGGCGGAAAGCGGCGAGCCATTGATGGTCCAGGACTACAGCACCTGGCCCGGCCGCTCCCCTCACTTCGAACAGGCAGGCTTTGGCCGCGTCCTGGCCGTCCCGCTCAAGTATGCCGGGCGCGTGCTGGGTGTCCTGAACGTCACAGACACGGAACGCAAGGGCGGGTTCAGCGAGGACCAGATCCGCCTGGCCGGGCTGCTGGCGGATCAGGCAGCAGTGGCAATCGAGAATGCCCGCCTCTTCGAAGCCGAACGCCAGCGCTCGACGGAGTTGGCCCGCTCCCAGGCGCTTGTCGGCGGGCTGGCGCAGGTGGCGGCGCGCATCGAACGCAGTCGCAATACGGATGAGGCGCTCAGCGGACTGAGCAGCGAGTTTCACAAACTCGGCCTCGAGTTCTGGCTGGGCCTGCTCGATCCGGCCGATGGGGCGCTCGTCGTCCGATACACCTCGCCGGACGATGAGACGGGCACGCCGGATGAGCCGACGCTGGGCAGTCTGTGGCGCGGCGATCGCATCCCGCCCGGCGGCCTGAGCGTGTGCCACGACCTGCTGGAACTGCGCCAGCCCGTCCTGGTCGACACCCGGGGCCTGGCACGCGAACTGCTGCTCCTCCACCTGACACCGGAGGCGGCCGAGAACCTCCTGCACAGGCTTGACCTCCAACCGCAGTCATCGACCCTCTGCCTGCCGCTCCAGACAGGCGAGGGCATTGCCGGCGCTCTCTTCATTTCGGGTGCCGAGCTGCGCCCGGAGGACATGCCGCAGTACGCCATCTTTGGCGCCCAGGTGGCTGCCATGCTCGAGAAGTCCCGGCTTCTCGACGAGGCCAGCCGGCGCGCCGCCTATCTGGAGACCATCACGAATGTCGCCAGCTCCCTGCGCGCGGCGTCCCGCAGCCGGGAAATGCTGCCGCTCATCCTCGAGCAAGTCCAGACGCTCTTCCAGGCGGAGGGCAGCGCGATTTCTCTGCGCGACGCGGCAAGCCACGGGTCCCGCATCGAGTTTTCGGGCGGCAAGTGGAAGGGCAGCACCGGCAGACTGGTGACCGACGGTGAGGGCCTGATCGGCCGAGTGGCCACGAGCGGCAAGCCGCTCCTGACCGACAACGCCTCCGAAGAAACGGCCTCGCCCGCTTCCGCCGTCATCGGCAGCCTGCGCTGCATCGCCTGCGTGCCGCTCACCGTCGAGCAGGAGACCATCGGCTGCCTGATGCTCGGGCGCGGCACACCTTTCCAACCCGAAGAAGTCCGCCTCCTGACGGCCTTGGCCGAGATCGCCGGGAACGCCATCCATCGGGCCGGGGTGATGGAAACGCTCGAGCAGCGGGTGTCGGAACGTACCCGTGAGCTGGGTGATGCAAATGAGCGCCTGACGGAACTCGATCGGCTGAAGAATGAGTTCGTTTCCAACGTCTCACACGAACTCCGCACGCCGATCACCAATATCATCCTGTACCTCGACCTGCTGGAGAATCCCTCCCGCGAGGAACGCCGCCTCCAGTACATGAACGTTCTGAAGCAGGAAGCCGAGCGCCTGGGCCATCTGATCGAGGACCTGCTGACGATCTCGCGCATGGAGCGCGGCGCGCTGCCCATCGACGTCCAGCCGCACCCGCTGGATGCCCTGCTGGCCGCCGTGGTCTCGGCGCATGCGGCCCGCGGCGGGGCCCGCGGCGTGAGCCTGCACCACGAACTCAATCCGGAGTGCCCGGTGGCTCTGGTCAGCCGGGAACAGATCGGCCAGGTGTTCAATAACCTGCTGGCCAATGCCATCGCCTACTCGCCAGCCGGCACGCTCGTGGACGTGCGCAGCCAGGTCCGGCAGATGGCGGGCCAAGCGATGGTAGGCATCCGCTTCCATAACGCCGGCCCCCCGATCCCCGCCGAGGATCTGCCGCACATCTTCGAGCGCTTCTACCGCGGCCAGACGGCGCGTCTTTCCGGCGAATCCGGCACCGGCCTCGGGCTGGCGATCTGCCAGGAGATCGTCGCCCGGCACGGCGGCTGGTTCGAAGTCGAATCAGACGAAACCCAAGGCACGGCCTTTACGGTCTGGCTGCCGGCCGCTGAGACGGGCCGCGCCAGCCCCTCCCCGCATCCGACCAACCCACCCGCGGCGCCTTAAGGCGCCCCGACGGCTCGCGCCGCGTGCCGTCCAGCCTGCCCGGAGGGCTACTCCATCGCGTGGATTGCCCCCCGGTTCGGGAGCCCCTATAATCCATGGAGATTGATGGTCGGGCTTTTCCCACTGCGCCGGACAGCTCGGCCCGCATGGGCTCCATCCCTTCCGGCCGTATCCCAGCAGCGAAAGGCTCATGCGGAGAAACGTCTTCGTCACCGCCCGCCGGAATGCAGGACTGGGCGCCCTGCTCTGGCTGGCCGTCCTCCTTGGACTGGTCGTGCTGCAGCCCCCACTCCGGGCGCAAGCCCGGCCGCTGGCGGATGCGCCGCCGACGGTCACCATCAGCGCCCCCGGCGAAGTCCCCCTCGGGCAGGACGTCTCATTCACCGTCACCTTCGACAATAATGATCCGGGCGCGGATGCTGGCTATGGGCCGATCCTCGATGTGATCCTCGACACGACCGGCGTCGATGGCGACGACGGGCTGGGCACGACGAGCATTAGCGCCTCGTACGCCGGGCTTCCCTTCACGACCGCCGGCCCCAACCCGACGATGTGGATCCTGACCTTCGACGGCTCAGGGGAAGCCGTCCATCCCCTCATGCGCGACTCGTCCGGCGACTTCATCACGGTGATAGGGACTCCGGGCGATACGCTCGTGGTGCTGCGCCTGCCCTTCGGCAGCTTCGCCATCGATCAGCCGCCAGCCGACGTCGACATGACGGTCAACATGAGCCCATTCGCCGATCTCGACGAGCCGCTCAGCATCCAGGCGCGCGGCGGCTACCAGTACGGCTATACCCCGCTCGATGACTGGTGCTGCGGCGATCCGGGCCCCGACACCTACGGCGGCTTCGACCCGGCGCCCGTGGTGCCGACCCTCTTCGCGCTGACCAAGACCTATTCCGGCCCCGAAGACGAAGCCGCCAGCGGGCCGAACTTCCGCACGTTCTACCCGATCCAGTACACCATCGAGACCGAGATCGCCCCAGGCCAATCGCTCACCAGCCTGGTGCTGAACGACCTGCTCCCCGGCAATTTGCAGTTTTTCAACCTGATCGGTTCCTCCCCCGGAGGCGCCAGCTGCACCACGCCGGGGGCCTCGCCCGGCGGGACGCTTCAATGCACCTTCCCCGGTTCCGTCTCGGGCAGCGCCTCGCTGACCTTCGATTTCTACGTGCCGCGCGATCCGTTGGGCGGGGGGCGCGTGATCGACCCGGTCACAGGCAACGATGTGACGTCCTGCGACAACGCCTCGGTTTCGGCCGCCTGGAGCCCGCTCGATCCGCGCGACACCGACGACGCCGGCCCGGTTTCATCCAACCCGGACGACTGCGAGCACACCCTGACCGACAAATCTCTGGCCATCCAGAAAAGCGTGGCCTCCTTCAGCGGAGGGATCGCGCCTGGCGGCGTCCTGCAATACACCCTCCGGATGCAGATCTCGGATTTCTTCGCCTTTGGCGACATCGTGATGACTGACAGCCTGTCCGACGGCCAGCATCTCGAACCCGCCTTCATACCTACCCTGGCCGTTGAAGGGAATGGCTTCTCTCTTCCGGCGCTCGGGATGAACGCCGCCAGCTACGACGTCGCCTGCGATTACACCGGTGGCCCGGGGCCAGAATGCACGATCGACGAATCGGCCGGACCCAACACCGGCGAGACCACACTGACCTTCCGCCTCTCAGCCGAGCTGCTCAGCCGCGGCCAGCCGAACGGCAATTTCGTCGGCGGGTGTATTGATCCGGTAACCGGCAGCCCCGACCCCGACTGCAATTCGGCCAACCCGGGGGGCTACAACAACGGCCCGACCTACGCCGTGGTCACGTACCATGCCCGCATCCTGGATGAGTTCACCGATAGCTACCTAGTCCCGCCTAACTCCGAGGACGCAAGCGTGGACCAGGGCGATGTGCTCGGCAACGACGTGACCATCCGGGGGGACGTACTCAACACCGCCACCTTCCTGCCAACCGGCCAGACCGAAGACGACGGCAGCGGCGCCGGCTTGACCATCGGCACCGGAACGCTGGAGAAGTCGATCTACGCCCTGAACGGCAGCACGAGCTTCTCCAGCCCGCTGGAAGTCAAGCCGGGCGATGAGGTCACCTACCGCATCACGTACACGCTGCCAATCAGCGACGTCGAGAACTTGGAGTTCAATGACTACCTGCCGCTGCCGGTGTTCCACGTGGACGATCCAGATGAAGACGGCTCCCCCGGGCCCGCCTGGACGTTCGACCCCACGGTCAGCGACGACTCGCCGCTAAGCGGCGTGGCCAAGTTCGGCCCGGATGACACCTTCTACGGCTTCACTTGCTCCAGCGGCGCCTCCGGCACGCCGCCGGGATGCCTGCCCCCGACGCTAACCAGCAATGCCACGAACAACCGCCTGCGGTTCTTCTACGGCGACTTCAGCGACACGCGCCAAACGGCGACGATGGTCGATCTACTGTTCACCGTGACCGTCTCGGATGAGCCGTTCGCCGACCGCCTGTTCCTGACCAATCAAGTGGCTTCCATCGAAGGCAGCACCAATGCCGGCGAGGTGGCCTCGAGCGAAATCGAGCAGATCGTCCTGACTCAGCCGGTGCTCGTCTCGACCAAGGGCGTCATATGGACCAGCAACACCGCCGACATCTACACCCCGTCGACCGTCGGACCGGTGACCTTCCTCGCTCCCGGCAATTCACCGCGCTGGAGCGGCACGATCAACTCAACCAACTTGGCGGCGGACCCGATCGACAGCGATGTCAGCGGAGTGGATGCCGGCGACACGGTCAGCTTCGCCATCACCATCGAGAATACCGGATCGAGCCTGAACGGCGCCTTTGACATCACCTTGCGCGACGACCTGCCGGCCCTCTTCCAGATCCCGGCCGGCGGTCCGAATCTGCAGGTCTACTACGGCGACGGCAGCGGGCCGATTGACTACACCGGCCTGGGCGGTGGGCCGGACGGCACCGACGATACGCCCGACGACCTGTTCGGCGATGGCCTCCAGCTCACCGACCCGGTGGGCGCTGGCGTCTGCCAGGCTCACGATCCCAATCTGGGCAACAACATCATCCTGGTGACCTTCGATCTGCAGGTGCGGGACGACGTGCCGCCCGGCTCGGTGATCGACAACACCTCGTTTCTCGACAACTATGCCGGGAGCGAAGGCGGACCGAATCACCTGGCCGAACCGCAAACCGACACGGCGAGCGTGACCATCGCTTCCCCGGTGGTGACAAAGACGATCCTCGGCACGAACCAGCTGCACACCACCGGCAGCAATGTCGCCATTGGCGAGCAGGTCCAGTACCGGGCCGTGATCCGCGTCCCGGAGGGCGAAGCCGACACCGTCACGCTCGTCGACACGCTCGACAGCGGCCTGGCCTTTGTCAGCCTCGATTCGCTGGTGGCCTCCCCGGGCTTGAGCACGAGCATCGCCGGTGGGTTCCCGCAAGTGTTGGCCAGCGCTCAGGCGGCATTGGCCGCGCCGGGCAGCAGCGCCACCTTCGCCTTTGGGACGCTGACGAACGCCAACCGGGTGGACACGACGCCGGAAACCATCTCGCTCGAATACACCGTGGTCCTGCTCAACAGCACCGGCAACGACCGAGGCGTCGGACGGAACAACACCGCCGTCTGGTCCTGGACCGGCGGATCGGTGTCGGGCTCGGCCGCCAATGTCATCATCGTCGAGCCGACGCTTCAAGTCGTGAAGACCGCCCTCCCCAACACCGGCGATGCGGGCGATGAGATCGTCTACACGTTGACGTTCTCCCACACGGCAGCGAGCAACGCCGACGCCTTCGACGTAACACTCAACGATCCCCTGCCGGCCGGCGTCACGTACGTCGCCGGAAGCTTGGAATGCACTTCGGGCGTTCAAGATCCCGACAGCTTCTCCGAGGCCGGGGGCATCATCACCGCCGCATGGGATTCGTTCCTCGATGACGGGACGAGCGGCATCTGCACGCTGCACGTCATCCTGAATGACGACGTCGAGCCCGGGCAGGTCATCACCAACGTCGCCTCGCTGGCGTGGACCAGCCTGCCCGGCGATGTCACCGCTCCGCAGTCCGCCTACAACAGCGTCTCGACGGAACGCACCGGCAACCCCGCTAATCCCGGCGGCGCGGAGAACGACTATGTGGCCAGCGGCAACGCACCGGTCACGATTCTCCAGGTGCCCGAGAAGAGCATCACCACGACCTCCGAGTCGCATACCGCCGAAGCGTCCAACGCCGCACCGGTCGCCATCGGCGAGATCGTGCGCTACCACTTGGCGTTCCAGCTGGCGGAGGGGCTGGCGACGAACATTCGCTTCCAGGACGTGCTGCCGCCCGGCCTGCGCTTCATCGACGACGGCACAGCGACCGTGGCCTTCGTCTCCAACGGCGCCGGCATCACCTCGAGCACGATCACGCCTGCCCTTCCCGGATGTGGCGGCCTGAACATCGGCGGCGCAAGTGGCGCCGTCACGCCGACCTGCCCGCTGCCCGACACGGCCGTCTCGGCCAGCGATACCGTCGACGATGACACGTACGACTCCGGCACGGATGTCTTCTTCAAGTTCGGCAACATGAACAACCGTGACCGCGATGTCGACGCCGAGTACGTCGTCGTCGACTTTAACGCGCTGGTCGAGAACGTGGGGACCAACGTGAGCGGCACGACGCTCAACAATTCCTACGTGCCGCGCGTCGGCTCGAGCGTCTTCCCGCAGTCGCCCAACGCGTCGGTCATTGTGGGGCTGCCCAGCCTGACCGTCGGCAAGGTTGTGACGCCGCCGGCCCCCTCGGATGCCGGCGACACGCTCGTCTACACCATCACCGTGACCGCGGCGGGCGGCGCCAACCGCGCGTCGGCCTTCGATATCAACCTGACGGATACGCTCGACTCCCGCCTTGTCATCCAGAGCGTCAGCGGCAGCACGACCAGCGGCGCCTGCGGGGTGACTCCCGCTACGGTGACGACGTCCTTCGTCGGCCAGACCGCCAGCGCCACCGGCACCTGCCTCAATCCCAGCACGACGATGACCATCGTCATCACGGCGCGCGTCGTCGACAACGTCCGCACCGGCAGCACGATCCCCAACACGGCCGGCATCAGCTACACCACGCTGCCCGGGCTCCAGGGCACAACGCCGAATCCGACCGGATCGACGACGCCTCTCGCCTCCGGCACCGTCGGCGAACGCACCCTGACGGCCACCGGATCGGTCAGCGCAACTCTGGCGGCGCCATCCATCACCAAGCTGGCGCCCAGCCCGGCCTCCTACACCGTCGGCGATCTCGTGACCTACAACGTGCTCGTCAGTCTGCGCGAGGGACAGACCTTCAACCTGCGCGTGACCGACACGCTCCCCGCCGGCCTCGGCTACGTCGGCCACAGCGTGATCACGACGGCCGCCGGCAGCGGAGGCCTGCTGCCCGTCGACTACAACGGCACGCTCACCACCACGCCGGTCTGCACCGGCTGCGTCGCCGGCGCCAGCGGCACGCTCTCCTTCAACTTCGGCACGCCGCAGACCAACGGCTCCGGTCCGGCCCAGGGCACGAGCGCCAACCAGTTTCTGGTGCGCGTCATCGCCCAGGTGATGAACACGTTCCCCGGCGTGCAGGATGGCACGTCTCTCACGAACAGCGCCAGCCTGATCTACCAGCCGACCGGCCCAGATGTCACGTTGAGCGGCGGCACGCAATCCATCGGCGTGATCGAGCCGCGCATCACGACGACCAAGTCGGTCAATCCAACGACCGGCGTGGAGCAGGGCGACACACTCACCTACACGGTGCGCTTCACCAACACCGGCAACAGCCCGGCGTACGACGGCACGGCGCTGGATACGCTGGCGCAGGGCGTGGTGTACGACGGCGGCTCGCTGGCATGCGTGAATTCCGTCGGCGGATCGGTTCCCTCCACCGCCACCCCCGGCGCCGGCACGCTGAGCCTCGACGGCAATCCGGCCGGATCCTGGGACATCGCCGCCGGTGGTTTCATCGAATGCACCTACACCGCCACCGCGCTTCCGAGCCTGCTCATCGACGGCGACCACACCAACACGGTCGACGCCGACTGGTCCAGCCAGGATGGCTCCGCC
>Ga0299912_10004980_pt1 | contig 10898 bp, 9 predicted proteins | sample RVTome_2_FD_207667 | JGI IMG/M metagenome (GOLD analysis project Ga0299912, IMG submission 207667) | Soil microbial communities from uranium-contaminated site in the Upper Colorado River Basin, Wyoming, United States - RVT95D214 (version 2) ... | reverse complement strand
GAACTCGGTCTGCGTGAACGTCTTGGTGCTGGGCAGGAACGACACCTCGGTGCCGCGCTGACCTTTTCCGTCGCCGACGGCGCGCAGCGGGGCAACCGGCACGCCGTCGTGGAACTCGATGAAGTGCTCTTTGCCCTCGCGCCAGATGCGGCACTTGAGCCAGCTCGACAGCGCGTTGACCACCGACACGCCGACGCCGTGTAAGCCGCCCGACACCTTGTAGGAGTTCTGGTCGAACTTGCCGCCCGCGTGCAGCTCGGTGAACACGATCTCGGCCGCCGAGCGCTTAGGGTCGTTGTCGTCGTCCAACTTGATGCCGGTGGGGATGCCGCGCCCATCGTCGCGCACGGTGCACGAGCCGTCGGGATTGAGCGTCACCGTGCACTCCTTGGCGTGCCCGGCCAGAACCTCGTCGACGGCGTTGTCGACGACCTCGTAGATCATGTGGTGCAGGCCCGACCCGTCGTCGGTGTCGCCGATGTACATGCCGGGGCGCTTGCGGACGGCGTCGAGCCCCTTCAGCATCTTGATCGACTCGGCGCCGTACTCCTCGGCGCCCGTGGTTTTTTTCGCGGGCAAAGCGCTCATTTCCGGATTGTCCTAGGGGTCGTTCGGCCTCAACGGGATGTATATCACAAAGGCCCGCAAAAAGCACGCCTTTGGCGTCGCAGGTCGCAACAAAAATATACGTTTTTTCAGCTAGTTAGATTGCCCTGCGGCGCCTTGGTCGGCCGCTTCCGGCAAAGTCGTCAAAAGGCCGTCCTCGACGCGCCAGAAACGGGCCTTTCCCGCAAGGTAGGAAAAGGCTTGCGCGTCGGTGCCGGTCATCCACGCCTGGGCCCCGAGGCGGAGGATTTCTTCAAACAGCGCCGCCCTGCGCGCCGCATCGAGATGGGCCGTTATCTCGTCGAGCAGAAGGATCGGCGCCCCCTCGCGACGGCGGGCCACCAGCTCGGCGTGGGCCAGCACGAGGCCGATCAACAGCGCCTTCTGCTCCCCCGTAGAACATAGGCGAGCGGCCATCTGCTTGGGCGCGTGGAAGACGAGGAGGTCCGACCGGTGCGGCCCATCGAGCGTCCGCCCCGCCGCGCGGTCGCGCTCGCGATTATCGCGCAGGAGCTGCGCGTAGCCGTCCTCGACCTCCACGGCCGGCAGCCGTTCGAGGTCCGCCTCGAGCGTGCCTTCCAGCGCGAGGCCGGCGGCGGGAAAGGGCGACCCGGCATCGCGCGCCGTGCGCTCGGCCATGATCGAGGCGAGCGCGGCGACGGCTTCGGCGCGCACGGCCGCGATCGCCGTACCGGTCTCGGCCATGACGAGCTCGAGCCCCTCGAAGCGCGAGGCATCGCGCACGTTATCGGCCAGCAGCCGGTTGCGCTGCTGCATGGCGCGCTCGAAGCGGCCTGCGCGCGTACGGTAGCCGGGGTCGAAGCAGAGGATGAGCCGGTCGAGAAAACGGCGGCGCTCCGCGGCAGGCCCGCTGAATAGGCCATCCATGGCCGGCGTCACCCACACGAGCTCCACGTAATCGGCGAGCGCGCCGGAGCTGCCCGCCGCCTCGCCGTTGATGCGCACGAGCCGCCCGGCGCGCTCCGTGCCGTCCTCGGCCGCGACTTGCCCCGTGCCGATATCGACCGGACCCGAAGCCGTGTGCGCGTGCGCGGCGACCGCCCAGCCATCGTCGCCCTCCACGCGTGCCAGCTCCGGATAGGCCGCGCGCCGCAGCCCCTGACCGGGGCCGAGCAGCGATATGGCCTCGAGCAGATTGGTCTTGCCGGCCCCGTTGGCGCCGACCAGCACCTGCGGCTCGGGCCCGGCCTCGAGCACGGCGTGCGTGTAATTGCGGAAATTCGACAGCGTAAGCCGCTCGACCCAGAGCATGGACCTGCAGATGTCTTGCGCCGGGATGCCCGGCGCGTTGTTTGCCGGCGCGCTGTTTTTCGGCGCATGCTTGGCCGGTTGCCGCGCCGCTGCCGGCACGGCTACACCCGCATCGGCATCAGCACGTAGAGCGCCGTCTCGTCGCCGGGGTCGTTGACCATGGTCGGCGAGCCGGGATCGGCCAGCTTGAAGCAGGCCCGTTCGCCCTCGAGCTGTCCGGCGATGTCCAAGAGGTAGCGAGCGTTGAAGCCGATCTCAAGCGGGGCGGCGCTGTATTCGACGCTGATCTCCTCGGTGGCGCTGCCGCCTTCCGGGTTATTGACCGACAGGATCAGCTTGTCCGGCTTGATGTTGAGCTTCACGGCGCGACCGCGCTCGCTGGCAATGGTCGACACGCGGTCGACCGCGCCGATGAATTCGGCGTTGGAGACCGTCATCTCCTTGTCGTTGGCCTGCGGAATGACGCGGCCGTAGTCGGGGAACGTGCCGTCGATGAGCTTGGAGGTCAGCGTCACGCTGCCGATCTCGAAGCGCACCTTGGCCTGGCTCACCGCCACCTTGACCGACCCCGAGCTGTCCTCGATCAGCCGGGTCAGCTCGTGCACGGTCTTGCGCGGAATGATCACGCCCGGCATGCCCTGGGCGCCCTTCGGCAGCGGCAGCTCGACTTGCGCGAGACGATGCCCGTCGGTCGCCACCGCGCGCAGCGTCGTCTTGTTGCCCGACTGCGCGGTGTGCAGAAAGATGCCGTTGAGATAGTAGCGCGTCTCCTCCGTGGAGATGGCAAAGCGCGTCTTGTCGATCAGCCGCTTCAAGTCTTGGGCGCTGAGCTCGAACTCCTGGCCCATCTCGCCGACGCCGATATCGGGAAAGTCCTCGGCGGGGAGGGTCTGCAGCGCGAAGCGGGCGTGGCCGGCAGCAAGCGTCAGGCGCTCCTTCTCCCCATCCTTGCGAATGTCGACCTGGCTCCCGTCGGGAAGCTTGCGCACGATGTCGTGCAGCATGTGGGCGGGAACCGTCACGGCGCCGGGCGCACTGACGTCGGCCGCCACGCCCTCGATCACCTCGCGCTCCAGATCGGTAGCCTTGAACTCGAGGCCCGTTTCGCGCGCGCGCAGCAGCACGTTCGACAGGATGGGGATCGTCGTGCGCCGCTCGACGACGCTCGTCACGTGGCCGAGCGCCCGCAAGAGTTCACCACGTTCGATCACAAGCCGCATGGAATGATCCTCGGCGCGTTTTTTGGGGCCAGGTCCGCCTCGGTGGAGGCAGCGAGGCTGCCCTGTTTGAGACGGGGGAGCACGGCGGGACCAGAGACTGGCAAACTTATAAGATTCGCTCCAAGTCAACTTGACCCGATGCGGGAGCGTTTTTCAAGAGGCTGGCTTTCTGATGCAAGGCGGGGCTTGCGAGGCGGGCCAAGGCAGAACCCGGGACAGGCCGACACAGGGCTCCTGGCGCAGGGCTAAGGAGCGGCGCCATACGACGCCGCCCCTCCCCGCTTAGACCCGTCGTGCTCGCCCAAGCACGGCGGGCCGTTCCGTTGTGGCGTCGTTCAATGGCTGAGGAGACGCTTCAGTTCCTCGAGCTCCTCTTTGAGGCGAGGATTGCCCGACAGCTCGCCTTCGATCTTGCGGATGGCGTGCAGCACCGTGGTGTGGTCGCGGTTGCCGAAGCGGCGGCCGATCTCGGGCAGCGAGCGCGCGGTGAGCTGCTTGGCCAGATACATCCCGATCTGCCGCGGCCAGACGACCGAGCGATGCCGGCGCTGTGACAAGAGATCGCCCTTCGACACCCCGAAGTGGCGCGAGATGATGCGCAGGATGTCCTCGATCTTGATGCGCCGCGGCTCGAGCCCCTGCACGAGATCGCGGATCACCGTCTCGGCGACGTCGGGCGTGATGCTGGTGCGCATGTACTGCCACGTGGCGTAGAGGCGCGTGATCGCCCCTTCGAGCTCGCGACCGCTTTCCGTCAAGCGCTCGGAAAGGAGCGTCAGGATCTCGTGGCTCAGCGTGAACGAAGGATCGGTATTGCGCTTTTCCGCCAGCCGCTTCTCGAGCACCTTCAAGCGGAGATCGCTATCGAGCGTGCCGATCTCGGTGACGAGACCGCGCTGCAGCCGCGAGCGCATGCGCTCGTTGAGCCGCTCGATGTGGTTGGGGGCACGCGCCGAAGCAACGACCACCTGCCGCCCGCCGTCGAGCAGCGAGTTGATGATATGGTCGAACTCCTGCTCCGTCCGCTCACCGTGCATGAACTCGAGATCGTCGATGAGCAGAATGTTGATCGCCCGGAACTTCTCCTTGAATGCCAAGGGATCCTGGCTGCGCAGGGCCTCGACGAACTGATAGCGGAAGCGTTCCGCCGTCAGATACAGCACCTGCGCGTTGGGCGCCCGGCGCTTCACCTCCCAGGCGACGGCGTGCAGAAGATGCGTCTTGCCGAGGCCAACCGCCGAGTGGATGTAAAGCGGATTGAAGCCTGGCGCCTCGCCCAGTGCCGTCTCGGCGACCTGCGTCGCCCCCGCATGCGCCATGCGGTTCGAGGAACCGACGACGAAGCTTTCGAACGTGTAGCGGGGATCGAGCGGAGAGCCCTCGAAGCCGCCGACGCTCGTGCGTCCGGCTGCCGGAACGGTGGCGAGAATCGCCGGGCCGCGCTGGCCGTTCTCGGTATGCGCGCCGTTGCGAGCGCCATTCACCGTCTCGTTTGGAGCACCCGCCGTCGGCTGGCCCTCCTGGGGACGCGTGTTGGCGTTGCCGCCGGGCTGACGCAGGACGACCTCGACCTTCTCCGCACCCTTAAACTCGGCGCGGCAGCAGGACAGCAGGTCCTCAGCGTAGTGCGATTGAATCCAGGTTCTCAGGAACTTGACGGGAACTGAGACCTTGACCGTCTGCGCTTCGAAGCTTTCGAACTCGAGCGTGTGGAACCAGCTCAGGAAGATGTCGTCGCCGAGCCGTGCGCGCAGCATGGCGCGCGTCTTCTGGCCCTTCGGTTCACCGCTTTTATGCTCGTCCAATCCGCCGTGGGCCGCGCCCGCCAATGTGCCGCCCGCAACGGAACGTTCCGCCTTTTGAATCGTCTGCATTGAAACCCCCGCAACTGTGTCGACTTGCACCTCAAAGTCACCTGGACAAAATCCTATTGACGCCGTCCGCCGCCGCGGTTGCGCAAATCGGTTCTTGCTCGGTCTTCGTCTTCCGTAACGGGTGCTTTAACCTTGCACCCAGGCCAAGCCGGCGGCTTTCCATCCGGCGACCCGCCCTCGATGGCGATCGGCGTCGAGAGGCCCCTCGAAACCGTCCGCCACGTTTCTGCATCGTCGATAACCGACGTTCGCCATGGCTTCCGCTGCCATGCGACTTCGAGCGCCGGATCGGCAAATGAAGAAAAGCTCAGTGTCTTTATTGGCGCCCGCCGCATCGAGCGCTTTGGTCATCCGCTCCGCAAAGCCCGCATCGATTTTGCTTTCCGGACACGACTGCCACTCAACCGTCAGAACTCTTTTCCCGATCGCCGCAAGATCGGGCAGGCCCACGAACGTCCACTCAGCTCTCGTCCGCACGTCAATCAGCGCTGAGGCAGCATCCTTCTCGAGTTGCGCCCAAACTTTTTCCACAGGCACATCCTCAATGTGGACGACTTCCATCGACTGCACTTTCGTCCTCCACTCACGCAGACCAGGCTGGAAATGTACTTCGCAGCGGCCCGCTTACAGAATAGGCCAAGGCGTTAATAGAATAACGCCTCGACTTGCTGGACGATCGCCCAGAAAGAAACGCGAAATACACTCAGAAGCGACGATGGGGCCAGGGACGAGATACTGTACAAAACCTGGTGTCGACTCGCGCTGGCACGCATACAATTATCCAAGCCGGCCGACTGTCAGAACCGTAACCCTTAAGCGCGACTTAAGCAAGCGCACTGGCGCCCTCTAAAGCACGCCAAGTCAACGTTACGTTGCGTGGCCAAGCGGTGGAAAACCGGTGAATTAACTGCAGCTCCTGTGGATAGCTGGCTGAGCAAGTTCATGATTTCCAAGGACCACGCACAACGCTCCGCGAGGCGCAAAACTTGTCCTCTGGTTCGTCGCCAAAACGTCATTTTCTTCTTGGCTGTCCCGCGGGCCCTCTGAGGGGCCGATCTTGATCGCCATCCATCCGCGCTGCGGGACCGCCGCGGAATCCGTCACTTAGTCTCGTTCACGACTCTCTCGTGGGAGGCGCACTACGCAGTAGCGCTGTGGCGAACATACCGCACTCCCACCTCGAGTGATCAACAGCTCACCCACCGTCAATTCGACATCGCTTTCACACGCGCGCTGAGGCGCGAAACTTTGCGGCTCGCCGTCTTCTTCTTCAGAGCGCCCTTCTGCGCATTGCGCGCGAGCAGCGGCGCGGCCGATTTCAAAGCCGTGGCGGCAGCATCCTTGTTGCCGGACGCGATGGCTTCTTCGACCTCACGCACGGCGGAGCGGGTGCGCGAGGTGCGTGCCTTGTTGACCTCGGTGCGCCGTATCGCTTGGCGTGCCGACTTCTTCGCAGACTTCGTGTTGGCCATGTCCTAACCCTTCTCCCTGAATCCGTGCGGCTCGCAATGGCCGCGACGCTGCAGCAGTTGCAGCGGGAATCTCAATAGGCTAACCGCCCGAAACGTAAGCTTCGAGCGGCCCTAAGTCCGCGATCCTATAGACGCCGCCTGGGACAGGGTCAACGGCGCTCCGCGCCGGGTTAAGCGTCTCGCAAGCTTGCCAGAACGGGCTCGCCAAGCTCTGTTAAGAGGCGCAAGGCAAGCGCGCACCGAGGGAACTGCATGACATCGCCCTGGCTTTGGATCGTTGCATTGGTCATCGGCACCGCGACCGTCTTTTGCAGCGCCGCCCTGCACAACCCGCCCCTGAACCTCGCTCTGACCGCAATCGTCGGCCTTGCCTTCGCGGCGCTGGCCGCTTGGGATCGCCGCCAGCTCGCGGCAGCCGGCGCCAGCGAGCCGGCGCTGTCGAGCGCCACCGCCCGCTCCATGGCCTTCGTTTGGCTGTGGGCCGCCTCGAGCCTGCTGTTGACCTACGTCTTCGTGCTGAGTTGGGGCGAGTGGTGGCAGTACGTCCTTGCCGCCGGCGCCGTCGCGGCGTTGTGCCTGTTCTTTGCCTCGATGATGCGCCGCGACGCCGAAAGCGGGCGCCGCGACGAGGCCATGCTTAACATCGCCCGCTATCTGACCATCGGTCAGCTTGCCGGCATGGTCATCGCCATGATTGGGCTTATCGTCGACGACAAGATGCCGCGCGATCCCAGCGAGCCCGATTGGGCGGCGAGCACTATCTTCTTTTTCGGAGCCGCCTCGCTCGCTGCCATCAGCTTGAACGCGCTTTGGGGTCCCTCCACGCAGCAATCCTAGCGAGCCGCCCGGTCGCGTTGGCGTGCCGAGGGGGGAACGGACGACGGAATGCCATTGAGACCAATGCTGCCCGCAATACTTCTGGCCTTCTTGTTGAGCATCCTGGTGGCCGTGCTCGCCGCAGCGCGTAACGCCGGCATGCCGCTGGCGCTCGCCGTAAGCCTGTTCGCAGCCCAGATCCTGTTTGCCGTGGTGCGCACCAACGCTCCCGCCTGGCGGGCCGACGTCGCGCTGACGCCCGACGCCAGTTGGGCGTGGAGCAACAGCGTGCTCACCGCCCTCGTCTATGCCTGGGGAGCGGCAGCGATGTTCGCCGTGTATTCTCTATCCGGTTTGACGTGGCGCCATTGGTGGCAATACGGGGTAGCCATGACGGTGCTCGCCGCGGTGACGTTGTTGTGCGCCCGGCTACTGGCTGCCCGTCGCGGGCCGCATGCGACGTCGAAATCCATGACCATCCTGATGGGTCTGACGGTGCTGCAGGCGGTGGGCATCGGCGGCGGGCTCGTGTACCTCATCGCCTCCGGCAAGCTCATGACGCACCGGCCCGACTGGGCGGCGAACCAGATCTTCGCCGCCGGCGGCGTCACGCTCGTGCTGGTGTCGTTGGCTTCCCTGCTGGCTCATTGGCGCCACGTGCATGCGAACGCCAATCCGCCGCTCAGCGCCTAGCGCTGGCAGCGCGGGCAGTAGAACGTCGAGCGGCCGGCCTGCACGATACGCCGCACGATGCCGCCACACCCCTTGCGCGGACATGGCTTCCCCTCACGTCCATACACGGCGAACGTATGCTGGAATTCGCCAAGCGCGCCGTCGGCGTGGCGATAGTCGCGCAGCGTGGAGCCGCCAGCTTTGATGGCATCCTCGAGCACCGCACGTACGGCCACCACCATGTCGTGCGCGCGCTGAGTCGGGCGGCCGCTTTTCGTGGCGAGCGTCGCCGCCGGTCGATTGGGCGACAGGCGCGCGCGAAACAGCGCTTCGCATGCGTAGATATTGCCGACCCCAGCGATGATGCGCTGATCGGCGAGCAACGACTTCAGCGCGACCTTCTTGCCGCGGGCGCGAGAAGCGAGATAGTCGGGCGTGAGGTCTTTTCCCAGCGGCTCGACGCCGAGCGAGCGCAGCATCGGGTGCTCGCTGAGCTCGGCCTCTGGTATGAGCAGCATGAATCCAAAACGGCGCGGATCGCTGTAGGTGACCGTGCCGTCGTACTGCATGTGGAACACCACATGGTCGTGCTTGCCTGGCAAATTATCCCCGCCATCGTCGCGTGCATGCTTAACGCGACCGCCTTTAGGCGCATGCATAGGTTCATGTACGGTGAAACAACCCGACATGCCGAGGTGCATGAGCAGGACATTGCCACCCGATAGGTGCGCCAAGAGATACTTGGCCCGACGCTCCAGCCGCTCGACCCGGCGCCCGCGCAGCCGCTCGGAAAAATTTTCGGGCAGCGGAAATCGCAAGTCCGGCCGGTGCTGCTCGACCCGCCCGAAGGCGTGCCCGACGAGTATCGGCTCGAGGCCGCGGCGGACGATCTCTACTTCCGGAAGCTCAGGCATTTCCAAGACTTATCGGGTGGCTAGGGGCTGACCGGCGGGCACCATAGCGCGCGCCTCCCGCCTTAGCTATTGTCCCCGCCATGGCAGATCCGACCAATAGCAGCGCGCAGACGAGCTTCGGTTTCCGCAAGGTGCCGGAGGGCGAGCGCCAGGACTTGGTGAATCAGGTCTTCGCCACGGTCGCCGAGCGCTACGATCTAATGAACGACCTGATGTCGGGCGGCCTGCACCGGCTGTGGAAGAGCGACCTTGTCGCCCGGCTGAACCCGCCGCGCGGCGAACGCTCCTTCCGCCTCCTCGACGTGGCCGGCGGTACTGGCGACGTCACCATTCGCTTTGCGCGCGCCAGCGGACCCAATGCCACCGCCGTGCTCTGCGATATCAGCCCCGAGATGATCGACGTCGGCCGCCGCAGGGTAAAGGAGGCGAACCTCGCAGACCGCGTCAGCTTCGCGCAGGGGAATGCGGAATCGCTGCCGTTTCCCAACCGCTCGTTCGACGCCTGCACGATCGCCTTCGGCATTCGCAACGTGACTCACATCGACAAGGCGTTGGCCGAGGCCTTTCGGGTGCTCAAGATCGGCGGGCACTTCCTGTGCCTCGAGTTCTCCGAGGTGCAGGTCCCCATCCTCGACCGACTCTACGATTTCCATTCCTTCGAGCTGATCCCGCGGCTGGGCGAGCTGATGGCGGGCGACGCTCAGCCCTATCGCTATCTAGTCGAGAGCATCCGCAAGTTCCCCGACCAGGAGCAGTTCGCCCGGATGATCCGGGAAGCGGGATTTGCCCGTGTCGGCTATCGGAATCTCGCGGGCGGGATTGCCGCGATCCACTGGGGCTGGAAAATCTGACGCGCGAGCGTCTCGTCACGCTCATACTGGCCTACGTTCTCCCAAGCAAAAACGTGCCCGGCTGAAAGTAGGGCACGCCGACACCGCCGTGGAATGTATTCCGCTGTCGACGAAGGCTTCGCTGAGGGCCATGCTCACATCCTGAAGCTGAACCAAAAGCCGGATTGCAGCGTGCCTTGCCCAGCATCGCCATAGAACGTGGCGGTGCCTGCCGCACTGGCTTCAATGGCAGTCGCATAATGAAAACCGAGGACGATCGCTCCATAGCGGCCGGGAAGCGCGTTGAACATGCTGGCTGCGCAATATCCGGTTGTGCCGGAAAATGCGTTGGTGACATCGTAGCCGATGCCAGCGGTGCAGAACGCGGAGCCGGAAGCTTGCGCAATCGCAATATAGCTGGCGTCGAAAGCATCCTCCGCCAGCCCAGAAACAAACGAGGCTTGCATACCCGCAGAGTGCTGCGAATATGTGGATGACGATACCGACCAGCTATCCGTTGTGTCAGCGCAGTACGCCTTCACGTCGACGCGGTTGTACATGTTCCACACGCCGAGGAACGCTGCCGCACCGCCAGCGGATGCGCCGCCGAACGAATGTTCGCATTGGCCCGTCGCTTTGATGCGGATCGACCCGAGGTAGCGCCTTGTGGCGGCGCCGCTCTTAACCAGCACACCATCCTGCCGCGCCAGCGCCGTCGCACGCGTCGTCGAGTTCGTCCACGCCAGCAGCTCGAGCGTGACGGTGCCGGAGTTGTCGTAGCCGAAGACGTCGTAGTTGCTGTTGGCGGTCAAGCCGGACAGCGATATCGAGATCTCGGAGAAGGTGAGCACGCTCCATGCCGCACCGCTGTAGAGGGCGATGCTGTTGCCAACGTAGGGCGTGTAATAGAGCGTTGTCTTGGCCGTCTGGTTGGTGGTCGACGCCGGCACGCCGCTCTCGAGCGTGAGACGTCCGTCGGCGACGGAATTGGAACCTCCACCTCCGCCGCCAGAGAACGTCGTGAACGGAAACGAGACGACGCCGGTAGAGCGGTCGATGAGGATCGCCTGCTTCCAGATCGATCCGTCCGGGCTCACTTTGAAATGGAAGTCGTCATCGCCGGCGAGCCCCAGCTCCGCGCGGCCCGAGAACGCATCCTGATAGAGCAGGCTCGCCGTGTCGCCGGCTGCCGCCTTGTTGATCTTGAGCTGATGACCGGCGC
>Ga0299912_10004979_pt1 | contig 10898 bp, 10 predicted proteins | sample RVTome_2_FD_207667 | JGI IMG/M metagenome (GOLD analysis project Ga0299912, IMG submission 207667) | Soil microbial communities from uranium-contaminated site in the Upper Colorado River Basin, Wyoming, United States - RVT95D214 (version 2) ... | reverse complement strand
GAGATGGGACCTGTCTTCCGCAACATCAAAGTGCTCGGCCTGTCCCTGGTCCAGAACTGGATCGTCGGACCAATCCTGATGTTCAGCCTGGCCGTCCTCTTTTTGCACGACAAGCCCGAATACATGGTCGGCCTGATCATGATCGGCCTGGCCCGCTGCATCGCCATGGTCATCGTCTGGAACGACCTGGCCAAGGGCGACACGGAGTACTGCGCGGGCCTGGTGGCCTTCAACTCGATCTTCCAGGTCCTCTTCTACTCGGTATACGCCTACGTCTTCATCACCGTCCTACCGACCTGGTTCGGGCTCAAGGGAGTGGCGGTCCACATCACCATCGGCGAGATCGCCAAGAGTGTCTTTATCTACCTCGGCCTCCCCTTCCTGGCCGGCATCATCACCCGCTTCACTCTCATCAAGGTAAAAAACAAGCGCTGGTACCACGAGAAGTTCATTCCTAAGATCAGCCCCATCACTCTCCTGGCCCTGCTTTTCACCATCATGGTGATGTTCTCGCTCAAGGGCGAGTACATCGTGAGTCTCCCCCTGGACGTGATCCGCATCGCCGTCCCCTTGCTCATCTACTTCGTGCTGATGTTCTTCATCTCCTTCTTCATGAGCAAGAAGGTGGGCGCGACCTACGGCCAGGCGGCCACGCTCAGTTTCACGGCGGCCTCGAACAATTTCGAGCTGGCTATCGCCGTGGCCATCGCCACCTTCGGCATCAACCACGGCGCCGCCTTCGCCGCGGTCATCGGTCCGCTGGTCGAGGTGCCCTTCCTTATCGGCCTGGTCAACGTCGCGCTCTGGCTTGGACGCAAGTACTACGGAATGAGCGCGGTGCAATCGTGAAGGGCATTCTTTTCCTCTGCCTGGCCAACTCCGCTCGCAGTCAGATGGCCGAGGGGATCGCACGCTCCCTTGTTCCGCCGGAGATAAAGGTCTGGTCCGCCGGCTCTCGTCCGACGCGCGTCCGCCCCGAGGCGATCACCGTCTTAGGGGAGATCGGTATCGACATCTCGGGACAAAGCTCCAAGGCAGTGTCGGAGATCCCGGCCCACGAGGTGGACACTGTCATCACCCTATGCTCGGAGGAAGAATGTCCGCTCTTCTTGGGGCAGGCGCGCCGTCTTCACTGGAGCCTGCCGGACCCGGCTGCCGTCCAAGGCTCCGACCAGGAACGTCTGGCCGCCTTCCGCCGGACGCGTGATGAGTTGCGGCGCCGGATCGCGGCCTTCCTGGCCGGTATCAATTAGTAATAAGTGGATCGGATCAAGCTAGCAGAGCGGCCCGGGCCTTGTCCGGTTTTTTTTGGACCAGCTTGTGGCGCGCCACCGCCGGGCCGAAGAGATGTCCCGTCCCTAAGAACTCATCATAATGGCCAGCGGCTTCAAGCCCGGGATGTTGACGCAGATGATCTTGATGACGGCCAGGATGGGAACGGCCAGGATCATCCCCGGAATGCCCCACAGCCAGCCCCAGAAGACCAGGGAGAAGAAAACCATGAGCGGGCTTAGGCCCAGCCCCTGCCCCATGGCCTTGACCTCCAGCAGCCCAAGCGCCTGATGCATCAAGTAAAGAACCGCCAGGACCAATAAACCCAGCAGAGGACTCTCGAACTGGAAAAAGGCCATGAGCGCCGGGAAGGCCGAGGCGAAAACCGCTCCGAAGTTGGGGATATAATTAAGAAGGAAGGCCAGAAAACCGAAAACGACGGCAAAATCCAAACCCAGGACCAGAAGGAAGATGGTGGTCAGCAGGCCGACGCCTAAATTGATGGCGGTCTTGATGACCAGGTATCTCTGGACCTGATGCCTGATGTGCTCGATGATGACCAGGATCTGCTTCGACCGCTCCGGCGAATAGGCTGACGGAATTTTTTCCCGGAGATTGCCGTGGCCTATCAGAATAAAGATGAGAAAGAGAAAGACCAGCAAGAGATTGGTCAGGAAGGACAAAAAGGGCCCCAAAGATGCGATCAGGAAGGAGGCGATCTTTTTGATGTCCAGTTTGGTCAGCCATTCCAAGGGGTCCCATTCCAGGCTGGTGATGTTGAACTTCTGGCGGAGATTCTCGGCCAGGTTATTGATTTTCTGGCCGTATTTGGGGATTTCGTCGGCGAAGGCTTTGCCGCTGGTATAGAACAAAGAACCCAGGAGGTAGACGACTAGAAAGGCGACCAACAAGATCAGGATGACGGACACCGCCCGGGGGATTTTGCGCTTAATCAGGAAATCGAGCGCAGGCGCCAATAGGAAAGCCAGGAAAAGAGCGATGAAGAAGGGAAAAAGCACGGCCCGGGCCAGCCTGAGGATAAGGCCGATGATGAAGACAATCACCAGCACGGAAATGGTCAGGTTGAAATTCCAGGCCAGTTCGGGCTTGGACTCACCCTTGGCTTTGGTCGGCATAGGACCCCCTTTGCTTCCGGACTTCACTGTGGAGTTGTCCCCAAAGCCCCGGCCATGTCATCCAAAAAAGACTTGGCCGGCTCCTCCTGGCCGTCCGGCACCTTGATCAATCCAAAAAGATAAGCTCCCCGCCTGTCTATAAATACATTCTTAAGGTATTTATCCTTCCAGGTGAACCGGCCTTGTGTCGCCGGATCATATCCGGGCGCCAGGCCGGATTTCAACAGAAACTGTTTCAACATGGCCTCGGCCTTGTCAACGCTCCCGGCTTCGATGATAAAACCCTCGAATTCCACTCCCCCCAGGCGGTACTGGGCCGTGTAGCCGGCTTCCAGGAAGCTCATGCCCAAGAAATTCTTTAGGATAAACTTCTCGCTATTGGCCACTCTATTCTGTCGCGGGAAGGCGGCCAGGAGTGGAGGAAAACCAGCCGGGTCGGCGATCCTGTCCGCTATCAGCCGGGCGGCCTGGAGGAGCACCTGTTCGGCTCCGGCGCCGCAATCGAAGCACATCAGTTTGATATAGAAGCCTCCCGAGAAAAAGTTAAGGGCCCCCTCCTCAATATAGCCCTGGACGCCGGTCTGGAGGAATCGCGATTCGGGATACCTCTCCGTGCTGTAGATGCCGAAGGCATTTCGCAGCGAACCCATATCATAGAGTTCTACGGTCAGGGCCTCGGAAGCGCCGTCCTTCCTGTACTGTCCGACGACCAGATGCTGAAAATCGTAGCCGAGATAGCTCTCCGCGGCGCCGTCGATGTACTCGAATAGGGTTTCGGGCAGGTAAGTTTGGGGCGCCTCGGACAAGGACCAGCCTTCAAGGGGCGGAAGCAGGCCGGCCAAATCGTCCGGTTTTTCAGGCGCCGCCTGAGCGGTGAGGCCGGGAAGTAAAAAGCAGAGAAGAAGGGCGAAAGGAAAGCCGAACCACCTCTGGCCGAACATTGCACTCATTCTCCTTGGTTCATGAAATTATTTTTACTATACCCTTTTCTTAGGAGAGGCACAAGCCGTCGGCCTTTGGCTCAAATATCTCCGTTTATATCCCTCTATTTCAGCGTCGGGATCGCCCAACGACCAGAGATGGAGTCTACGATGTCTATTTTTGCCATCAGAAGATAGCGACTCTCGATTTGCACGAACCCGAAAAGAAAGCCTAAGATGTGTTACCTATGTCCCCGAACACCTGTAACCCATGTCTCCGGTCTATACACCCAGGGGGGGGCGGGAGGGTAAATAAATTTTAAAGAAGTTTGGAGGCGTCTCCGCTATGGGGGCCTTGAGGGCGATTCCAACGCCTGGGCTCTCTTCGCTTGATTGACATCACCAAGATTCAGATGTACTTATAAAATGTAAAGATGCTGTCCTCGACCGTCGTCTCTGTCCACGCCGGAGGCGTCCTATCCGTCGACGGGTCCGTTGACCCCGGGAAAATCAAGGCGGCCCTGGCTGCCGGATTGAAGATGATTTCCGGACAGGGCAGCGCTGAGCAGAGCCTGAAAAGCCTCTTCTCCCCACGGGAGAGAGTGGGGATCAAGATCAACGCCATCGCCGGCCGGAAACTGGCCACCCGCCCCGAAACCTCTCTGGCCCTGGCCCAGCTATTAGCCGAAAGCGGCCTTCCTTCACGAAACATCCTCATCTGGGACCGGACTAACCGAGAGCTCAAAGAGGCGGGCTACAATCTGAACTTGGCCCTGGAAGGGCCGCGCGTTATGGGGACCGACACCAACGGCTTTGGATACGAGTCTGAGCTCAGTTCCCACAGGACGATCGGCAGCTTGTTTTCGACCTTGCTCACAAGAAACACCTCAGCCTCAATCAGTCTGGCCCTGCTCAAGGACCACGGCATGGCGGGCGTCACGGCCGGCATGAAAAACTACTACGGCGCGGTCCATAACCCCAACAAGTATCACGATTCCGGCTGCAACCCCTACATCGCCGACCTGTTTGACAGCTCTGAAATCAAGACCAGGCACAAACTGACGGTCCTGGACGCCCTGCTGGTCCAATACCATCGCGGCCCTTCGCACCACGCCCGCTGGGCAGAGCGGCTGGAGACCCTGCTCTTCAGCTTGGACCCGGTGGCCGCCGACAGCGCCGGTTGGGCCATCATCGAGCGCCTGCGGGCCCGGGCCGGCCTGCCCTCGCTCAAAGAGGATGGCCGGGAACCCGCCTATCTTTTTACCGCGGAGCGGATGGGGCTGGGCAACGCCAGAAAAGAGAATATTCGGCTGGTGGAGCTTGAGGTCTGACTTGATGGAACGGCAAGAAAGGAGCTCGGGGATTGTCTAAGAGAGGGATGAACAGAAGGCGGTTCTTCCGGACGGCGGCCGGCGCGGGGCTGGCCCTGGGCGCCAACGCCATTCCCCTGTTGACCCATGCCTATGCTTTCAGCGGGCAAGGCGGCCTGTCCAAGGTCGAGGCCCGCCACTACCGCAAGCTTCCGGACCGGGAGGTCGAATGCCGGCTCTGTCCCCGCAATTGTAAGCTGGGCGACAAAGAACGGGGCTACTGCGGCGTCCGCGAAAATATCGAGGGCACTTACTACACGCTGGTTTACGGGAAGGTCTGTTCGCTCAACGCCGATCCGATCGAAAAAAAGCCTTTCTTTCATTTTATGCCGGGCACCTCGGCCCTGTCCCTGGCCACCGCCGGCTGCAACGTGAATTGCAAGTTCTGCCAAAACTGGGAGATCTCCCAGGTCAGGCCGGAACAGGTCCGCAGCTTCGACCTGTCGCCCGCCGAGGTGATCGACCTGGCCCGGCGCCACAATTGTCCCTCGGTGGCCTATACCTACAGCGAGCCGGTGGTCTTTTTTGAATACATGATGGATACGGCCGAGGCCGGCCGCCGGCAGGGGCTGCGCAATGCCGTCGTCACGGCCGGTCACATCAACCCCGAACCCTTGGCCGAATTGGTCAAGGCCGTGGACGCTGTCAAGGTGGACCTCAAGGCCTTCACCCAGGAATTCTACACGGACCAGGTCCGCGGCTCGCTCGCGCCGGTGCTGGAGGCCATCAAGGCCATCCACCACAGCAAGGCCTGGCTGGAGATCGTTTATCTGGTCATCCCCACCTTGAACGACAACCTCGACGACATTCGGAGAATGTGCCGCTGGATCATCAAGGAGATCGGACCTGATGTGCCTCTCCATTTTTCGCGCTTCCATCCGATGTACCTGCTCAAGAACCTGCCCCCCACGCCCCTGGCCACTCTGGAAAAAGCCCACGCCGTCGCCCTGGAGGAGGGCCTCCACTTTGTTTATATCGGCAACATACCGGGCCATCAGGCAGAAAACACCTATTGCCCAAAATGCCGGAACATGGTCGTCCGGCGGGTCGGCTACGAAGTGCAAAAAATAGAAATTAGGGCCGGCCAATGCCGGTTCTGCAGCCATCCCGTTCCGGGAATCTGGACTTGAAGCGATCCCTGCCCCCTTTCCTGCTCGGATTCCTCGCCCTCTCCTTCCAGGTCATTTTGCTGCGCGAATTTTCCGTTCATTTCCAGGGCAATGAGATGACCTACGGCTTCCTGCTGGCCGGCTGGCTGCTGTGGGGCGGACTGGGCAGCCTGCTGGCCCATCGTTTCAAGGTCAACGGGGAGCAATTTATGCCGCTCCTCTGTGCCGTTCTGGTCTTGTTCCCGGTTGGCCTGGCCGGGCTGAGGGTGGCCAGGCTGGCCCTCGGCCTCCTGCCCACCGAAATCACGGGCATGGCCCTGATGCTGGTCTCTGCCTTGGTCCTCACCCTGTTCCTCAGCTTCCCGTTCGGGATGCTGTTTGTGGCCGCCGCCGAGATGCGCGGAGCAGACGCCCCCGGCGTCTATCGGCTGGAGGCGCTGGGGGCTGCCGGCGCAGGACTCTTGGTTCATTTTCTCCTCATCCCCCACCTCTCCAACTGGCAAACGGCCGGCCTTATCGGTTTGGCGGCTCTGGGAGCAGGGCTGGCCGTCCGGGCCGGGAAGGTCGCCCCTGTTCTTCCGGCCGCGGCGGGATTGGCCCTTATTCTGTTCATGCTTTTCGACGGCCCGGCCGGCAGGCTCTATTGGAAACCGCTGGAGCTCGTCCGCACCAAAGATACGCCCTACGGCAAGCTGCAAGCGGTGCGGACAGATGGCGATATTTCGCTCTATATCAACAGCGTCCCGGCCTACTCCACAGCCGATCCGTCCTCGGCCGAAGAGGCCGTCCACTTTGCCCTGCTCCAACGGCCTGTCGCCCGCCGAGCCCTGCTCATGGGCGGCGGCGCGGGGGGAGCCCTGGAACAGGCCCTAAAATATCCTGGCCTGAAATTGGATTATGTCGAGCTGGACCCGGAAGTCATCAGAATCTCGAAGGAGCTTCTTCCTCCGGAAAAAAGCGCTGTCTTCTCCAACCCCCGAGTGCGGATTTTTACCCAGGACGGCCGGGCTTTCCTCAGCCGAACAAAGGAACGCTACGAGGCCGTCCTGCTCGACCTTCCCGAGCCGTCCACGGCCCAGCTCAACCGGTTCTATACCCGGCAGTTCTTCGAATTGGCCAAGAGCAAGCTGACGCCGGACGGCCTGCTTTCGCTGCGCGTTCCCTCCGCCGAGAACTACATCAGCCCGGCCCGGCAACGGTTCTTATGTTCTCTTTATCAGACGCTTAAGGTTGTTTTCCCTGAAGTCGAAGTCGTTCCGGGCGACACGAACATATTTCTGGCCTCAGCCTCGCCCCTGACCCTGGCCGCCGAGACATTTAACCATGACATGGAAAAGCGCGGAATCCGCAACACTTATGTCCGCCCTGAACTGCTGCGCGATCGCCTGAACCCGCTCCGGGTCGAATGGCTGAGACGGACGCTGACCCAAGGTCCGTTGGCCGTTAACTCCGACCTCCATCCCCTGTGTTATTTTTTCGTCTCCATTTTATGGGCCACTCAATTCCGAGGGCTGGAAGCCGGCACCTTGGAATCCCTGTCCCGCCTGCCGCCCCTCATCCTGCTCGGGCTGCCTCTGGCCCTGGCTTTTCTCATCCTTATGTTTTTAAGGCTCAGAAGCAGGCCGGATGCCTCTTTGCTTGTTCCCTTGAGCCTTCTCGGATTCTCGGGCATTGTCGTCGAGATACTCGTCCTGATATGGTATCAAACCCTTTACGGAGCGGCCTACGGACGGATCGCCTTGCTTTTGGCCTCTTTTATGGCCGGCTTATGGCTGGGCTCAACCTGGAGCCAGAAATGGAAGCATCATTCCATATTCCAGGTCAAGCTTATTCAAACCGGACTCTGCCTTCTAATCGGTTTCATCATTCTCGCTTTCCGTTTTCAGCCTCCCCCAGCCGCCCTATTCGGGTTCCTCCTCATTTTCGGCATCCTCTCCGGAAGCTTATTCGTCACAGCCAACCGTCTGTTCATTAAAAGCCGGAAGGACTTGGGCACGGGCTACGGATTGGACCTCCTGGGCTCCTTCCTGGGCGCCCTGGCCGCTTCGGCCTTCCTCATCCCCCTGGCCGGCCTTCCGCTCACCGCAGCGCTCCTTCTCGGGTTGAACCTTTTAACCATGTTCTTCCTCCTTTCCTTCCGGGGTATCCCCAAAATCTATTAATCAAAAATGTGACGAATGATTGTGTTCACTTTGCGCTCACTTTGCCTTGACAGGGTTGGGCAATTGTGATTAACTGGACAGTCCTTTTTTTATAAAGGACCTCAGAGTTCGGATTTCCGACTCTAAAGAAGGGTTTATCGCATGCGTACTCATATTTCCCGTAAAAAAATCCGTGATGACTTCGTCCGGAAGGTCGAGGAACTGAGCGGACAAAAACTGCTGGTCTGCTACCAGTGCGGTAAATGTTCGGCGGGCTGTCCCCAGGTGGGACAGATGGACATTCTGCCCAACCAGGTCATCCGCCTGGCCCAACTGGGCCAGAAGGAGGATTTGGTCGGGTCCAAAACCATTTGGGTCTGCGCCTCCTGTATGACCTGTAATGTGCGCTGTCCCAAAGGCGTCAAGATCGCCGAAGTCATGGAAGCCGTCCGCCAGATCGTGCTGCGCAAGAGGAAGGACCACCTCCACATCGAGGAACTTACCCCGGAACAGCGGGAGTCGGTGCCGCCCATCGCCCTGATCGCCAGCTTCCGCAAGTCCACCTCCTGACAGCTGCTGGGTGAAGGGCCTTAAACCGGACATCCTCCCCACATGAGGAAACCATCATGAACATCAGCTACTACCCCGGCTGCACTCTCAAGAACAACGCCAAGAACTTCGAGGATTCGACTCTCTGCGCCCTGGCCAAACTGGGCCTGGAAGTGAAGGAGCTCAACCGCTGGAACTGCTGCGGGACGGTCTTCTCCCTGGCCACCGACGACTTGATGCACCACCTGGCCCCCATCCGAAACCTGGTCCGCACTAAAGAAGCGGGCTCGGACACGGTCCTGACCTTATGCGCCATGTGCTACAACACCCTGAAGCGGGCCAACGAGAAGGTCAAGGCCGACCCCGACAGCCTGGAGAAGATCAACGACTTCATGGACCGGGAGAAGGTCAAGTACGCGGGAGATGTCCGCGTCCTGCACCTGCTGGAGGTGCTCCGCGACGAAGTCACCTTCCCGGCCATCGCCAAAAAGGTCCAACGAACGCCCCGGGGGCTCAAGGTGGCCAATTATTACGGCTGCCTGCTCGTCCGGCCCAAGGGCATCGGCCTGGACGATATGGAAAATCCCGTCATCCTGGAGAACCTGATGGCCGCCCTGGGCGTCGCCTCCGTGGAATTCCCCTATAAAACCGAGTGCTGCGGCTCTTACCAAACAGTGGACCAGCCTGAAACGGTGGCCGAACGGACCTACCACATCATGACTTCGGCCCGTCGGCAGGGTGCCGACCTGGTTACGGTCAGTTGTCCGCTGTGCGCCTTCAACCTGGACTTTCGCCAGAAGGAGGCGATCCGGCTCTACCAGGATTACCAGGCCTTGCCCGTCCTGTACTTCACCCAGCTCCTGGCCCTGGCCCTGGGCTGCCCGGAGGAGGCCCAGCGCTTCGACCTCCACCTGGTGGACCCCCGGCCGGTGTTAAAAGCGAAGGGGTACCTGTGATGGAAAAAAAGATCTACTTCGGCAACCTCAAGCCCATGAAAGGCCAGATCCACGTCCACCGCGACCAGTGCAAAGGCTGCGGTTTTTGCGTCGAGTACTGCCCCCGGGATGTCCTGGAGCTTTCGGAGGAGTTCAACAAGAAAGGCTACCATCCGCCGCGCATCAAGAACGAGGATGAGTGCTGCTACTGCCAGCTGTGCGAAGCCATCTGCCCTGAGTTCTCCATATTTGTCACTCTCAAGAGCGAGGAGGAGGAAGGTGAAAACACTGAAAGCAGACCCTAAAGGAGTATTGACCGGCGCCCACTATCTGGACGGCGACTTCGCCATCGCCGAGGGCGCGCTGGCCGCCGGCTGCCGGTTTTTTGCCGGCTACCCCATCACGCCCTCGACCGAGACGGCCGAGCGGTTCGCCGAGCGGATCCCCTTCGTGGGTGGAGTGTTCATCCAGATGGAGGATGAGATCGCCTCCATCACGGCGCTCATCGGCGCCGCCTGGGCCGGACAGAAGGCCCTGACCGTCACCTCCGGGCCGGGATTCTCCCTGATGATGGAGAACATCGGCCTGGCCTGCATGCAGGAAACTCCCCTGGTCATCGCCAACGTCCAGCGCGGGGGGCCGTCCACCGGGCTGCCCACCCTTACCGGACAGCAGGACATGATGCAGGTCCGCTGGGGGTCGCACGGCGACTTCCGCATCATCGCCCTGTCCCCCGACTCGCCCCAGGAATGCTTCGACCTGGCCATCCACGCCTTCAACCTCTCCGAGCTCTACCGCGTGCCGGTGTTCATCATGACCGATGAATGCGTCGGCCACATGCATGAGAAAGTCGTCATTCCGCCGGCCGACCAGATCGAGATCGTAGAGCGAAAATGGTACACCGGGCCCAAGGACAAGTACCTGCCCTACAAACCGGACACCGACCAGGTTCCCTTCATGATCAAGGCCGGCGACGGCTACCGTTTCCACACCACCGGCCTGACCCACGACGAGCGGGGCTACCCGGTCATCAACGCCGAGTGCCAGGACTGGTGCGTCCGGCATTTATGCGACAAGATCGACAAGAACGCCGACAAGATTATTAAGTTTGAGGAGGATCAGACCAACGCGGCCGAGGTACTGGTCATCTCCTACGGCATCACTTCCCGCGTGGCGGTTAAAGCCGTGCAGGATGCCCGCCACCAGGGGATTAAGGTGGGAACGCTGCGGCTCGTCACCGTCTGGCCCTTCCCCGAAAAACGGGTCTTGGAGCTGGCCGGAAAGGTCAAGGCCATCGTCGTGCCCGAGATCAACCTGGGACAGGTTGTCAAAGAAGTGGAACGAACCGTGGCCGGCCGGACGAAAGTAGTCAGCGTACCGCACTGCGGGGGCTGGGTCCATGATCCGGAGGACATTCTGAAAGCCATCAAGGAGGCGGTGAAATGAGCGCCGAAGCCCGCAACGAA
>Ga0299912_10004978_pt1 | contig 10899 bp, 12 predicted proteins | sample RVTome_2_FD_207667 | JGI IMG/M metagenome (GOLD analysis project Ga0299912, IMG submission 207667) | Soil microbial communities from uranium-contaminated site in the Upper Colorado River Basin, Wyoming, United States - RVT95D214 (version 2) ... | reverse complement strand
TAGGATTTAATATCCTGTCTGTTGAAAATGGTATACACCCGGGAAAGCAGTGATACAGCCTCCGGTTCGATACGTAGTTTCAATCTATGCCACCTCTACCGTCTAAGTTAAAACTATATCCTAAATCAGACCTGTTTAGCAAGTCTGATGGTGATAGGTTGATACTCTATCATATGTCCCACCTCACCCCTACCCCTCTCCTGGAAGGAGAGGGGAGATGTTTTAGAGAGGGGGCTTTGCCCCCTCTCTTTACAACTCCTCCCCCTTCCCACTGGGAAGGGGGTAAGGGGAATGGGCTAACTTGGGGATAACGTGTGTTTTAATAATCCACGAATTACGGATGCTTATGCGAAGTTGTCGCAACAACTTAAGCCTGCTATAATTTGGAAGCAATGAGGGTCTCTGATATCGGGGAATTTGGGCTGATAGACTTACTTGCCGGCATGGTTAGTCAGGCGAGGGATAAAGAAGCGCCATCATGGCAGAACCTTATCATCGGCATCGGCGATGACGCCGCAGTCTGGCGTGGTAATGCCGGTACTCAGCTGGCGACGGTTGATTCCTTCGTCCAGGATGTGCATTTCACGCTGGATATTTTCCCCTGGGAGGAAATCGGGTGGAAAGCGCTGGCGGTGAACCTGAGTGATATTGCCGCCATGGGCGGTACGCCGGGGTATGCGCTGGTAGCGCTTGCTATGCCCGGTGAGACTGACGTGGAGAACATTGTGCAGCTTTACCGGGGTCTGATTGAGCTGGCAAAGCAATCAGGCGTGGCTATCATCGGCGGCAATATCAGCCGGGCTCCCGCGGTGGTGATAGACGTGACTGTTCTGGGCGAGGCTGGAGGCAAGAGCGGCCAGGTGCTTACCCGCTCCGCCGCACAGCCGGGCGATAAAATCGCGGTCACCGGATATCCGGGAACGGCGGCGGCGGGATTAGAGATATTAAAAAGAAAGTCCGGGTTTGAGCCTGCGATTGTTGCCGCGCTCAGCCGGGCGTTTTTACACCCCACACCGCGGCTGGCGGAGGGCAGGGTGTTACTGCAGGGAGGAGTAAAGGCGGCAATAGATATCAGCGACGGCCTGGTGGCAGACCTCAGGCATATCTGCCGGATGAGCAAGGTGGGCGCTAGAGTGGAAATAGACCGCGTACCGGTCAACCCGCTGGTCAAAGCCAGCTTTAAGGATAAATCTCTAGTCATGGCGCTATCCGGCGGGGAGGACTATGAACTGCTCTTTACGGCCAGGGCTGAGATTATCGAGAAAGTGCGGGCTAAGGTCTCCTGTCCGGTAATGGTCATCGGCGAGATTACCGGGGATAATACAGGGCAGGTGATACTGGTGGGTGGGGGCGGGGAGACAGCGGTACCGGAGAGGATGGGGTGGGACCATTTCCGGGGAAAATACTAATTGCTAAACTCTAAACAAACTCAAATATTAAAATCCGATACTCTGCATCTCACTCGGGATAAGCCGGAATCAGAGAAGAATAATCAATGACCAAGACTTGTCCTGAACTCGTTGAAGGATACAAACACCAAACAAATACAAATATCAAAATTTCAAGAATGAACAGTGAAGCATTTGACATAATCACTCGGAGTGCCGGGGAAACACAGCAGCTGGGTAGACATCTCGGGGAGATGGCACTGCCCGGGGATATCTATCTGCTGGTGGGGAACCTGGGGGCAGGCAAGACCTGCCTCACGCAGGGTATCGTCTGGGGGCTGGGCAGCGACGAGTATGCCCTCAGCCCGACCTTTGTGCTGGTCAGGGAGCTGAAGGGCAGACTGCCACTGTACCATATCGACCTCTACCGTCTGGACAATCCGGAGGAAATCTCCGACCTCGGGCTGGACGAGTACTTCTACGCCAACGGCGTCTCGGTCGTGGAGTGGGCAGAGAAGGCGATGAATCTGCTGCCCCCTGAGCACCTGCTGGTGAAAATTGACTACCTCTCCGATACCGGGCGCCGGATTAACTTCCAGCCTGACGGCCAACGGTATCATGGACTGGCCCGGGAACTGAAGAAGATTTACTCCTGAAGTAAACCGGAGTGTTTAATAGCTCGTCATTGCGAACCTTCACGCTGCGCTCAGGGTAAACTCCGCGAAGCAATCCATTCAGGGTGAATCCGTAGCTTTTGTATTGGGACCGGATTGCTTCGTCGTCCCGACTTACCGGGACTCCTCGCAATGACTTTAATAAAATAGCCTGATAATCCTGTACCTGCCATCCGTTCCTCTGATATCGTAGGGTATTTAAGATTGTCATTCTGAGGAGCCTCAGCGAAGCTGAGAGACGAAGAATCTGCTCTCCACGGGGTAGATTCTTCCCCTTCACTACGTTCAGGGTCAGAATGACAACAAACTACTACTAAACACCTTCATATGGTAATATTAAAATTGTGTTGCTGGCTATTGATACCTCCACCGAAAATATCAGCCTCGCCCTGACTCAGAATGGCCGAGTGCTGGCCGAGCTTACCTGGCGCTGCGGTCAAAACCACTCCGTGGAGCTATTACCCCGCTTGACCTATCTCATGGAGCGGGCGGGAGCGGATTTAAAATCCCTTAGCGGTGTGGTGGTCGCTATCGGCCCGGGCAGCTTCAACGGACTGAGGGTAGGTGTGACCACCGCCAAGGGACTGGCGTTCAGCCTTAATATTCCGCTGGCTGGCATCAGTACCCTGGAAGCAGCGGCTTTTCAACATGCAGAGACCGGTCTGCCCATCTGTCCCGTAGCCAATGCCGGCCGGAGTGAGGTTGCCGCCGCTTTATTCCAGCAGAGAAACGGCGAGTGGCTGAGGCTAGGAGCAGAGCATATCACCACCGTGGCTGCTCTCTGTGCCGGGGTGACGGAGAAAACGGTATTTTGCGGTGAGCATGTGCCGGCTATTGCTGCGCTATTTACGGAGAAGTTAGGCGAGAAGGCGGTGATACCGCACCAATCGGCGCTGGTGCGGCGCGCCGGTTTTCTTGCTGAGCTCGGGCAGCGGCGGCTGGAGGCCGGCAAGCACGATAACCCGGCGACATTACAGCCGTTGTATCTCAGGCGTCCGCCCATAACAACGCCGAAACACCGGACAACGCTAGCATCTGGAGATGAGAATGATAAACTGGCCCAGGATACCGCGTGACCTTGAAGACAGGACTGGTATGTGCTTTGGCTGCGGGCGTAACAACCCGGCTGGCCTCAAGCTAGACTTCCGGTGGGAGGGTAGTACCGCCAGAGCCGAGTTTATACCGGATGAGACGCACCAGGGGTGGCGGGGCTATGTTCACGGCGGCATCATCCTCTGCCTGCTTGACGAGGCGATGGGTCATGCCACCTCGTGCGGCGGCGTGGACGGCGTGACGGCTAAGGTGGAGGCCAGACTGCGGCAGATGGCCCGGGTAGCTGAGCCGCTGGTGATTACTGCTTCGGTTGTCCAGCGCAACCGCAGGCTAGTGGAGACCGCCGCAACAGTAGCTTTAGAGGACGGCACCGTCATCGCCGAAGGGACGGGTACGATGTTTGTGGTGAGAGTCAGGGAGGAGTCCTTAAAGAATGCCGGCAAATAGCAGGGCGGTTATCTGGGATATGGACGGCGTGATTGTGGATACCGCCGGCTATCATTATCGGGCATGGCGGCATGCCTTCCGGAAGCAGGGAGTTACCTTAACCAGAGATAGATACCGCCATTTTTTTGGAATGCGTAATGATACTATCATCCGCATGGTCCTGGGTAAGGATATCTCCGCGAAAGAACTGGAAGGGATCTCCACCGAAAAAGAGGACTATTTCGGCCGGATAGTCAGGAACAATATCAAGCCCCTGCCCGGAGCGGTGGAGCTGATAAGGACGCTCCCCGGTAATGGCTTCGGCGCGGCGATAGCCTCGTCAGCCCCCTTACGGAATATTGAGTACGTTCTCACCACGCTTGGGATCAAGGGCTTTTTTCAGGCTATTGTAGAAGGAAGGGATGTGGCAGAGGGGAAACCCAGTCCCCAGATATACCTGCTGGCGGCGGAGAGGCTGGGGATAATCCCGCGCGGTTGCATTGTGATTGAAGACGCGGTAGCCGGAGTAGAGGGAGCAAAAAGGGCAGGCATGGCATGTATCGCTGTAACCAATACCCACGCCAGGGAGCAGCTGTCTCTGGCTGACCTGGTGGTTGATACCCTCGTTTCCGTTAATGTTAACGACCTGGAGAAGTTGCTGAACAGAACGTCTGATAATTGAAAATTTACTCTTTCCCCCTGAGGCGAAGGGCGGACACAGGTTTATGGAGGTAGAAACTTGAGTACACAGAGGTCTCTGGTCCTGGTCAAGCCTGACGGCGTAGCCAGAGGACTAACCGGTGAAATAATCGGGCGATTTGAAAAGCTGGGGCTGAAGCTGATGGCACTGCGTATGTTGCAGATGGACCGGGCGCTGGCGGAAAGACACTACGCGGTGCATAAAAGTAAACCATTTTTCGATGGCCTGGTAAGCTATATCATCTCCGGTCCCATCGTGGCCGCTATCTTTGAAGGGGAGAATGCCATCGACCTCATCCGTAAGACTATGGGTGCTACCGACCCGGCCAAGGCAGAGAAAGGGACGATTCGGGGCGACCTTGGCGTTAGTCTCGAACAGAACACGGTACACGGCTCGGATGCTGTTGAGACGGCAAAAACGGAGATGGCGCTCTATTTTACCGAGCGGGATATCGTAAGCTACCGGCGGGGATGATAACCGGTCCTCTTACTGTATTCTGAGCACGGTGCGGGCATTACTCCATAGCTCTTCCAGCCGGTATCTGTCCCTTTCCTGCGCCGAGAAGACGTGTACGGTGACATCACCAAAGTCCAGGAGGAGCCACCCGGAGTCTGCCGTGCCTTCAAAGTGGTGGGGCAAAACACCTTCTTTTTTCATGGCGTGTCCTATTTCATCAATGATGGCGTAGAGCTGCCTCGAGCTTTCGCCGCTGCATATCATAAAATAGTCTGTAAAGCTGCATACCTCGCTGGTATCCAGTAGTATGATATCCGATGCCTGTTTATTGCCGGCCGCTTCCACCGCTTTACGGGCTATGTCAATCGTCTCCAGTACCCCGACCTCCAACCTAATACTAAGAAATTACCCAAATTTACTCAAATGCTTTCTAACCCTGAATTAATTTCATAAATACCTGAAAGGACGAGCACTTTTTCTCAATAAAATTAATACTTGCTCGTCTTGCGATTTCTATCGGGTCTTCGCCACCTTTGAAATACTGCCTGCCTTTTATCCTCCTGAACAGGTCATTTAAATACTCATCGGGCTTGGGCAATTCTTCAGGGTTATTAACAGGATTTATCCTGCTACCAAGATATTCGCTCAGTGCCATTTCATCGGCTAATAACCACGATTCGATAGCCTTTAATACAATACAGAGCTTTATATCGCTTCCTAGTCCGGCTTTTTTATATCGTGTTTCTATTTCTAAGGCAGTTGCCCTGTGTAAGTCTTTTAGAACGATGACTCTTTTACATCCTTCATCAAACAACAGCGGAGCGAGGGCTTTAGCTTTGTCAAAGTTGTTCCCTCGCATTAATTTATGTTTTATTCTGATGCCAACCTTCTGGCAGATTTCTTCTATTACCCCTCTATCGGATTTGCCCTCGGAGATAATCCCAATCAACGGGTGCCTCCGAACTGACCACTATACCACAGTTCCCCTAGCTCTATTTCTTTCAGCGCCTCTTTGAGCTTTTCCGGGTCACTTATCTTCGATACCTTCGTTTCGCCCTTTACTTTTTCCACCAGTCTGATATCTTCCGGCTCAACAAAGTCAATAAAGTAAGGTGAATGAGTGGAAAGAATAACCTGCTTTTCCGACTTTTTAAGGACTTCAACCAGAAGCTGTAAAAGCCTGGGGTGTATGAAATTCTCCGGCTCCTCAAAGCATATCACATTTGACTCGGGAAGAATTACAGCCGTGATATAGGCGAGTAACTTAATTGTGCCATCTGATAGTTGATAGTAATCAAATTCCTTTGTGAAGCTTTTTTCTCTGATGGCAATATACGTATTACCATCTGTAGTCAAGGGAGTTAGGAGCTCATCAACTTCTGGGATACCCTGCTTAAGAATATCCTGTATTCTATCGAAAAGTTTAGGGCGTTCGTTACGCAGAGAAATGAGAACCTGGGCGATATTGGCACCGTTCTTCTCCAGGTTAAAATTCCTTTTAGCTTGTATGGGTCTTCTCATATCAGACGCAGATATTTGATATAGTTTCCAAGATTTGAAATATATTAAAACGTTTCTAATTGAGGAGTGGATATAAGTATCTTGATTCAAATAATATAGAGCAGTTTCATTTTGAGTAAATCCCATTCTGTTGACAGAATTATCATGCCGTAAAACATCACAGACTCCTACAGGATTGCGGTTTAGGACAGTTGTGCCATCTACTTTAAGCTGTTCCGTATTAACTATTTTATTTTCTATTCTCAAATCGTAGTCATGTGGCTGATTATCGATTATTAAATCCACAGACAAATCAAAACTTTGTCCTTCTCCACCAAATACAATATGCTCAAATCCGCCCCTCTGTGTAATAACTTGGTCTAGGGGTAACTTGGCAATATCTGATAGGAACATCAAAGCATCAAGGATGTTGCTCTTACCGCTGGCGTTAGGCCCGATTAAAACGGTAAATTTATCCAGTTCAATTTCAACGTCTCTCAGGCTTTTATAATTTTTTACTTTTAATTTTTTTATCATCATTACCTCCCCGACTCGCCTCTTGCCCGGTACTTAATAGTTGCCTTTACATATTATAGCATAGTTTGAAGCTGGTCTCATTGTTGGCTTGTTGGGAGTTAACCTCAAATCTTGTGATGCCGGCGGCCATGGTATAGTATGGGGATAGCAGGTACAGGAGGTGTCGATGCCGGGCCTTGTTTTTGGCACAGGGGGTACGCCTCTCAGCTCCAGGGAACAGACTACGGTGGCGGGAATCGAGCGTATTGCCGAGCTGGGGCTGGGCTGCATGGAGCTGGAGTTTGTGCAGGGTGTAAAGATGGGGGAAAGAGCAGCGCGTGGGGTGGCGGAGACGGCCGCCCGGCTGAATGTAAGGCTCACGGCGCACGCTCCTTATTACATCAACCTGAACTCCCGTGAACCGGAAAAGGTCAGCGCCAGCCAGGACAGAATCGTCCAGACAGCACGCATTGCTCAGTTCTGCGGGGCGGAGAGTATCATCTTTCACCCGGCGTTTTACCTGGGTGATCCACCGGAAAAGGTGTATGAGACCGTAAAGAAACACCTCGCCGAGGTCATGAACCGGCTGGAACGTGAGAATAACCGTGTTTGGGTGAGACCGGAGGTCATGGGTAAGGCGAGCCAGTTTGGCACGGTAACCGAAATTCTGGACCTGAGTGCCGAATTGGGGGGAAGGCTGGCGCCGGGCATTGACTTCGCTCATTGGCATGCCCGAACCGGCCGGAATAATACCTATCAGGAGTTTGCCGCTGTTCTGGAGCAGGTTAAGGAAAAGCTGGGCAGAAAAGCGCTGGACAATATGCACATTCATATTTCCGGGATTGCCTACGGCCTGAAGGGCGAGTTAAAGCACCGGAACCTGAAGGAATCGGATTTCCGGTATGTGGAATTACTCAAGGCACTGGAGGACTTTGGTACTAGCGGAATGGTAATATGTGAGAGCCCGAATCTGGAGGAGGACGCTCGCCTGCTGCAGGAAACATACCATAATCTTTGAGAGTGAGTCGTGTTTTCCACCGGCTGAGCGGCCATATTTCTCCAATTGTTTCTCACATTGCATTTGTTTCTGTTATAATATGAATTGGATGGAAGATTATAAACAGGAGCCAGGAGATTCGAAGAGGTCATGGTGGGGTAGGATGAGAAATATTTTTACCATATTGGCGCTAGTTATCACTGCCGCGGTGGTTGTCTATGCTATTCTCCCAATGTCTCAGAAGCCGGTGGAAATGCCGCTCAGTGAAGCTGTGGCTATGTCCCAGAAAGGTGAAATCGAAAAAATAGTGGTGGATGGCGATAAACTCACCATAACCACCAGCGACGGGAAGGAAATAGTAACCTACAAGGAAAGCGCCGCTACTCTCTATGACATCAAGGACCTTAATCTGAAGGGTGTAGAGGTGGATGTCAAAGGTGATAAGGGTATCAACTGGGGCAGTCTGCTGATTAACTTTTTGCCTATTATCATCCTCGGCGGCCTGATATATTTCATTTTCCGCTCGGCGCGTGGCGCTAATAGCCAGGCGCTCCGCTTCGGGCGCAGCCATGCCCGTTTGTTTCCGTCTAACAAGTCTACCGTGACCTTTGACGATGTCGCCGGTGAGGACGAAGCCAAGGCGGAACTGCTGGAGGTGGTGGATTTCCTCAAGTCCCGTGAAAAGTTCCAGGCTCTGGGGGCGCGTATTCCCAGGGGTGTGTTGTTAATAGGGCCGCCGGGTACCGGGAAAACTCTGTTGGCAAGGGCAGTGGCCGGTGAGGCCGGTGTACCGTTTTTCTCCATAAGCGGCAGCGAGTTCGTAGAAATGTTCGTGGGTGTGGGTGCTTCCCGGGTGCGCGATCTCTTTGACCAGGCGAAACGGAACACGCCCTGTATCGTATTTATCGATGAAATTGACGCCGTCGGCAGGCACCGCGGCGCCGGGCTTGGAGGAGGCCATGACGAGAGAGAGCAGACCCTGAACCAGATTCTGGTGGAGATGGATGGATTTGATACCAATACCAGCGTCATTATCATGGCGGCTACCAACCGGCCTGATATCCTTGACCCGGCGCTATTACGGCCCGGGCGCTTTGACCGCAGGGTGGTTCTAGATAGGCCCGACATCGTCGGGCGGACGGCAATTCTAAAGGTTCATACCAAGGGCAAGCCGGTGGCGAAAAGTGTCAATCTGGAGTCGCTGGCGAAGCAGACCGCCGGTTTCAGCGGTGCTGACCTGGCTAACCTGGTAAATGAAGCGGCTATCAGCGCTGCCCGGCGGGGCAAGAAAGAGATTAGTACGGATGAGCTGGAGGAATCGATTGACAAAGTAATTGCCGGGCCGGAGAGGAAAAGCCGTCGCATCAGCCCGAAAGAGAAGGAAATTACCGCTTACCATGAAGCGGGGCATGCCCTGGTGGCCAAGATGATGCCCGGTGCTGACCCGGTACATAAAATCTCTATCGTCGCCCGCGGCATGTCTCTGGGGCATACCCGTCAACTGCCTATCGAAGACCGCTATTTGACCACCCGTACCGAGATAGAGGCGATGCTGGCAACGCTGCTGGGCGGGCACACCGCCGAAGAGCTAACCTTCAATGTCGTGAGTACGGGTAATTCCGATGATATTAAGCGCTCTACGGAAATGGCCCGCCGTATGGTGACCGATTTCGGTATGAGCGAAAGGCTGGGGCCAAGGACTTTCGGTGATAAGCAGGAAATGGTCTTCCTGGGAAGGGAGATTTCCGAGCAGAGAGATTACGGTGATAAACTGGCCGATGCCATCGATGACGAGATTAACCGGATTATCCAGCAGGCTCATGGAACCGCCACGAAGATTCTGACCGAGAATAAAGCCAGACTGAAGCAGGTGGCAGAGGCGCTCATTGCCCATGAGACCATCGAGGGCGAAGACCTGGAGAAGCTGCTCAATGGTGAGGATTTCCCCTCAGCACCCGTTCTAAAAGCCACAGAGCCTGTTGCTGCCGTAGAGACCCCTGCCAGGGAAGGGGCAAAACCCGCCCGGCTGCCAGCGCCGCAAATTCCTCCGGTATTCCCGGAGGGAGCACCGGCGCCGGGGTAACCGGCTTGCCGTTTACTTCGTGTTCCTCCGTGTGTATCGTTTAACCAACGACCAGCATATTACCCATGTCATTCTGGCGAAGGCCAGAATCCAGAAGATGGGCACTACCGACTTAATATACAAACCTGGATTCCAGCCTGCGCTGGAATGACAACTTAAAGAATAGGAAGAAATTTGCCATGGTCGGAATTACGGATAAACCCCTCCAGCCGGAAAAGGCCGTCAGTATGGTCAAAACGGATAACAGCGGTTGTGTGGCTGTTTACGTAGGACTGATCCGGGACAACTCATACGGGAAACAGGTCCTCTCCGTGGAATATATCGATGTAGGGGGAAGGGCGGAAGAAGGTCTGCGCCGCATCGAGACCGAAATCAGGCAGAAATGGCCGGTGAATAATATGGCTATCCTGCACCGCATCGGTAAGCTCAAGGTAGGCGATATCAACCTGGTGGTTGCCATAGCCTGCGGTCACCGGGAGGAGGCATTCGCCGCCTGCCACTATGCCGTTGACCGCTTCAAGGAGCTCATGCCGGCAAAAAAGAGAGAGACTTACACGGATGGGAGTGTGAAGGGGGAGGGGGAATAATGACTTTTTGAAGCTTGATGATATAAAAATTTATTTGCTCCTCTAACAATGTATAAAACTGAACTAACATTCAATTTAAACATCTGATAATTCTTTATTAACCTATTATTACTTTGTGTATATGGTGAAGGTATTTTCGCTGTAATTCGTTAATCACACTATTAAAAGTATCAATTTCTGACCCTGGGATGATAGGGTCTTTACCTATTTCTATCCTTCTTCTAGCTATCTCTCTACAGAATGCATCGCCCACAAGCTCTGCTAGTACAATTTTGCCCTCCACAGTTTCCATACCTTTAAGTCCAGACCCCAAGTAAATTTTTACTGCTGGAAATTTGATAAAGATACGGACCTCTGCGCTGTCTCTGTCATATTGAACGCGCTGTAGAGGATTCTCATTTTCATCAGGCTCGATTCGCGAGAAAAATCCCAACCTCTTTCCACTTAGGGTTCTTTTTTTACCACCATCTTTTGGCTCAGCTACTTTAACGTGAGTCCACGCTAAATGCTCACCAACTT
>Ga0299912_10004977_pt1 | contig 10900 bp, 9 predicted proteins | sample RVTome_2_FD_207667 | JGI IMG/M metagenome (GOLD analysis project Ga0299912, IMG submission 207667) | Soil microbial communities from uranium-contaminated site in the Upper Colorado River Basin, Wyoming, United States - RVT95D214 (version 2) ... | reverse complement strand
CGTCGGTTCCCCCCGTCGAAAAAGCCGACGGGTCCCCCCTCCGCTACGGGGGCTTGAGGACGGCATTCAGTGCCGTTCATAAATTGGTACTTTTTTTTGCGTTCGTATTGGCATCATATCCCGGAATTCCGACTCATGTCCTATCGGCAATTTTGGGCGAGTTCAGGTGTTGACATAGCCGCGCGGCCGGAAGTATATTGCCGGCGTGCTTAATAACTCAAGATTGAATAATGGAGGTAAGAAATGAGAAGGATTTCGCTGGTTTTTCTTTTGTCCATTTCTCTGGCCGCAACGGCTGCGGCCGGCGATGTAATGGATCGCGATCTCTGTATCATAGGGCGCGATCTTGCCAAGAGAAGTTTCACCGCCCCCAACCTTTCATTCGACCTGTATGCCCGTGGGATCATTGACGTCGGCGGGCTAATCGAGGGCGTGAATCTAACGTATGGTGAATCAGCGGAATCGATCTATGCCAAGGTCGACACGCAGCGGCAAAGGCTGTATCCCGATGAGGAGATCATCCTTTCCATTACGATTCCGGAGCCGGTGATGATTTCTGCCGTGGCCAATACGTCACTGGTTAAGGCCATCTACTGGTGGAACAACGCCAACGATGCGAACAACTACTGGTGGGCCCAATATCATAGCACGGTGGCGACGGTGTGCGTAAATGACATCCAGTATGGAAATTATAAGTTCTACCAAATGGCTGCAAACGGCAGCTGGGTCTACAAACGCCGTATGGGAGCCGGCTACAGCCTCGGAGGGTATAGCTATGGCTCCTACATGCTCAGGGGCTTTAAAGGCCTAGCCACCGTTGCCAGCAAGGCGGACATCGTCATGTACTTCTTTAAATAGGCCATGGGGGTGGGAGTGAATCAGGGTCAATCGGGGCGGCCCTTTGAGCAAACATAAGCGGCGGCCCGGCTGGAATCCATAGAATAGGGGAATGACACCCAGGATCGAACCGGGCGAAAGGCTGTGGTCTCTGGACGCCCTCCGGGGATTCGATATGTTCTGGATCATCGGCGGGGACGCCTTCTTTCAGGCCCTGGCCGGGATCACCGGCTGGGGGTGGGCGAAATGGGGCGCCGCCCAGCTCGACCACGCGGAGTGGGCCGGCTTCTATTTCTACGACCTGATCTTTCCCCTCTTCATGTTCATCTCCGGCATTGCCATCCCCTATTCCCTGCTCGCCAAGGCGGAGAAAGGTGCGCCCAAGGGAGAGATCTATAAAAAGTTCGTCAAGCGGGGACTCCTGCTGGTCGTCCTGGGGATCATCTACAACGGTTTTCTGAAGCTGGATTTCGCGAACGCCCGGTATCCGAGCGTCCTCGGCCAGATCGGCCTGGCGTACCTTTTCGCCGGCATCATCATGCTGAACGTCAAGACCCTCAAAGGCAGGATCGCGGCCGTGGCGGGGATCCTGGGCGGATACGCCGTCGTCCAGCTCCTCGTCCCGGTCCCCGGGATCGGCGCCGGAGTCCTGACCCCGGAAGGGACGATCAACGGGTTCGTCGACCGCCTGCTCCTCCCTGGGGCGCTTTATGACCGCATCTTCGATCCGGAAGGCGTCCTCTGCATCCTTTCGGCCGTCAGCGTCACGCTGATGGGCGGTATCGCGGGCTCTATTCTCCGCGGCCAAAAGGGAAGCGGCCATCGGAAGACGGCCATCCTGGCCCTCACGGGCGCCGGGCTCGTGGCATCGGGGCTTGTGCTCAAGACCTGGTATCCCATCATCAAGAAGGCCTGGACGGCCACCTTCGACATCTACGCCGCGGGCGTCAGCTTTCTCCTCCTGGCCCTGTTTTACCTCGTCGTGGACGTCTGGAAGAGCCGGAAGTGGACCTTCTTCTTCCGGATCATCGGCCTGAACTCGATCACGATCTACCTCGGAAAACGATTGGTCGATTTTCCTTTCGCGAGCAAGTTCCTGTTCGGCGGCCTGGCCGGTCTTACCGGCCGCTTCGAGCCGGTCGTCCTGATCGCCGGGACGATCGTCGTCGAGTGGGTCTTCCTCTTTTACCTATACAAGAAAGACATCTTTCTGCGGGTTTGATTCGGGGACACAATACCAATTTCCGAATAGCCTGGGGCAGGCGGACGAATACGGAACCGGGTATCCTGTCCCGGATTTTACCCGGCCGCCGTTTCTTCCTTGGCCCCGTTGTCCCCTTGTTTCGGTTCCCGTGGCGGGCCTGAAATGGTGAACATCTCCAGCTGTCCCGCTTGGTAGGCCGCGCGCAGCCAACTTCTCCCCGCGATATAAACCTGGGTGACCAGGAAAGCTGTCAGGATCCCAGCCGCGGTCGCGGTCCCGATAAGAGACTTCACGCCCAGATAAGCCAGCGAAATCGCCAGCCCCGTCAGTCCGAGGAGATAGTACAAACCGAGGGTCCCGCCCAACCTCCGGATGACGAACCGCACGGCGTCCATGAGGGCGCGAAAAACGGTCCGGGAGTCCCGGACGGCAATCATGATCCGCGCGTAATCCAGGACCATCTTGACGAGGTGAAGCAGGAACAGACCGAGCGCGACGCGGATGATGGCGAAAAGGACCATCTGTCTCTCCCGGGAGGGATCGCCCAAAACCCTCAGAGCGGCGTTCACGGCAAAGAATAAAATGATGGCGGCAACCCAAACGACCGCTGAATAGACCAGCAAGCGCAGGAACCGGCCGTAGAACTGCCCCCCGCCGCCGAAAAATGAGTCCGCAAACTTCTCGCGGCCGCGCGGGACAATGAGGACGTTCAGGATACCCCCCTGGAGGAAGACGTTGGCCAGGAAATAGAGCAAAATCACGATAGGCGCCGCCCGGAAAGCGGACGCGAACGGACCGGCCGTCTGCGTCAGCGTCTCAAGGAGGATGTTCATATCGCCCGTCTTGAGGAGGTCTTTCAGGACGAGGCTCGGGCCAACGGAAGCATTGAAAGCCCTGAAGAAAATAACGTAGAGGATGGAGGCGAATGAGACGTTGAACAGCCACAGCACGGCCATGAGGTTCGGTCTTGCCGTCGCCTCGGTGACGCCCCTTTTATAGCAGGATGTGATCGTCATGGTTCTTCTCCTCACAGCGAAACGAACGACAGCAGGTGTTGGACCCAGCCCATGAACCCCAGGGCGTATTTCCGTGCCGCCCATGGCGTCGGTGCAAGGGTCCGCGAATTGTTGGCGAAATTGACGTCCAGGAGATAGCGGTTTTCCGGGTCAACCTGGGCGGAGGCGAGCTTGACCGGAAGAGTGTAGACGAATTTCTTCCATCGGTCCCGGCCGTCCCAGGTCTCGCGGACCTCCTTCCCGTCCGCGAAGGTCACCTTGATCTCCTGGGGGAAGACCCATTCTCCCAGGCGGGCGACGACGACGGTGTTTCGGAACGCGGGCTTCCGGGCCGTTCTCCGATCCACGCCCGCCGCCGTCTCGGTCTTGGACTTTCCCGCCGCGGCCGCCTTTCCGTCAAAGATTCCCTTTGGTTCCTGGACCTCCTCGGACCTGAGGCCGGTGACCGCGTAATCCAGCTTGTCGGGGCTGTGGAGGACCTGGTCGAAGAACCAGCCGAGGCCCCGGCCGCTCGTCTCCTCGGCGGTCCGGACGAAGTCCTCGGTCCGGGGATGGCGGAACTTCCAGGTTTCGAAGTACGTCCTCATGACCCTGGCCATGACGTCCTCGCCCAGGACCCTTTCGAGCGTCAGCAACATGATCCCGGCTTTGCTGTAGACGTTCAGGCTGTAGCTCGACCCGCTGATGTAATCCCAGGATTTCCGGACGATCGGGTCGAAGCGGCCCGAACCGATCGTGGCCAGCCGCTGGTAGGAGAAATCGCCGATCTTGAGGCCGGGGAAGTCGATCATCGCCCGGTCGGCCCCATAGTAAAGGCTCATGGCCTTGATCTCGGAGTAGGTATTGATCCCCTCGTCGAGCCAGGCCTCCTCGAATTCGTTCGAGCCGACGATCCCGTACCAGTAGCCGTGCCCGAACTCGTGGATGGTCACCATCTCGGGCATCCTCAGGCCGCGCGGCATGAAGCTCATCGTGCCGGCGGTGAAGAGTGTCGGATATTCCATGCCGCCGGCCCCCATCCCTCCGGGCGCCGGGTCGACAAGGGTGATCGTCCCGTAGGGATAGGCGCCGTATTTCTTGCTGTAAAACTCCAGACCCTGCCTCAGGGCCCGGACGTAGCGGTCCCTCTGGCCGAGATGGGCGCGGTGGACGAGGAAGATCATCTCCGTGTCCACCTTGGGCTCGTCCAGCGTGAACCGTTCGCGGGATTCGACGAAGTCCGGGCAGGTCGTCCAGGCGAAGTCATGGACGTCCTCCTGGAAGTAGACGAGGCTCTTCGTGCCGTCCGCGTTCCTCGATTCCTTGACCCTTCGGCCGGTGGCGCCGACGACATAGGCCTCCGGCACGGTGATCTCCACCGTGAAAACGCCGTAGTCGGCAAAGAACTCGGATTGGGCGTGATATTGGTGGCAGTTCCAGACGCCTTCCCGGAGGACGCCGATCTTAGGGAACCACTGGCCGGCCATGAAGAAGTTCCCGACAAACCCGGAGCGGGCGAAAACCTTGGGCAACTTGGCCTCGAAGTCGATCTCCAGGGCGGCGGATTCCCCCGGCTTGACCGGCGCCGGAAGCGTCACCCGCATCACGGTCTGGTCGTCCGGGTTGCCGTCGTCGGGCGCGGCATAGGCGAGGGTGGGCGTGAGGTCCGGCCCGTTCCGGAGCCGGATGGACCGGACGGTGATCCTTCCCCAGTTCGCGTCATCGGCCTTGAAGCCCCGGGATAAGCCCCCCGATTCCTTCATGAACGTCGTCCGGTTGTTCTTGAAGGCGTTGAGGTAGAGGTGGAAGGGAAGCTCCGTCACCTCCGTATTCGAATCGTTCAGCCAGACGAGCGTCTCCCGGCCTTCCAGGGTCTTCGTCTCCGGATGGAGCCTCACATGGATGTCATAGTTGACGACTTGCCGGCTCAAGGCCGCGGACGTGATCCCCGGCATGCAGGCCAGGACGACGCCGAGCAGGATCGGGGTTTTGCGCATAGGGTCTCTCCTTTTTCATTCAGCGCGCTGGGAGTTTAATTCCTTAGCGAACTCCTCAGTCGTCAAGAGGTCCATTTCCAAGTATCCCATAGCCAGCGTTGTCGAGCGGTCCGGCGTGTCTTTGCCGGGCATCGTGGTCTCGATGGTTAGAAGAACCGGCCCGACCAGCTCGCCCCGGACGATCCTCCCGTCTTCGAGGGACAGAAAGGTCTTGCCCCAAAAATGCTCGAACCCGTGGGTCTTGACTTCCATGGGCTTGAGGCGAAGGTTCATGTCGACGGTGTTCTCCGCCATCCGGAATTCGATGATGGCGCAGGGGACGTTTGTGACTCGGCCGACGCCCAGCACTTTAACCTCGTTCTTACCGCTGAACGAATACTTGGAGTCGGTGACCAGGGGAGGATATTCAAAGGGGAAGATGGACGGTCCGGACAGGTCCTCGATCTTGCTGCCGATGGGCGCGGCATCGGGAACCAACAGAGTCTTCGTAGGTCTCGTCATCCCGTCGAACGTGACCGCGTCCCAGGTCAGGATCATGAAGAAGAAGCCGTCCAGGGTCCTCGGGAGCGAGGAAAAGTCGAGCTTGGTGATTCCGTCGGACTCGCTGACCGAATAATCCATCGTGTAACCTCGGGCGGCCTTGAATTCGACCATTCTCACGGGCGCCGGTGTCATCGACTGGCCGAACTTAAAACAGTTGAAGACGAACCTCTCCCGGATTTTGCCTTGGGGATCGTCCTCGAGGCGGGTTCGCGTGAAGAGGGCGTACATGTCCATCGCCCCGGACGGCGTTCCGTCCGTTTTAAAACTGGGATTGTGCCGAGCAAGGCGGTAATGAAGGATCGTTCCGACCGAATACCTCAATTTGAGCGGCAAAATTTCCGGGACGCGGGATTCGGCAAAAGAGGTGAAGGCTGAGATGCAGAAACCGAGCCAGAAAAAGACCATATGATGAAGCTTTTTCATCTGGAAGATCCTCCTGTGTTGTCCATTATAACGAAAACCCGGCCTCGGATGTCATATACCGAAAAACTCTGTCAAGGCAATATGAATCTTTCCGCTTTTTGTATTGTCCAAGATTTCTCGCGGGAAGAGCTCAGGAATCGGCTGACGCGGTTCCAGCCGAGTCAATCGTACTCTTCTCCCGCCAGGAACTGCTCGAGGAACCCACGGACCAACCGGACTGGGAGCCCAACCACGTTGTCGTAATCGCCCTCGAGGCTTTCGACGAACGCGTCGTTGACCTCCTGGATGGCATAGCTCCCGGCCTTGTCGAGGGGATCGCCTGTGTTGAGATAGGCATCGATGGCCGAGCCGTCCAATTTCCTGAAGCGAACGAAGCTCTCCTCGTATCCCGAACGAAGCTTTCCCTCATCCTTCTTGAACAGGGCCACGGCCGTGATGACCCGGTGCCTCGTGCCCGACAGCGCTTCAAGGATTCTCCGGGCGTCCCGGCGGTCGCGGGGCTTTCCAATAATCATGTCTCCCAGGCAGACGATCGTGTCCGCGGCGATGACGAGGGAATCGGGGTAATGACCGCCGACGTCCAGGGCTTTCAGGACTGCCGCCTCCAGAGCGAACTCCACGGGGTTCCGTTCTCCGATCTTCGTCTCGTCGACTCCGCTCGGAACGACCCGGAAATCGTCCACGATCTTCTTCAAGAGTTCCCGTCTCCTCGGGGAAGCCGACGCCAACACGATATCCACAGAGCGACTATAGGGGCCTTCGCCCCGCCTGTCAACCCGATCGAGTCCGACCCCCAAGACGATTATGGGCGATTTGCCTTCCCGGGCCGCTCATCGAGGGACCTTGGGCATGAAGATGTCTAAGCTTGCTCAAACGACTCCGACTTCAGATGATAACCGGAATTCCGACTTATGTCCTATCGGCGATCTAGGATTTTTCCCGGGATTGTGGACTTTTTACCCTTCGTCGACTACAATTTGAGCTTATTCTTACGGTTGCGCGGCCCTCCCGGGGGGTCGCAGCTATCATCTGAAGACGCCCCGCATCCGGGACGGCCTGGAGAGAGTTCTTTGAAATGTCTGATCATCGCGGCCGGAATGGGAAAACGCCTGTCCGGACGCGCGGAGAGCAAGCCCTTGCTCGAAGTGGGCGGACGTCCGCTCATCGAGTGGGTCATCCGGGGCGGATACCAGGCAGGCGTTCGCGAGTTCATCGTCGTGACCGGATATGCGCGCGAGAAGGTCGAGGGCCACCTGAGCGCCCTTGCCCCGGAGCGGGGGATCTCCGTCTCTTTCGTTCGCAACGACGAATGGGAGAAAGAAAACGGGATCTCGGTCTTCAAGGCCAGGAACGAAGCGGGCGATAAGTTCATCCTGTCCATGTCCGATCACATTTTTGACCCGGAGATTCTCAAGGACCTGGCGGGACAGCCCATCCGCGCCGACGAAACCATCCTGGCTGTGGATGTCGGCGTCCGGGACAACGCTTATGTCGACCTGGAGGACGTGACCAAGGTCCGCGTCGAGGACGGCCGGATCTCGGCGATCGGGAAAAGCATCGAGGACTACAACGCGTTCGACACCGGCCTCTTCCTCGGAACGCCGGCCCTCTTCGCCGCCCTCGAAGAGAGCCAGTTGAAAGGCGATTTCACCCTCTCGGGAGGCATGAAGGTCCTGGCGGCGAAAGGCAAAGCCAGGATCATGGACATCGGCGGCCGGTTCTGGATCGACGTTGATGACGAGAAGGCCATGGAAAAAGCGGAAGGCTTGTTGAAAGCCGGGACCTGAGAGAGGGCTAAGGGATGGACGTGAGGCTCCAACTGCTCCGGACGCGGACGAAAATGCTCCTCGGCGGTGTCGGACTCCTCCTCTTCGCCTACCTCATCCTGCGGATCGGCATCGGCGCCGTCCTGGAGAGCGTCTCGCGCTTCGGGGCCTGGTTCGCGGCGATCCTCTTCGTGGGGGCCTGCTGGTTGTTCTTCCAGGCCTGCGCCTGGATGATCATCCAGAACGCTTACTTCCAGAAGGTCCCGTTTTTTCGGCTGTTCCGGATCCGGATCATCAGTGACGCGCTCAACATCCTGCTCCCCTCGGCCAGCCTGGGCGGCGACGCAGCCCGGGCCTACCTGATCAAAGGGAACGTTCCCCTCAAGGAGGGCATCCCCAGCGTCCTTTTCGACAAGACTGTTGAGTTCGTCGCTTCGGCGATCTTCCTGGCCGGCGGGCTCCTCCTGGGAACCATCTTCATCAGGATGCCGGAAGGTCTGCTGGCCCCAACGCTTGTCTGCCTGGCGATCGCCGCGATCGGCCTTGTCCTCCTGATCTTCTTTTCCGTCCGCGGATTCTATGGGATCGTCCTCAGGATCTCCGGAGTCATCCCGAAGATCAGAAGATGGGTCCTGAACCGGGAGGAACAGCTCCGGGCCCTGGACGGGAACCTCCGGCTCCTCTACGCGCGGGCGAACCTCAAGACGGCCGCCGCTCTCGGGCTGCATATCCTGGCCCGGTTGACAGGAGTCCTCGAGGTGCTGATTATCCTGAGGGTTTTAGGCGTGCCCGCGGATTACGTCCAGGCTTGGTTCATTACGGCCGTCGTCGTCATCTCCAACACGATCTTCTTCATCCTGCCGGGGCAGTGGGGGATCATGGAGAGCGTCAGCATGTTCGTGCTGAAGAGCCTGGGCCATCCGGCCGCCATCGGCCTCAGCCTCAGCGTCATCCGGAGGATCCGGAAGCTGGCCTTCGTCTGCCTGGCGCTGGTCTTTTTCATGTCGGAGAAAAAGGGCTTGTCCTGAGAACAAGGAGTGACCACGTGCGTTTAGATAGAGCTGTCGTTCTGACCGGCCGGCGGGGGGAAGTCCCCTCCGGCGCAAAAGACGTCCTCCCGCGGACCATCCTGGGTCTTCCCTTGCTCGAGCGGGCCCTCCTGACGGCCTTCCAGGGCGGCGTGAGGGAATTCATCCTGATCGGAGAGGACGCAGAAGCCGGGAAGGCGATCCTTTCTTTTCTCGGCGATGACAAACGCTTCAAAGAGAAAGACATGCGTTTGGAGTTTGTCCCTCTTTCCGAACTTAGGGACCTTGTTCGCCGCGAAGGTCCCAGGGGCCGGTTCTGGCTGATGGACGGCGACCTTGTCTTTGCCCCCGCCGTCCTGGAGAAGGCGGCCCTGGACGATCCCGGGGAGGACCGGGACCTTCTCGTGACCCATGGCCTTGAGGCGGGCGAACCCGGAGAACGGCCCATGATCAAAACGGCCGATGACGGCCGGACCGTCGCGGCTTTCGGTGGAGATGCGGGGGAGCGGTCCGCGTCTTACGCCGGCGCAGGCCTCTGTTCGGGCGAAACGCTCGCCAGGCTGGCCGAAGCCTTCACGAAACGCGGCTCCGTTCGTCTGGATGCGGGCGTTCTGGCGGAAACATTCGATCCTGCCCGGACGGTCGCCTTCGACGCCGGCCCGGATTTCTGCGAAACGGTCACATCCAAGGCGTCCGCCAAAAGGGCCGAGCGCTACCTCATCGGGACGGCCAGAAAACCGACCGACGGCTTTTTCTCCCGCAACTTCAACCGCTATGTCTCGACCTTCCTGACCCGACATCTTCTCAAGATCAATGTTTCGCCGACGGAGATCAGTGTCGTCGTGCTCTTCGTCGGGCTCCTGAGCGGCTGGCTTGAAGGCAGGGGGGGCTACCGGAACGCCGTCCTGGGAGCGTTCCTGTTCGAGCTGGCCTCGATCATCGATGGCTGCGACGGCGAGAATGCCCGTCTGACCTTCCGGAGCTCCAAGCTCGGGGGCACGCTGGACGTCACCGGCGACGCGCTGACCTTCGTCTTCTTTTTCATGAACCTGCCGATCGGCCTTTACAGGTCCACGTGGAACAACCTCTGGCTCATCCTCGGAGGCCTTTCCTTGCTGTCCATGATCCTGTTCTATGTTCAGTTCTTGACCTATACCCAAAGGTCCGGGATCGGCAACCATATCGTGGCCGTCGTCAAGGACATCGAGAAAAGCGCCGGCCGGCCGGGCTTTTCCGGGAAGATTGACTGGATCGCCTCGAAGATCGCTCCCGTTTACAGACGGGACTTTTTCTCCACCTGGGCCTTCCTCCTCATCCTCTTCGGGGGGGCGAAGATCTTAATGGGGATCCTGGCCGTGCTCACTCCCGTGGAGGCCGTCTACATGTTTTTCTATTCGCGGCGGCGGCTCCGGCAGGAAAAAACCGTCGAAGTCGAGGTTTGAGCCGATCTACCGGCGGAAGCTTTCGCCGATGAACTTCAGCCCGTCCGCGATCCCCGTGCGTCAATATTCCCATGTATGGGCCCCGTCGCGGACGCGGAACTCGTGCGGAATTTTGCGGCCTGTGAGGACGACGCGGTCCCGAAAATCATCGTTCTTTTCATGACGGCTCCTTGCTGCCGGCCTTGGCCCGCGGCGGGCATTCTCCGGATTTATATAATATCGGCCAAAACGGTGTCAAATCTTCGCGCCGCGGGCGCGCCGGGTTGAAATTCCGCGGGCTTTCAATTAGGATACTGACACATGCTGAAAAAACACCCCAAGGGATTGGCCTTTGTCTTCTTTACCGAGATGTGGGAGCGGGTCGGCTTTTATACTCTCATGGCCATCCTCGTCCTTTACATGGACAAGACGCTGGGCTGGTCCGACTCCAGAAAGGGCGATTATTACGGCCTCTTCCTCGCCCTCTGCTATTTCGTGCCCATCTTCGGCGGCTGGATCGGCGACCGCGTCCTCGGCCAACTCAATACCGTCAGGATCGGGGCCGTCCTTATGGGGTTGGGTTATGTCGGATTAGCGTTGTCCTCCAGGGCCCAGTTGACGACGTTCTTCGCCGGGCTGTTCCTCATCGCCGTCGGGACGGGGATCTTCAAGGTCAACCAGTCCGT
>Ga0299912_10004976_pt1 | contig 10901 bp, 11 predicted proteins | sample RVTome_2_FD_207667 | JGI IMG/M metagenome (GOLD analysis project Ga0299912, IMG submission 207667) | Soil microbial communities from uranium-contaminated site in the Upper Colorado River Basin, Wyoming, United States - RVT95D214 (version 2) ... | reverse complement strand
CCAACAGAGAACGTCCAATTATGAAGTCAAAAAGATAGAAATAAGATAACAACAGCAGTCCGTCGCTCGGGGCACGAGCCATAGCATCCACAATCCACTCAATCAACCGTGTTTTCTCGTTTTATCCGTGTCTTATGAAAATGATTATTGTTCCTGCCTCCGCAGGGATGACAATATTATTTCTCTGAGTGTTCGGTGTTCTCTGTGGCCAGAATAATCCTTTTCCGCCAACGCGAGCAGTTCACTGGGCTTGTCAGCCGGACTCATATAGGACCTTTCCTTCTCTCAACGCCATACCAATGACGTGATGGACCGAATCCTTCCATTGCGCTACCTCATTGGTTGAATAGACCAGAATATCCGTCGGTACGCGGAATTCCGACAGGCACCGCCAAATGCGGGCTGCTTCCTTACGTCGACTTCGATTCGGGCCGAATGGCTCGCGTTCCACGACTAACAAATCAATATCCGAGTCTTGATTCGCCTGGCCGCGTGCCCAGGAGCCGAATAGCAGAATTCTCTGGGGATTGACCTCGTGGACTATCCGTTGAGTCATCCTATCGATAATATTATCGGAGATATTCACCATAACGATACCACATCAGATCAAAGGATTTCACATTTATTGCCAATTATAGCAGATTTCCCTTTTTTCAGTATTGAAAAGCATGTCCTGAGCGAAGTCGAATGGATTTTGTATTGAAGGAATTTTTGTTTTCTGATAAAATTTCTGTTACTAATTGTGAAGTTAATGCCTTTTTATACAAGGGCGAGCCTTAGAGACCGAGGAAAGATGGGAGCAACAGACGTTTTATGAACAAGCGGCTGCGAAATGCCATGAAAGGACTCACTGCCCCGGATGTTGACCGCCGTCGCAGGGCGATGGAGCCTTTTGTAAGAGAAACGTTTCAGGTTTTTATCAGGTACCTGTACCGTTATTTGGGCAATGAGGTTGAATGTGAGGACGTGCTCGAAGATGTTTACGCGGATATTTGGGAAAATCCGGATCGACTGCGGGATATGGAAAGCGAGCGGCAACTGCTGCGAACGGTGTATCTGTACTATATGCGTAAACGCCTTAGAGAAGTCTATAGAAGAATGAATCGACATTTGTACTTATCTCAGAATGATTTAACGAACCTGACCGCCCCGGAGCTGGGGCTGCTCGATACGATGTCGCAAAGCGAGCTTAAGCAGGCTCTCGGCAGGGCGATGGGAAGACTCAAGGCGCGCGAGCGGCGGGCCATCGAGCTGTGGCTGCAAGGCATGTCCGTAAGGGCGATTGCCAACGAGCTGAAGACCACGGTCGGGGCAGTGAAAATGCTGAAATTTAGAACGATTTTGAAACTGAAAGAAATGATGAGTGAATACTGTCACGAAGAGTGACGGGAAGATTTTATAAAGGAGCGAGACTATGGCTGATATGAACCGGAAAATTCAAGAATTGCTGAGCGATTATGCAGGAGCGCTGCGTGACGGGTGTCTGCCGGTTTTTCTCCAGTCCCTGACTCGTCAGGAGGGCAGGGAGCTGACTTCTTCCAGGGATTTCTGGGAAGCCGCGGAGGTCGTGCGTGTCCTGAACGGCGTTGGATTTGCGGATAAAGCCGCGATCGCGGACGCGGGGCTGTTTGCGTCCCGTGTCGACGCGAATATCGCATCCCGGCTGAAAAAGGCAAAAAGCTCGCCGCGACCCAGACGAACAAACGGCGCCAGATCAATGACGAAAACGCAGAAGACCGAGAAACCGATATGATTCTGGATTGTTACCAGTGCTCATCCTGTTATTTCGAGGACAAGGAGCGCTCTTCACGGATCGATCCTGATACGATTTCATCGACGCAGCCCAGAATGGCCTTCAGGAACGTGTTGCTGATATTTGTCTGCATCGAAATGTACGATGACAAGCAGGAGTTAAAGCAAGCGGCGGACGAATTCGAGTTGCTGTCCGGCCTGATCGGGAAACGGCCGATCGTGCTGTGTCCGAACGTTCATCTGTCGATCGACAAGGCGCCGGAAAAACAGGCGGTCTGGATGATCGCCGAGCTGGAAAGGATGCTGGTTGACAGGGGCTACGATGTGCACTGCCTGTCGTTCGGCTACCATAAGAAATACGGGATGGAATGTAACGGCAACGTCGGCAGCGTCGTGGGCCGGCGTTTCTACGGCTCCGAGCAAAAACAATTTTTAAGATTGCTGGCCCGGCTTGGCATTTGTCCGCCGGATTCTCTGCCGGAGGAGATACCTTCCTGGGCGAAGCTTCTCACCGAACGCCTGCTTAAAGTCTTAGGCAGCCGAAGCCAGACTTACAGGATTGCAAAGGAAATGCTCCAGGAGCAGCTCGATGCAACCGGCCACAGCGAGCTTTGGACGTGCATGTTGTTCGAGGGGGAAAGGCAGCCTGTGGACGATTATCTCAGCGCTTTGTACGAAATTATCGAAGATTACCAGGATGTCAGAGTTCACCGCGCGATGAACCTGAGCGTGCCGGGCTTTTCGAACGCGGCACGTTTTTTGTTTCGCAAGTATCCGGAGGCAATCGAATCCGGCCGGCTTCGGATTTACAACAGCCAGGTCTCCGATATCGAGTTCCTGCTGACCAGAGGTGCTGTTCTTCTCGCATTTCCACAAATACCGAGAAAAGCCGGCTCGCACGCGGGAGAAATATCGTTTGGAATTTATTGCAAGGATGATGACTTTTCGAAGAATTTGATTCAGTGGTACCGTACTTTTCTCGTGGATGCGAGATTCGGATGGATTCGTACGGAGTCCGAGCTGGACACGACGATTAACGAGCTTGAGGAGGAGGCGTTCCAGGACAAACCCGGTGACGAGCCCAGACGCGAGAGGTAGCGCCGGGGATGCCGTAAACATAAGTTCGAGAATCGCCGTACCGGCCCGTTCAAACCATCCGTCGTACCGATTATAGAGCGTCAAATAGGATCAGGAACTGTGGGAATGGTCTTGTCTGTGGCTGTTGTTTTAGCCTACGTGGTAGTGCTTACATTCGTGGCCGTGCGCGCAAGGGCCGCTCGTGAGTTCGAAGACTTCTCGCTGGCCAAACGGTCGCTTCCACTTGCGCTTGTATTCGGCAGTCTCGCGGCGACATACGTGGGCCCGGGCTTTTCAATCGGCTTCGTCGGGCGCGGCTTCGAAAAGGGATTCCTTTTTCTCGGCATTGGCCTTGCCTATTCGATCCAGAACATCCTGGTCGGGCTTTTCGTCGCCCCACGGCTCAGGGATTTGAAAAACTGTCATACCCTGGGTGACGCGATAGGCCAGAAATACGACAAGAAGTGCCAGATTCTTGCCGGCATTATTTCCGTCGGCTTATGCGCCGGATTTTCCGCCGTGATGGCCAAGGCCGGCGGTGACGTATTGCACGACGTATTCGGACTACCGCACTGGTCATCCGTTTTCATAGTCGTGGCTGTGACGGCATTATACACAACGTTCGGAGGACTCAGAGCAAGCGTCATAACAGACGCGTTTCAATTCAGCTCGTTCGCCATACTATTGCCGATGACACTGTTGTTCGTGCTGGCCTTCCATCTGAAGGGCGGAGCGGCAACTTTTGCCAGCCAGGCTACGACCGCAACGACAAACGGCTTGAGCGTGACATCGCCCATCGAGATTGTCGGCCTGTTGGCGGCCTTCCTGCTCGGCGAAACGCTCATACCTCCGTATGCGAACAGGGCCCTGGCGTCCAGAACAACGAATGTCTCGCGAAACGGTTTTATCCTGGCGGGTCTTTTCAGTGTGTTCTGGTTCATGGTTATGATAGCGCTCGGGATTACGGCACGAAGTATTATCCCGATGGAAACGGGTGAAGATTTCGTTCTGTTTAACCTGGTCAAATCGGTCATGCCCGCCGGGGGCTATGCGATTCTGCTGGTGGTGTTGGTGTCAGTAGTTATGTCCAGTCTCGACTCGCTGTTGAATGCCGGCGCTGTGGCTTTCACTCAGGATATTGTGAAACCATTCATGAAATTGCCGGACACTTCCGCTTTGAACGTCGGTCGAGTGGCGACGATTGTTATTGCGTTAGTCGCCGCGGTCGGTGCGGTAGCTGTTCCCAGCATCATAGGCGGTTTGCTTATCTGCTACACCATCTGGGCACCGGCGATTCTCCCGACTTTGATAATTGGTCTCTGGATTAAGCGCCCACATCCCCTTGCCGGCATCTTATCGATGGGCGTCGGCACGGTTGTCGCGATAATGCTGTGGATAATCCTGTGGCTAATATTTAAATTCGTGTATCCTTCCGACGTCGAGATACCGCCGTTGATTATTATTCCGGCCCTCGGAGCGGCACTTCTGGCGTATGCACTGGGACATTGGATTCGAAGAAATAAATCCGGAGCGTGAAAAATGGAGTTGCTTATCATTATTCTTGTGATAATTGGCGCTTTGATCGTTATCGCCAGCGGCATTTGGGTCGCTATTGCGCTAATTACCGGTAACCGGCGTGAAAAATAGCCAAACAATCGCTGCTCGCATCTTCCGCCTTGAGTACCCCTGCTATATCCATCCCCTTTAGCTTCTCCCGGCACTTCTTTATATGCAATATTGACCTTCACATCCGATTCGTGTATTATTCCGCTCAGCGCTAAAATTTCTCATTTAGAGATACTGTGCAAATATGAAGGAACAATACAATGTATAAAATATTTATGCTGATAGCCTTGCCAGCCCTGGCAATCGGATGGGTCGCCTACGCAATGTGGATGCGTAAGATCCGTGAGGAAGAGAAACAACAGCCAAAACCTCAATCACAACGTCTGACAAAAACCAAGAGCGAGATTTCCGACTGGGCACAGAAAATGGCAACATACCAGCCGCCGAAGCGTAAAACATACAGCGATGAACAACCTGAAGACCAACAGCAGGATAATCCGAACAAACCAGAGTAATCAACCGGGAAACTATCCATAACATTAGGAACATAAAATGGCTGAATTTATCACCGAAGATTTTCTTCTGCAAACCAAAACCGCCAGGATTCTTTACCACGAACACGCCAGGCGAATGCCCATTTACGATTATCACTGTCACCTGCCCGCCGACCTTATCGCCGCTGACCATCGGTTCGATAATATAACTCAGGCCTGGCTCTGCGGCGACCATTACAAGTGGCGGGCGATGCGGGCCAACGGCGTGGCGGAAAAATATGTCACCGGCAACGCAGATGACTACGAGAAGTTCGAGCGATGGGCGCAAACCGTGCCGTGCTGTCTTCGAAATCCGCTCTATCACTGGACGCATCTGGAGCTGAAAAATCCCTTCGGCATTAATGACAAACTCCTGGGCCCCAAAACCGCAAAGAAAATCTACGAGACCTGCAGCGAGATGCTCAGGACGCCGGATTTCAGTGTCCGCAACATAATGCGCAAGATGAACGTCAAGCTTCTCTGCACGACCGAAGGGCCGCTCGATACGCTGGAGCACCACAATAAAATTCGCTCCGACGGTTTCGAGATTAAGGTTCACACGTCTTTTCGGCCGGACCGGGCCATGGCCGTCGAGGACATTCAGGGCCTGAACGTATTCATCGAAAAGCTCGGACTGCTCTGCGATATGGAAATAACCAATTATCACCAATATATCGCAGCGCTCCGCGAACGTCACGACTATTTCCATCGCAACGGCTGCCGGCTCTCCGACCACGGCCTCGAAACAGCTTACGCCGAGGATTATACCGAAAGCGAAATCGGCAAAATCTTCGAGAAGATTTTGCGGGGCCGGAACCTGGATGCGTCCGAGAGTTTGAAATTCAAGTCGGCGATGATGGTCGAATTGGCGCTGATGGACTATGAAGCCGGCTGGGTCCAGCAGCTTCATCTCGGCGCGCTTCGGAACAACAGCACCCGGCTGTTCAATGCCCTCGGTCCGGATTCAGGAGGCGATTCGATGGGCGATTTCGAGATAGCCAAACCGCTCTCGGAATTCCTCGACCGGCTGGACAAGAACAACGAGCTGCCTAAAACCATTCTCTACAACCTTAATCCGCATGACAACGCCCTGTGCGCGACGATGCTCGGCAACTTCCAGGACGGCTCGGTGCCGGGCAAGATGCAGTACGGCTCGGCGTGGTGGTTCCTCGACCAGAAACACGGCATGGAAGAGCAGATGAACGTGCTGTCGAATATGGGCCTGCTGAGCCGGTTCGTTGGCATGATCACGGACTCGCGCAGCTTCCTCTCGTATCCGAGGCACGAATATTTCCGCAGAATCCTCTGCAACATGCTCGGCAAAGACGTCGAAGCGGGCCTCTTGCCGAACGATACCGAGCTGCTCGGCAAAATGGTCGAGGACATCTGCTTCAACAACGCGAAAAACTACTTCCCGATGAAGCTGGATTAAGATCGCAGACGCCGGGGCCGGCAAGTCGGTGGCCTGTTTTTGCGATTTCTGTAATTTTAAGAGAGCGAATCCATAATAATCTGGTACAAAATTCATCCGATATTTCTTGCCGTGTTCAGTTTGGCCTGAATTTGGCTCGATTTTTTATCTTTTGCCAGTTGACAATACATCGTTTTTCGGCTTTAATATGAAGACAATACCATAGATTAGCAGCTATTGAAGAATTGGGTCGGTGCCCGAGTGGCTAAAGGGAACGGGCTGTAAACCCGTTGGTGTAAGCCTACGTAGGTTCGAATCCTACCCGGCCCATTATTTTCTTCCTATTATCTTACAAGGTCTCATTTTACGCCGATTTACCAGCCAACGCAGCCGGAATTGGCTTTGTCATTCTTGTGTAAGCAGGACTTGGCCGCGAGCAACAGCAAAAGCTCGCGGCCAATCGTGTCCACTATTACTTCCCCAGACCGGTCTATACCTCTATATTTGTAGCGTTTCTGAGAGGCAAAATGTTGTCTATAAATTTTTAAAAAAGTAAAAATTTTTTGGGGGCAAAATATAGAGACGCAAATGTACAGCGATATGTAAAAGCAGAGAGATAAACAAAAGTGAATATGGTGATATTGGACCGGGCAGGCGGCAACAACTTCACATTTCATGTTAAGATGGAAGGTTTATGTTTTTTCCCGAGTAGGATTATCGTTCAAGTAAAAAGGCACGATGGTCGGCGGTGTCCGGCTTCGGCGAGATATCAGGCGTCCGAACGGTCTTGTTCAACGAAAATCATTTTCTCAACTTCGAATCCCAGATTTTCGGCCGTCTTGAGCAGTTTATCTATCAGTGAACGACTTAGCGTTTTTTCGCGGGCTAATATCCAGAGATACGACCTGTCAGGGCCGCAGACCAGGGCATAGGAGTAGTTCTCCTGATCGAGTGCAATCACATTATAGCCGCCATAGAAGGGCCGGAAAAATGAAACCTTCAATCGGCCGACAGTCTTATCCTTTACAAAATAAGCCCTGCCCTTCGCCTGGCTCCAACGGTCTTTGCGTTTGTCATAGCCACTGTTCAAAACATCGATTCCGCCGTCATCCCTTAAAGTGTAAAGTGCCGATACGTTGTCGAGTCCGCGTTCGAAACTGTGGTCCAGCCTGGCAATTTCATACCACTTGCCCTGGTACCGGTTGACATCGAAATTCCGAACCACCTGGATTCCGGGAGGGCTGCCGGCACATCCGGCCAGCACGAAAAACAGCAGCAGAATTATAATCATGCTTTTCATAATGGTATAACCTTTCATTGTCTAAGGACCGACTTAAGCAGCGAGAGCGTAATTCCGCATCCAGCTTGATCGACTTGTCAGTCTATCACGTAAAGCCGGTGATTTCCATGCACAATGAGCGGCCGTTCACAAGCGGCCACCGTATTATTTAATACGAAAAAATCCGAGATTGTGAGATTTTTTTTGGAATTTTGTTAATAAAAAGCTGACACGGACGTCTATATAAATGAAAGAAGCAAATTTTAGCAGTTACTAAGATTGACAGCGAAAGAACCAGATTATGGATTCTCAGGATTTAATAATAATAGGTCACAGGGCGAAGAGTGAGACTGAGGCTTTTATCAATCGCCACCTTAACGACCGTGCGAAAGGATGGCCGAAAAACTTTCTTTGCAGCGCGGCTTACACGCAGTACCGTCAAGAGCAGCAAGTTGCAAAAGGCGTCAATGTTCGTATTTTCATGACACAATAAATCACTTCGTCCGGCTGTAGCCTGCGCGACCTCACTATAAGAGCACATATAAGAATGGGCTGCCCGGCAGAGTTTACACTGAACTTGCGGAAGAGCGTAACAGGTTTTTTCGCCTGGTAAAGACGGCGTATAGGCCGTGATATTTGGTAGCGGCCCAGTCGAAAATCTTTGTCTCTTTCAGGTATGGTTTATAGACAATACCCCAATAAGCACTGCTATCGCTAAGGGGTAGTAAATTACCTCCGTCATCGTACTACGGAAATCCATTGGTAATATTTTATTACGGCTTATCGCCCGTATACCACCTTAACGGCACATCGTCTCCCGTAGTTTCTTCCAAAGCGGAAACGTGCCCGTCCAGCCAGAGGATATTAGATCTTCCACCGGTTCTGCCGGCGTCGGCGTATCTAATATTGTGTCTGAAAATTTGCCGATAATACTTGAAACGACTGCCGCCTTGTCGGTAGCTGGTTAGATTCATAGCGCCGGGTGTATCATTATTATGAAAAGCATCATCGGTTCCACCCTCCGGTCTTGGTTCGGCGTGGTCGGTACAAAAAATGAATTCTGAAATACGGTTAATATCATTTGTATTTCGACCCCTGGCTCTCGAATGATGATTCAAACCAAACGCTGCATGCTGGATTAGTTTCCCAGGATCGGGGTAATTACTATACGAGTATATCAATCCTTCGGGAACACGTGTCAGACTCGGACAGCCAAAAATCTTCGTCTCTTTCACGTATTCTATGTAGTAAAGACCCCAATAACTATCGCTGGAACCAGCTTTTAGATAAGTAACACCGTCCGGCGCATACCATAGATATTGATTAGCACTCGCTGTATTGGGAATTTTTCGATTGTAGTCGTCAAGGTACATTTGCAGAGCCAATCCCACGCTCCGCAAATTTGATTTGCAGGCTGATTCCCGTGCCATCTCCTTGACTCTCCGCATCGCAGGCATTAGAATTGACAATAATACGGCGATGATCGCGATAACCACTAATAGTTCAATTAACGTAAAGCCTTTAATTTTGTGTCCAATTACCCTTCCTTCATCCTTCATCTTCTTCTACCTTTCAAGTCTAAAAAATATACGGATTGATAAAACAACTGTCCCTGTAGTATTCAACATAATAGAATGGTGCTTTTATCAACAATCCCTTGAATTGCCACCAGCGTGCTAATCGCAACTTACTCCTCATTAGGGGATTACCTATTCAATCCACTTTCGGCCCTTTACCAAGTCATCATTTAGCTAATATATCATATTACTTCGGGGATTACAACTTTTTTTTTACATCCTTTTCCATATATTTTTTTCCGGTATCGCGGTTTCAGAGCTTGAAATTCGGGCCCCCTGACAGCCCCTATAGAATACTTTTGCAGAACTCAGCCCGTGCCCGAGCCGCTGAAAAAAAATCCCAGACCTGTAGCCATTTCACGCCGGATATGGTATTTTACTGAAACGATGCAGGGGCTCTGCCGTGAGGGTGAGCCTGATAATGGCAATCTCATTTAAAGAAAGGAACCATGTACAATGAACCAACAAAGAACAACAGGATCGAAGAAGAAAGTAACAAAGATTTTTCTGGCAGCAGCAGTCGGTCTTATCATCTGGAGTTCCGCCGCATCGGCACAGGAGAACCTCGGCTCCCTTATGGAACAGTCAGGGAGCGAATGGATCGTCGGCAAATGGGCCGGAGAGTCAACCGACGGCCAAAAGTACGCGATCGAATACAAATGGGAGCTAAAACCGCACGTACTTAGCGTACACTTCAAAGGATTCGACTTCGAGTATCACGGGATTATCTTCTACAAGCCGGCCGAAGAGCAGGTCGTCCAGATAGGAGTAGACAGTAATGGCGGTAACGGCAAGGGCATCTGGGAAGCAGAGTACGGCAAAGCGATCATGAAAAGCGAGCATGCCGGTGAATCCGGCGAGGTTTCCAGGACGGGATTCGTCTATTCGAAAATCGATGCCAACACGATGAAATGCGAGCTGTACGGACTGGACGAATATGGCGCGCTCGATAATGACCCGGGAACGACATTAGAGTTCAAGCGGCAGAAACAGCCGACGCAAGAAAAGACAACGGGCTCGTCAAATTCCAAGTCGGACGAAAAGAAAAGCCAATAGCATTGCTGTTGTGACAGATATAACGGTACGAGCGGATCTCAATGTTCCGGGATCCGCGTGCGTTTTGCAGGTAAACAATTATCTAACGTCCTGTGGCATGGGCTTCCAGCCCGTAAAAAACATGGCCGGGATGGCCATGCTATGCCTCTGAGTCAGGTAATCAGAGTCGGAAATGAAGAACAGCACATTGCCGATCCGGGTCATTAATGAGAGTTGCCATTGAGTTTTTCATTAAGCTCAGCCAAGGTGAAACCTTCAGCAGTCACGACATGCTCCTTACTGGTTAGAATCAACCAGGGCAGAGAACGAACACCCCAGGAGAAACGGATCTTCTCCTCATCGCCCTGAATCATTCCAACCGGGAAGGGAATATTGTACTCCCTGATCCATCCGCTAAGGTCGCTCTTATCAATCTTCGATACCTGAATTCCGACAATGACAATATCTCTCGCCTTAAGCTCTTGTGCTTTTGCGTTCAACTGTAGCAAGCAGTTCCGCGACGGCCGTTGGTTCATATTAAGCAAGCACAGCAGAATTGCTTTATCACTAATGTCCTCAGCAGAGAGGTCCAGATCAATACCCTCAAACTCCGGCATAGGCTTACCAACACCTACCCGTATCGACCAATCTTCCGGCACATATCGAATGCT
>Ga0299912_10004975_pt1 | contig 10901 bp, 10 predicted proteins | sample RVTome_2_FD_207667 | JGI IMG/M metagenome (GOLD analysis project Ga0299912, IMG submission 207667) | Soil microbial communities from uranium-contaminated site in the Upper Colorado River Basin, Wyoming, United States - RVT95D214 (version 2) ... | reverse complement strand
GAGACTGAACCGAACCTCTACCGGACATACGATGAGCCTTCAACGCAAAGTCGAGGACCTTGAGAAAGAGATACTGGCGCTTGTAGACCGCATGGAAACCCTGGAGGAGAGCCTCGAAGAAATCCATGAGCGGCTGGACGAGATCGAGGAGAAGCTGGAAGAGCACTAGGTTACCTGTATTCTCATTCTTAAAGCTTAATAACCTGTAGCCACTGCCCCAGATGCGAGGTAATTGGGTTGGCTTTCGGTGAGCACACCTCCAAGGAGATTATCGGATCCAAGTCAAGAGAGCTTCTGGGCAAGAAGATCATTCTATGTATCACTGGTAGCGTCGCAGCCATCAAGAGCACCGAGGTGGCCAGGGAGCTCATGAGGCGGGGCGCCGACGTATACGCCGTGATGACCAAATCGGCCCAGCAGATCGTTCACCCCGACATGGTGGAGTGGGCCACTGGGAATCCTGTTGTCACGGAGCTGACCGGCCAGATCGAGCACGTCGCCTACGCTGGGGAGCATAAGAGACACGCCGACCTCATACTTGTGGCCCCCAGCACAGCCAACACCATAGGGAAAGTCGCTGCGGGCATAGACGACACCCCTGTCACAACCACCCTCACCACGGGCATCGGAGCCGGGATACCCGTCATCATAGCGCCAGCCATGCACGCCTCAATGTACAAGCACCCGATAGTGGTGGAGAACGTCGAGAAGCTCCGTTCAATAGGGATTAAGGTCCTGATGCCGCGGCTAGAGGAAGGTAAGGCCAAGATACCCGAGACGGACGAGATCGTGCAGGCCGTGGTGGACAGACTAACAACGGAGAAGGACATGGTGGGGAAGAGGGTCCTCATCACCGCTGGGCCTACAAGGTCATACCTGGACGCCTTCAGGTACATCACCAACCCCAGCTCAGGGAAGATGGGGGTAGCGTTGGCCGAGAACGCGCTGGCGAGGGGAGCCGAAGTGACCCTTGTATACGGCCCTGGGACGGCCAAGCCGCCCAGCGGCGCCAAGGTGATCCCCATCGAGACAACCGAGGAGATGCTGGAGGCCGTCGTAAACGAACTCAAGGCTGCGAAACACCACGTCGCCATCCTGACCGCGGCGGCCGCGGACTACGGCGCCGCGGATCGTAAGATGGAGAAGACCCCTTCTGGTAAAGGCGAGTGGGTCATTAAGCTGAAGCCTCTGCCTAAGGTGGTTGAGAACGTGAAGAGGCATGAGCCCGGCATCTACCTGGTGGGGTTCAAGGCCGAGTACAACGTGAGCGACGAGGAGCTCGTCGACAGGGCCTACAAGCGGCTCAGCGGAGCCGACATGGACCTCATCGTGGCCAACGACGTCTCAAGGAAGGGGGCGGGTTTCGGCACGGAGACCAACGAGGTGTTCATCGTTGACAAGGGGAGGAACGTCAACCACCTAGACATCAGGAGCAAGGATGAGATAGCCAAGGCCATCCTTGACCGCGTCAACTCGGAGCTGGGCTGACGCATGTTTTACACCTTCATTTAATTATTCGCTACTCAGCTTGAACCTGTTTACTAGCTGATGTTGGATGTAAGGTTGGTATCCCTAAAATTCACGTCTTTTTGCCTATTAAACACGTCAGTCGCTCTCGGAAACTGAAAGTAACTTTATAAAAGCAGAGACCTATCACAATCCCATGAAGTCAATGAGATCCATAATGGCTACGATAATCGTCCTAGCGATAGCTCTTGCGGCGGTGCCGCAGGCCCACGCCTTCAGTATATTGGACTCCGCGTTCTGCTACGGCTACAGCGCAACGACGCTTGAGCCAACAGGGATCGGGAGCACCTACTTCACCTACAGCGAGAAAGCGGTCTTCTGGGCGAAGATACAGGACCCCCCCGCCTCATCTGTGGAGATAAGGGTCGTCTGGGTAGACCCCAGCGACACGCAGTTCAGGTCACAGGCCGTGACAGTCACGCCTAAGACCGGACAGAACTGGGGCATCGTAACAGACTCGATCAACATAGCTGAGTCCACAGCAAAGAACAAGCTGGGCGTTTGGACGGTTAGCCTGTACATCGACCACGTGGAGGAGCTGGCCGCCGAGTTCCAGATAATCGACTATGAGAGCATCGTACAGAGCATAGCGAATGCCAACGCCATGATCACTCAGATAAGGGCCGAGAAGACCCTACTTGAGACACAGTACCAGCAGCAGGCGCAGATCCTGATCGACCTCCAGGCCGACTACACTGCTCTTCAGGCCCAGGTGGGCACCAGCACGGACTACCAGGAGCTCCAGACGCAGTACAACACGTTGAACACCGATTACCTGAACCTGAGCAGGGAACTTAGCACCACGCGCATGATGATGTACGCAGCAGTTGTGGTCGCCGTCGCCTCAGTGGGCGTGGCTGTCTACTTCGGCGCTATCAAGAAGTCTTAACCCTCCTTTTTTCTAGCAAGGATTATTAGCGGAGCCTATGCATCCCTATTCGGCATCCGGTTTGACTAAGGTTCTTGTGCTGTACGACAAATGGATGGCGCTCTCCACGCCATGGTGAGGCTCAGGAAGCCCATTCGCCCTGATCCCGTGAACCATGAAAAGTATGGTTGACCATACGAAAAGTAGCTCTCAGTGCGCAGCCGCGTCCCCGGAACCCTTTAAGTGGCGGTCAGTGCCGTAAATACAGAGACACCCATGAACACCGTGGATGAGCTGAGGAGCAGGCTGGCCGTCGTCGGCAGGGCCCTGTACGACGCTGGGCTGACCCACGACGCCTCTGGCAACATAAGTGCCAGAGTCCCGGGCTCGGACAGCTGCCTGATTAAGCCCAGCGGGTACAGGTTCTGCGACCTGGAGCCCGAGCACTTCATCGTTGTAGACATTGGGTCTAGGAAGGTTCTGGAGGGCGAGGCAAAGCCCAGCATAGAGACTCCGTTCCACACGCGGCTGTACCAGCTCTGGCCGAGGGCCTGCGGGGTCGTCCACATCCACCCCAAGTACAGCACCGTACTATCCATCGTCGGTAAAGAGATCGTGCCGATGGGCTTGGACCTCTACTCTGCCCCAGCCCTAGCCAAGGGGATACCATTATCCAGGTTCGCCCCGCCGGGCACAGATGAGCTGGCGGACAACCTCGTTGAGGCCATGCGTGAACACGTAGCGTGCTTAATGCCTCACCACGGCGTAACCACCATAGGCACAACCATCGAGGAGGCCGCGGAGAACGCCAGGGTCGTCGAGTCTCTGGCCGAGCTCCAGTACCATGTCATGCAGGTGGGCGAACCCGAGCCTTTACCCAGTTCTATGCTCAATGTGCTTGTGAAGAGGGCTAGGGACAGGGGTCTACTCGTCTGACCCCTTTTCTCTCTTCATCTTTGCCAGCCTATGGACGAGGGTCTCGCCCAGGTCGAATCCCTCCAGTGGCTGAGCCTCCAAGAGCCCGGATGCGACAGCGGCCTTGAACGCCTTCTCCCCCCTCTCAGTTCTGGTTATCACGGTTGACCACCCGTCGGGGGTCCCGACATTTCCCACCGAGACGTCGGCGTACTCGCTTGTGAAGTCCTCGCAGACGTGGCAGCAAGGCCTCACGAGCTTTTTCACCTTACCCAGCTTCGTCTTGTGGAGCTCCTCGCCGCCGGCCAACGCGTAGAACCTCCCGTTCTTTATCTCGAACTTGGTGACCCTGCCTGGGTCCACGCCCTCGTCCCTCAGGTACCTCATCAAGTCTTCGTAGCTGAAGGTCTCCATGCAGAACAGCCCCACCTTGAGGGCCACAGCGTCGGTGTACTTCTTGTTCCTGTACTTGCCTTCTGTGAGCAGGGTGAGTCCCCTCATCTGGCACGGCGTGCCAACCACGGCCAGCTTTTTCAATCCAAGGTCCTTCACGGCCTTCCTCACACCCAGCATCGTCGGGCTCACAGTGTACTTGGTCCCAGCGGATTCCAGTGCTTCTTCTCTACTTCTCGCCACAATGGGTTTCGGCAGCCAGACCTTGCCTTCTTCGAGGCCGGCTACGATGACCCCGTCACCTCCATTATCGAGGAACTGGGTAAGGAGCGAGGTGACGACCCCGCCGTCCTGCGCCTTGCCCTGGATGTCGCGGCTCATGGTCCTGGCTGCGTACACGGCCCTGTAGACGCCCGTGTACCGCTCCTTGTCCTCTCTGCTTCTCCCGTAGGCGGTTTGATCCAGTTTATCTTCGTCCAGCTCGGCTCGGGGGCAGTTCCTGTAGCAGAGGCCGCATTCGATGCACTTGCCCACCAGCTTAGGCTTGCCGGCCTCCAGCTCTAAGACGTTCACAGGGCAGACGGCGACGCAGGTTCCGCATGAGACGCAGAGGCCCGCATCCAAGACATCCTTCTCCAGGTTACTGAATGGCTTCTTCTCGGCTGACAATGAGGTTCAGTACTCTTGTCGTTCGTCGCCTCTTCAATCTTTCCTAGCTGAACATGATCTCTTTTCGTATAGAGGAAACGGCTTAGACGGTTTTATTAGTCAAAGTTTTTATTTTAATAGTATATCTTTGTCAAGTCTTGAAGGTGTCTGACGTTTGAAGCTGGACGCGATCTTTAGGCCCAAGTCTGTCGCGATCATTGGTGCATCCAGCACTCCCGGTAAGGTCGGCTACGTCCTCGCCAACAACCTCCTTAAGAGCGGATATCCGGGGCCCGTGTACCTCATAAACGTCAAGGGCGAGGAGATTCTCGGCCATAAGTCTTACAAGACAGTGGGAGACGCGCCGGGCGACGTCGAGCTGGCTGTTATAGCCATCCCGTCCCAGTACGTCTTAGAGACCGTGGAGGAGTGCGGCAGGAAAGGCGTTAAGGCCGTCATAGTTATCTCGGCTGGCTTCAAGGAGACAGGCCACGATGGGGCTGAGCTAGAGAAGAAGCTGGTGGAGGCGGCCCGAAGGTATGGCATGAGGATTCAGGGCCCGAACTGCCTGGGGGCAGTCAACACCCACGTCCCCTACGACCTCAGCTTCGCGTCCACGCTCCCCAACAAGGGAAGCATAGGTTTCATCACTCAGAGCGGCGCCCTGGGCACAGCCATCCTGGACTGGATAATCGCTGAGGAGATAGGGTTCGGAAGCATCATCAGCCTTGGCAACAAGGCCGACTTGGACGAGGTGGACTTCATCGAGTCCATGGCCGAGGACCCAGACATCAAGGTGATTCTCCTGTACCTTGAAAGCATCGAGCGCGGCCGCAGGTTCCTCGAAGTGGCTGAGAGGGTCGTGGAGAAGAAGCCCGTCATGGTTGTCAAGGGAGGCACCAGCAGCGCGGGAGCCAAAGCCGCAGGCAGCCACACAGGCGCCCTCGTAGGCAGCTTCCTGTCCTACCAGAAGGCCTTCGATAAGGCCGGCGTCATCCTAACGGAGAGTATGGAGGACCTGTTCAACTACGCCGTCGCCTTCACCGAGCAGCCTCTACCCAAAGATGAGGGCGTCGCGATAGTCACCAACGCTGGCGGTCCAGGAATACTGTCGACGGACCTGCTCGAGAAGCTTTGTCTTAAGATGGCTCAGCTCACGGACGAGACACGAAGGAAGCTCAAGGAGAGCCTTCCAGCCGCCGCGGCTACCGGAAACCCCGTCGACATCCTGGGGGACGCCCTGCCTGACAGGTACCACATAGCAACTGAGCTGACCTTGGAGGACCCTAACGTTCACTCTGTGGTCGTGCTTCTTACGCCGCAGGCGATGACCGACAGCCTAACGACAGCTAAACACGTGCACGAGCTGTCCAAGTTCTACCCCGATAAACCTGTGATCGCTGTGTTCATGGGGGGGGACTGGGTCGCGGAGGCGTCGGAGTACCTTAAGGACAACGGCGTCCCGTGCTTCAACTTCCCCGAGAAGGGGATAAAGACACTGAACGCGCTGTACCAATACGCTAGGCATCTGAAGCAGCCTAAGCTCATCCCGCCAGGATTCAAGGACATCGACAGGGAGAAGGCCCAAAAGATATTCGAAGCCGTGAGGAAGGACGGGCGGAGGGTCCTGTTCCCCCACGAGGCCATAGCTGTCATAGAGGCATATGGCGTCAACGCGCCGGGCAGCAAGCTGGCAAAGGACCCCGAGGAGGCCGTGAGGCACGCCGAGGAGATCGGGTACCCCGTGGTCATGAAGATCGTGAGCCCGGACATCATGCACAAGACGGACATCGGCGGCGTTGAGCTGAACCTCAGCAACTCCGACATGGTTCGCATCGCCTTTGAGGAGATAATGAGGAAGAGCAGGAAGGCCCAGCCTCTGGCGAAGATCTACGGTGTCACGGTGGACAAGATGGTGCCGAGGGGCAGGGAGATGATCATAGGGATGAGCAGGGACCCCCAGTTCGGGCCCATGGTGATGTTCGGCCTGGGCGGGATCTACGTCAACTTTCTGAAGGACGTAGCCTTCAGGCTGGCCCCCATGAACGAGCGCGAGGCGCAGCAGATGATGGAGGAGACCCGCAGCTACGCCCTGCTGAAGGGCGTGAGGGGCCAGGCGCCTGCCGACATCGACGCCCTGAGGGACGCCATACTGAGGATAGGTTTGATGGTGTGGGAGTTGCCTGACCTGAAGGAACTGGATATCAACCCGATACTGGTCTACGACGATGGCAAGGGCGTGAGCGCCCTGGACGTCAAGATGACCATCAGCGACTAGGCTTCTTCACGTACCCCACCGCCTCTTCAACGGTCAGCTCCGTGCCATATTTACGCTGGAAGTAGTAGGCCACGTTGCCCACGTCCCGGAAGAGTCTCTCCTCTGAGTTAGGGTGATCCGAAGCCGTGTACTGGGGCCAGTCTATGATCCACACCCTGCCCACGGCGTTGACCATGACGTTATACTCGCTAAGGTCTGAGTGGATGACCCCGGCCGCGTACGCCTTCCTCACATTGTCCAGTATGTCTGTCAGCAGCTCCATGGGCTCATCCAGCTCTACGACGTCCGAGAGCTGGACGGCGTCCAGGTACTCCATGACGACGGCGTGCCTGTTCTGGTCAAAGGGCTCAGGGACAGCCACACCCGCCTCGTGCATGAGCTTCAAAGCCCTGTACTCGTTCTCGGCCGCCAGCCTGGACTGGTAGAGCCATGAGATGTGGTGACGGTCCGCTATGTAGTCTCTCTTCCGCCGGGTGTCTCTGAAGCTGGTCCTGCCCAGCCTGTGGAACTTTACTGCCACCTTCCTGCTCTCCGGCGCGGCACCCTCGTAGACATCAGCCTCCTTTCCTATGCCCACGGAGGGCCCCAGCGCTTCCAATGATCCTGCCTTGACGAGGGCGTTCAGGGCAAGACAATCGTAGGCCGTGTAGTTCATTATGTAGCCAAGGTAGGGCGTCCTCTGTCTGTAGAGCAGATCAAGCCTGTCCAGGTTCCTCAGCCTGTGCTCCAGCTCGCCCTCGTTGAGGCCGCTGTACCGGGCTACAGCATCGAAGGGGACGTACTCGTGCTGGATCATTCCCAGCTCTATTCCCTGGAGCACCCTTAGGTCGTAGCTCTCCAGTTGGGTAAGGACTTGGGCTGCTCTTTCGGCCGAGGACACATAAAATAGGGGTGCTGTGAGGATATATTAGATGTCCAGTCTGCTCTTGAGGGCCGCGGACACCGGGATGCCTATGAGGCCTGAGACCAGCATCTGGACGACGTTGAACGGCAGCTCGGCCAGGGCGCCGGTGAACCCGTACATGAACACCTGTACCAGAAAGTAGCCTCCCACCATGCAGAGGCCGCCAGCGGCCCAGGCAACGATGGTCTTGTTCATGGTTCTGCCCTCCTTGGGGCCAGCCAGTGTACCAGCCACGAATCCTTCGGCTCCCTTAATGATGGCAGTGAAGATCACCCAGTTGTACCAGCCACCCAGGAGGTCGGCGAGCCCGGAGCCGAGGCCTCCAGCGATAGCCCCGACTGTGGGGCCGAACGTGAGGCTGGTTATCACGACGATGGTGTCTCCCAGGTTGAAGTAGCCGCTTGTTGCGGGTATGGGGAATACGAAGATCATGGTCGAGATGGTGGCCAGGGCGCCCATGACGCCTATGGCTGCTACCTGTCGGGTCTTCAGTGTAACCATGAGCTGCTATAGCTGTAACTATAATATAAAATATCCTAGATGAAACTATAGTATCTGTGCGTTAAAGGAGTACCTGGAGTTCATCGAGAGCCTGAACAACTCTGCGGCCCTTCTCCGTCACTTCCAGGAGCTTCCGTTTACCCTCCATGCTGGACGATATCAGGCCCCTGTTCTCCAGGTCAGTCAGGTGCTGGTAGACCGCGCCCAGAGTCATCTCGCTGCCCAGGCTCTTCCAGATGGCATACCCGTGTGTGGGTTGCTGACTAATTATCTTGAGAATCCTCTCTTTTGTCGCCAGCCTTGATCCAAGCCGCGGAGCCTTCTTGTGCTTCGTCAGGCTGCTCAGGATGTCATCCGTCTTGAGGCCGCTGCTAGTCACTAGGCATACGACAGTGTCCCCCTGCGTAATCAAGTTCCTTACAGCGTCTTGCTTAAGGCAGGCGACGGGCGCGCTTGACGCGGGCTCAGCGAATATGCCCTCGTACTTCGCTATGTCCTTGCCTGCGGCTACCATGTCGTCGTCCGAGACCGAGACCGCGAGCCCACCCGACTCTTTCAAGGCTTTGAGGGCTAGCTCCCCATATATCGGCTCCGAGACCCTGATGGCTGAGGCCACAGTTTCGCCTTTCACGTGCTCGGGTTCCTCCAAGCCTTTATTGTAGGCCGTGGTTATTGGTGAGCACCCAGCAGCCTGGACTCCGATGATCTTCGGCTTATCACGGATGAGGCCTAGTTCCTCCATCTCCGTGAAGCCTTTCCATATGCTGTGGAGAGTGGCTCCACTGCCCATAGCCACTATGACCCAGTCCGGGACCCCGCGCTGCTCCACAAGCTCATAGCTGATGGTCTTGAGGCCCTCGATGCTCAGGGGGTTCAGCTCAGTAGTGGCCTGGTACCAGCCCATGTCCTCCTCGAGCTTCTGGGCCCTGGCTATGGCCTCCTCTATGCTGTCCCCGGCCTCCACGATCTTGGCGTCGTACATCATCATCTGGGCCAGCTTGCCCAGGTCCACCGCCTTGGGGACTATGAGGTTGCACTGGATGTCCACCCTGGCCGCGTAAGCTGATACGGAGGCCCCGTGGTTGCCGTTGGTGGCACAGATCAGGCTATCGTAGCCTCTGCTCACGGCGTCCGACACGATGAGGGCGGCCGACCTGTCCTTGAAGCTGCTGGTCGGGTTCCTTGTCTCGTCCTTCAGGTACAGGTTCTCCACTCCGAGAGACTCGGCCAGCCTCTGAGCCTTCTGGAGAGGCGTCCCCCCCTCCCCCAGGCTGACGGTTCTAGTGACCTTGGGGAGCACAGGCCGGTACCTCCAGAACGTCAGAGGCCCCGAGAAACTTACCTGCCCTAGCTCAAACCTGTACTCCAAGATGCCTCCGCAACGCTCACAGCTGTGCCGGGGATTCTCAGGCGTATATGATTTGCCGCATCGTAGGCACGTGAGGCTCTGGCGAAGGCTCATCGTATAGACTATCGTTTAACCGGTATTATGCTTATGCCAATTCTTTTATGGGCTCCCATGCACCTGTTCACGTAACGACCCATGAAGCTCTCTGAACTTCGGCCCGGGATGGAGAACCTAACCCTAGAGGTGGAGCTGACCAGCGTCAAGGAGCCCCGGGAGGTGGAGACCTACACGGGGACAAAACACACCCTTGTGGAGGGGACCGTGAAGGATGGGTCAGGCTCCGTGGGCCTCACCGTGTGGAACGAGAAGATCAGTGAACTGGGAGGCGTCAAGCCCGGTGAAAGGCTCAGGCTGGTGGACGTATTCGTCACGAGCTACAAGAGAAAGCTCTCGGTCAATGTGGGCAGGGACTCGAGCGTGGAGAAACGGTGACGGCTGTGAACGCAGGAGTCTTGGACACGTTGGCTGCAGAGTCCAGGAGGCGGCAGAACATGAATGGCTGCCACGGCTACGAGCACACTGAGCGAGTCATCGAGCTGTGCAGGAGGCTCGGTGAGAGCATGGGCGCGGACATGGAGGTCCTCATGCCGGCCGCCATACTCCACGACATCGCCCGGGAGGAGCCCGACCACGCCGAGAGGGGGGCCGTAGAGGCAGCCATGATGCTTGAGGAAGCCGGGTATAGCCGCGAGAAGATACCCTTAATCCACGATGCCATAAGGGTTCACAGCTTCAGCTACGGCAAGAAGGCGTCCACACTGGAGGCGATGATCCTCAGTGACGCGGACAAGCTGGACGCCATGGGGGCCATAGGCGTCTATAGGACGGCTATGTACAGCGGTGAGCTCATGCGGCCTCAAGAGGATTTCGTGGCCCACTTCCACGAGAAGCTCCTCACCCTCAAGGACCTACTCTACACCGAGGAGGCCATGAAGCTGGCTGAGGGGCGCCACAGGTACATGCAGGCGTACCTCGAGGAGTTCATGAGGGAGCTGAAAGCTGAGGCCTAGGAGCCCCAGCGCCTGAATAGCTCGTTGGGGACGTTCAGCTGGTCCAGTATCTTGCCCACGATGAAGTCAGCTATATCGTCAACGGTCTCTGGTCTATGGTAGAAGCCGGGCATGGCGGGCAGAACCACCGCGCCCAGCCTGCTCAGCTTGGCCATGTTCTCCAGGTGGACGGCGTGCAAAGGCGTCTCACGGGGGACAAGGACGAGAGGCCTTCGCTCCTTTAGGTGGACATCGGCTGCCCTGGTGACCAAGTTGGGGACGTACCCGTTGGCGAGCGCCCCCATCGTCTTCATCGAGGCCGGGACGACGACCATGGCGTCCACCTTGAAGCTTCCGCTGGCTATTGGCGCCTCCAACTCATCCGGTCCATAGGTGTAGTCAGCTAGCTCAGCGAGCTTCGATGCGTCGCCGATCTCGTGGCTGGCCACTTTCTCGGCGGCCTCTGTGAC
>Ga0299912_10004974_pt1 | contig 10903 bp, 15 predicted proteins | sample RVTome_2_FD_207667 | JGI IMG/M metagenome (GOLD analysis project Ga0299912, IMG submission 207667) | Soil microbial communities from uranium-contaminated site in the Upper Colorado River Basin, Wyoming, United States - RVT95D214 (version 2) ... | reverse complement strand
CCACTTTATCGGGGGAAGATCCCCCGGCCAGCCCGGTGTCTGGCTTGGCGTTCGATAGTATCCTTGGGCTGGCCGGGCGGCTCATCTCGAGGCCGTTAGGCGGAGCCAAGCCTCTGCTGAGTCAGGAGGTATCCCGCAGTGCCTCACTACGACATCGAATCCCTTCGGACCAGAGAAAGACAACGGACTGCCCGGACAACGAACGTCGTGGAGGTCTTTCGGGCGTTCCGTGAGGGATTCTTGAGCCTCCTCGCCCAGTTCTCGGAAGAGGCCCTTGCGCTTGCCCTGGACGGCGTCGTTCGCCTGGCGAGGAAGGCCGATGACGCGGATTTCATTGACTGCACCATCACCCTGAACCACTACCCCCTCTTCATCTTGTCAACCACAGAGGCCATACCGCTCGACGCCCTCAAGGACGAACTCGTTTGCCGCATGTTCGTATACTCGCACAACCATCCAAATGCGACGCCACTACTCGATGTGTCCTTCCACGAAAAGCCAGATAACCGGTTCGCCGCGTCGGCACAATGGTTCACCTCGGAAGGCCCGGCTCCATTGGGAAGCGCGTTCCCATTTGGCCCAGAAGGGAGTTCCATGGCCGGCCAAGAGATGGCCGAACACCTGCTTGGGCTCATATACCGCTTCGAGAGATCCTGGCGGGAGAAGCCTACCCTCGATGCAATCCGCATCGATCGAACCGCTGCGCGCCCCCTTGGATTCCATACGGACCGTGGCTCCGCCTAACACCTCGCTGGAGCGGACGCCGCGGAGGGGCCCGAATCTGCGCAAGACGTTCTGTTGTGGTGAGGTAGAAGAGCGGCGCCGCTCAGCTCGATGCCGTTAGGCGCCCACGGAGCATACCGAATGAAGAAGTGCCCGTATTGTGCGGAGGAGATCCAAGACGAAGCGATCGTCTGTCGCTATTGCCATAGGGAACTTGATCCGGCAAAGATCAAAGAACTCTCCCCGAAAGGGCCCCTTGAGGTAGATCAATCAGTCTCTCCCGTCCCAGATTATCCGGAGAGACCTAGGCGAGCACCAATTGCCCAGTCGATCCTAGGCGGGCTGTTCCTAGCTGTCTTGGCCGCCATCCCACGTTTGGACGCTGTTTTGAACTCAGATCCGCACGACCCCTACCTGCAAGCCCTTGCCAGCAACCTCGCGTTTCACTTCATCGTCAATTGGCTTGTCTGGGCTATAGCTGTCTACCTGTTAGTCGTCGCTTGGCGTGCGGCGCGTATCATTCTCCTTGGCATCGTTCTGGTTGCCGGAGCCATCGCGGTGTTCTGGTGGCTCGACCAACCTATCAGCGTCACGTTCACGAACAGCAACTGTCGCGCGCAAGCTATCTACATAGACAGTGATTATGTAGGTACGCTCCCCCGGGAGTCGCAAGTCAACTTCACTACAACTCCTGGGAACCACACTGTTCAACTTTGTATGACCAATTCTCGATCCTGCGCACCGCCAAGGATCGTCAGCTGGCGCATATTCTCGACGTACGAGATCATGAGGAACGCCTCTTGCCCGTAGCCTTCCAAAACGCGCCTGCGCGCCCAAGGTGGGCGCCTAACAACTCGATGGAGCCGACCCGGCCAGCTGCGGCGTAGGCTTATCCAGGTGTATCCTAAGAGCTGGCCGGGCGGCTCATCTCGAGGCCGTTATGCGCCCGCTTCGCCGCCAAGACCCTATCTAGACCGATCGAATGCCTGCGCTGGGACGCTCACCTCGGGAGTATCCTGCCGGTTTGGGTTTGCGGAGCCCGCGGTGAGGAAGGTGATGGGTTTCCCGCTGGCGATCGCGAGCTCAAGGGCATGTGGGTCAGCATGCCAGCGGGGTCGCCCGTGAAGGCACGGATCGAAATGGAGGCGAGCGGGCCGCGTGGGTGGAAGGTTACCTCCGGTTGGAGAGCGTGTCGTCGGTGATGCCCGGCCGGCGATGGGCCGTCCAGGGGGCGTGTGCGCCGGCCAGGGCGAGTGAAAAGGCCCGTTGCCCGCGAGGGATGGCGGCTCGCGGTCCGGGTTGGTCATGGGGATGTCCGCGGGCGGGAACGGCCACGGGGATCGCCGCAAGCCGCGTGATGGTCGCATAACAACTCGCTGGAGCGGACGCCGCGGAGGGGCCCCAATGTGCGCAAGGCGTGCTATTGTGGTGAGGTAGAGGAGCGGCGCCGCTCAGCTCGAGGCCGTTGGGCAGCCATTTGACGCAAGGATTGCCCAGGTGCAGAGTCTTCCAGACCGAAAGCCATGGCTCATTCGCTTGGTCTCCAAGGCCTTCTGGTTACTAGGCCTGGGGCCCCTGGCGATCGACATACTGGCCACATACATACCTGCCGGGAACGTGCCCCCCGTAGTCCGCCAATTCCTGGAGTCCGGTGCGAAGTGGAACACCACCATCATCCTCGTATGCGCCGGTCTCCTCCTGTCCGCCTACCTCATACACCGTGAGGACATCGCCGACCTCGACGCACTTCAGTCGAAGCGCGCCCATCTCGAGGTCTTCGGATCAGATGTGGTCTTCCTCCACCGTGAACCTGTCCTCACATTCGAGGGCAGGTTCGACAACGGGCTACGCCCCAACGGGCTTCCCGTCAAGGCGGTCCTTTCGGCCACGTTCGAGGTCCACAACAGGGGACAGGAAGAAGGCGAATTGCAGTGGCATCTCGACATCGACCGATCTGACTGCCCAGACGTCTTTGCGCTAATTGAGGGAGATCACGAGGGACAGCTCGATGGACTTCCCCCCAAAGTTGAGCCTAGATCCCGCGCCGAAGGGGTCTGGCGACTTCAGTTGGGAATCCAAGACCTCCCGCCTGACGTGTTTGCCGGGCGCCTCTGCTCTGACCGGGGTTTCTCGTTTACCATACGCTACCGAACTCTTCGAGTGGGAGACCCAACACCTGAGCAGACGCTGCTTGTCGAGGGCACACTCGATACCTACATATCTACTCTCGCAGCCAGGTGGCAATCAGCTGGTCTCAACGACCTCGTCTCAATTGCGGGATAGCCAAATGGCTGCCCAACACGTCGCTGGAGCCCCGGGAGAGCACCGGGATCTTCGTCTGACGCCGTCAGTGCGGGCTTTGGAGTGATTGATGACGCCCGTGGGAATCTGGTCTAGTATTGAGTCGTCATGGGAGCGCAGCTCCCCGCCAAGAACGCGGGACTTCGCAGCTCCCAGCCGTTAGGCAGCCTGCGGAGGGACGCTCTCCTACCAGATGGAATCCCATCCTGACGACCCGCGACTGACATGGCAGCATGACGTCCAGGCCCTCTTCCAGCCCCGAGTCCTTCCTCGCTTGCTCTTGCTCTTTGTCCTCACAAACGTCGCTGCCCTCCTGATGGGAATCGCCTTCTTCGTCATCTGGCAAGCCCTCTCCCTCGGCTCCATCCGCCTGGCCATTTACTGGGCGCCCCTATACAGAGGGATGGCCCGCGTACTCGGCGTCAACTTGGAACCGGATAGGCCCCAATGGCGCCTCGCTCCGCTCACGGGCTGGCAACTGCCTGGGCTGACCCTGCGCGTCGTGATCACACTGGCCTTCATCTCCGCCGGTATTTGGCTGCTATTCAGATTGGGTCTGTGTGGTCAGAACATCATCTGCCTCCTGGCGAGGTCTACCGCCAGCCCGAATCCCTAGCCGCGGTGAGCCCGATGCGTGAGATAGCGCAGGCTGCCTAACATGTCGCTGGAGCCCCGGGAGAGCACCGGGATCTTCGTCTGACGCCGTCCGTGGCGCCCAAGAACAGGGTCGTACGGGGCGTGGGAAAGGGCCGTATGATTGGGTCATCATGGGTGCGCAGCTCCCCGCCAAGAACGCGGGACTTCGCAGCTCCCAGCCGTTAGGCGGATTGGTCTGTCCGCGAGGCCATCTGATGGAGCGATTGTTCGTCTCATCCTTCGCCGCTTCCCTTTCCCTCCTCGCTTTCTTGTGGGGGATCGCCGTCATGCTCTCCCTGCGGGTAAAGGGGGTCATCGACCGTGAATCGCGCAACCAACAATCCTCTCTCCAGCGCGAACAGCCGCCCCAAGAGCCTGGCCCACACTCCCGGCCCGGGCTCTTGGCCTTTTCCTTCACGATCCTAGGCATTATCGCTCTATACGTTCTCAAGCAGTCCGCAAGCCACGACGCCGGTCTTGAGGCCTTGTACCTCCTCACCCTGGGCGCGCTTGCAGCCGTGCCCATCTCTCAAGGCCTCGAAATCGCGCGATCGCTTTCGGAGAGTCGCCATCGGCGCTTTAAGGGCTCTTCACTTGGCGACAGCACCACCGCATCGGATCGCATGCGCGTACGGCGCGACAACCTGCTTGTCAACGCCACCCTATTCTGCGTCGCGGCCATACTATCTCGCAGTTGGTTCTTCGCGGGGGCCTCACTCGAGTCGGCACTGATCGCCGCGCGAATGCAATCCCCGATCATTCGCAGGCTCATGCAGGAGATGCACGAGTAACACCTCCCAATCCGCCTAACCTGTCGCTGGAGCCCCGCAAAGAGCGCGGGATCTGCGTCTGACGCCGTCAGTAGGGGCTATACAGTCACTCGTGACATCCGTGGGGATCGGGTCTAGCATTGGGTCGTCCTGGGAGCGCAGCTCCCCGCAAAGAGCGCGGGACTTCGCAGCTCCCAGCCGTTAGGCCGCATCAAGGGGGCGCGAATGACACTGTCCGGAATCGTCGAGAACCTGCTTTCGGACCTTCTGTTCATCGCCCTTCTTGTCGGCCTCGGGTGGGTCTGGGCTTACCTGACCAGGCGCAGACTCCTTCAGCAGTTCTTCGGGGCTTCCCATGCGAAGCGCGTCGTTGTCTACCTCTCGAACATTAGAGTCCTCGCCTTCGGCTCGGTTGACGTATCGGGGCGGAAGAAGTCATATCAGGGGTCAACAGTCGCGCACGGAGAGATGCTTGCTGCGAACCGAATCAGGGAGTTGTTCAGCTTCCTGGTCCCATCCTCATCAGAGGGCCCCGGCTTTCTAAGCAGACTGCTTCTGTCCGACGTTCTTGTCCAACTGCTGCTTTCACCCCTTCGGCGATCCGAGCTCGACTCAGACGCGACTCTGATTAGCCTTGGCTCTTCTGCTTACAACGCTGCGTCCGCTCTAATCGAGAACGTTACGCCATCTGGCGCCAAGTTCAGGTACGGGGTCATAACGAGGAAGCAATTGGACGAGTCGTCGCCTCATGAGGTCATCCCAGTCGCCAGTTCCACTGACGCCGAAGTCCACGTGTGGGGGCCCGGCACCGGCGGCTCAACCGTCAGCCTCCCCTCCTCCACGAACTCCGCCAAGGACAGTGCCGAAGAAAGGCCCTCGGCAATTGTTGTCGAAGGACTACCTGAGATGACGGGCACCAACTATGCCTTTGTCCAGCGATCATTCGAGCCCAACTCCCGGCGAATGCTCTACTATGTTGCCGGCCTCTCCGAGCCTGCCACGGCCGGCGCCGCTGCCTTTCTCGCCTCCCAGTGGCGATACTTGGCGCGCAGGTACAGCTCGGGCGTTGCGTTCCTCATCATGCTCACGTTCGAGCCACCCGATTTTCGCAAGTGGTCAATCGCCTTCGAGCGCAAGCTCCCCGCTGCGGCGTAACATGTCGCTGGAGCCCCGGGAGAGCACCGGGATCTTCGTCTGACGCCGTCCGTGGGGGCTTTCAGTGAATGGTGACTTCCGTGGGAATCAGGTCTAGCATTGATTCATCATGGGAGCGCAGCTCCCCGCAAAGAGCGCGGGACTTCGCAGCTCCCAGCCGTTAGGCGGCCGAACGGACATTCGCACGTGACTGGCTATACTAAGGAGCCGGCTGTGAATTTCAACCTCGCTAGAAGCCTTCCGATCCTCGCATGCACTCCGCGGGTTCTGGCGTCGCTCCTTGCCGATCTTCCGTCGGAGTGGACCATGGCCAACGACGGGCCCAGCACCTGGAGCGCATACCACGTTGTCGGGCATCTGATCCACGGCGAACGGACTGACTGGATGCCCAGGGTGAGGCGAATTCTTGAGAAAGGCACATCCGTTCCCTTTGACTCGTTCGATCGCGACGCGCAGTTCCGGCAGAGCGGAGGCAAGTCCCTTCGCGAGCTTCTGGAGGAGTTTGACGAGCTAAGGGCTGCGAATCTCCGCGAGCTGGAGTCGCTTCACCTCACTGCCTTGGACATGAGCCGGGAGGGAATGCATCCGGAGCTCGGAGTGGTCACGCTCGGCCAGCTGCTAGCGACATGGGTCGCACACGATCTGAATCACATTGGGCAAGTCGTCGAGGTGATGTCCCGTCAGTATCGGGAAGCGGTCGGGCCGTGGAGAGCCTTTCTCGACATCCTTGGCTGAAAGCAATGCGGCTGCCCAACAACTCGCTGCAGCTGACCCGGCTGGCGTGCGGAGAATTGGAGCGTGACTTGCCCGCCGGAATGCGCGAGAATGAGTCGACCTTTGCCTGAGCCGCCGGGCAGCTGAGCTCGAGGCCGTTGGGCGCCACGGTGCATACCGCGGGGGAGGATCACGTGAGACGACTTCTGACCGCGGCAGCACTACTGCTCATCATCCATGGCGGACTGGAGGTCATGGGAGTGTTTGCCTTCGTTTCCCCGTCCTACCGTCCATCGTTCATCTTCGGGGAACTGTCCCGCAATTGGCCTTATGCGGTGTGGGCCGGCGTCATCGCCGGCGTGGTTCGGATACTCGCCGCGATAGGAATCCTAACCAACCGCAAGTGGGGCTGGGCTGTCGGCCTCGCGATCTCCGCCACGACGTTAGTCACGCTCACGTTCTATCTGCCCTTCGGCATCATGGACGCCGTCCTGGCCTGGGCGGTCACTATCCTTCTGATCGTCTGGCACTATGGAGGGGCTAGGCTGGGGGGCTAGTCAGGCGGCAGAAGCACGACGAGCCTTGGTATGCATCCCTGCGGTTGCGATGCCGGTCACGCTCCCGGGGATCATGTCCAGGACTGGCTCTGTCAGTGCTCTGCCGAGAGCGCGACCAGTTGGCGCCCAACACCTCGCTGCAGCTGACCATGGTAGCGGGCGGGTCGGCGTGAGACGTTCTGGACGCAGATTCATGAGAGCTGGCAGCTGAGCTCGATACCGTTAGGCCGCTTCCTTCCAGGCTCGCTCGGTCAGGCCCCGGCCCCTCTTTCCAATAGGGGGTGTGCTATGAATCGCATGGACGTTTCCCGCAGAAGGAGTGCGATGAGACTTGTCGCCTCCACCTTGGGAATTCTCGTCGGCCTGGCCGGGATAGAGCACGGCCTCTTTGAGCTGTTGCAGGGCAACGTCGCCCCGGCGAGCACTATGATAGCGGCCATCGGCCCTGCCCAGAGGTTCTGGGAGTACGGGATCGAACGCGCACTAACGGTCGTGCCGAGCTTCACTGTAACCGGCATACTCGCGATAGTCATGGGTCTACTGGTTGCGATATGGGCGGCTTCCTTCCTTCACACCATGCGTGGCGCGTCCGTGTTGCTTGCCCTTTCAATCGGCCTGTTCCTCGTCGGAGGAGGGTTCGCGCCGATCTTCATGGCAATCGTCGCCAGCGCCGCGGCGACCGGGATAGACAAGCCTTTGGCCTGGTGGCGCGCGCGACTTACGGGCAAGGTACGACGCTTCCTGGCCAGTCTATGGCCCTCTTCCCTGATCGCCTTCGTTGTGGTCTTTCTCTGTTCGGTCGAAATCGCGATCTTCGGTTATCCATTGGTCTCTTTGATCGGTGCGGACTTGACATACGCGGTCCAATCCGCGCTGGCCTTCATGATGCTCGGTCTCATGGTGTTGTGCGTGTTGGCGGCGCTCTCCCGTGACATAGAAGGACAATCGGAAGCGGCCTAACAACTCGCTGAAGCTGACCCGGCGGGCGGCGCCTTTGGTGAGGATTGAATCGCCCGCCCGCCTAGCGTAGAGTGATAGCGGAATTGCCCGCTTCCGCCGGGCAGCTTAGCTCGAGGCCGTTAGGCATCGGGAGGTAGTCTCCGTTGGCGCAAGAGCAAGCCGAAGAAGCCCTCCGCGAAAAGCACATCCGCGTTCTCGGCGACGCCCTCGGCCCCATCTTTCACGCCCTGTATGAAGAGGTCGTTTGGCTGCACGCCAAGTGGCTGGAGTACCGAAAACTGTACGCTCATTCCCCCGAGCGCATCAAGTTGCTTAACGATCAGGCCCAGTTCTTCTTCCGCATTCTTCAGGACGTACTCTGGAACGACGTGCTCCTTCACATTGCGCGCCTGACCGATCGCCCGGTATCGTGGCAGAGTGCAAACGCCACGCTTCAGGCTCTGGGACCGCGCATTGCCGACGAAGCGCTCCGTTCCAATGTCACCTCACTTGTGCAGAGAGCAATTGAGGCCTCTTCGTTTGCGAAGCAATGGCGTGACAAGCGTTTCGCGCATCTGGACTTCGACGAGGCTACTCGAGAGTCAACTACGCTGCTCCCGCCTGTCTCCAGGCAGAACGTTGAAGACGCCCTTCTAGCGATTCGGGAAGTGATGAATGCAGTGTAGGGCCACTACTTCGACTCGTCCGTCGGTTTCGAGCATTTCTGGGCTGTCCACGACGCAGAACTGCTCGTCTATCACCTTCGGGTCGCTGCACGTGCGGAGCAGCAGGAGCGCGCTCGATTGGAGGCGGGCACTCCATCGCCCGAGGATCTTGCGCCCCTTCCCGATGCCTAACAACTCGCTGAAGCTGACCCGGCGGGCTGGGCTGTGATTGTGGCTTGCGTGGCCTGTTGGCGTGGCGTAGAGTGAAGAGGGCCTGCCCGCTTCCGCCGGGCAGCTTAGCTCGAGGCCGTTAGGCGGCGAAGTCAGCGCCCGTGGTAGGTACCAAGAGTCGAACGATTCATCCTCGCCTTCGGCCGCAACCCTTATGATGCCTTAGACGGTGCGGCGTCGCCAAGGCTCGTGCTCGTGCGCGAGCCACACCAGCTCGGGGTCGAGCCCGCGCACCCGCAGCTGGCCTTCTGTGTGCGGCTCGTCGAGCTCGCCCAACCAGACCGCCACATCGCCGCCAACAACGACCTGGCGGTCGCCAGTTTCGACGACGACCACCTGCATGCCGCGTGTGTGGCCCGGCGCCGGGACGAGCCGGAGCCCGGGAAGCGGCTCGAACTCGCCGTCAACCGGCACGTACCGCACACCCGGCGCATCGACCCACTCGCGGATAGCGTAGTCGTCCTCGTTGCGCGCGTCGTCGAGCTCCCGACGCTGGACGTAGATCGGCCTGCCGGCGAAGAGATGGTTGCCGCCGCAGTGGTCGAAGTGCAGGTGCGTGTTGACGACGATGTCGATGCCGGCGAGGTCAAAGTCCTGCTTGCTCAGTGGAAGGAGGCGGGGATCGAGGTCGGCCACCGCCGGGTGCAGCTCCGTCATGCCGGTGTCGACCAGTACGCGCGCATCGGGATGGTCGATTACGTGCACGTAGACTGGCATCCGCTCGCCCTCGGCGAGCAAGTCGGCAACGTGGACTGGCGTGATGGTGATTGGGGCGGTCGACGACTTCATGACCGTCCCACGCTCGCGCCCAGGGTGACGAGAAGCTCGTCCAGTTGCTCGAACGTCTCTCCCATCGCATCCGCCGCCCCGGTGCCGGCGGCGTCGAGGGCTTCCTTCGAGGGATAAAGCTCGTGCATGACCAGCAACGTCTTGCCGCCCTTTTCCGCGAACGTCACCGTCGTGACGGAACCCTCGTCACTTTCCTCATTGGTCCAGACGAGGCGCGAGTGCGGTGTTACTTCCTTGTACGTGCCGAAGAACGCCGCCTGTGAGTCCCCGTGTGCGAACTCCAAACGGTACCTGCCCCCGACACGAACATCCATTTCGCAGGAAAGCAGGGACATTCCCATCGACTTCGGCACCCACCACTGCCTGAACAGCTCGGGCTTGGTCCACGCCTCGAACACGAGGCGCGCCGGGCCGTTGAAAGTTCGCGTGACGACGAGCTCACGCTCGGACTTCCGCTCCACCGTCGTACGGTTCTTCATGGGGGCGGGCTCACTCTCTCTAGATGCGTCCATGGATCTTCTCCTTCCGTTTCAGTTCGTCGACAAGCTTGTCCAACTCGTCGAAGCGTGCGTCCCAGAGCTGGCGGTACCTCTCGATCCACGCCGCCTCTTCCTCCAATCGGCGCGGGCCGAGCTTGCAAGTCCGCACGCGCCCGACCTTCTCGGTGGTGACGAGCCCAGCCTCCTCCAGGACACCCACGTGCTTCTTCATGCCCGTGAGGGTCATGTGGAACTTCTCGGCAAGGTCCGAGATCGAAGCGTTGGAACGTCCGAGCTGCTCCAGAACGCCGCGCCGGGTGCCATCCGAGATTGCGGCGAACGAGTCATCGAGGCGAGCTTGGGCATACTGAACCATGTGGTTCAGTATACAGCGCACGGGGCGGCATGTCAAGGGGAGCCCGAGCCAGGTGGATTTCTCTCCATCCCTTGGGCCGTAGTTTCGCCAGCCCGCGATGAGCGCCTTAGGGGCCCCCGGCGAACAGTCGTGACCTGTCGCCTAACCATTTGCTCCGGCGGACCGCAGGGCGGCGGCCCAGAAGATCTCTTGCATTTCGGATCCTGCAATCCGAGCCGCACCCCAGGGCTTTCTCATCGAGCCCAGGGAAGAAACACGAAGAGAAACCTGGCTTCCTTCTGCGCCCCCTCACAAGTGTAGGATCGTCGCGGACATCCACCACCGTAACGTCGGAATTGCCTTCTGCGCGGACTACATTCCAGCGCATGGTCACCTTTGGGGTCTAGTCTTCCTCACCGTCGACGACAGCATCGGAGACCGAGGGGATTGGTATCCCACCCTCGAGGCTCTGTATCACGACTTCGGCTTCTTACCCGCAGTTGAACTTCTTGAGAACGCCGCCTAACAACTCGATGGAGCCGACCCGGCCAGCCTGGTGTTTGGCTTTGGCGCGATACTAGCCTTGGGC
>Ga0299912_10004973_pt1 | contig 10904 bp, 11 predicted proteins | sample RVTome_2_FD_207667 | JGI IMG/M metagenome (GOLD analysis project Ga0299912, IMG submission 207667) | Soil microbial communities from uranium-contaminated site in the Upper Colorado River Basin, Wyoming, United States - RVT95D214 (version 2) ... | reverse complement strand
GACCACCATCCCGGTGGAGTTCGTCATCTTCGCCGCCACCCTGGCCGGGGTGGCGCTGCTGCATCGCCACACCCTGGCGGTGGCCCTGACCGGGCTGGCGGCGACAGTGATCTACAGACTGGCGGTGACCGGATTCGCCCATGGCGCCGGGCTGGAGGGGCTGATCGCCCACGCCGGCCACGAGTGGGTGATTCTCGCCAACCTGCTGCTGCTGCTGCTCGGTTTCGCCCTGCTGGCCAACCAGTTCGAGCTCAGCAACATTCCCGAGGCCATGCCGCGCTGGCTACCGGACAACTGGACCGGCGGCCTGGCGTTGCTGGCCATGGTCTTCGTGCTGTCGGCGTTTCTGGACAACATCGCCGGGGCGGTGATCGGCGGCGTCGTCGCCCGCCACGTCTATCATGGCAAGGTCAGTCTCGGCTTCGTGGTCAGCATCGTCGCCGCCGCCAACGCCGGCGGGGCCGGCAGCGTCATTGGCGACACCACCACCACCATGATGTGGATCAGCGGGGTGCCGCCGGTCGCCGTCCTGCACGCCTTCGTCGCCTCCGGCGTGGCCTTCGCCATCTTCGGCGTGCTCGGGGCCCTGCAGCAGCACCGCCACGCGCCGATCCAGGCCCACGTGGCCGCCGACACGCCGCCCATAGATCACGCCCGGACGGTGATTGTGCTGGTCATCCTGGCGACGCTGATCGCCGTCAATTTCGTCGGCAACGCCTGGTTCCCCGAGCAGCAGGACGCCGCGCCCTGGCTGGGGCTCGGCCTGTGGGCGGCGATCCTGCTCACCGCCCCCGTCCGCGCGCCGCAATGGCGTCTGCTGCCGGAGGCGGCCGGCGGGGCGCTGTTCCTGGTGGCGCTGGTGGCTACCGCGTCATTGATGCCGGTGGACCGGCTGCCGGCCGCCAGCTGGCAGTCGGCGCTGGGTCTGGGCTTCCTGTCGGCGGTGTTCGACAATATCCCGCTCACCGCCCTGGCCCTGAAGCAGGGCGGCTACGACTGGGGCGTGCTGGCCTTCGCCGTCGGCTTCGGCGGCTCGATGATCTGGTTCGGCTCCTCGGCCGGGGTGGCGATTTCGGGTCTCTATCCGGAGGCGCGGTCGGTGTTCGCCTGGGTGCGCCACGGCTGGTATGTGCCGGTGGCCTATGTCGCCGGGTTCGCCGCCCTGGTTCTGCTGCTGGGCTGGCATCCGGCGCCGACCCGCGGCGAGCCAGCCGTCGTCCCCGCACAGTCTTCCGTCCAGCAGTCGGGCGTCTGAAGCCCGCCCCCGAGAGAGAGACCGCCATGGCCGGAAGCCAGGACTTCACCGCCGATCCGCGCAACGCCGCCGCCCGCATCTGGCTGAACGGCCGGCTGGTCACCCGCGAGGAGGCGAAGGTGTCGGTGTTCGACGCCGGTTTCGTGGTCGGCGACGGGGTGTGGGAGGGGCTGCGCCTGCACCGGGGGCGGCTGATATTCCTCGACGCCCACCTCGACCGGCTGTTCGCCGGGGCGGCGGCCATCGGTCTGGACATCGGCCTGAGCCGGCAGGGGGTGGTCGCGGCGCTGGACGAACTGCTGGCGGCCAACGGCATGGAGGACGGCGTCCACCTGCGGCTGATGGTGACCCGGGGCGAGAAGACCGGCGCCAACCAGGATCCGCGCAACGCGCTGGGCCGGCCGACCATCGTCATCCTCGCCGAATGGAAGGTCCCCAGCCCGGCCATCGTCACCCGCGGCTTGTCGCTGGCCACGGTGTCGATCCGCTGCACCCCGGCCGACATGTTCGACATGCGGCTGAACTCTCACAGCCGGCTGAACCTGATCATCGCCCTCAATGAAGCCATAGCCGCCGGGGCCGACGAGGCGGTGATGCTGGATCCGGCCGGCTTCGTCTCCAGCTGCAACGCCACCAACCTGTTCTGGGCGCGGGACGGCGAGGTGCGGACCTCGACCGGCGAGTTCTGTTTCAACGGCGTCACCCGGGCCAATGTCATCGCCCTGTGCCAGGCGAACGCCATCCCGCTGCGGCTGGACAGCTTCCCGGTCGAGGACGTCCGCCAGGCCGACGAGGCCTTCGTCACCGGCACCTTCGGCGGCCTGACCCCGGTGCGCGAGATCGACGGCCGCGTCCTGCCCGCCGCCCTGCCCGGGCCGCTGACCGCCCGTCTGCGCGGGCTGTACGAGGGGCTCAAGGACGCCGAGGCTGCCCGATGAGCCCGCCCGTCCGCATCGCCATGTGGTCGGGTCCGCGCAACATCTCCACGGCGATGATGCGCGCCTTCGAGAACCGACCCGACGCCGCCGTGGTCGATGAGCCCTTCTACGCCGCCTATCTGGCCGTCACGGGCCTGGACCATCCGATGCGGGAGGCGGTGCTGGCCTCGCAGCCCACCGACTGGCGGGCAGTGGCGGCGGCGCTGACCGGCCAGGTCCCCGGCGGCCGGCCGGTCTTCTACCAGAAGCACATGACCCACCACATGCTGGAGGGCTTCGGGCTGGACTGGGCCGACGCCTGCCGCAACGCCTTCCTGATCCGCGCGCCCGAGGCGGTGCTGGCCTCCTACGTCGTCAAGCGTCAGGGCGTCACCCTGGCCGACATCGGCGTGGCGCGGCAGCGGGAGCTGTTCGAGCGCGAGGCCGACCGCTTGGGCGCGGCCCCGCCGGTGATCGAGGGCCGCGACGTGCTGGCCGACCCGCGCCGGGCCCTGTCGGTCCTGTGTTCGGCGCTGGGGATCGCCTTCGACGAGGCCATGCTGGCCTGGCCGGCCGGGCGGCGCGACACCGACGGCGTCTGGGCCCCGGCCTGGTACGACGCGGTGGAGCGGTCGACCGGCTTCTCGCCGCCGGGGCCCGAGGCCGACCTCGCCGACCTGCCGGACGCCCTGCGCCGGCTGGCCGACGCCGCCCGGCCGCACTACGAGCGCCTGGCCGCCTTCAGGCTGTGACATTTCGCGCCGGCCCTGTGGCGCCGACGTCCTTTGTTCCGTCACATACCGGGGTTACGGTCGCGAACATGGACCAGCCGGCCTCTCACTATCCGACCCCGGTCGCCAAGGCCGCCGACCTGACCGTGCATCTCGCCGGCCTGACCCTGGCGCTGTTCGGCGGCGGCGTGCTGCTGGGTCTGTCGATCGGCGTCGGCGGTCTGGGCCGGGTGGCGGCGGTGAGTGTCTACGCGTTGGGCCTGCTGACCATGCTCGGCTGTTCGACGGCCTACAACTTCGCCAGGGAACACCATCAGCCGCTGCTGCGCCGCTTCGATCACGCGGCCATCTTCCTGATGATCGCCGGCTCCTACACCCCCTTCACCACCCAGAACCTCACCGGCATGTGGTCGATCGCCATGACCAGCGCCGTCTGGGCCATCGCCGGCCTTGGCGTCATCGGCAAGCTGTTCCTGCCCGGCCTTGGCCGCCGGTTCTGGGTCGGCATCTATCTGGCCCTGGGCTGGATCGTGCTGGTGGCCATCAAGCCGATGATCGAGGGCCTTGGCTGGGTCGCCCTTCTGCTGCTGGCCCTGGGCGGACTGATCTATTCCACGGGCGTGATCTTCTACCTGATGAAGCGCCTGACCTTCCGCCGGGCCATCTGGCACGGCCACGTCATCGGCGGCGCCGGCCTGCATTACGCGGCCGTGCTGGTCGGGGTGATCCTGACCCCGACGAGCTGAGGGCGGCGGGGCTCGGGGGCCGCCGTTCGCCGTTCCGCGCCGAAAACCTCCAAGCCGGCAACGCTGAACGTGCCTTGGCGAGCCTGAAGGCCCAGGCGGCGATCATCACCGCTGTGGCGTGATCCGGCTGTCGGCAAGGGGGAGAAAATGGTGCCGCTTAGGTGACTCGAACACCTGACCCCATCATTACGAATGATGTGCTCTACCAGCTGAGCTAAAGCGGCCCCCGTCGGGGAGCGCCTATTTAGCGGCGCGGCTGGCGCTTGCCAAGCGTCGGCGACGCGGGGTCGGCGTGATCGGGGCCGGGCCATCTCCGCCGGGGTCGGGAACGCCCGGATCGTCGGGGATCGGCATCAGCGCCGCGCCGCTCTCCAGGGCGCTGACGAAGGGCGTCGATTCGACATAGGACACCGGCAGCTGCGGCAGATCGCTGATCGTCCGCTCGCGCCGCTCGTGGCGGGGGTGGATCAGGTCGCCGGTCTCTCCATAGACGGCCGCCAGCCGCGTCCAGTCCTCCGGGCGGTAGGCGAAGGCGCGGCCCTCGGGGTCGAGGTCGGACCAGTCGGGCTCCTGCGGGGCGGCGGCGCCCCGGGCGATCCAGGCGCGGGCCTCGTCGGCGGCCCCGGCGGCGTGGGCGGCGCGGGCCTGCAGTCCGGCCAGCCGCTGGGTGACCGGCTCGGATTCCAGAACCCTGGCGGCGGCGCGGGCGGCGCCAATCTCGCCGGCGATCAGGGCCTGTTCCACGGTGAGGATGCGACCTTCGCGGGTCTCGGCGTTGAGGGCGGCCAGGCTGCCCAGCCGGCGGGCCCGCTCGCGCGGCGTCTCGCTGGTGCGCAGGTCGCGGTAGGCCAGCCACAGGGCCGGGTGCGGCCGGCCCTTCCAGGCCGTCTCGATCAGGGTCGAGGCGCGGCCCAGCTTGCCGTCGGCGGCCAGCAGCCGGGCGGCCATGACCACGCCGGGGGCGAAGTCGGGTTTCAGCTTCGCCGATTGCAGGGCGAAGTCCAGCGCCTGGGCCCGCAGCCGCTCGTCGGGCTGGCTCTCCAGACTGGCGGCGGAGGCGGCCAGCAGGGCGGCGCGGGTGCGGTCGGCGACCAGCGGCGAGACGATCTTGCGCTCCTGGGCGCTCTGCACCAGATCCAGCGCCGCCGCCCAGTCGCCGGCTTCCAGCCGTGACTCCAGCAGCGCCCGCCAGGCCCAGCGGGCGGTCTTGGCCAGGCCATAGGCGCTCTCGGCGTGACGCACGGCGGCGGCGCGGTCGCCCTCGGCCAGCGAGGTCTGCATCAGCCCCTTGAGGCCGGCTAGCCGCATGTCGGGAAAGCCCAGCATGGCCGAATAGGCGGCCTTGGCGGCGGGCAGGTCGCCGGCGGCCTCGGCCGCCTGAGCGGTGAGCACCCGCACCAGGGCGGTGGAGTCCTCGGCCAGGTCGGCGGCTTTCTGGGCCAGACGGCGGGCCTCGGAGCCATCACCGGCGGCGGCGGCCAGGAAGCCGCGGGCCAAGGCCTCGGCGCCCTGCTTGCGACGAGCCTCGGCGCGTGCGCGGGCGGCCCGCCGCGGGGCTTCCAGCAGCCATTTGACGAAGCTCCAGAAGATCGTCGCCGCCAGCGAGATGAACAGCACCAGCAGGATGGCGGCGGCGGCGGTCATGTCCACTCGCCAGCCGCGCCAGACCAGCTGCGCCAGGCCGGCGTCGCCGCCCAGCGCCAGGGCGGCCACCGCCAGCGACAGGACCAGGAAGAGGACCAGGGCGACCCGGATCATGGGCGCTCCCTCGACACCGCCATCAGATCGGACAGGGCCTGAGCCCTCACCGAGGCGACCAGCCGGTCGACGGCGGCGCGCCGCTGGGCCCGCGCGCGCCAGCCGCCCATGGCCTGGGCGCCCTTGGGCGGCAGTTCGCGCAGGATCTTCAGGGCCCCGTCGACATCCCCCTCCGACAGGGCGGTCTCGGCCCGGGTCAGCACGGCGTCCGGCGAGGCGCCGGTGGTCGACACGCGGCGGATGGTGACGATGGCCGACAGGGCGTGGCCGACCCGCGCCAGGAAGCCGGCCCGCTCGCCCGGATCGCGCGAGGCCACGGCGGCGCGGGCGGCGGCGGTGTCGAACTCGGCCGCCAGGGCGGCGCGGCTGGGGGCGCCGTCCTCGGCGTAGGGCCGCAGGGCCCGCACCTCGTTGGACAGGGGCAGCACCCGCTCGAGCGCCGCCAGTTCGACCTCGAACGGGCCGGAGCCCTGCGTGGCCTCGGCCAGCGAGGCGGCGGCCAGGGCGGCGGCGGCGGCGTTGACGGTGCGGGCCTGCCCGCTTTCCAGCGCCTCGACCCGGGCCTGCAGGGCGGCGATCTCGGCCGAGGTGGCCGCCGGTTCCCCGGCCGGGGCCGGCGTCTCCCCGGCGGGCCGGGCGGGGCTGGGCTCGGCCGGCTCGGCCGGAGAGGTCTCGGCGGCGGGGGCGATGAAGGCCGGGGTCTTCAGCGTCCAGCCCTGCAGACCGTAGCGGGCCACCAGGAAGCTCCCGACAGCGACGACCGCGCAGAGGGCGACGATCGCCCAGAAGGCCGGGCCTCGCCGGCGCGGCCGGCCATAGGCGGCCGGATCGGTCGGGGGCGTGATCGCGGCGGGGTCTGGCGTTGCGGTCATGAGCCTTGTTTCGCTGCCTCTGCCTTCAGTGCCTCTTGCCGGTCGCGGGCGCAATCCCGGCCTGGTCACCCCTGGCGATCAGATTAAGCAGCGCCGCCTCGATCGGAAACGGGGCGCGGACCACTTCCTTCACTTTCGCCCGCGCCAGGGGCCTGGCGACGGCCGGCGACAGGCACAACAGGCGCAGATGCCCCGCCTCGCGCCCGCGCAAGGCGCCGGCCAGGGCCCTGGCGGCCTTGGGCGAATGCAGCAGGGCGATCTGGATACCCGGCAGGGCGCCCAGGATGTCCTCCGACGGCTTGGTCGCCACCGTGTCGTAGAGGGCCAGGCCACGCGCCTCGATCCCGGCGGTGGTCAGCGCCCCGACCAGGTCGCCGGCCGGTTCGACCGCGCCAGGATTGAGCACCGCGCCCTTCAGCTCCCGCCTCCGCGCCGCGATCCGCTCGGCCAGGGCGGCGACGTCGCCGTCCGCCGACAACACCGCCTTGAAGCCCGCCGCCTTGGCCGCCGTCGCGGTGCCGGCCCCGACGGCGAAGACCCTGAGGTCGCGGACCGGGCAGGCCGCCGCGAAGGCCCGTACGCCGTTGGCGCTGGTGAAGGCCAGGGCCCCGACCCCGCGCAGATCCACCTCGGCCTCGACGGGCTCGATGCGCAGCAACGGCGCGATCAGCGGGCGATGGCCGAGAGCGGCCACACGCTCGGCGGTGGTCGAGGCGCCAGGCTCGGCGCGGGTGATCCAGACGGTGAGGGGTTCGGAGGCCATCGGCGTCACCCTGCGGCCAGCGCGCGACGGGATCAACCTCTCAGAATCAGCGCCTCGCCGCCTTCGTCGCGGACCTCGTGGCCCAGTCGCAAACCGAGCTCCAGAGCGTCGGCCTCCGCGTCGGCGGAAAGTTCGATGGTCGCCTCCCGCCGGAAGCGCACCGAGCCGTCGGGCGTCAGGGCCTCGACGACCAGCGACAGTCGCCTCCCGTCCAGCCGGGCGTGGGCCCCCACCGCCGTGCGGCAGGAACCTTCGAGGGCGACCAGGGCGCCGCGCTCGGCGGCGACCGTCAGGGCGGTCGGTTCATGGCGCAGGGCGGCCAGCCAGGGGGCGTGCGCGTCGCCGGCCCGGGTCTGGATGGCTAGGGCGCCCTGGCCGGGGGCGGGCGGCGCCTCCACCGGATCGAGGAAGCCGCGCGGAACGTGGCCAAGACCCAGACGGTTGAGACCCGAGGCGGCCAGCAGGATGGCGTCGGCCTCGCCCTGGTCCAGCTTGGCCAGGCGGGTGTCGACATTGCCACGCAGCATGACCACCTCGAGGTCTGGCCGGCGGTGCAGGGCCTGGGCCTGGCGGCGCAGCGAGGCGGTGCCCAGCCGGGCGCCGGTGGGCAGCTCATCCAGCGAGCCCCAGGCCTTGGAGACGAAGGCGTCGCGCGGATCCTCGCGCTCGGGGATGGCGGCGATGACAAGGCCGGCGGGTTGTTCGGCCGGCACGTCCTTCATCGAATGGATGGCCACGTCGATGCGGCCGTCCAGCAGGGCCTCCTCGATTTCCTTGGTGAACAGCGCCTTGCCGCCGATCTCCAGCAGGCGGCGATCCTGGATGCGGTCGCCGGTGGTGGTGATGACCACCAGCGGGGCGACGGCCTCGGCCCCCTCGGGCGGCGCGCCCAGGGCCGCGGCGATGAGCGCGCGCATCATGCCGCTCTGGGCGAGCGCCAGCTTGGAACCGCGGGTTCCGATCCGGATGGGCGGTTGCGAGGGCACGGCGGGGGGGCTACCTCGGGAGGGAAAGACGCTCCGCTGCTATACGAGGGGGGCGTGAGCCGCAACCTGATGACCACCCAGACCGTCCTCGGACTCGAAACCAGCTGTGATGAAACCGCCGCCGCCGTCCTGCGGCGGAGCGATGACGGCCGCCTTGAGGTGCTGTCCTCGATCGTCGCCAGCCAGATCGCCGAGCACGCGCCGTATGGCGGGGTGGTGCCGGAAATCGCCGCCAGGGCGCATGTGGAATCGATCGACGGCATCGTCGCCCGGGCGCTGGCCGAGGCGGGCGTCGGCTGGGGCGACCTGACCGGCGTCGCCGCCACGGCTGGTCCGGGTCTGGTCGGCGGAGTGATGGTCGGGCTGTCGTTCGGCAAGGCGGTGGCGCTGGCGCGGGGCCTGCCGCTGGTGGCGGTCAATCACCTGGAGGGCCACGCCCTGTCGGCCCGGCTGACGGCCGAGATCCCCTATCCCTTCCTGCTGCTGCTGGTCAGCGGCGGCCACTGCCAGCTGCTGGAGGTGGCCGGGGTCGGCGCCTGCCGGCGGCTCGGCTCGACCATCGATGACGCCGCCGGCGAGGCCTTCGACAAGATCGCCAAGACGCTCGGCCTGCCCTATCCGGGCGGGCCGGCGCTGGAGCGGCTGGCCGAGGGGGGCGAGCCGGGTCGCTTTCCCCTGCCCCGCGCCCTGCTCGGCCGCGACGGTTATGACTTCTCGTTCTCCGGCCTCAAGACCGCCGCCGCCCGCGCCGCCGCCGGGCTGACCAGCGAGGCCGACCGCCGCGATCTCGCCGCCTCGGTGCAGGCGGCCATCGCCCGCCAGCTGGGCGAGCGGACGGAGAGGGCCATGGACGCCTACGCCGACAGCCATGCCGGCCAGGCGCTGCGCTTCGTCGTCGCCGGAGGGGTGGCGGCCAACCAGGCCGTGCGCCGGCGGCTGGAGGCCGACTGCGCCGCCCACGGCTTCAGCTTCCATGCCCCGCCGCTGAAATACTGCACCGACAACGCCGCCATGATCGCCTTGGCCGGGGCCGAACGGCTGGCGTTGGGCCTGACCGATCCCCTGGACGCCCCCGCCCGGCCGCGCTGGCCGCTGGACGCGGCGGCGGCGCTCAGCCATCCCACCCACGTTCCCGGCCGCAAGGGCGCCAAGGCATGAGCGACAGATTCGGATACGTCGGCGTTATCGGCGGCGGCGCCTGGGGCACCGCCCTGGCCCAGGTTTGCGCCCGGGCGGGGCTGGCCGTCACCCTGCAGGCCCGCGAGGCGGAGGTGGTCGAGGCGATCAACGCCCGCCACGAGAACCCGCTGTTCCTGCCGGGGGTGGCGCTGGACGCCGCCATCGACGCCACCACCGATCTGGCCGATCTGGGCGCCTGCGATTTCATTCTGGCGGTGGCCCCGGCCCAGCATCTGCGGGCCACGCTGGAGGCCCTGCACCCCCACGCCCGCGAGACCCTGCCGGTGGTGCTGTGCGCCAAGGGGATCGAGCAGGGCTCGCTGAAGCTGATGACCGAGGTGCTGGCCGAGACCATCCCGCACGCCGCCGCGGCGGTGCTGTCGGGGCCGAGCTTCGCCGGCGAGGTGGCCCGGGGCCTGCCGACGGCGGTGACCCTGGCCTGTCGCGATCCCGAGCTGGGCCGCGACCTGGCCGCCGCCATCGCCACCCCGACCTTCCGCCCCTATCTGGCCGGCGATCTGATCGGGACCGAGGCGGGCGGGGCGATCAAGAACGTGCTGGCCATCGCCTGCGGCGTCGTCGAGGGCAAGGGCCTGGGGCGCAGCGCCCACGCCGCCCTGATCACACGAGGCTTCGCCGAGATGACCCGCCTGGCCGTGGCCCTGGGTGGCCAGGCCGAGACGGTGGCCGGTCTCTGCGGCCTGGGCGATCTGGTGCTGACCTGCTCCAGCCCGCAGTCGCGCAACATGAGCGTCGGCTTGGCGCTCGGCCGGGGTCAGACCCTGGAACAGGCCCTGGCCGGCAAGCTGACCGTGGCCGAGGGCGTGGCGTCGGCTCCCGCGGTCCGCGCGCTGGCCCGCAAGGCCGGGGTCGAGACGCCGATCTGCGAGGCCGTCGCCGCCATCCTCGCCGGCGAGGTCGGGGTCGATGAAGCCATCATGGGCCTGCTGGCCCGCCCCCTGAAGACCGAGCGCTAGGAGTCCGCGATGCCCCTCTTCGTCATCCAGTGGAAGGACAGGGTCCCCGAGGGCGCCGCCATTCGCGCCGCCACCCGCGCCGCTCACCTGGAATGGGCCGCTGGCCAGCCGCTGACCATCAAGCTCGGCGGGCCGTTCCTGACCGCTGATGATGGCATGGCGGGCTCGCTGATCATCGTCGAGGCGCCCGATCTGGCGGCGGCGAAGGTCTTTCACGCGGACGATCCCTACACGAAGGCCGGCCTCTACGAGACATCGAGCGTCGAGCCCTGGCGGGTGACCCTTCCTTGGAAGGACTGAATCCCGCCAGGCCGCCGGGCGGGACGCCGCTGTGCGACCTGGCCGACATCGCCGATCCCGGCTCCCGCGAGTTCCGCTTCCGGCAGGGCGAGGCGCTGTTCGCGGGCTTCGTCGTTCGCGTTGGCGAGGCCGTGTTCGGCTATGTCGATTCCTGCCCCCACGCCGGCTGGCCGCTGGGCGGTCTGGCTGGCGGCCACCTGACCCGCGAAGGCGACCTGATTCTCTGCGGCGCGCATGGCGCGCGGTTCCGGCGTGAGGACGGCGTCTGCGTCACCGGACCCTGCGTCGGCCGGACGCTGGGGCGCTGGGCGGTCGAGACGCAGCGGGGCAGGGTGGTGACGCTCTGAGTCTCGGCCGGGGAAGCCCGCCGGAAAGGACGCCCATTCTGGGTCTCTAGAGGCCCCCGCACGGCGGAAATCG
>Ga0299912_10004972_pt1 | contig 10904 bp, 11 predicted proteins | sample RVTome_2_FD_207667 | JGI IMG/M metagenome (GOLD analysis project Ga0299912, IMG submission 207667) | Soil microbial communities from uranium-contaminated site in the Upper Colorado River Basin, Wyoming, United States - RVT95D214 (version 2) ... | reverse complement strand
AGGACATTTCAAAGCTATCTGCTATCAGGATTAAACTTATCCATAACCCTGTTAAAAAAACGATTAACTTTTTCATCTTCTCTCTCCTTTCTAAATTCTCGTTTATGAGGAAATGCAATAGATATGCCAGTGATAACTCATTATTTAAGAATAATATTCAGAAGGTCTAATCGCTTATTAATTAATAAGTTGTAACTGACTCCTGAAGTAACTTATAAAGTGTAGGAAACATTATTTTGAAGAGATTGTTATATAAAAATAGACTGGTATGTAAAATAATATATACCAGTAAAAAGCAAGGCTGAACCTTGCCCTACCTATAAACGAATAATAGAAATGACAAAGATATAGAGATGCATTGAAGGCGTCTCTATGCCCGTCAAATGTTGGTGATACTGTTAAATTATATAATTAACGTATGAGCTTTTAAGACTCGGAAGAACCCAGATCAATTTCCAGCTCTTTAATTAATCTATTCAGATAAGTCCTTTGAATATCCAAGAGTTTAGCGGCTTGAGATTGATTGTTTTTGGTTAAAGATAACGTTCGAGTGATAAACTCTTTTTTGAACTTTTTTAAAGCATCCTCTAATGGAATTCCGGGGAGGAGTTCCTCCTTCTTTGTATGACTCAATTGAGGTAGTACAAGTTCCGTAGTAATCGTATCAGATGGTGCTAAAACTACTGCTCTTTCCAAGATATTCTGTAACTCCCTTATATTTCCAGGCCAGCTGTAGGTTGAAAAAACCTCTAAGATTTGAGGGTCTATGGATATTATTCTCTTTTTCATTTCCTGGTTAAATTTTTGCAGAAAGTGGTTAGCTAAGTTAGTAATATCTTCTTTTCTATTACGCAGAGGAGGGATGGTTATTGAGATCACATTTAAACGGAAGAAAAGGTCCTCTCTGAATTTCTTATCCTCTAATGCCCTGGATAAATCACGGTTAGTTGCTGCAATAATCCTGGCATCCACTTTCAGAGTCTGAGTTCCCCCTACCCTTTCGAACTCGCCTGATTCCAGGAAATGTAAAAATTTGGTCTGAATCACTGGAGTTATGTCACCGATCTCATCCAGGAAAACGGTCCCGGTATGGGCAGTTTCCAATCTCCCCTTTTTCCTCTGATAAGCACCGGTAAATGCTCCTTTCTCATGTCCGAAAAGGTCACTCTCCAAAAGCTGTTCAGATAAAGCCACACAGTTAACATAGACAAAGGGCTTGTCTTTTCTATTGCTGAGATTATGAATTGCCCGGGCTAATACCTGTTTTCCGGTACCGCTTTCTCCCTGGATCAAAATCGTGGATTTGGTACTGGCTACTTTCAGGATAAGCTCTTTGATCTTTTTCATCTCTGCGCTTTCTCCCCAGACAATATCATACTGGCTATCTATCTCCTTTTTTAAATACTCCCTTTCCTGAAAAAGATTTTTTCTTTCCAGAGCTTTCTCAACTGTCATTAGAATATGTTCCGGCTCGCAGGGTTTGGGTATAAAATCAAAAGCCCCTTTTTTCATGGCCTCTACCGCTTTCTCAATTGTGCCAAAAGCAGTCAGCATTATCACCAAGACCTCCGGCTCTTCTTTTTTCATTCGGTTCAAGGTCTCTATTCCGTCTAACTTCGGCATCATTAAATCCAACAGCACCAGATCCGCCCCTTCCTTCCTGAATATATTCAGTCCTTCTTCTCCATCCTCTGCTGTAAAAACCCGGTATTGATGAAACCTCAGCCTTTCAGCTAATAGACTCCTGATCTGAGGGTCATCATCTACAATTAAGATCTTCTCCTGTGACATAAATTTACCTTTCTTTTCCCTTAACTCTGCGGTAAGGTAAAACTGAATTTAGCCCCTTTGCCTGTTCCGGAGACGGGGCTTTCCACTTTTATCTCTCCTCCTTGAAGATGAACTAAATTCCTCACAATATCCAGCCCGATGCCCAGACCTTTCTCTCCAACTGTTCCAGCCGGTGTAATTTTATGGAACCTTTCGAAGATCTTCTCCAGATTTTCAGGAGATATTCCCATTCCGTTATCCGCAACTGAGATCTCTACCAGTTTTTCCCCTTCTATTCTTTTCGCTGAAATGCAAACCTTACCTCTGGTTTCGGTGAATTTTATGGCATTATCCATCAAATTCAGAAGAATCTGTAATAAACAATGCTGGTCTGCATAAACAGAAATATTTTCAAGTTCCTCTTTGACTAAACTGATACCTTTCTGTTCTGCCAGTAATTTAACCATATTGCATGCTATGTCCAACACCAGGGACAAATCGAGCTTTTCTCTATTCAAGGCTATTTCCCCCGATTCGCTCATAGACAAAGTCAAAAGGTTCTCTATCATTCTCGAAAAATATAAGGTGCTTTCCCTGATCATCGACAAACATCTCCTGCTTTCCTCGGTAATATTTCCACAAACCCCCTGCAGCATATTATCTACTGAGAATCGAATGGCAGTTAGAGGCGTTCTGAGGTCATGTGAAACATTGGAAATGAATTTCGTTTTTAACTTATTTAACTCCTCCAATTTTTCTTTCTCTAATTGCTCAGCTATTATCCTCTCCCTCATTTCTATATTTTGAAGAGACTGAGCCACCGCCTGGACCATCAAGGAGATCAGCTCCACATCCTCTGCCGAATACCTGACTTCTGATTTTTTCTTGCCGATTAACAGCAAACCGGACAACTCTTCTTTGGCTAATAAGGGAAAGGATAATTTAATTTCGTATTTCTTGAGGAGCTGATTTTCAGGCAAAACTTTAATCTCCCGGAAAGCGGTAGAACCTTTAACCCCCTGGTTTATTTTGATTTTAAACAAGTCTGCCAGGGAGACATTCTTCTCCCTCTCAATTTCTCCTGTTTCCTCTTCAGAAAAACCTAACAAATTTGCTATTTCGAATTCCTCTGCTTCGCTTTTTTTAAGAAATATCAATATGCGGTTGACAGCCAGCAGAAGTTCGATCTTTTTTAAAAGCAGTTCTAACAACTCTTTATGAGTGAAAGCAAGATTTACCTGACGGGTGAATTTCTGGATTGATTTCCGGTAATCATATCTTACCCGGTAAAAGGTTTTATCTACCAGAACTTTTATCCTGTTTTTAGCCGGGGTAAAGAGTAAAACTGCAACTAGGGTGGCTAAAATGGGGAAAAAGCTTCCCTGATATCCAGTGGATCTTTGTAGTATCTCACCTAAAAGTCCAACTATTAAAAGATATATACCCACGATAAGCCCAGTTAAGAGAGAATAAACCAGACTGCGGTTGACCACTACATCAATATCCATAGTCTGGTATTTGAGAATAGAAAAAGCGAATGAAACCGGGATAACCAGCATAAATAAAAGATAAATTACTTCAGATATAAAAGTTTTATTAAAGAAAACGTCTGGAAGGATATATAAAAAGAAAAAAGGGAAAGTCCCTACCAATATCCCCCAGAAAATCCATTTGATTTTCCTTTTGTCCTCTAAGAATTCTAACTTAATATAAGTCTGGTATAAAACTATAAGACCAAAAAGAACATAGACCACCAGATATATTCGAGAATACATAAAAAACGTTTTATATACCTGGAATATCGACAGGGAGTTTGCTGAAATCGATCTCCAGTAAAATAGTTCCATTAAAAGTATGAGGACCAGGCTGGGAAGATACACCGAATAGATCAAAGGTTTCTTCTGGGTCGAGATCTCTTCTTCTCTTGGGAAAATCAAAGAGAAATGGAAAAAAAGAGCTGGAATAAGGGTATATGCAAATATCTGGATAGAAGGCAGAATGAAACTCAGGATTTTTGGACCAAATGGAAAACCCTCCCAGGAGATGAATATTGCCAGCGAAAAAGATAAAGAGGAGGTTAAGAAAATCTTGGTAACCTGGCTTTTAGGTTTTTTCAGAAATACGAAAATTCCAACCAGCCACAGGAAAAGACCGATTAAAAAATGAACTAATATAAATAAACTACTATCCTTTTTATCCAATGTTACTGTGGAATTAAATTTTTCTCCGTTTCTCTGCAAAGTTAAATCAACTAATTCCCCAATCCTCTTCTGATCTAGGTAGAAATTCAAGTCGCTACTGATCTGGACAGGATTTTTATCCACTTCCAGAAGAAGGTCGCCAGTGCTGAGTCCAGCCCTTTCAGCCGGACTGCCAGAGATAAGCTGGGCAACCCGAAGATGGTTGTCTGAGATCTCAAAATCAGCATTTATCCCTGGACGTTCGCTTAATCTGACAATCCCCCACACGCCTATTAACAGAGATAAAATGGATATCACCAGGAAAAAGATAACTGATTTTCTTTCTTTGTAATCCATTTTCAGTCTGTGAGGATAACTATTAGTTGTCTTCACTTCTTAAATAATCTTATATTTCTTAAACTGTCAAGGAAAATTGTTTTAGGGGATGCATATAAAAGATAGATTATAGCAGAATAGAGCAGGGGTAATTCCTGAATTACCCTTGTTGATCTGCGAAAGCTTGATTCCGTCCTCACAGTGCCCCGCGCATTCATTAATGCAATTCCTCTTCGAGGATTCGAAAAAACTCTTCCTTAGCTTCCCGTTCAATCCAGGGCTTGTGCCCGCAATTCGAAAGCAGGATAAATCGAAAGCTCTTAAGAATGACAGAGAGGGGTTTTTGCACCCCTTCAGCCGGGTGGGGATCGTAGTCTCCGTGGATCGCAACCACAGGACATTTGATATGTTTCCCAAGTTCCAGAAGCTTCCCGCTCCTTCTCAGCTCCCCGGCATCCTTCCACACTCTTTGAAATATATCAACCCGGCAATTAATTACTTCGGATTCGAACATTATTGGATCATACGCATCGGCTTTTGAGAATAATGCTCCGAACCGAGCAAATGCCTTACCTTTGTCCTCAGCTTCAGGATTGTCTAAAACTTCAAGGAGAGATTTGACCTCTGTTCTATCCTCCTCACTAAGACGGTTTAACCTGGTCTCTAAAATTCTTTCAGCATATTTTTCTTCATAGGGACCGCTTCCGATGAGTATCAGTTTTTTTACGAATGCAGGATAATTAGCAGCAAATATAAAACTGAGCCAAGCTCCCCAGGAAAAGCCGATCAATATAATGGGAAGGTCCCCCTTCTTTTCCAGAACAGTTTTTAACTCTTCGACTTGTCCTTCGAGCGATACTGCAGTTTGAAGCGGTTCCAAAATACCCCGCTCGGATGCGAGTTCACGCGCTACTGGAGCCATCTCACCAGCTGCACCTGGACCACCGTGAATCACCGCGACGTTAAAGGGCGTTTTTCCGTATGTTCTCAGGTTTTTCATAAGGAATATTGTCAGGAGCACAGGGTTACGGGTCTACTACTTAACTCACTCTGCCGATTCTCGGCATCCATTTCCCTGTTCGCTTTTTATACCTCAGGTATTCCTCTCCAAACTTTACCTCCAGCAGTTTCTCTTCATAGCTTGCAAGATAATTGTGGAAAATCCATATCACGACAAGAAATATAAAGGAGAAAATTGAGGCTGTAGAGACTGTCAGTCCGAGGTAAACTAAGATACTGGCTAAGTACAAAGGATGTCTTACGTACCGAAACGCTCCGTCTGCTACTACCCTGTTTGGTCTTTGCTCTTGACTGACGACAACATGACTTGACCTAAAAAGAAACACAGCTATAATAAGTGTAATGCCCAAAACGACTAAACGAACATAAAGCGGCAAGTAATTCGACAGAAACGTTGATTTTCGCAGGATAAACGAATCCGCCACCCAGATAATTATAAACAGCCCAAGCAATATCAACTGTCCAGCATCACCAAATGGATGCTCTCCTTTTTTTTCTTTCATGTTTCTCTCAGTCAAGCAATATCAGCCCTGTAGGTCAGGTGCCCTGTGCACCTGACAAATAATTAGTTTCAGGAAATGGGGTTCCTGACCTACTACTACTTTAAATCTATTTCCAGCAAGACCGCATCCTCCTCAAAACCACATCTTTGGTAAAACTCTCTGGCTTTGCTATTGCTTTTCTCCGTGCTGACTTCGACTTCACAACAGTCAAGCTCTCGACATTTTTGGATAGCAGCTAAGATTAGTTGTTTTCCAATTCCCAGACCTCGATGACTTCTGGAAACAATCAACTCATCTATAAGTCCTGATGGACCTGGATGCATTATCGTTTTTCTCGTCGTGAAGTTTACCAATCCTGCTACCTTATCCTTATCTTTTGCCAAGAGCATGTAATGAGCAGGATCTCTGATCAGGACACGGCAGTTCTCAAATGATTTTTCTACGTCAAAACCTTCGGTGTTGTCCATTGCATCCATCAGTTCCAGGAGTAGCGGCTTGATTGATGGTAAGTCAGCTTCTGTTGCCGGAGTAATCGTAATGTCGTTTAGCATTTTTCTTCCTTATTTTTCAGCTGAGTAACTATTGATTATGAGTTTCCACTTACGTCTCGTTATCTTATAGTTGTCAGGAGAACGGGGCTCCTGACCAACTGCCAATTAAATATCTCTTAAATACTCTTCATTTGTCAACCATAATTCTTCAATCCGGTACATATGAAAATGATCATGCATCAAACGGTGTCTGAGCATAATGTATGGGGTATATTGGTGATATTCTGGATGTTCCGCCTGTTTTACCCAGATAGATTTTTTTGCAGACTTGACTAAAATTATGAGCTCTTTTCTCTTTTCAAAAAATAGATCGAGAGTTTCATTTAAATCCATTTTAATCAAATAATCAGAGGGAAAGCTATCACCTGATAACGGCTTTATTCTGGGCTTTTGTTCGTTAATGAATTGCTTGAATCTGTCAATAAAGCCTGCCTGATCTCCTGCAGCTATGTGGCAAGCATGTTCATGAATACTCCACCTGCCCTGTATTCTTCTTACCTTATATAGTTCCGGAGGTATTTGCTTTAGTAAATTTATTAATATAACCGGACTTTGTTTTAAACCGTATATTATCTGATTGAGGTCATTCATTTTATTTACCTGTTAATATTATGTATAGATTGCATTAGTCGGTATAACTATTCCTATACAACAATTCCGCATAAGAACCTTTGTCCACACTGGTGGCAGCGCGAAGCTCCTCGCCTATTACTACTGAACCGAATCCAGTCTTATACGTTTATTTTCTTTTTTTTCTGAACCAATATCCGTAGACTCGCCGTGTCCCGGATAAACGATTACCTCATCTGGCAGCAATGAATATAACCTGCGTACTGACTTTATCAGTTCTTCTTTTGATCCTCCTTCCAAATCTGTACGTCCGACAGTTCGATAAAATAGCACATCTCCTGAAAACAGCACATTACCAACAGAATAACACATACCACCCCGTGAATGGCCTGGTGATTTTATGGTCTTTATCTTTAAATTACCCAATTTCAAAGTCTGATTGTCTTTTAAGTATATATCTGGTTCTCCAATCGTATTGTAGTCGAAATTCATAATTTTTAGTAATTCAGGATCCTTTTTTGCCTCTTCCACTTCCTTTGGATCTAATTTCTTTTCCCATTGTGAATAGAGATTCATATCGTCATATTCTTCTTTGGTAAAACAAATTTTAACATCTGGGTATTTTTCTTTTATTAATGGTACTCCGACTATATGATCCGGATGACAATGAGTAATTAAAATGTATTTTAATTCCAGATTTCTACTGTTTATTTGGGCTAATAATGTATCGATTGCACCTCCAACATCAAATAATGCTGCCTCTTTGCTATTTAAATCATATAAAAGATAACAGTTAGTTTCAATAGGTCCGGTTACTTGGTGCAGAACAATAAAATCTTTCGGAGTCGAACAAGTAAAGAGAAATAGCAGGAGCGTTAATAATATTAGTCTTTTTATTATTGAATATTTCATAGTGACCTCATTTGATTTGATAGTATAACTATTGATTATATGGTTTCCTCATAAGAGCCTTTGTCTTCTTTGATGCCAGGATAGTGTCTATCTACTCAATAATACTCCACGAAAATGACCCGATTCTATCACTTTCAATTTCAATCGAATCACCGATTTTAAGCGGACCGACTCCTGAGGGAGTGCCCGTATATATTAGATCTCCAGGGTGGAGAGACCAGATCTTACTCAATTCCACCAACAGTTTCCCAATGCTGAATATCATCTTATTAGTGTTACCTTTTTGTTTTTCTATTCCATTGACCTTGCACCCAAAAGAGATATTTTTCAAGTCAATTGACTGATCATACGGGACGAAATCACCTATAGGAGAGCTTTGTTCAAAAGCCTTGGCAATTTCCCAGGGTAATCCCTTTTTCTTCAACTCTTCCTGGACATCCCGAAGAGTCAAATCCAGCCCAACGGTAATAGCAGAGATAAAGGAAAGCGCTTCTTCTTCTCTCATTACCCTTCCCTCGCTACCGACTTGCACCACTATTTCAACCTCATGGTGAAGCTGGGTTCCATGTTTGGGGAAATGAATATTTTCACCTGGTTCAACCAGACAGGATGCTGGTTTGATAAAAATAACCGGTTTGGTCGGTATAATATTTTTCAGCTCCTGAACGTGTTCAACATAATTCCGGCCGATACAGAAAATACGTGGGATATTTGGATTGCTCTTTACCATCTTTTAATCCTCCATGAAGATAAGAAACAACGTATTTCCCCTGATGCGCTAAACATACTGTCCGGCACACCAGCCCGATGACCATGCCCATTGGAAATTATAACCACCCAGCCAACCACTCACATCCAGTACTTCACCAGTAAAAAATAGCCCCGCCACCTGATGAGCTTCCATGGTTTTGGATGAAATCGCATTACAATCTACTCCTCCCAAAGTCACCTCCGCGGTTCGGTATCCCTCGGTGCCGCCTGGTTTGATGGTCCATTGCTGGAGCTGCCCTGAAATTTCCTTAAATTGTTTGTGAGAGACTGTCTTTAATGGGCTCTCTGCAAGATCGCTCATTACCATTATCGCAACAAGACGTTTAGGTAAATATTCAGCCAGCACTGATTTCACCTTCCGCTGCGGGTGCTGTTGTTGCTGTTCTTTCAGTTCATTGACCAGATCAATCTCTGGTAACAGATTTATGGTAAGCTCCTCGCCGGGTTGCCAATACGATGACATTTGCAGGATGGCAGAGCCGCTCAAACCCCGGTGCGTAAATAAGATGTTTTCACGAAAACTTTGCCGTTTGTTACTGACCACGGCATCAACCGCAATACCAGATAAGATTGATAGTTTTTCTTTATCCTTCGGATGAAGAGTGAAAGGAACTAAGCCGGCACATCGCGGCCACACCTTGATATGAAACTGCTCGGCAATTTCATACCCCAAAGGGCTTGCGCCTATCGCCGGCATGGATAATCCACCCGTAGCAACGACTAACGACTGGCAGGTATAATTGCCCCGACTGCTGTATACTTTGAAATGATGTTCACCCAGCTGTTCAATCTTTTCAATTTTCGAATTTACCTGAAAAGAGACCCCAGCCTGTTCACACTCAGATAACAGCATGTTCAGAATGTCACGGGAGCTGCCATCACAGAAGAGTTGTCCAAGGGCTTTCTCGCTAAAGGCGATATGATGCCTTTGCACCAACGTCAAAAAATCCCATTGAGTGTAACGACTGAGTGCCGACTTGCAGAAATGCGGATTATGGGAAATATAGTTGTCGGCATTTATATGGTAATTCGTAAAATTGCAACGCCCGCCGCCGGACATCAAAATTTTCCGCCCCGGCTTTTTTGCATGATCGATAACCAGCACCTTACGGTGACGCTTGCCAGCTTCAATCGAGCACATCAGCCCTGACGCGCCAGCTCCAATGATGATAACATCTGTTTTCTCCGTCAATAGGGGATACGGTTTAATCACAAATTCTCTTGCCTTAGCTTATGCGAGTTCTTTTTTCAGGGCATAACATTTTTTATATCTATCCCTATAAACACCCCAGGTCCGGTATCGATTACTGTATAAGACCCTCCATGACGACGTCAAAGCTTTCTAGGTCAGGTGCCCTGCTCACCTGACAAATGACTAGTGTCAGGAGCACGGAACTCCTGAGCTGCTACCTAAAACTCACCCACTTGATCCCCCTCTCTTTTTAAGAGATGGGATACAGGGGTGAGTTCAAAACTTTTAATATTGCCAAGAGCTCAAGGCTCCTGACCTATTACTTACTTACATGAACTGCTCAAAGCGGTCTTTTTTTGCCTTGCATACCGGGCATACCTCTGGCGGCTCTTCTCTGGCACATAAATAGCCGCAGACCTTACATCTCCACACCGGCAGGGCAAGGGAAGGAATTTTTGCTACCTTAGGTCTGGATCGTCCTCTCTTCCTTTCCTTTGAAGGGGGGCGCCTCTCAGGTATTGGCCCTAACTTTTTATCCCCTTTTAAAACTGCCTGTGAGACGTAAAGGGCACAATAGCAGGTGCCGTAATCATTCAGGTCCTGGTCTCTATAATCGCAAGGGCAGATTATGTCGAGGTCTTCCTCTTTGCTTCCTGACGCCAGCCTGCAGGGACAGGACCAGTATCCATATCTTTTCTCGTTTATGAGCAAACCCCTGACAAGCTCCCTGGTATGTTCCGCATCCGCATTGAGATGGTATCCACCTGCTTCAGCTTCCCGATTCAGCTTTTTGTATAGCTTTTCTACTTCTTCTCCGGTCACTTCTATTTTATCATTCATAATCCAATCGTTTTCTTGATTTCTTCCTCTTGATAACCCACAATACACTTGTTATCGATCACCAGGGTAGGGAAAGTACATGCGGGATTCCAGCGGTTTATCTCCTCCAGTGTTTTTTCTTTACTCTTGCCTTCCAGAAGGTCGACATCGTTATAATAATATTCGACCCCCATTTCGTTCAGAAGACGTTTGGTCTTCTTGCACCACCCGCAAGTGCTCAGCGTATAGAGGATGATATGTCCTTTGTTCTTGCCATTAA
>Ga0299912_10004971_pt1 | contig 10904 bp, 7 predicted proteins | sample RVTome_2_FD_207667 | JGI IMG/M metagenome (GOLD analysis project Ga0299912, IMG submission 207667) | Soil microbial communities from uranium-contaminated site in the Upper Colorado River Basin, Wyoming, United States - RVT95D214 (version 2) ... | reverse complement strand
TTTCGGAATACGGGATAGAAGCGCAAGAAGACTGGTGCACAGAAGGCAACTGGTCCTCCGCCAGCGGAGAGGTTGCCTTTCGCCAGTTGCTTTCCCAGTATCCGGATATGGATGCAATCTTCGTCGCCAACGACCAGATGGCATTAAGCGTCTTGCAGGCTGCATGTCGAGACGGCATTGCTGTCCCGTCAAAGTTGGGGGTCGTCGGATTCGACGGCCTCGCCGAGACACCCTATTACTGGCCTCCGCTCACCACGGTTATCCAGAATCAGCACCTGCTGGGCTGCACTGTCGTCGAGGAGATTGTCCATTCCATTGTATCCGCACGTGACGAAGGAGCGCCCGCTAATCCCAGGACGATCGTTTTTAAGCCAGAACTGGTGGTGCGCAAAAGCTCGGTAAGAGCTTTATAACGGATTTTTTTCTGGCTTCAATGCCAGTTTTTATTTTGAGAGATCGAATTTCAATTTCTATCATTCTGCCAAATGACGAGTATCGACCGCGCCGCTATTCAGAACGAGTTGAACCTCAAAACCGACCGAATCCGGAGCCTGCTGGATCAGCGCGGTCTGGATGCTCTTTTTATCCGCCGGGTAGGCAGTTTCGCCTGGGCTACTTGCGGCGCTGCCTCTCATATCAATACTGCCTCTTCGGAAGGAATCGCCTCGCTACTGGTCACCCGCCAGGGTCGGTACCTGCTCACCAACAACATCGAAGCCGTCCGCCTCAAGGAGGAAGAAAACCTGGACGAACAGGACTGGGAATTCTGCATATCACCCTGGCATTCTGAAAATGACCGCCTGGCAAAATTAACCCATGGCTTGAAATTGGGAGCGGATGGAGCCTTTGCGGGTGCAATCGACCTTTCTGCTGAGCTGGCCTGTTTGCGCTCGCAACTGACCTCCGAAGAAATTCGGCGCATCCGTACGCTGAGCAAACTGTGCGCAGAGGGGATGAAGCAGGCGGTGGAAGCAGCCTGGCCTGGAATGACCGAGTATCAGATTGCCGGATTGCTCTCCCAGGCAGTTGAAAGCCGGGGTGTACAGGCTATCGTCAACCTGATCGCTACGGATGATCGCATCTTTTCTTTCCGCCATCCTCTGCCGACTGATAAACCATTTCAGCGTTACGCTATGCTGGTATTATGCGGGCGTAAGTGGGGTCTGGTTTGTTCCCTCACCCGCCTGGTCTATTTCAGCTCCCTCCCAGACGACATTCGCCGCAAGGCGGAAGCGGTTGCCCAGGTGGATGGGACTATGATCGCAGCCACTCGCCCCGGCAGCACGATGGGCGATGTCTTCCACCAGGCGCAGGCGGCTTACGCCGCAACCGGCTTCCCCGACGAATGGCAGCATCACCACCAGGGTGGAACTGCCGGATATGAGCCGCGTGAAATCACTGCCACCCCATCTTCATCTCATCCGGTTATCGTCGGTCAAGTATATGCCTGGAATCCGTCAATCCGCGGCGTCAAGTCTGAAGATACCGTTTTGGTTGGCGAGCAGGTAAACGAGGTCCTGACCGAAATGGCAGATTGGCCTACCATCGAGGTTCAGGTCGGCAGCCAATGGATCAAGCGCCCAGCGATTCTTCAAAAAGATAAATAAAAATGATCGGGGTTTAGGAGGATTTATGTCGAAATATGCAATCGGTGTGGACTTTGGCACAGAATCGGGGCGCGCAGTGCTAGTGGACGTCTCAAATGGCAATGAGGTTGCCACTGCCGTTTATCCTTACGCCAATGGCGTGATCGACGAGCGTCTCCCTATTCCGGGCAAAAACATCCTCCTTGAGCCCGACTGGGCTTTGCAAGATCCTGAAGACTATATCCGCACCTTCCAGAACACCATACCGGCAGTGCTGAAGCAATCCGGCGTTGACCCCGCGGATGTGATCGGGGTTGGTATCGACTTCACCGCTTGTACTATGCTGCCGGTGAAGGCTGATGGCACTCCCCTGTGCGTCCTACCTGAGTTCCGTGAGAAACCCCACGCCTGGGTGAAGTTATGGAAGCACCACGCTGCCCAGCCAGAGGCCGATAAAATCAACGAGACAGCTCGCCGGATGGGCGAAGCCTGGCTTGATCGCTATGGCGGAAAGATCTCTTCGGAGTGGTTCTTCGCCAAAACGTGGCAGATTTTGAATGATACGCCCGAAATCTACGCTGCCGCCGACCGCCTGATCGAAGCTGCAGATTGGGTAGTATGGCAGCTTACTGGAATAGAGACACGCAATTCTTGCACTGCTGGCTATAAAGCCATCTGGTCGAAGCGGGACGGCTTCCCCTCAAAGGATTTTTTCGCCGCACTCCATCCCCAGCTTGGTAATGTCATCGAAGAGAAAATGTCTCGCGATATCCGCCCCGTCGGGCAAAAAGCGGGTGGCCTGAGCGAGCAGGCTGCTCAATGGACAGGCCTCAAGCGAGGCACAGCGGTTGCGATCGCCAACGTGGATGCCCACGTTGCCGTCCCGGCTGCCACCGTCACCGAGCCAGGCCGTATGGTTATGATCATTGGCACTTCCACCTGTGATATGGTCTTGGGCACCCAGGAATGCATCGTCCCGGGTATGTGCGGCTACGTTGAGGACGGCATCATCCCCGGGTACTTCGGCTACGAGGCGGGGCAATCATGCGTGGGCGACCATTTCGCCTGGTTTGTGGAGCGCTGCGTCCCGGCTGCCTACGCGGTCGAGGCCCAGGAACGAGAGGTCGACCTCCACAAACTTCTCGAGCAAAAAGCATCCCAGCTCAAGCCCGGCGAAAGCGGCCTGCTGGCTCTGGATTGGTGGAACGGCAACCGCTCAGTGCTTGTGGACGTGGATCTGACCGGTCTGCTGATTGGCGCCACGCTGGCGACCAAACCTGAAGAGATTTATCGCGCCCTCATCGAAGCCACCGCTTACGGCAAGCGCGTCATCATCGAGACCTTCCAGAGTAGCGGCGTACCCATCCACGAGTTGGTTGCTTGCGGTGGCCTTCCGGAAAAAAACAAGCTATTGATGCAGATATATGCAGACGTGATCGGGTTACCCATCCGCGTGAGCGCCTCCACCCAGACTCCGGCTTTGGGATCCGCGATGTTCGGCGCCGTGGCAGCGGGTAAACCGGCCGGCGGCTACGACTCGATCTACGACGCCGCAAAAGAGATGGCTCACCTCAAAGACGAGATGTATACTCCCAACCCCACCCACCAAAAGATATACGATTTGCTTTACGCCGAATACCTGGCTTTACACGATCACTTTGGGCGCGGCGGAAACGACGTCATGAAACGCCTGAAGCAGATAAAAGCAGAGCAGATGAGGAGGCAGGGCAAATCGTTATGTTACTAGAACCCTTACGCCAGCAAGTTTGTTCTCTACACGCTGAGCTGCCCCGCAACAACTTGGTGACCTGGACCAGTGGCAACATCAGCGGGCGCGACCCCGAAACAGGATTGGTGGTCATCAAGCCCAGTGGCGTGATGTACCCCGACCTGACACCCGATAAAATGGTGGTGCTCGACCAGAACGGCAAGATCGTCGAAGGCACCCTCAAACCCTCCTCGGATACTGCCACTCATCTCTACATTTATCGTGGCCGCCCGGACATAAACGGAATCGTCCACACCCACTCGACATTTGCTACCGCCTTTGCCGCGGTGGGTAAGCCCATCCCCCCCGTTCTGACCGCCATCTGCGACGAGTTCGGCGGTGAAATCCCTCTCGGTGGCTTTGCCCCCATCGGGGACGAAGCTATTGGCGAGGAAGTGCTGCGCTCGATCGGCAGCAGCCCCGTCATTTTGATGCAAAATCACGGCGTGTTCGCTATCGGAGATACACCCAAAGCCGCGCTGAAAGCTGCCGTGATGGTGGAAGACGCCGCCCGTACGGTATATTACGCCCTCCAATTGGGCGATCTCATCCCTATCCCGCCGGAGATGGTGGCACGCCTTCACAAGCGCTACATCGAGCAGTACGGGCAATGACCAGTAGTTCAGGAGCCATCTTATGATTGATCTCAAACGATACGAAGTCTGGTTTATAACCGGGAGCCAGCATCTATACGGCCCCAAAACCCTTGAAGAAGTCGCAGAACATTCCCGCACCATCGCTGCCGAACTGGATGCCTCAGCGCATATCCCGGTCAAAGTAGTATTCAAGCCGGTGCTGACCACACCGGAAGCCATCCGTGAGCTTTGCCTGGAAGCCAATTCAGCAAAAAATTGCGTTGGCTTGATCACCTGGATGCACACCTTCTCGCCTGCTAAGATGTGGATTGCTGGTTTGAGCCTGCTCAAGAAATCTTTTGTCCATCTACACACTCAGTACAACCGCGAGATCCCCTGGGCGGAAATCGACATGAACTTTATGAACCTGAACCAATCCGCCCACGGCGACCGCGAGTTCGGTTTCATCAGCAGTCGCATGCGCTTGAACCGCAAGGTCGTCGTCGGTCACTGGCAGGACGCCGATGTCCAGTCTGACCTGGGGGTATGGGCGCGCGCCGCCTGCGCCTGGAACGACGCCCAATATGGCAAGGTCGCCCGTTTCGGCGATAACATGCGTGACGTGGCCGTCACTGAAGGCGATAAAGTCCAGGCTCAAATGCGCCTGGGATTCGACGTATATGGCTATGGTGTTGGTGATCTGGTCAAGGCCGTCAGTGAGGCTGCCGATGCTGAAATCAACAATCTGGTGCAGGAATACCTCGACTTGTACGACGTCGTCCCGGTTCTGCAGCCGGCTGGTGAAAGGCACGACTCCCTGCGCGAAGGCGCCCGCATCGAGGTCGGGCTGAGCAATTTCCTGAAAGCTGGCAATTTCACCGCTTTTACCACCACCTTCGAAGACCTGCACGGCCTGGCTCAACTGCCCGGCCTGGCGGTGCAGCGCCTGATGGCGGAGGGCTATGGTTTCGGCGCAGAGGGCGATTGGAAAACCTCCGCCCTGGTGCGGGCTATGAAGGTCATGAACGCCGGGCTTAAAGGCGGTGTCAGCTTTATGGAAGACTACACCTATCACCTCAGCCCGTCCGGCGACAAGGTGCTGGGTGCACACATGCTCGAGATCTGCGCCTCGATCGCTGCCAACAAGCCCCGGCTGGAGATCTTGCCCCTCTCCATCGGCGGCAAAGCCGACCCGGTGCGCCTGATCTTCGATTCGCAGACCGGCTCGGCTGTGTGTGCTTCCCTGATCGACATGGGGCGGCGCTTCCGCCTGCTGGTCAATCAAGTCGACGTCGTCCCCACCGATGCCCCCCTGCCCAAGCTGCCGGTAGCCCGCGCCCTGTGGCTCCCCCGGCCCAATCTAAAAACAGCCGCCGCCGCCTGGATCTACGCCGGCGGCGCCCACCACACCAGCTTCAGCTATTCCGTCACTCCCGAGCATTTAATGGATTTCGCCGAGATGGCCGGCATCGAATACCTGCTCATCGACGAAAACACCCACCTGGACGAATTCAAAAAAGAGCTGCGCTGGAACGATTTATATTATCACTTGGAAAGCGGGTTGTAGGGCGGCTTTCCACCCCTATGAAACCAGGTTTCTTCCAGAAACCTGGTTTCTTTTTAATTGTCAGAACCATATCAGTAAATTATTGATCAAGGCAGGATCCAATGATCATCCCCTTGATTTACCTTAAGAAATATGCTATTATCAATCCATTAAATTCGCTATAAAAAGCGTAAATTGAAACATCAATCCGAGGCTTAAGCAATCCTCTTCTTCTGTTAGCGCATCAGGCCTTGGTTAGCTACAAAGCGAAATCACCCGTAGAGATGGTGGTTTCGCGTTTTTATTTGCATAGCAATGGATATAAAAGCACAGGGTAGGGTATGGGAAGATCGATCGTGCCAGAAGTGTAAGAGCAAACCGAATAAATCCAGAAGATCTATAAGGATACACTCCTTGTTTCTTGGAGGAGGCTGATCTCATGGATGTCTGACAGGCCGATATTGGAGGTTATAACATGTCGAGACTAAAGTGGGGTTTCTCGAGGCGCTCAAGGTTAAAGTTTTGGGGTATTCTACTGGCCCTCTCAGTCGTTCTCTTTGCCTGTTTGATCTGTGCGATAGCCGCTTTCCTGGTCCTTGGGCGCCAAAAATTTTATTCTCTCCCATTGGTTACCATCCTCCAGCCTGTGGAAGGCGCGCAGTTAAGCACGGGTCAACACGTTTCCATCCTGGCAAGAGCGACATCTGGCAATAAAATCACCAAGCTGGAGTTGTGGGTGGACGGTGTGATCGTATACGTTACAACGCCCCGCCAACCGGGAGGTCAGGCAGAATTCATTGGAACGTTAATCTGGATGCCCGAAACGGGTGGACACAAGCTCGTCTCCCGTGCTACGGACGGGCGCGGCAATGTGGGCACATCACAGGCCGTGTGGGTAAACATCACCGAAGCTTCCGTCCAGGGTGCGCCGGCTGTGATCCACATAACCCAAGCCGGCGATACGGTTGCCTCGATAGCCCAAGAAAATGGGATAACGCCAGAGCAGGTTCAACAGGCGAATCCAGACCTGCAGGAGCCGCTTCCTGAAGGGGAATGGGTGAACATCCCCACTGAGGAAATTGTGCCGCCAACCAGCGATGACCACCCCAGCGATGTTGACAACGATCAAGAATATGGGCAGGAGGCGCCGAACATCCCCGAAGCCCCCGCCAATCCACCCTTGATACCTTCACCCTTTTGGGATGAATTCCTGATTCCGCCAGATGAGCCCACCGATTTACAGGCGCTGCCCGGAAACTGTTCTGTTAACTTGACCTGGAGCGATCACTCAAACCATGAATCCGGCTTTTATGTATACCGGCTGAATCCCGGCGCACGGGATTGGTCACGCATTGCAGAATTAGCGGTAAACAGCGTCCAATATACTGACCTGAGCCTTGGCGGCGAATACCAGTACCAGGTCGCCGCATATAATCTCTTTGGAGAGGCGCTCAGTGGGATTGTGCGTGTCGAGCTGCCTTCCCAGAACTGCATGCAAGATGTAATTGGACAACCCTTACAGGTTGAAGCGGAAAGTTTGAACGTCGACGTCCCGGTAGAAGAAGTGTATTGCTATGCCTCTCTTAAAGGACACCGTCCTTTCGAGCGCATACCCGCGGATCAATGGAGTTTTCTACGCCGGATGGGCCCACGCGTGCCGCAGGCGGACTTTTTAATTGGCAATTGGAATATCGCCGAATATTACGCTGGTCCTAACAAGCGCATCGTCCCTGCGCCTGAAGGAGGGGCTTCTTTCCAGGTTGAGGTCGAGTGCTGGGGCGCCCAAATGACCGATGAGGGTGGTTGGGCGTTCACTTTGGGAAGTTTTGATCAATCGCATCCACCGGATGAATGGGATGGTCGGGCGCTAACCGGCCGCGGCGATCAATTCACCCTCGTCTACCATATCCAACCCTGGACCGGTCCGGGGGGCGAGCCAAACGCGCTGCAGGATCCGGACATCCCTGCCCCATTTAATCTGCATCGCGCCCGCGATATTAACGATTGCATCGCTCATTCGACTGGGAGTCCACTTTCCCTTGCCAGGTGCGCCCTGGCGGATTACCCGGATAGCGCACCAGTCGTTTGGGATTGGACGGGCCTCCCCGAGCAAATCGATGGCTTCCGTATTTATCTGAATCGCACCCCTGTAGGTGGAACCTGGATTCCAATCGAAGATGTGGACAAAGATTCGCGCCTCTGGGATGGACCTTCCGAAATTCCATGCAATGAAACATGGCGTTACGCCGTTTCTGCTTTCGATATGAATGTCGAATCGCCGCGCAGTGAGTTCCTCCCATTGAGTGATGAAGAGTGCCAGGACCTCGCCCTGGTCGAGGTCGAGTTGCTCACCATCCAACCCGGCTTGGGAATAGACGATGGGGTGTCTTGCACAAATCCGATTATTTGTGTTCCCTGGGAATATGACACTACCATGGATACATACGGGGGATCGAGTTTTTGGATCGTCCGGCCTGGCGAAGAACAAAATCCACGGGATGTTCAAACGCTTTATATCGCGCCTTGGGGTGGTGTAGGACCGCCAAGTATTTTTTTTGGCATGACTGAAACATGGACCTATCATTGGGCGAGCTATCCGCTATGCCATGTGATTAACGATAATGGTCATGCTGCCTGTGGAGACCACTCTGCGCCCAACAATAATAAGTTTACCTTTCTCCTGCAAGAAGGTGACACGATGGGTGGGCGTATCGTTTTATATGATTATGATGATGTTGACGACGATACCTGGTGTCTCGCTGAATTTTCTTTCCCCGCGTTTACATTGGACGAGTGGGCTGAAATCGATCAGACCTTCAACGAGAACGGCGCCAATGGCTACGGAGATTGCTATGTCGACGTACGGGTGCGCGGCCAGGGGCGGGTAGGTAGCTCGCATGTGCTTCCGCCTGGTGGCGGCGGACCTCCAATATCAGCCAAGCAGGCTGAATTGCGCATCGAAAATATGGATCGTAACCAAAGTGGAAACGCGCGCATCACGATTTTCAATGCAGGACCGGATACCTTGTTGCAAGATGCTGTAACGTTTTCGTTTCAAGTGGCGCGCCTCGAGAGCGGCGTGGGTGGATCACCTACGACGATTATTGAGCATGAGGAACGCGCCTTGCTGACCATTCCCGCGTTCGGAAGAACGACTATCGATACGGGACAGGCTTTACTGGAAGGTTTTGAGAATCGGGTGCGGGTGGTCATCACGGCGGTTAATTTCACCGATCCCGACCTGCGCAATAATTCTGGTTGTGCACGTATCGACGTGCAAGACGCAGAGCATGTACTTATCCATGAATGTGCGAGGTAAAGCCTCAACCATTCAGGAGGCGCTGATGAACAGGAAACCAAATCACTTTCTATTTTTTCTGGCTGCATTGTGCACTCTATTGCTCACCAGTTGTACACCGGGACAGGAAGCTGTGCCTGGCGGGGTGCGAGCCTGGATAGATATCCCTCGCGATCGCAGCGTGATCTCGCTCACTCCCCACCAGGTGATAGCCCACGCCAGCGACGCAGCCGGGATTCAGCAGGTCGAGTTGCTCGAAAATGGCGCTGCTGTTGGATTGATGTCTTGCGACAATCCGGCAAAACCTCTGGTGACTTGTAGCGCAACATGGAATCCGCCCGCTGCGGGTGATTATCGCCTTGAAGTGCGCGCAACCAATCCCCTTGGCGGAGTCGGTCTCTCCGCGCCTGTCAACGTCAAGATCGGCAAGACTACGGTTACAATGGAACCTGAAATGGATGTGACCAACATGCTATCCGAAGTTCCTTCATTAACTCCTTCGGGTACCCTGCTGGTCAATTCCCCCACGCCTACTTCGACCCCATCGACGCAAACACCGACAGGGACCACCCCGTCGCCCAAGTGTTCAGGGCCTCCCAGCATCCCGTCCTTCACTGCCTCTCCGGCTACAATCTCCAGCGGCGAATCAACTACTTTGAGTTGGGGAGCCGTATTAAATGCCGACAGCGTTAGTATCGATCAAGGTGTGGGTGGTGTGGCAACCCCAGGCACACGCCTCGTCAGCCCGAATAATACGACTACTTTCACAATGACCGCCAGCGGGTGTGGCGGAACTATAACGAGCCAGGTGATCGTTACGGTGAAAGCAGCCCTTCCAACCGATTCACCCAAACCACCCCCGGATACCCTTGGCCCACCTGCCCCGGAAATTGTCCTGCCGGCTAACGATGCGATCCTGTCTTGCTCTCAGAATGTGAAACTTACCTGGACCGCCCCGCCTGACCCGAGCGGGATTGCCAGGTACCGGGTGCGACTACAGGTCACCAGCAAGGTAAACCCAAGCGACCAGGATTGGAGCGATGTGAAGATCTGGGACCCCGTGACTACCACGCAGGTAACCGCCAATGAAGAGACGACCTGTGGCGGATTCTACCGCTGGCGTGTAGTGGGTTATGATGGCGCCGGTAACCAGGGGAACGTATCCGCATGGGCGAGGTTTGGGATTGCGTTACCATAAGCAATCATCGCAAACGATATATGCTTCATCAACCTCTTCCTGAAAGATTACGTCACCGTTACGAATCCAGCGATATTTCTGCCATTATTAGATCGATCAAGATATTGAAATAACCTTTGCCATAAGCAGCTCGTCGTAAAAAATATCGTTGTTGCAGATGACCTTCGGATCGATCCCGTAGGCTGTAAAGCCGCAATGGGTATAGCAGCGAATTGCAGGCGCATTGGTCGTGATTACGGCCAGTTTCACGATCACCAACCCTTGTGCTTTCGCCCAGCCGATACACTCCTCCAACAGTGCTTCAGCCAGGTGCAATCCCCGCCAATCCGCTTGGACATACACTCCCCAAATAGTCCCACTATGGCGGGTCTTTGGCCGGTTCCCACGAAACAGCCCGCTCATCCCGATCACTTGGTTTCCTGTCGCCGCGACGCAAATGACTCCCTGGCTGTCCAAATTGTAACTAACGATACGCTCCGTCCACACCTCGACCGATTCCGCCTCCGTGGAAGCATAGTCTGCGGCAAATGATTCGGGATGGCTGGCAAGCGCTTCCAGTCGCAGCTCACGCACGAATGTAGCGTCTTCTGGGACGGTTGATGGAGGGTGGATTTCTAAAACATCTGGCGTCTGAGCACTGCGTTCCAAATTTGCTTTCATTCGCTGGGAAACGTCCATAAACTCCCCTCTCTGTTTCGCAGAGGGATTGGGGCTTGTAATGAGCGAACGTGAAGGGGTGATGTCAAAAAACCCTCTCCCGATCATTTGGAGAGGCGGTGTTAAAGATCAATGACCCGTGCAGGACTCGAACCTGCAACCAACTGATTAAGAGTCAGCTGCTCTGCCGAATTGAGCTAACGGGCCATGCGGCGGAATTATACCGCAAAGGTGCTCGATGTCAACAATGCCCCCTGAATAACGAATCTGATAACA
>Ga0299912_10004970_pt1 | contig 10904 bp, 8 predicted proteins | sample RVTome_2_FD_207667 | JGI IMG/M metagenome (GOLD analysis project Ga0299912, IMG submission 207667) | Soil microbial communities from uranium-contaminated site in the Upper Colorado River Basin, Wyoming, United States - RVT95D214 (version 2) ... | reverse complement strand
GAAGCTCGAGGGGTCCGACCTGCTCATGGTCATTTACATCCCCGGCGATTTTTCCCACCAGCTGGCGGCAGGGCAGCCAGCTCAGCTCGTTTTTAAACAGAGGGGTAATGGCGGCACGGAAGGCCAAATCGTAGCCAGCATCGTGCGCAGTATTGTTGAAGAGATGAACCAGGAGTTTCAGGTGCAGAACGAGGTCGAAGACCTCCTCGCCGATAAGAATATTTCCCCCGACCATATTGAGATTACGGTGCAGAAATTCCTGGAGCGGGAGCGAGAGTCACCTCTGGTGCAGGTTACGGAAACGGCCATCGGCAAAAGCCCCGACCCGGTCAACCAGTTTCTGCCGGGCATTTTGACGATGTTTGTGCTCTTCGCTACTACCCTGACGGCTCAGGTCATTGTGGAGGAACGCCGGAACGGCACGCTGGAACGATTGCTGACCACCCGACTCAGCGTGGGGCAGTTATTTTTCGGCAAGTTTCTATCGGGCATTTCCCGCGGCTTTGTGCAGACGCTCATTCTAATGGTGCTCAGCTACATCGTATTCCAGCTTTTTACACCCCTCTCCTTCGTGGAATCTCTCGTCATTGCCCTTGTCTTCTCAGCCGCGGCCAGTGCCCTGGGACTGGTCATCGCGGCCATTGCTCGCACACCTGACCAGGCTATCTGGATAGCCGTGTTCATCACCATGCTTATGGTCACATTCAGTGGCACCTTCTTCTCCATCTCCGAAGGCAGTGTGTTCGACACACTCAGCCGGTTCTCCCTCAACACCTATGCCATCAATGCCTTCAAAACGATAATCAGCGAAGGCGGCTCCCTGGCTGATTTGGGACTGGAACTGGGTGTTATGGCGGGCGTCATGGTGGTTGGATTAATACTGAGCCGGATTTTCTTCAGGGCTGTGCCCGGAGGTAAGTAGGCCTCATGAAACAACTGAAGCACATCTGGTTTATCGCCTTGAAGGACTTGAGGCTATTCCTGACTGACCGCCTGGCCCTGTTCTTCTTCATACTGTTCCCTTTCCTTTTTGTTATTGTATTTAATTTCATGCTCCAGGGTATTGGCAGCCAGGACCCCCGGCTGGAGCTGCATCTGGTCACTCAGGAAGTCGCGGGCGGCTTGAGCCATCAAATAATCAGCGCTATGGAGACCAAAGACGAGGGTCAACTCAAACCCGGAGAACCCCTAATAATCTGGGACAACGACTATAACGAAGCCAGACAGGCAGTCGAGGATAAGAAACTGGCCGGTTTCCTGGCCTTCCCGGCGGATTTTACGCAGGGCGTAATGATGGGCTACGGCACTAAGCTGGAGGTGGTGGTTGACCCGGCGGAGACCTACATCCGGGCGGCCCTCAACGGACTGGCCAGCGCCATTGCTTCCCAGATCGGCTCGCAACAACTAGCCACCAACGCCGCCGTCAGCCTGCTGGTGGAAGAGAAACTGACTTCGGGTGATATGTCCAGCCTGGGAGGTGAAATCCAGAAGCTTCTGACTGCCTCACCGGCGGCTACCAGCCCACCTTTGATTACTTCCGAGACAGAGAAAATGGGTGAGGTTGAGGCCTGGAACCCAGCCAACTATGTCATTCCCGGTTATCTGGTCATGTTCACTTTCTTTGCTGCCGCGCAGTCAGCCAGCATCATCGTCCGCGAGCGCCAGAATAACACCCTGGAACGACTATTGTCCAGTTCGGTCCGGCGGGAGATTCTATTGGCGGGCATGTTTACCGGCACAATGGCTAAAGGGCTGATTCAGATAGCCATTTTCTGGCTAGCTGGACTCCTGATTTTCCGGATTGACCTGGGGCTATCTCCGGCGGCGGTGATTATTCTCTCAATCCTGATGGTGATTATGTCGGCAGCCTTCTCCATTATGCTGGCCACTCTGGCCAAGACACAGCGCAGTGCCGATGCTCTGGGCACACTCCTATCGCTGGTACTGGCACCGCTGGGGGGCTGCTGGTGGCCCCTCTTCATCACCCCCCAGTGGATGCAGTTCATCGCCAAGATAACCCCTCACGGCTGGGCTAACACTGGTTTCAATGAACTGATGGTCTTTGGTGGCAATTTCAGCGGAGCCGTCCCGAATATGCTGGCGCTGGCCGGCTTTGCCGTCGTTTTTGGCACTATCGCCATAATGCGTTTCCGCACCAGCGCTACCTAATATGAATCACGGCTTTACCAGTTCCATGCCTCGCTTCAGAGCGACCATGTTAGCGTCAAACTGGTCGGGAAAGCGCTCCAATAGCGCTGGCTCAAGCGATTCAGCATCCAGCGGCAGGGCACCGGTGCCAATGAGAGCGCCGGTGAGCAGGACATTAGCCAGAATCGGGCTACCCAGTTGCTGTGCCTCCTCCGTAGCCTTCACCACCCAGGTTCTGGCTGAGAGCGACCTGATGGCCGTCAGTAGCTCATCTAAATCAGGGTATTCGGCGGCAGCTCCACCCCAGATGTCAATGCTGTACAAGGGCCTGGGGTTGACAATGGTGATGGTACCGGGATTACCATATTGCCGCAACATCCGCAGGGTTTCCACCGGCTCCATACCCAGTATGACATCAGCATATCCATAGGGCAAAATGGGGCTGTATTCCATCTCCCGCGAGATTCGGATATAGTTGATGACCGTCCCGCCCCTCTGCTGGGACGGATAGGTCTGACCAAAGGTGACCAGATAACCTTTCTCCACCAGAGTGTTGCAGATAAGCAGAGAAATGACCACATTGCCCTGTCCGGCCACACCCACGATAATTAGATTAAGCGGGTCTTTAATTAGAGTTTTTACCGTCATAATGCCTCCCGGATAATTGCCCCCTGCGGACATACATCGGTGCAGAGTCCGCAGCCAGAGCATATAAGCTCATCAATCTCCGCCTTGCCCTTCTCCCGGTTCCACCTCAGCCCAGTGCAGGCGAAGACACGCGTACAAAGTCGGTCACAGCCACAGTTGGGTCCGACGCACCTGGCCGGGTCAATGTAGACTCTATACGGTGGCTCCTCGCGGCGGGCTCGTATCAACTCACAGCCGTGGCGCATGATGATTACCCGCGGGCCACCGTCCATGGCCATCAAATCGAGCAGCGTGGCCGTGGTGTTCTTGATATCAAAGGGGTCGCAAATCTCAACCCGCACTCCCATCGAGCGGCACAGGGCCTCAATGCTGACCACCCTGGCCGGGTCGCCCATCGCCGTGACTCCGGTGCCCGGGTGAGGCTGGAAACCAGTCATGGATGTGGCACTGTTGTCAAAGACGGCCAGGATGAAGTTGGCATTATTATAGACACCATTGATGAGGGCCGGGACAGCGGCATGGTAGAAGGTGGAATCGCCACAGGCCGCAATCACCGGCTGAGTAAACCCGAACCGGCCTAACTGCCCCAGGCCATTGGCCACTCCGGCACCGGCGCCCATACAGTAGATGGTCTTGACCACCATAAAACCACCGGGGCCCAGTCCCGCCGTGTAGCAGCCGATATCCCCGGTGACAAACCCGTAGCGACCGTCCAGCTTGAGGGCATTCTTGATAACCCAGAAAGTAGCCTTGTGCGGACAGCCCGGACATAGAGTACCACTGCGCATGATGACATACTTCTGGGCCGCTTCCTCAGCCTGTTTATCATACTCGCCACCCCGGAACTGGTATGGAACATTCATTATTCTGGCCAGGGCACGAATTATAGCATTCGGGTCCTGCTCGCCATAGGCATTGATGTGGCCGGAGCGCTTGCCATAGAATACGGGGCGGGGACTGCCGGGCGGCAAACTGGCCGCCAGTTCCATCACGCTCTGCTCTAAGAACGGGTCAATTTCCTCAAAGAACAAGACCTGCGGCACTTTCACCAGATAGCTGGCTACAAGTTTTTCGGGCAACGGCCAGAGTGTTCCCAGCTTCAAGATGCCCACCCTGTCTTCCAGCTTCAGAACCTTCACCGCCTCGCGCGAGTAGAGCCAGCAAGCACCACCGGTGATTATCAGCAGCTCCGGACTATCCGGCCCCACATACCAGTTGAAGGGTGAAATCTCAAATATCTCTCTGGCTTGCTCCAGCTTCTTGAGCAACGCCGCATGACCCACCGGATTGACCAATCTGGGAATGCGGGTGAGGTCATAGCTGGCCTTGAGCTCCTTTCTAGGCAGTTCTCCCAGCCTGACACTACCCCGGGTATGCGATATTTTGCTGACACACCGCAGCATACAGACACTCTTAAGCTCCTCGGAAAGGTCAAAGAGCCAGCGGGTCATATCCTTGGCTTCCTGGAAGTTCCCCGGCTCGAGAAGGGGCAGGCCGAGCCACTTGGCGGCGAACCGGGTATCCTGCTCGTTGGAGCTATTCCGACTACCCGGGTCATCGCAACTCACCAGCACCAATCCGGCCACCGTGCCACTCATTACCAGATTCCCCAGAAAGTCGGTAATAACCTGGACGCCGTTCTGCTTCATCGAGGCCATGGCCCGAATGCCGGCCAGGGAAGCACCGGTGGCCGCCTCCATGGCTACCATCTCATTCACCGACCACTCGGCATAAATACCGCGCCGCTTGGCCACTTCAGCAATAGCTGGTAGAATCTCGGACGAAGGTGTGCCGGGATAGGACGCGGCAAAGCCGATACCGGCCTCAAGCGCACCACGGGCAATCGCCTCATTGCCCATCAAGAGCATCGCCATACCGGGGGCTTCAATATCAATCGCTGGCATCTGGACTTACCTCCCTACTGCACCTCTGGTCAGTATACTAACAACCAAAGGGGCAAGTCAAAAGACAAATCCGAGATTGTTGAATGAAGGGGATTAAAAGGGTCAAAGCTATGCCAGAGCCATGAAGTGAGAAAATTTGCCTCTGGGAGAGCCACGCTGAAAGGGAAGAAAGGCACAGACCTGAAGCCGACTACTGAGATTATCGGGGGCTGAAGGTTATATTATACCTGCTATCGTCGCTGGTGATATAGAAAAGCTCGCCGAAGTGGTGTTCGGGGAAAGCCCTGATTGCCCCCAGGATGAAGTTCTGGTTGATGTTACTTTCGCCTTTGCGCACCCGAGACACCTCACTGACGGACACTCCCATGGAACGGGCGAGCTGAGAGAGACTGCGGTATTTCCCCAAATCAAAGACCTTGGTCTTGACGACCATCGGTAGTTCGCCATTGATGCGTAGATAGCTGGCCATGACTTCTCTTAAACCTCGCAATAAGTATATATAACATAACTCTACCTACCCTGTGAATCACCCAATAGTATGGTTGTGACCTGTACTTTAGTTGCTGGTGTTTTATCCCGGCCAGGCGTCAACCGAAGAAGACGGCCGCTACCCGGTAAACGCTCAGGTCTATTGTCTTGACCTTGTTTTCGGCCTCATGTAGCGGTACCGCAGCGATTCTCTTCCCCCTCAGCGCCGTCATCATCCCGTACTTCTTCTCCTCGGCCAGCCGGACCGCTTTAACGCCAAAGGCCGTGGCCAGACTGCGGTCGTAGGCCACCGGAGTCCCACCGCGCTGGACATAACCCAGCGATGAGACTCTGGTCTCCAGGCCGGTCTGTCGCTGAATAATGTCCCCGAGAACGCTGGCAATGCCGCCCAATCTGGAGACCTCATCACCCGCGGCCGTATCCGCTTTAAAGGCTTCCACCACTTTTCCTTCCAGCACCGTTCCCTCCGCCACTACCACTACACTGAAAAAAGCACCCCGTTTGTTCCTCAAAGCTAGCATCTGGCAGAGTTCGTCCACCCTGGCTTTGTCCAGAGGAATTTCGGGAATCAGTATGGCGTCAGCCCCATTAGCCATGCCGGCATAAGTGGCAATCCAGCCGGTGTAGCGCCCCATGACTTCCAGCAGCATCACCCGGTGGTGGCTTTCGGCGGTCGAGCGAAGCCGGTCCAGGGCATCAGTGGCAATCTGTACCGCCGTCTGGAATCCGATGGTGAAATCCGTCCCTTTGACATCGTTATCAATGGTCTTGGGTATGCCGATGACCGGAAGCCCCATCTGGAACATCTTACTGCTAACACTCAGGGTACCTTCGCCGCCCAGAACCACCACTGCCTCCAGTCCCAACTCTTCCATCCTGTCAAAAACCCGCTGTGGCCCATTCTCAATTTTGAGAGGACTGACCCGGGAAGTCCCCAGAATAGTGCCGCCTCGGTCAATTATCCCCGAGGTATTCACTCTATCCAGTATCACAGTTTGATTATCCAAGAGCCCCTGCCAGCCATTCCTGATGCCGATAACCTCATAGCCCGCCGGAATGGCCGTCTTGGTAACCGCCCGGATAGCGGCATTCAGTCCAGGGCAATCTCCACCACCGGTCAGCAGACCAATTCGTTTCTTCCTAGCCACAGCCAACTCCTTCGTCAACAAGCTACCTGGAACTACGGGAGGTTACTTTTCATTGTTCCGTTTCGACAACTTCTTCCCCACGGAAAAGGGTTTGGACACGAAGTCGCCGATTTTACGATATTCACCGTTGGGTAGAAAGACCAGCGGGTCCAGCTTTTCCGTGATAATGCGCCCCCGCTCATCCAGAATGGACTCATCAACATGAGTCTCCACCACCTCACCCAGAAAGAGGATGCTCGTCTTGAAATCAATCTCCTGGTAAGTCCGGCATTCAAAATTCAACGGGCACTCGGCAATTAGCGGCGACGAGATTTTAGTCGCCGGCAGCAGGGTGAAGCCGCAGGTCGCCGCCTTATCCGGGTCCTCGGTGCCACTCACAATGCCGCAGTAGTCAGCTTCCACATCATGCTTCGTGTCAGGTATGTTGACTGTAAAATTGCGTTCTTTCTGGAGGAAGGGCGTGGAGTAATGCCTTTTACCCACGGCAATGCCGATTATTGGCGGTGAGCCGGCGGCTATGCTACCCCAGGCAATCGTTAGAATGTTGGCCGATTTATCACCGGTCTTGACCGCCACCAGCAGTGTTGGCATCGGAAATAGTCTGGTAGAAGGACCAATCTGTCTCTTAACCATCAATATCTCCTTTGGTGAAACTGAGCCACGCCCTGCGCCGCCAGCATATCACGACCACTATCAATGGTCAATAAAGAAGGGGGGCAGGGTTGAGTCTAGAACGAGACGGCCGGGCTGGGGACCTCGCCTGATTTGCCCTATCATGAGCCCCGGCCTAATTATCGGCGGCCATTTCCCTCTGGATGCGATGATATTCGTAGAAGCGGGCCAGCGTGCGACTGGCCCCCGTTAATGAGCCATAGGCAGCCACACCCCGCCGTGGCAATTCCACCCTCATCTTGGCGCGCAGCTCAGCTTCCCAGGGGTCGTTGGCGAAGGAGTGGAAAACCACCACCACGGGTTTACCATAGACATTGTTAATGGCGAAGTCACACAACTGACTGACGAGCTTATCCACCTGTTCCAGCCCCATGTGACGGGCCATATCCAGATGAGGCATGACAATGAGCATGTCAATAACCGGGTCAGCCGCCACCAGTTCTAACTCCCGCACCATGAGCGAGGCATCCCGGAAGACCAGACCCGTATCGAGCGGATTCCGTATGCTGGCCCCCGCCAGCGAGATGAATTTCTTGAGTTCAGCCTGAGTATTCTGGCCGAGGACTGGTACCTCCAGACCTTCACGACCGCAGACATCCGCCGCCGACACGCTGGTGCCACCCCCCAGCCCCAGTACGGCGACTCGCCTCCCCTGCGGTGGCTTAACATAGAGGAAGGTCATGGTCATTTCGGCCATCTCTTCCAGAGAATAGACCGGCACAGCCCCCGTCTGAGCGAAGAAGCCTCGCCAAATCGCCTCCTGACCCGCCAGTGAGGCCGTGTGGGAAGCCACCGCGCGCGACCCTGGCGCCGTTAACCCCGCTTTCCAGATGATGACCGGTTTGCCACGGTTGATTGCGCGCACCTGCCGCTGCAGTTTCCGACCATCCTTGACCCCCTCTAGGTACATGCAGATAATCCTGGTTTCAGCATCAGTGGCCAGGTATTCCAGAAAGTCCGTGCTGTCCAAAACATAGGCATTGCCGAAGCTGATGGCCTTGCTGAAGTAGATGCCGTAGCTCGGACCATAGTGGGTGAACCAGTTGCAGTGGCCCCCGCTCTGAGAAACAAAGGCGACCGGCCCGCTCCGTTTAGGCAGGTCATCAAAGGGGCCAATGCCCGCCCTGGGCACATAGAGACCCATGCAATTTGGGCCAATGAGCCGCAGGCCGCCGCGCTGGGCAATCTCCCGCACCCTTTTCCCCAGCTCAATAGCTTCCGGCTCCCCGGTCTCCTCGAAGCCGGCCGTAAAGACATGGATGTTCTTAGCATTGGCGGCCACGCAGTCTTCCAGGACTCCGGGCAAAACCGGAGCCGGTACTGCAATCAGCACCAGGTCAATCGGCTCCGGGATAGCTGAGACCGTGGGATAAGTGGGGTAGCCGAGAATGGCTGTGGCTCGGGGATTGACCAGGTAGATTTTTCCGGTGAAACCGAGCTGTTCGTAACTGCGGACAAACATGCCGCCCCCCGGACCCCACGGTGCATCCCGTCTGGCCTCCGATGAAACACCAACAACCGCCACTACCCTGGGGTGAAAGGCCGTCTCCAGTGCCGGGTCCCAGACCACTATTCTGATAGTTCCTTTTGTGAAGTTGACAAAGCAGAACCTATTCTAGCTGTCGGTAAGAAATCTGTCAAACAGACCACCAGCCCACAACAATGCTCACGGGACTCCGGGCTGAGGCTTGACAGTAACAATCCAGAGAGATAAAGTGTGAGTTATGCATTTTGGGACAAGCGCTGATGACGGAAAGGCATGAGCAGCATCCCACAATAGCCAGGTCAGGAGGAGCCCCTGGAGGCGGGCCGGCGTTTGGGCGGGACTGGACCCAGGGAAACGTATTTCATAATCTTCTCCAGCTATCGTGGCCAATTGTTGTCAGCAACACGCTGATGATGCTCGGACCTACCGTCGACATGATATGGGTCGGCAAACTGGGGTCAGTCGCGGTAGCCGGAGTGGGCGTGTCCGGCATCGCCATGGAGCTGGTGATGGGCGGGATGATGGGGCTGGCTATGGGCATGCGGGCTCTGACCGCTCGCTTCATCGGGGCAGGCAACCCCGAAGGTGCCAATCATGTCGCCCAGCAAGCCCTGGTACTGACCGCTGGCTACGCCCTTCTCCTGGCGCTGGTCGGTGCTTTCTTTGCTGAGTCAATTCTGAACTTGTTTGGCCTGGAGCCCGAGGTAGTCGCCGCCGGGGTGGACTACCTGCGCCTCCAGTTCATTGGCTCCATTGCCATGGCCTGCCGCATGATGGCCGAGGGCGCAATGCAGGCCTCGGGCGACACGATGACTCCCATGCGGATTGCCATCATTTACCGAGTCTTCCATGTGGCTCTCTGTCCCTTCCTCGTCTTTGGCTGGTGGATATTCCCACCTCTCGGCGTACTGGGAGCGGCCGTCACCAATGTTGTCTCACAGGTGCTGGGGTCGTCGATAGGACTCTGGATACTCTTCAGCGGTCGCTCCCGACTGCGGCTGACCCTGAGAAATTTCCGCATCGACCCGGGGATGATATGGCGTATTGTCAGAATCGGGCTACCTTCACTGGTCGGTGGCATCCAGAGAACTCTCAGCAGCTTTCTCCTGATGTGGTTCATGGCCCCTTTCGGTACGATTGCCGTGGCGGCACACAGCATCAACCAGAGAATTGAGATGATACTTTTCATGCCCGGGATGGCCCTGGGCATGGCCAGCGGTGTGCTGGCAGGGCAGAATCTGGGGGCCGGTCAACCCGACCGCGCCGAAAAGGGCGTTTGGATGGCCATCGGGCTGGTACAAAGTCTAATGGTCGTCCTATCTATCGTGATGCTGGTCTGGGCTGAGGGCGTAATCAGCATATTCAACACCGAACCCAGCACCGTAGCCATAGGTAGCACCTTCCTCCGGATATCCGCAGCCGGATATTTCGTAATGGGATTCATGTCAGTACTAATGCAGACCTTGGCCGGGGCTGGCGATACTGTACCGATGATGGTGATTATGGTGTCAACGACCTGGGCCGTGACCATACCTCTGGCGTATTTCCTGCCCGATATTGCCAACCTTGGTCCTCTCGGGATACGCTGGGCCATGGTCGCCGCCATCGTTGTCGGCGCCGCCGCCAGCCTCATATATTTCCGCCTGGGCCGCTGGAAGACAAGAAGGGTGTAGGTCGTTGGTCAGGAAACAGGCCGGAATGCTTACGGCGAGGCACCATCGGGCAGGTTAGCCTATGGATGTAGTTTGTAGAATAGTGTGGAAATGTCAAGCAAAGATAAGATAAGTGATATTGACCTCCATCGTCTAGCCGCCTAAAATTAAATCGCCGACCTGAAGAAATCCAGGTGCCTCACGCGGCCAGTAATATGGGAGGGATATACGGTCTGAGGTAAGGGTTGAGTCATATTAACAGGGGGCGATGAACTGCTGCCTGTATATGGTCACTTGGGTGGCGGGGAGCCAATAGTGAGACCGACCTGCAAAGGGTCGGTTTTTTTATTGTGAATAGACGCTGCGTCAAATGGCAAAGTAATCGAAAGGAGGTTAATGAGATGAAAGGACTATCGAAAGGCGCAGTTCAAGTTTTTATTGCGCTGGTGCTGGTACTGGGTGGATTTGCCCCGATGGCCTCGGTAGCCAAAGCCGACCCGGGCTCCATCTCCGGCGTCGTGAATGCTACTGGTGGGGAGCCAATCCTAGGTGCCACTGTGCAACTGTATGTATACAGTTCCCTTCTGCCAGGGGCGCTACCGTCACGGGTTCAAGCTGGTAGCACTACGACAAATGCTACTGGCCACTACACCATTACCCCCACTATGGCCGGGCCATATGGCGTCCTGGCCAGGTACTCTGGTAAAGCTACGGAATGGTACAAGCCGCCTGATAACACCTACAACATGTACGAAGC
>Ga0299912_10004969_pt1 | contig 10904 bp, 13 predicted proteins | sample RVTome_2_FD_207667 | JGI IMG/M metagenome (GOLD analysis project Ga0299912, IMG submission 207667) | Soil microbial communities from uranium-contaminated site in the Upper Colorado River Basin, Wyoming, United States - RVT95D214 (version 2) ... | reverse complement strand
CCATCGCTTACCCCATTAGGGTTCAGCTTAGGCCTGACTAACCCTACGCCGATAAACGTTGCGTAGGAAACCTTAGGTTTACGGTGGGCATGATTTTCACATGCCTTCACGCTACTCATACCGACATACTCACTTGTCATTGCTCCACCATGGCTTACACCACAGCTTCGCAGCCATGACAACGCTCCCCTACCCCCAGCACTCAACGAATTGAGTCCTGAGCCATAGCTTCGGTAGCAGACTTGAGCCCCGTTAAATTGTCGGCGCAGTACCACTCGACCAGTGAGCTGTTACGCACTCTTTAAAGGATGGCTGCTTCTGAGCCAACCTCCTGGCTGTTTCTGCAATACAACTGCCTTTCCCACTTAGCCTGCGTTTAGGGACCTTAGCTGATGGTCTGGGCTGTTTCCCTCTCGACTACGGAGCTTAGCCCCCGCAGTCTCACTCCCAGGATTATATCTACGGCATTCGCAGTTTGGTTGAGTTCGGTAACCTCACGGCCCCTGGCTCATTCAGAGCTCTACCTCCGTAAATTATCTCCTGAGGCTGCACGTAAATGCATTTCGGGGAGTACCAGCTATTTCCGCGTTCGTTTGGCATTTCACCTGCACTACCCACAGCTCATCCTAGAATTTTGCCTGATTCACAAGTTCGAGCCTCCACTCAATTCTACTTGAGCTTCACTCTGGCCATGGGTAGATCACACGGTTTCGGGTCTGATCCATGCGACCTGCTCAGTAAACTGAGCCTCGCCCCATTCAAACTCGCTTTCGCTTCGGCTCCACAACTAAGTTGCTTAACCTAGCCACATAGATCAACTCGTCGGCTCATTCTTCAATAGGCACGCCATCAGTCCGATAAATCGAACCTCTGACTGCTTGTAAGCATAGGGTTTCAGATTCTATTTCACTCCCCTCCCGGGGTGCTTTTCACCTTTCCCTCACGGTACTGGTTCACTATCGGTCATCAGCAGTATTTAGCCTTGGAGGATGGTCCCCCCAGCTTCCCACAGGATTTCACGTGTCCCGTGGTACTCAAGAACACAAGCAGAGACTTTTCCTTTTCGTCTACGGGACTATCACCTCCTATGGTTGCCCTTTCCAGAAGCATTTGACTAAGGAAAAGTTTTGTCACTCTGCGGCAGATCTTGGAATCTGCCCCTTGCGCCTTACAACCCCAAAATAGCTTAGGCTCCAAGTCCACTTAGCTATCCTGGTTTGGGCTGTTCCCCTTTCGTTCGCCACTACTCAGGGAATCTCGGTTGATTTCTGTTCCTCGGGTTACTTAGATGTTTCAGTTCACCCAGTTGCCCTTCGTTTTCACGAGCGCTTGGGTTTCACCCAAGCAGGTTGCCCCATTCGGGAATCCCCAGCTAAGCTAGCTAGACAGCTGACCGAGGCTTTTCGCAGTCTTGCCACGCCCTTCTTCGGCTGCTGATGCCAAGGCATCCACTCTATGCTCTTTCTCCCTTGACTCACGCCAGACAGAACACAAAACCTATTCAATTGTTAACGTGCGAAAATAATCTCCGTGGAGGAGTGTGCTCATTATACAACAGGGCCTTTTTTGTTGTCAAATAAATCCAAAGCCGAGGTTATTTATTTGCGGTAAATTTAGTATTTCGGGATTATTGCGGACACTGCGGGTTTGCTGTACGCCAGCAACCATCAACAAAGTCAATTGTCCACATTATTTGCTCTTCCTCTTCTTGCCACCCCGACGTTTGGCTGCAGAGCCTGAGGGAAAAACGTTCTTGATCATCCGTTCGTACAAATCAGGCCGGTTTGTGACACTGTTCTTAATGATTTCTGCCATATCCGCTTTGGGATTTAGGTACCCAAGGCACTCGCATTTTACTATTTCAAGCAGACTGCCAAGTGTATGCTTCTCCTCGTGTGATAACGGTGACAGGATTTTCTGGATAAGCTCCCAGCCTGCCGGAGCTGCCGGTTCAACGGCGTTCTCCCCCTTGGCGGTCAAAGACACATTCACTACCCTGCGGTCACTCCTGTCTCTTGTCCTCCTGACCAGACCAGCTTTGACCATGCGATCAACCAGCATGCTGACGCTGTTTGGGCTACGTTCCATAAGAGAGGCTAGGTCAGTTGGCCTTAGTGAACCACCGCTGCCTTTCACAGCCGCAAGCACGGTGAACTGCTCCGTAGTAAGCCCGTACTCTCTATATACTGAATCCTCGCACAGAGCAAGTATGTCCCGGACTCGGTGCAGCAGAAGCCACAATTTGAAGATTGTATTTCCAGATTCAGAATATGCCGTCATATTTAGCACCTCCTTGATTATCTCATGGAAACTCTGATTGTCAGGGTCGCCCTAGTATAACAGTTTGTATTATTCATTTACAACAAATCAATGTCGATGATGGCTTCAGCCCGCCCTTGCAGCTCTGCTTTGGGGAAACCATGATGCACTCGAAACCTGCAAGAGACAAGAACCTGGGGATAACAGCTAAGAGACGCCTCACAATGACACACGTGGCACTTATCCCAGGGGCACGTTATCTATGAGCCTTGTTTTGCCTATCCTGACGGCTAAGGAAGCCACCGCCGGACGGTCGAGCAAGTCCAATTCTTCCAGTGTTCCGACATCAGCAATGCTGACATAGTCAATCTGGGCCAGAGGTTCTTTCTGGATGAGTGATGTCATTTGCCTGCGAATCTTCGCAGCGTCCCTTTCCCCATCCCGCCATAATCGGTGCGCCAATGTAAGAGCCTTGAACAATATCGTGGCTGCGCGGCGCTCTTTGGAGTTCAGGTAAACATTACGGCTGCTCATAGCCAGACCGTCACTTTCCCGGGCCGTAGGCACAACCACGACTTCCAGGTTCATATTAAGGTCGCCCAGCATTCTCTTGATGACCACTACCTGCTGAGCATCTTTCTGCCCAAAGTAAGCCCTGGTTGGCTGGACAATGTTGAACAGCTTGGCCACTATGGTGGCTACGCCCCTAAAATGCCCCGGCCGAGATGCTCCCTCAAGTTGCTCGGTCACTTTCTCCACATCCACCCAGCTACTAAATCCGGGCGGGTACATCTCGTCATCGGAGGGAACAAAGACGATATCCGCCCCCTCCTTCTGCAACAACTCCAGGTCCCGATCGAGGTCCCGAGGATAAGCGCCAAAATCTTCCCTGGGACCAAATTGAGCGGGGTTAACGTAAATGCTAACAATAACAGCAGAATTTTCTTTTCTAGCTTGCTTTACTAAAGTCAGATGACCTTCATGAAGATAGCCCATAGTGGGGACAAAGCCCACTGTGCCGCTAAGCCTCTGCCTTAACGCCCTTATGCCCGCGACTGTCTTTATTACCTGCATCAGGATTACTTCGCTTCTCTGGCAACGACGTCAATGATGCTCTTGTCCATGGTATAGCTTTGTTCCGCAGTGGGGAAACTAACAGATTTAACTTCCGATATGTAACCGGAAACAGCAGTCTTAATCTCCCCGGCTAACCGGGCATATTGCTTGGCGTGCTTGGGCACAAAGTCAGTATAAAGGCCCAGTAGATCGCTGATTACCTGGACTTGACCATCACAATCAGGCCCGGCGCCGATGCCGATCGTCGGGATAGCCAGCTTCTGAGTAATCAATTTGGACAGGGGCGCTGGAGTGCATTCCAGGACGATACCAAAGGCACCAGCTTCCTCCAAAATACGAGCATCGTTAAGCAACTTTTTGGCTTCCTCCACCGCCTTACCCTGTACCTTAAATCCTCCTAATTGATGTATGGATTGCGGAGTCAGCCCAATATGTCCCATGACTGGAATGCCACACTCCACAAGGCGTCGGACTTTCTCAGCAACCACCTCGCCCCCCTCCAGTTTCACCGCCTGTGCCCCTCCTTCCTGAATGAATCTCGCGGCATTATGTAAAGCATCGGAAACGCTGATATGATAGGTCATAAACGGCATATCACCTATTACCAAGGCTTTCTTAGCTCCCCTCACCACAGCTTTGGTATGATGAATCATCTCCTCCATGGTCACCGGGATAGTTGATTCATACCCCAGCATCACCATCCCTAAGCTATCACCAACCAATATCAAGGGCACACCAGCTTCATCAACCATCTTGGCCGTCACATAGTCATAAGCGGTGAGCATAGGTATTTTCTCTTTCTTTTGCTTCATCTCTTTTATTTCGGTAATAGTGACTCGCATGGCCTCTCTCCTTAGAAATTAAAAGTCAAAGATAAAAAATCAAAGTGACACCTCAAACTGCAAAACTTCTTGAATTTTGCTCTGTACTTTTGCAGTTTTCATTTTCGTCTTTTATTTACATCTCCCATCCACGGAGAGTAACCGCAGGCAAAGGCTCAATGATTCTGTTTTGAATATCCACGTGAACTATGCTGGGAGTCATGTTGACCGCCTCATCATCAGAAACCTGGCAATAAGAGACGATGATGACTATGTCACCCTTGGCCACCAGCCTGGCAGCAGCACCGTTGATGCCAATAATCCCCGAATTCGCCTCCCCTTCGATAACATAGGTACTGAACCTGGCCCCATTGTTAACGTTTAGCACCTCCACCCTTTCGAAGGGCAAGATATCGCTGGCCTCCATGAGAGAACGGTCAATAGTGATACTGCCTTCGTAATCCAAATCGACTTGAGTAACCCGGGCTCGGTGGATTTTACTTTTCAGCATAGTTCTCATTTTCTACCTCCCGAAGCATGAAGTTTCTTTGCCTACTTTCTTTTCAAAGAAAGTAAGGCTTTCATTTCTTCTGCCTTCTGTTCATTGACCTTGCCTTTAGCTAAAGCGATAGGAATAGTCTGAAGTCCCAGCTCCTTATAGGTAGTGAGCAAAGAAGGCCTCCTGGCCTCAAGAACGCTCAGGTGCTTCTCTATTGTGCCCAAATCCCCGCGGGCGACAGGACCGGTAAGACAGTCAGGCAAGCCAACATTGTCAATGTTGTTTAGCGTCCCCTTGAGTAAGGGCAGCAAGGCCCTGGTCGCCTCTTTTGACGACACCCCGAAGTCCCTCCACAAGTCCATAGCCACCTTAACCAAGGTCACCAGATAATTACAGGCGAAAACGGCGGCTGCATGATACAGCACCTTGTCCCCGGGCTTAAGTTCTACCCAATTGCCGTTCAGGAGTTGAGTTAACTCCTTCAGCGTTGATAATAGCGGCTCCTCAGCCTCAAGGGCAAAGGTAGAGCCAGGCAAGTTCTCTATGGCCTGCTCAACACCGGCAAAGGTCTGCAACGGGTGAAAGGAGCCAACAGCTGCCCCAAGTCCTCTTGCTGATTCCAGAATATCCACGGAATGAGCACCACTGCAGTGCAGGACGCTCTGCCCTTTACGCCACCGGACCTCGCTGCATACCGTGGCGATAACGTCGTCAGGAGTGGTTATGAACACCATCTCAGCAGCGTCTGCCAGTTCCTGAGCCGTATGGCAAACCCGGCAATCGGGCACCAGCTTGGCCAGCCTCTGTGCCGAGGACAAAGTCCGGCTGGACACAGCCACCACCGGCCATCCCTTTTGAGAAAGCCTTACCGCCAGGGCAGTGCCTGTCGTCCCTGCACCGATAAAGCCTGTCCTTAACATTTGTTTATGTCCTTAACCGCTGGCACACCAGCCAGACTTTCCGCCTTCTGAATTGCTCTAACCACGGCTTTGGCGACAACCTCAGCAGCCGCTGCACCCAGAGCACTAAGGTCAGCTTCCTCTTCACCTGAAGAAAGTGTGAATAAAGCGTCTCCATCATACATGGTATGACATGGATCAATAGTGCGGGCAATACCAACCTGGGCCACGCGGGCCAATCTATTTGCCTCAGCTTTGTCGAGTCTGGCATCGGTAGCCACTACACCAATCACAGTATTAAAAGGCGGGACCTTCTCCTCAAACTCACCTTTCCATAACTTTGAAGTAGATAAGAATCCACGGGCGTCCGCCTTGCGAGGTCCGGCTAGAATCTTCCCCGTTCCCGGTTCAATCACATCTCCAACGGCATTCACCACTACCAGGGCAGCGACCACAACATCTCCGGCTATCTTTTGACTGGCAGTCCCCAAGCCACTCTTAACTGCTCTTTGCAGGCCGAGAATTTTGCCCACTGTGGCCCCGGTGCCGGCGCCGACACACCCCTCAGCCACTTTGCCATCGGTGGCAGCCAGGCAAGCTTGATAACCTTCGTTAGCTCCGGGCCTGATTTTAGAGTCACCTACATTCAGGTCAAAAATAATAGCGGCTGGCACGATTGGCACCTTCCCAGCGCTGGTCTCATAACCAAAGCCTTGCTCTTCCAAATATCTCATAACTCCCGCAGCGGTATCCAGGCCAAAGGCGCTGCCTCCACTCAGAACGACAGCTTGAACCTTTTCCACCAGGTTTCCCGGGCGGAGCAGGTCTGTTTCCCTAGTCCCCGGCGATGAGCCACTGACATCGACACCGGCCACAGCCCCTTGCTCGCAAAGTATTACCGTGCAGCCGGTCACTGCCTTCTTATCGGTATAGTGGCCAACCTTAATTCCTGAGACATCCGTTATAGCTCTATACATAACCCTAAACTAAAAAACCCTCTCGGCATAACCGAGAGGGTTATCTAAACAACTCCTGTTGTCCGTCTCGGTCACCGCCGATCCAAGCGGACTCTTAACTACCTGGTTCTTTCGCTCACTGCCTCAATGGTCAGTGGCCATCTTATACGATAACAGGTCGGTACTATTCTGTCAATATTGCATTGCCAGAATCAGCAGCTTTGTCAATCTCAATGACACCGTTTAGTGCCGATATAGCAGCCTCTAGTTGACTATCGTCAGGTTCCCTGGTGGTTATAGCTTGCAACATCAGTCCCGGGGCCAGGAGAATTCGGACTATCGAATTGTCGATATGGGCTGCTCCCAATTTCATGATTTCGTAGCTAATAGCAGCGATGACCGGGATGAGGGCTATGCGAGATAGTATGCGTATCCATAAGGTTGGTTGACCAACCAGGGCGAAGACAAAGATAGCTACAATCAGGACGATGAACAGAAAGGCAGTGCCGCAGCGAGCATGGGCAGTAGAATAGTTCTTGACTGCCTCCACATTCAAAGGGACGCCTGCCTCATAGGCATTCACCACTTTGTGCTCGGCCCCGTGGTAAGCAAAGACTCTCTTGATATCAGGGATTAGACTTATCACCTTGAGGTAAGCGACGAAAATGCCGATACGGATGAGCCCCTCAAAGATGTTGCGCAGTAAGTTAGAATCGATGTAGGGGTCAATCAGATAGCGGGTGGCGAAGAGAGGAACCATGAAGAAGAGGACTACACCGAGAGCAAGGCTCACGGCCACGGTCCCCCATAAAACCGCTGTAGGTATTTTCCCCCCTGTTTCCTCTGCTGCGGCGATCTGAGCAGAGTGAAGTAATGACTGCGTGCCCAGGACTAGTGTTTCTACGAGAGCGATGATTCCTCTTACTAAAGGCATTTCTCTGAGACGCCCTTTGTATATGCTGGCCAGCGGCTCCTTCACTGTGTTTAGCTGTCCATTGGGCTGCCGCACAGATATGGCCACGCCCTCCTTCCCCCGTATCATCACGCCCTCAATAACTGCTTGGCCACCATAATGAAAAGACTTTGCCATCATTACTGCAATCTCCTTAGCCGCCTGAAACAAAAGTCATCATTTCTCGCATGGAAAACCCCTAAGCGCATTATGATAGAAATGGCTGAAAACGTAAAGTCAAGCTCTCAAAGTAGCAGAGAGGAGTGAATTTCTAGTTTCTCTAGATAAGGCTAAAGGTAAACAGTGTCACGATCAAACAGATGCCATCGCAACAGGCAATAAAGAGCTGAATGTATTCTACTTTATTTTGTATCGCTTCTTGAAGCGTTCCACTCTTCCCAGAGAGTCAACTATCCTTTGTTCACCCGTATAAAAGGGGTGGCATTTCCCACATATTTCCACCCTGATTTCTGGTTTAGTCGAACCACTGGTAAAGGTATTGCCGCAAAGACAAGTCACTTTAGCTTTCTCATAATACTTAGGATGGATTTTAGCTTTCATTTGTAAACGCTCACCTTCTTCTTGTATCTGGTTGCTAGCTCATATTTAACAAAGCCGTCTATTAAGGCAAAGAGGGTGTAATCTTTGCCCAAGCCAACATTGTCTCCCGGCAGTATACGCGTCCCGCGTTGTCGAACCAGGATAGCTCCAGCGCGAACTTGCTCTCCCCCAAATTTCTTCACTCCCAGGCGCTTAGCTATACTATCTCGTCCGTAACTCGAGCTGCCACCACCCTTCTTATGTGCCATGCCTGTTCTCCTTAACCTCTAATAATTTCATTTACCAATATTTTAGTACAAGTCTGGCGATGTCCCGTCTTCTTTCTGTAGCGGACTTTGGACTTATATCTAAATACAATAACCTTTTCTCCCCTAGCTTCTCCTAAGGAAGTAGCCACAACCTTAGCCCCCTTGATAATAGGATCCCCTACAAGGGTATCCCCGTCCCCTCCGATAAACAGCACTCTATCGAGCTCAACTCTGTCGCCTTCAGCGACATCCATGCGCGCCACTTCTATTGTTTGCTTCGGGGCTACCTTATACTGCTTGCCACCTATTTCGATAATAGCGTAAATCTTCGCACCCCCATACAGAAAAGGGGATTCTAGCACCCCCGAATGCCCGATGTCAAGCTAACGAAGAGGACTATTGAGCCTTTCCACGGACAATCGGATATATCAAGACCAGAAATCAAGGCAGGATTGCATATCTTTCTCTAAATGATGCCAAAGCAAAGGCGGACCGGCAATCATTTGTGCAACGCCTTTTCCCCGATAACCTCATGCCCAACATACCACCTACGTATAGCCTCGACTACTTCATCAGGGCGGTCCAGCACCCTCAATAGCTCGAAATCCTTTTCTGAGATGTACCCCCTGGATAAGGCAGCGCTCCGCAGCCAATCCAAAAATCCCCTCCAAAATTCGCTTCTGAACACTACTACGGGAAAAGGTTTTATCTTGTGGGTCTGCATCAGGGTCAGTACCTCTGTCAACTCGTCAAGCGTGCCCAAGCCACCCGGCATTATGACAAAGGCCACGGCATATTTCACCAGCATGACTTTACGAGTAAAGAAGTGATTGAACGTTATTGACCTTGTGGCATAGGCATTACAGACCTGTTCTTCGGGAAGGGAGATATTTAGCCCGACCGATGCAACGCCAGCTCTTCGTGCACCCTTGTTGGCGGCCTCCATTACACCCGGCCCCCCACCAGATACAATTGAGAAGCCCAACTGTCCAAGCCCATAGGCTATTTCCTCTGTCTCTGCATATAGCTTGTCATCTACTCTCAACCTGGACGAACCATATATGGTCACTGCTGGCTCGATCCCGGCGAGACTATCAAAGCCCTCTACAAACTCGCCGATTATTCGAAACATTCGCCAGGATTCTTCTTTGGCTAGTTCATTTATCTCGTATCCGTACGCCATATCGCACCTCCCTCAAAAACACTCATGGTATCTAGACCGGCCCAGTAAACCGGCTGATGCAGCATCGACGTTGCATTTTATCACCGTTCGTTCTCTGCGGGCAAACTGCGAGTACCTAGTATAGACGAAAAGGCAGATAGACCACGACACGGTGTGATATAGTCTTGTCACCTTTGCCTGCCGGGTTGCTGTTGCCTGTCAGTAGTTTGATGTAAAATAGCGGTTGCTGCTGACTTGATTTCTCTTACTGACGCAGTATATAATTCGGGGTTTGGAAATGAAACTTGCCGTTAGTGGTAAAGGGGGAGTAGGCAAAACAATCTTAGCCTCTCTCCTTTCTACTATACTTGCCCAACTTGGCTATTCTGTTCTAGCCATAGATGCCGACCCCAATGCTACTCTGGCAACTGCCCTTGGTTTTCCCCACCCCGAGAGGATAACCCCTATATCCGAGATGGCAGACTTGATTGAAGAGAGGACAGGGGCACGTCCCGGACAGGCAGCCTCTTACTTCAAATTAAATCCCAAAGTTGATGATATACCGGAAAAGTATTGGGTCCAGCATAACGGAATCAAACTCATGGTGATGGGGCGGCTAAAGAAAGGTGGTAGTGGTTGCTATTGCCCCGAAAATGCCTTGCTGGAAGCTTTAATTGCCCACATACTCCTGCGCCGGGATGAAGTAGTCATAATAGATATGGAGGCAGGTGTCGAGCACCTGGGACGGGCGACAGCGAGGGCCGTGGACAAGATGATTATTGTAGTGGAGCCAGGCAGGGGAAGTATTGAAACAGCCTACAGAATAAGAAAACTGGCAAAGGATATTGGTTTGAAAGACATCGCGGTGGTCGGTAATAAGATTCGCAGTGAACAGGACAGAAATTTTCTTATTTCCGCCATGCCAGATTTTGAATTTCTGGGCTTTATTCCCTACGACCAGAGCATAATAGAAGCTGGTCTGGGCAATTTCCCTCTCGTCAATGCCAGCCCGGAGGTCATCAGCCGAGTGCAGGATATTGCAGCACGCCTCAGTGCTGTTAAGCCGGAACTTATCGGTAAACCAATAGATTAAGAATTACGAAGGGAGGTTTAGATGACAGCAAAGATAATTTCGGGAAACGAAGTAGCCAAGGAGATTAGAGCCGAGCTAAAAGAGCGAGTGGACAAACTTAAAAAACAGGGCGTAACGCCGGGCCTCGTCATAATTCGCGTTGGAGAGGACCCGGCGTCTGTTTCTTATGTCGCGGGCAAGGGAAAGGCTGCCGAGGAGATAGGCGTGTGGTCACAAACCATCGTCCTGCCTGAGAGCGCCTCAGAGGAGGAACTCCTTTCCAAAGTGAAGGAAATGAATAAAGCCGAGCACGTTGATGGCATACTGGTTCAATTGCCATTGCCAAAGCACATCAATGCGGATAAAGTGCTAAATCTCATTGACCCGGCTAAAGACGT
>Ga0299912_10004968_pt1 | contig 10905 bp, 7 predicted proteins | sample RVTome_2_FD_207667 | JGI IMG/M metagenome (GOLD analysis project Ga0299912, IMG submission 207667) | Soil microbial communities from uranium-contaminated site in the Upper Colorado River Basin, Wyoming, United States - RVT95D214 (version 2) ... | reverse complement strand
CAAATCCCTGTCAATGGAGATTTTGCAATAATTGAATGTCTATCTGAACAAAGAATAGGACTGTTCCCAAATGGACCGGTTAAATAGATTAAAACATTTTCAGGACCAAGGGGATTGGTCTTTTCATCTGTTTGGTCGAAAAGGATTTTTGCACCTAAGCCACTACCTCCGATAAATTGCTTAAGCTCTTCAGTTTCTAATTCTTCTTCCGCTACAGATTTATCAGTTAAATCTATTCTCAAAAGTTTTCCCATATATCCATCAGCCATACTCTTTCCTCTTCGCCTGAATCCCTGGCCTTTCATCTTACCTTTTCTTTTGTATGGCCAAGGGCCATAGAAATATTCTTGCCTGTCTCGATGAGCGCCGGGATGTATTTTCTCTTGATCAGGTTTGGTGGAATGCGTCTCGGGATGACGATATTGATCCCCGCCACTGGCAGGCCCTGGTAGTTCAGGATGGGTACGGCCAGAGCCAGGATATCTTTGAACAAATCGCTTTTATTCGCAGAATATCCCCGCAGCCGGATGTTCTGGAGTTGTTCCAGCAACTTACTTTTGCCGGACAGGTTTTTGCCCGTAGATTTGTCGGAGTACAGGTGATCGAGAATCCTGCGCCGATCCCCTTCTCGTAAAAAGGCCAGGATGACCTTCCCGAGCGAATTGAGATGAATCGGCCTTCTCGACCCTATTCGCAAATTGGTGGTTAGAATATGGGATGTCTTGTCGATGCGTTCAATATAAACGATTTCCTCGTCACTGATCATTACACCCAAATTGACGACCTCGTCGAGGTCTTCATTCAATTGGCGTAGATAGGGGAACGCGATTTCACGCATTTCCGACTGGTTGAGAAAGGAGAAACCGAATTGAAAGATTTTCGGCGTTAAACGAAAGGCTTTGGTGTTCGGTTCTTTGTAAAGGTACTGGAGGGCCATCAGGGTTCGCGTGAGCCTTTGGGCTGCGCCCATGCTGATGTTCAGGTTTCTCACCAATTGGGTGAGGGTATATCCGGTGGGGGATCCGCCGACAAATTCCAGGATGCGGAAGGCCTTGTTAACGGAATGGATGATTGAAAGGTCTTTCATGTATTATCGTATACCGATAACTATTATCTCATTGTGATACCCAATGTATCAGCATGCTCCAATCTTGTCAAGATAAATTTTGAAAGCATAGCATGGATACCTTGACTTTCTAACATCTTGTATGTTACCTTGCGCCATGAAATATTGGTAAATTATTAAATTAGCTAACTACGCTTAGGTTATATTATCCTTTAACTAAGTGTCTAAAGGGCAGACACAATTGTTTAGAACCCCGAAGTTTGAAAAGCTACTTGAGCCTTTTCAGATAAGGCAGGTAAAGCTCAGAAATAGAATGGTAAAGGCTCCTCAGTCCATGAATTTCTGCGCTGAAGATGGCTCAGTGAACGATAGAATAAAGGGTTTTTATGAAGCATTAGCCCGAGGCGGTATAGGTTTGATCATTTCAGGAGGTACTGCTGTTGATTATCCCCTAGGCTATACCTCAGCCCGCGTTCTACTCTCAAATGATGATAAATTCATCGCAGGTCTTAGTGAATTGGCTCAAGTGATACACAAATATGGCTGCCCAACATTCCTCCAAATTTCCCATGCTGGCCCAGCAATGCCATCCAACTCTTTTGGTGGTATTCAACCCGTAGCCGCTTCATCCCTTAGCAAGGATGAGAAACCGCTACCCTCACAGGATTTGGCTAGAGCTTTAAGTATACCTGAGATTAAAGTTATTATAAGTTATTTTGTCAATGCCGCAGATCGAGCTAAGAAGGCTGGGTTTGACGGCATTGAGATCCATGGTGCCCATAATTACCTAATTAATAGTTTTTTATCTCGTGCCTGGAATAAACGCCAAGATGCCTATGGTTGTCAAAACATGGAGAACAGAACTAGATTTTTGGTTGAAATCATACAGGGAGTCAAAGAGCGTGTGGGGGAAGACTTTCCAGTCGGCGTCAGATTCAATGGAAAGGAATGGGGCATAAAAAACGGCATAACTTCTGAAGAGAGTGTGGAATTCACAAAAATATTTCAAAAAAACGGTGCTGATTACCTTCATGTAAGTGGTTTTGGTATTGGTCTTTATAATGACGTACGGTTTCCTGAAATGCTCCTGTATCCAGAACCCGAAGTTCCTCTATCAAGAAAAGTCAAGACGGGGGCACTGGTACCCGAGGCAGAAGCAATCAAAAAGGCAGTTTCTATACCTGTTATTGCTGTAGGAAGGCTTGATGCTGAACTTGGGGAGCGGATTCTGAGAGAAGGTAAAGCAGACCTTATTGCCCTCGGTAGACGCCTTGTTGCAGATCCCGAGCTTCCCAACAAAATAGCCGCCGGGAGATTAGAAGATATTGCCCCATGCACAGCTTGCCTTGAGTGTGTAAATAGAATTCGTAGAACAGAACCAGCTCGGTGTCGCATAAATGCTGCTTTAGGGAAAGAGAGAGAATATGCAATTGAACCAGCGGAAAAGAAAAAAAAGATTATGGTAGTTGGTGGTGGACCAGCCGGAATGGAAGCGGCTAGAGTGACGGCTCTTAGGGGGCATGAGGTAGTTCTTTATGAGAGGGAGCCTAAATTAGGGGGGCTCCTGCCCATTGCTGCTGTAGTAAAGGGAACTGAAATTGAAGACCTCCCTTCCATAATCCGCTACCTTAAAACCCAAATTATCAAACTTGGCGTAAAGATTAATCTTGGAAGAGAGGTTGATCTACTCTTAATCGATAAGATTAAGCCAGATGTAATCATAATTGCGACTGGAGGAATGGCCGCTTCTCCGGAAATATCTGGAATCAATAATTCTAATGTGATCAACACCCTAAAGCTCTATCGTTTACTGAAGTTTTATCTCAGGTTCCTTAGCCCTTCAGTTCTAAGGTGGCTGACCAAATTTTGGATGCCAATTGGAAAGAAGGTGGTTATTATGGGCGGTGCAATACAGGGCTGCGAGTTGGCTGAGTTTCTGGTTAAGCGAGGCCGGATGGTAACTATCGTGGAGACATCTGATAAATTGGGAAACGGAATCGCAACTCAGCATATTGAACGCCTTATCCCCTGGCTCGCTAAGAAGGGAGTAATTGTTATAACCGAAGCTAGCTATAAGGAATTAACCGATAGAGGGTTAACTATCGTAACTAAAGGAGGGGAAGAGCAAATTATTGAGGGAGATACTATATTTTCAGCCATGTCCCTTAAACCAAACAATGAATTTTTCAAGGCTCTGGAGGGGAAAGCTCCCGAAATCTATATGATTGGCGATTGTAGAGAAGCCAGCTTAATAACAGATGCCATTGACGATGGCTCACGTATTGGTATAGCTATATGAGGTGGTGGGTGAAGGTTATTCAGGTGCTGCAAACAATGCTTCAAGAAAACGGAGGGAATCTGAATGTCCGGAATGTGTATTGCCAACTTGGTATTTGCCGGACTAAAAGTGGGTGGTTCTGAAAAGCAGGAACGCTGCAAACGTTGGAGAAGAGATTTCTGGGCATCTAGACGGGAAAAAATAGAAAAAAAGAAGGGGGGAACGGTGATGAAAAAGAGTGGATTCATTGGGGTGATTGTTTTATTGGTATCGTTCGCGTTGATCATCTCGGGGACTTTAACGGGTGTCTCAAATGCGGCTCCCGCGGAGAAAACAAAAATCAGCATTGTTGCCGCAAGACCTGGAGATGCCTGGTATGTTTTGTCGCATGCGCTGTCTGTTTTCATTAACGAGCGTTCGACATCGCTCAAAGCAGAAGTTCTGGCATCGGCTGGGATAACCGACAATACCAGGATGGTCGCGGCAAAACCGGAGAAATATTCCGACCATTTAGTCGTTACAATGATACCCGGCCAGAGCGTCTGGGGCGAAGGGAAGTATTTGCCTCTTAAGATTGGGTCAATGCTTCATTCGGCGTCGGTATGGGTAACCCTCGATCCCAAATTAAAGAAATTGGCTGATCTGAAGGGGAAAACCGTCTATCTTCAAAGAAAAGTGCGGTTCAATTATATATGGATTTTTGTAAATTTACTGGAACAAGAAGGGGTGTGGGAATCCGTTAAGGCCTTGCACGGGGGGATTTCATCGGGTCTGACTGCTCTTCAAGACGGAGGAGCCCATGCCGGGTCTCAGACGGTTAATTTCGTATATCCAGATAAATTTTCTCTCAGTTCAGGGCTGGAGGAGTTGAAAACACGGGGACCGTTATACTTCCTGCAGCAGGGAGACTTGAAGGAAAATATAACCAAGATTGGAAAGGCCTGTCGTTCCGATGAATATTCAGGTCTAAATTTGCCAAACCTTGCCAATGTCGTTCCTGCAAAGTCACTGGGTCCCACCCAGACGGAGGATATGGCTGTTGTCTCTTGCCCTGTTTTTTGGGCTGCGGGCAAGGAAATGCCTAACGATGTGGTATATGAAGTGACGAGAATACTTTACGGAGCCGCAAAGAATGGCGATTTTGATAAATACCACTTGATGGGAAAGGGAATTACCCCGGATTTCCTGACGACCTCCTTCTGGGATGAGCAAGAGGCCCGGAAGAACCATCATCCCGGGGCCTTGAAATTTTACGATGACAACGGAATCCGCCTGAAAAGCTTTGGCGCTCTGTATCAGAAGTATATGAAATAGCAGGGAACCTTCGATACATGTCAAAAGGGCAAATGGGTGTGTCCTTTCTTAGTTCTGTTTGGCCTTTTGGCTTGACACTCCGCCAACCTGTTTTACCGAAGAATAATAATATCCTTGGGGGGACATAATGGATACGGTTTCTCAAGAGAAAAATTCCATGGACAGATGGCTTGGGTACAGTCTGGTTGTAATTTGTGTTGTTATGATTATCTACCACCTTTATTACATCGTGGCCCTTCCTTATGAAGCATCAGTGCATTCGATTGTCCACCTGGGGTTTGCATTTGTGGTTCTGGTTTTTCACGGAATGATAAAAAGCCCACGTTTTCGAATCTTACGTATAGCCATGCTGGTGATGTTAGTCGGGGTGAGCATCTATTTTCTTACGCATTATGGTGTCATTCTTGAAAATACAAGCTACCCGCCAAAGATGGCCCTGGTTGCGGGAGTGATTGCGGCAGTCTGCGTTTTTGTAATAACTTACGAGAACTATGGTCTGATGTTTCCCGCGCTATCTGCCATAGGCGTTCTCTACATGTATTTCGGTTCCTACTTACCCGAGAGCATCTCGGCCCCGTCTGTAGACCTTGATCGCTTAATCACGCTGCTTTCTGCTGATGTCACCTCCCCCTGGGGAGTGTACGGTTCGCTTCTGATCATTTCTGCGAATTATCTGTTCTTATTTATTTTTTTTGGAGCAGCACTGGATGCTTTTGGCGGAATGCGGGCTGTTAAGACGATCGGAACATTGGCGGCGTATCGATTTAGAAGCGGGCCGGCCGCTCTGTCGGTTTTTACGAGCGCCCTCCTGGGTTCGATCACCGGAAGCACGGTTGCAAACATTACAATTACAGGGAGTTTCACCATTCCCTTAATGAAGAAAACGGGATACACTCCCGAAATGGCAGCGGCGGTTGAGACGGGGGCGTCCAGCGGTGGTCAAATCCTTCCGCCTGTTATGGGGTCAACGGCTTTTATTATGTCGGGTTACACCGGAATCCCCTACGTAAACATTTGCATAGCCAGTGTACTCTCTGCCTTAATATACTATGCGGCGCTTTTATTCTATGCGGAAATCAATGCCAGAAAAATTGGCATCGAGCCGATGACCAGGGAGGGAGTCAGTTTAAAAAATTTGTTGTTGGATGCTCCGGTATTTATCGGGCCGCTGGCCTTTTTGACGTATATGCTGATTCGCGGTTATTCGGTTATGCTGACAATCTTCTGGTCCGTTGTATGCGTCGTGGGTCTTGGCCTTTTGAATGGGATCCGGAGGGATGCCCGCTTGGATTGGAGAATTGTGAAAGACAAGATCGTCGACGGAATCAGATCCGGCAGCCAGGTGGCGGTCGTGCTGTCGCTCATCGGGGTAGTCGTTGGCGTCGTGGAGGTAACCGGGTTGGGTATGAGGCTTGGCAACGTCTTCGTTGCATTGAGCGGGAGCAACCTTTTAGTTCTCCTCTTCATGACGGCTGTGACGGCCATGATATTGGGAATGGGAGTGCCCAGCGGCGCCGCCTATATCATATGCGCAACGGTGCTGTCCCCCGCATTAATAAAACTCGGGGTCCCAATGTTGCAGGCGCATCTTTTTCCGCTTTATTTCGCCGTATTTTCTCATCTAACCCCTCCGGTTGCAATAGGCCTCATGGTCGCCTGTAAGATGGCGGGCGCAAATTACCTTCGAGGAGGCAAAGAGGCAATGAAATTTGTTTTGCCCACCTTTCTCCTTCCATTCCTTTTTGTATATACCCCGTCCATCCTGATGCAATTTGGCAGCCTCTCTTCTGTTATTCAAGAATTTGCTTCCTTCTTGTTAGCCATAGGCGCACTTTGCATCATGACACTTGGGTACTGGGCATCAAGCCTGAATTGGACTGAACGCATGATTCTGTTGATTTCAATCTGTATTCTGTTGGCCTCCATCTTTTTTAGACTACATTATGTTTTTGTTATCGCAGGCGGCGTACTTGCCTTGATGGTGACTCTACTGAATGTTCGTCGAACACGCCAGTTAACTGTTAAACAAACTCAACTTGTTACATAAAGCTGATTCCGGTTCTTGCTTGTAAGCATCTTTAATATTTTCGCTCAATATCAACATATTAAGCGGTGTTCTGTTCACGTTAACCGGACAGCGTAATCAATTATCAGAAAATATCAAAAAGATGGGAGATCGGTGATGGAAAAAAAATTGAGAACCATTTGTGGCTTTTGCCACACTGCCTGTGGGATGGTCGTCACAGAAAAAGACGGGAAAATGGTTAAAGTCTTGGGAGATCCTGCCCATCCAGCCAGTAAGGGATATCTTTGCGAAAAGGCAGACGCCGCTATTCCTCTCGTTTATCATCAAGATCGGGTAAAAACCCCTCTCATGAAAACAAAGGGAGGATTCAAAAAAGTTAGCTGGGGAGAAGCCTTGGATTTTGCTGCCGATAAGCTCCTTTCTCTCAGGGAAAAGTATGGGCCTAAAACCCTGGTCCGAGTCATTGGCGCCCCTTTCTCCTATGATATACGTGATGGTTTTTCCCAATTAGTGGCAGCTTTTGGATCCAACATAAATACAGGAATTGGACACCTTTGCTCACGCCCTCGAATGGTAGGAATTATTTCGGTGTTTGGGGAACGGATTGAAACAAACTATAAAGGAACCAAGTTGGCCATTTTTTGGGGGGGGAATGTAGTGGCCCAGAATCGATATAGCAACCATTCAGCCACCCCCGATTTTTCCCATACCATCGTAAATATAAAGAAGGGGGGTGGAAAAGTTGTTGTCATCGATCCCGTCAAGTCTGAGACAGTTCCTTTTGCTGATGAATGGATTCCTATAAAATTAGGAACCGATTTGGCTTTGGCATTAGCCATGATGCACGTTATTATTCGAGAAGGTCTCTATGACCAGGAGTTCGTTGAAAACTATACTCTTGGGTTTGACCAGCTGAAAACGCATGTGATTTCCTATACCCCAGAATGGGCAGCCAAAATTACGGGTATCTCTATAGAAAAGATCCAAGATTTAGCCAGAAGGTACGCTACCGAGAGGCCTGGAGTCATATATGATGGGAATGGTTTGGACATGCACACCCAGGGCGTGGAGACCTGCCGTGCGCTTGCAATGCTCCAGGCGTTGACGGGTAACGTAGACAGGCCTGGGAGTAATGTTTTCATGCCATGGAGCAAACAAAATATGCTTCCCACCATAAAGATTTCGGGGGGTCCCAGTGAAACCAAATACCCACTTTTTATCGATTACCCACATCCGGTGGTGATAGACTCTGTACTTTCGGACCAAGAAGACCGGCCTCGGGCCATGCTTATGACTGCTTCTAACCCAGCTCTGGGGTTAGCCAATTCTAAAAAATACTGGGATGTACTGCGAAAGCTGGAACTACTAATCGTACACGATCACTTTATGACCGCTACCGCTGAATTTGCGCATCTCATCCTTCCAGCTACAACGGGATTTGAAGCCAATAGTTACAAAGCTCATTCAAGTGCAGAAGGCTGTTTTTTTATTTTACGGAGAAAAATTGTAGAACCATTATGGGAGTCCCGTCCTGTCTTTGAGGTGGAATATGCCATGGCTGAAAAGATGGGTATGGGAAAGGATTACCCCTTCAGAGATAATGAAGGATGGATTGATTTTGCGGTAAAACCTTCAAACATTTCATTTAATGATTTGGTGGAAAAGCAGATCGTTTATACGACACCGTCCGTTCAATATGAGAAATTTAAAACAAAAGGGTTTGGAACACCTTCTGGCAAAGCAGAATTCTTCTCGGAAAAATTTCAAGAAGCTGGATATGATCCGATGCCCACATTCAGGGAAAGGAAGGTGGACCCCTTAATCAGAGAAAAATTTCCCCTGGATGGCACCAGCCGGAAGCCTGGGACATATTCTCACACCAAGCACCGCAATATTCCAGAGGTGAGCAAGTATCAACCATTACCTTTTGTTTGGATGCATTCCGAGGACGCCAAGAAGAGAGGGATTGAAAACGGCTCATGGGTTGAAGTGGAGTCATCCATAGGAAAAATTGAATTGGAAGCTAGGACTGAGGAGAAGGCTCCCGTTGGGGTGGTAGTCGTGGATTTTGGTTGGGGGAATCCCTGGGATAAAGCAGCCAATATCAATTTCCTTACAGACGATCAAGATCGAGATCCGATTTCGTCAGGGACCTCCCATCGTCTTTTTCCCTGCCAGGTAAGAAAAAAGGGGAATACTATATAAAAAGGCCTCCTCTCCCAAAAGTGATCATGATAAATAGGAGATGTTTAAAGACAACCCGGCAAGATGAATCCCCCGTCTGAAGTCTGTCGGAAGTAACGCACCCCATCTCCGTATTTTCCCCCATAGGTCATCGTCCATGGGCGCCGTGGACAACCGCCGATGTAAGAAAGACGAAGGCGGTGAAGAAAAACAGTCCCAACATGAAAACATTTCTACATGTTCTTGGCCTCATCGATTATCCTCCTTGTCAAAAACGAAACTCGAGCATGTCTCTCCAAAAACGTCGGCACATCTTATCATCCCCCGTCCAAATATCAACAAGAATGTCAGATAAATTTTGAGAGACGTAAGCATCTCCGAAACTGTGATGGCTATAGAGAGGTTTTTGAGACATTTTCTAATAGTATCAATGGATTCTGCTTCCCAAGGGGCACTTAAGGTCATTTTATCCAAAAAATATTGGCATGAAGATTGTTTTAACCCAACCCCCGGTAACTCAAATGCTATATCCCGGGAGCCACGGAATCCCTAAATCTTCATCACAGTTTTGGAGATGCTTCCCCTTTCCTCCCCCCAGTGGGGGAGGAAAAAGGTGGGGGATCAATTGACAGGGGGTCAAAAAATAGATAGGGTATAAACAAGAAATAAAAGATCTGGAAGGGGGGAATCAAGATGGATATCTTCGAACTAATGAAGAAAGAGGGACATGAACAGGTCATCTTTAACTACGATAAAGAGACAGGATTGAGGGCGATCATCGCCATCCATGACAGCACGCTCGGTCACGCCTGCGGCGGGACGAGGATGGTTAACTACGCCTCCATGGAGGATGCCCTTAAGGATGCAATGGGGCTTTCAAAGGCAATGACCTACAAATGCGCGGCAACAGATGAAGACAGGGGAGGCGGGAAAGGAGTGATCTGGGGTGATCCGAAGAAAGATAAGAACGAAGCGTATCTTAGAGCTTATGGGAGATTTGTTGAGATATTGAAGGGCCGTTTCGTCACCGGAGCCGCTGACCTGAATCTCAATGAGACGGATAGTTCGATCATGGGCAGAGCGCTAAGAGCATAGTGTTAAAGGTTTTTTTAGAGAAGAAGTTGTGATGCAGAGAGAAGTCTCCCTCCAGATCACCGATTGGTATCGTCAGAAGTTTCCTGATCTTGCTTTCGGGATCGGGACGATCCGGGATTGCGCCTATTTTGAAAAGAATGAAGCCTTCAAAATCTATAAGAGGGAGCTCCTCAGAAAGATGAGAAGGAGGGCCAACCTTGCCCAAATCGAAGAACAGGTCAATCTCTACGATCGATTTTTTAAGGAATCGGAATATCCCTGTCCCCTTCCAAGCCATTTGAAGGGAACCGTCGAAAGGGGGTTTCCAATTGTTAACCTCTATATCGATACCCACATCATGGCAGAGATGGATCATGGGATCCTGATGGCCATTCAGGATCTGGATCGGTTTGAGGGCGAATGGAGGCTCGACCTTGCCAGTGAGGGAGAAATCTTTAAGGGTGTTTCGGGTAAGACGATCGTCTGTAAGAGGGATGAGATTGTTCTTCGTGATGGGAAAGGGATTGTCTGTTCCCTTTTTCAAGGCCCGGATTTTAAAACGAGAGTGGAACCAGCCAGCAAAAATATTGTGGTCTATGTCTTCACCGCCCCTGGAATTGTAGAAGAAAATGTCTCAAATGGGATTCAATTGGCCCTTGAGATCTTAGAAAAATTTGGTGGCGGAAAAGATCCCTGGTCAAGAGTGTTAAAACCTTAAAGTGACTAAAGTGAGCTAAAGTGTCTAAAATGAGATAAAGTTAAATATAGACTCTTTATAAAATCCGAAATCCGCAATCCGAATTCCGAAATTGAATGAAAGGAGTTAAAAAATGCCAACCGTTCAGATCAGTTTGCTTCCAGGAAGAACCCCGGAGAAGAAGGAACAACTCATCAAGAAAGTGACGGATGCCATTGTGGAGGCACTTCAGATTCCAAAAGACCGAGTTCATATCCTCCTCTATG
>Ga0299912_10004967_pt1 | contig 10906 bp, 13 predicted proteins | sample RVTome_2_FD_207667 | JGI IMG/M metagenome (GOLD analysis project Ga0299912, IMG submission 207667) | Soil microbial communities from uranium-contaminated site in the Upper Colorado River Basin, Wyoming, United States - RVT95D214 (version 2) ... | reverse complement strand
TGAGCTCAGCCATCCACAACGGCGGCTCGGCGGAAACCAGAGCCATAGTCAACGCTCAAGTTACCGAAGAATACGGCGATAAGCTCCTTCATGAGGATCCGAAAGCCTTCGTTCTCCAAAGCGCTGGGAAACTCAGGCTCACCGAAGACTTCGTCGGCATGGTCACATTCGCCGCGGTCAAGGACTTCGCTCTGTCGTCGAAGAGGGAAGACGACTTAGGCGTTAGCGTCGTCGCTACCGCAGGCTGCACGCACGCTGAATCCGCAGGAGAGAAAATCGAGGTCCAGAAAATCGAGGGAACCGTAAACATCATCGTTCTTATCGACGGCAACCCCACCGACGGCTGCCTCACCAGCGCCATCATCACGGCAACCGAAGCCAAAACCGCCGCTCTCCGCGAGCTTGACCTTCGCAGCCGCTACTCTGGGGATGAAGCCACGGGAACGATAACGGACGCCATGGTCGTAGCTGCAACGGGCAAAGGCGCGCCAATCGTCTACAGCGGTCCAGCGTCGAAACTTGGGCAACTCGTCGGTTTCTGCACGCGGAAAGCGGTGAGGGAAGCGGTGATGAAGGGCAAGGTCGGCGGCTGCGTACTCAGCAGGTCCATCGCTGACAGGCTTGCGGAGAGGCACTTGCCGGTTGAGAAGTTGGCTCACGAGTTGGCGAAAGTGATAAGCCTCGGGGCTGACGAGGAAACCTTGGCTGCAAGCCTTGCCAAGATTATGAGTGACCCCGCTTCTGCCTCTGCGGTGCTTGCGGCTGCTAAAATGGACGAGGATTATGCGAAGGGACTGCTTCCCCCGGAGGTCAGCAATGCAGACGTGTTAGGACAATTCGGAGGGCTGTTGGTAAAGCAAGCGACAAGGGATGCGGATTCATCTTCAATTGATCTGCAGCCTTTCCTAAAGCAAGTTCTTATAGGCTTGCTGGAGCAAGCGTTACGGAAGGCGAAAACTGGAAACCTTAAATAACCTGCGAATTCAATTCCGTAGCAAACGAGCAACGTGTGATGGTGAAAAACGTGCAGTTCGGAGTTTTCCTTTATCAGCCTGAACCCGCGGAGGGTGTGGACTACAACTTCTACCGTTTGAAGTCAGAATCAGGAATTGTTGGAAAGCCGAATCCAATAATGTACACTAACATCGCTTGCTTCGGCGACAATTTCATGGCGGCAAAACGTCCGGATTGGGTTTCTGTAAGCTCGTTCGGGCCGGCGCTCCGCACGAACAAGCGCTTTAACCTCCGCTGGGATGTCGTATGCATGACTAATCCAGAGGCCAGAGAATACAACCTGAAAATCATCGCTGAAAGCGCCAAGATTACCCCTGGCATCAGTATCAGCAGCCAGCACTTCGCAGATCAGCATTTCTGCACATGTCCAAGATGCATAGAACAACAACGCAAAAGCGGCTTAAGGTGGGTCGAATGGCGGGCAAAAACAGTGACTGATTTCCTTGCTGAAGTCAAAGAAATAGTCTCTGGCAAACCTCTCTTTGTCAACTGTCTTCCTGATCCGCTGTTGGGCAAGGAACGCTTCGGCTACGACTTTGAAGCCATGGCTGACTACGCCGACTATTTCGTTGTTCCGATGTTCAGCAAGGCGTATCCGACGCCGTGGTACTGGGAAACCATCGCCAGAGGCTACAAGAGCTTCTTGAAGAAGCCCGTGTTCGTCAACTTCTACGTGCGCGGACCAAACGAGACCTGGGAGACGGTGGCGCCGACCAAGCAGATCATGACTGTGGCAACGCGTGTTGCGAGGACAGGCATAGACGGCATCATCTTCCTCGCGGAGAAGGCAGACTACATCAGGGAGTTCCAGAAGAACGCTGTAGCCGACAAAGAAACACGGGAGTTCCTTAAGGACCACGGCGGCGACGAAGTCTTGGAGCTCTTCAACCGATGGGAAAAGATGCTCTAGGCATCGATCGGATAACGCCAGGCAAATCTGCAGGTATGCGGTAAACAACGGCGAGTTCCGCCAGCGGCTCAGCGAATACGAGTTCGCGGAAATGAGCCGCATAGTGGATGGCTGGGCTGGGCTCTATTGAACAACTGTTGTGCTCGGAGCAGTCTATAGCCTCCTTATTCATAGTCTCGGCGGGTTGTGGTAACTTCTGGTTGGATGAGATTTTCCGTCTCCTTGCGCGGGATGGCTTTTGTTGGTGTTAACTTTCGTGGGATGAAATTACTACAGCCATCTGAGAGTTTGTTGTATCTCAGCGTGCCCACAAATATTCAATAACGGTTATGCATTTAGCAAAGTACCGTAATCTACCGTACTTGGCGTTGGAACGAATATGGCTAAATGCTCTAACTGTGGAAAAGAGGTCTCTGAACCTGAAAAATCATTCAAAAACAGCTTTTTCCAGATTGAAGCCTACACATGCAAGGAATGCAGTCACCGCTTCCGAGTCGTGCGTTAGGTTTGAGCATTTTTACCGCGAGCGGAAAACGGTACGCCCGTTTGTGGTGACTGCTTCTAAGCCGTGGTCAATAAGGATTTTGTCTAAGCACCCGCTCTCTAAGGGGTGGGGAGTCCAGTTAACGCTGAGAATCCAGCTTTTGGCTTGTTTGTCCAATGTTATGGCTATTGCTTGCGCGGTAACGAAGGATTGGCAACTAGCCATGATTTCTCTCAGTAAGGAAACAGCGTCTTTCCTCTGCAATATTCCCCACTCAAGGTTCAACAGGATATTTACGGAACCTAACTTAAGTCTATCCTATAGAAACTATGGTTTGGCATCAACATTAGCTGAGCTGTTTTCTCGTTGCCGCGTGGCATTCTGAATGATGGTTTTCCACTGTTCTCACCTTCCACCGCTATTCCGCATATGCCACAACTGCAGAAAAACCTGTGCACAGAACCGCCAACACTGCATCGTTTAAGAACATTGCATGCTGAACAACCACGGCATGGTTATTGGCGTGAGCTATCTGTTCGACATTGCTTCTTCCATTCCAGCTTCCTGCGCCCACTGCCCCTTACAGGCTGTGCCTGAGCCATGTCTTAATGGTTTCGTACCAGAAGGCAAGCGCGAAGACGGCTGTGGCAGCGGTTGTGAAGGCGTACTCTCTCGTCACCTCCGCCGGCCTCAGCAAGGCGAGTTCAATAAAAAGGACGGCGGCGGCGAAAATGGCGTAGAACAGGTATCTGGGGATGAGGAAGTGGCTGATTTTGACGCTGTTCTCCAGAAGATACTTCGCCACCGTGTAATTCCCCAGCTCCTTTCTCAGGAGCCCTGCATCTTCGAGTTTAGACAGGTGGTACGTGGCGACTGAAGGGCTGCTCAGACTTAGGGCTCTTTGGAGTTCGCGTATGCCGACTGGCTTGCGGCTTTTCAGGAGGAAGCGGTAGACCTCCAGCGTGGTTCCCCTCAGCACTTCTTTCGACCTGTCGGCGGACAATGCCCCTTCACACCCTCGTTTTTGTTGCATCCACAATTTAAGAACTACCTTTTTCAGGGTGTCGCGGCTGTTCGAAACATTAGGACAAAAATAGCATTAAATAAAGGCGTGCAGCCAATAATCTGCAGCAACTTCCGAGAGTCTGATGCTGTGAGCCTGATGAAGAAGAGAATAATACTGGCGCCCATCCTTGCCCTTGCGTTAGCCTTCCTGCTCCTCGGCGCCTCCTCAGCCTTTCCCCCCGCACGGCAGGCTAGGCAGGTTCAGCCTTCTGCCCAGCCAACTGACCCGCCGTTTTTTTCGCCTACCGCAACGCCGTTGCCAAGTCCCACTCTGGTTCCTTCGGCTCTTGCGACGCCCTCGCCCTCCGCAGAGACGCCGCTGTTCCCTCCAGCAACGCCTTCGCCCTACACCCCGCCGCCCACCGCCGCCCCCACGTCAACGCCAATCCCCTCAGCCGCTCCAACGGTCAGCCCTTCTCCTTCCACTGCAGCTGTGCCCGCTGCGGCGGTGTCACCTAGTTTTCTTCCGGGCTTGTTCATTTTCCTGGCAGTCGTCGTCGGAATAGTTGCCATCTTGGTTTTCTTCAGAGAGAAAAACCTCAACAAAGAACAATAGCCCGTCAGCGCGCGCTATTCTAAGAGTAACATCGAGTTCGAAGCACCGCAATTTTGACCATAGACCAAAGCAAGAAAGATAAGCATGCTGACAAACTATTTCAGCGCCTTCATGCGATTCTGGCTATCCGCACGCATTCTCGCTTCCATCTGCAGGTTTCCACCTGTTGTGCTCACGGGGAACCTCCCCTCCCTTTCAAATAGGTTGAATTGCGGTTTGTTCCAACGTATGCCAAGCAAAGATGCTGAAAAGTCTTCATCAGCGCCCGTAATTGTAATGAAGCATTCTTCATTGGATTCGCCATGCCGGCAAGCGTGCTAACCGTGGGCAAGAGAAAAAATCTGGTCACAGTCCTCATCCTTAACCCTTAGATAAATTTACAGGCAGTAAAAATCACTAATATTAATATTAAAAATAAGGCAATTTTCCAAAAGAGATGCCGCAAAAAGCTTCCGAAATGGATAAACTGGAGAGAAGCGGACAAAACTGAAGTTTCGAGACAAAGCGGCAAAACAGCTTCGAAACAGGATGGAAATCAATGATTTTACCGTTCTTTTTGTCCAACCTGCCACCTATAAGATTGAAAAAGGTGCCCAGCCCGCAAATCGCATGTTGTCAGCTTCAAAGACAGAGCTTTTCCGTGAGACAGCAGATTATGCAAGGTTTAAATCTTCAACCTCTCCATTTGGTCATAACACATCCACGAGACTCCGAACATGTCGTTGCTGCCTGAAGTAACCAACCCCTACCTGACAGCGCTCACCCTCGGCTTGTTTTCGGGTTTGGCATTCTGCACCTCAGCGTGCCTCCCCTACGTCGCCAGCTACATTGCAGGTATCGGCGCGGGCTTCCGCCGCGGAGTAGCCGTAACCGCAATCTACAATTTTGGACGCGTGGCAGCCTACGCCATCATTGGTGCCGCAATCGCCATGCTGAGGTTTTCATTGGATGACGCCTTTTTCGCATCCTACCAAGACTACGCGCTGATCGCCCTCGGCGTCGTGTCCATAGGCATAGGCGCAAATGTCATCCGCAACAGCAGAAAGCAACAATGCACGGGCTGCGCAGCTGAAGACGGCGGAAAAACCAGCGGAAACAGACTAACTGGAAGATTTGACCTCCACGCCTTTTCCCTGGGTTTAACAAGGGGGCTAATTGTGTGCCCGCTGCTGATGCAGGTGCTGCTGATCTCCGTGGCGTCTGCAGCGCCCGTGGACAGCTTCTTCATAGCGCTTCTTTTCGGCTTGGGAACGGCATTGTCGCCGCTCCTGCTGTTTGCCGGAGTCGCGGGTTGGTTGCTCAGCAAGGCGCCGCTGTGGCGGAAGTGGATAGCCATGGCTGGCGGGGCAGTGCTCATGCTGCTAGGAATCAGCGCATTGGTGAACGCGGCTTTCAGCGGATGACAGAGGCGAACGATGATGGCGTTTGAGGAGATTTTGAGCGACGCTTTCAGGGGCACGATAATTGTCGGACTGACATTAGCGGGGCTGCTGGCCGTCCTCATTTGGATAAAGAACCGGACAACCAGAGTCAGCTACCTAAGGGTCGTCGTTCAAGTAGCGTCTCTGGTAACCATTTTCGCCACGCTGCTCTTCCTGGCTCAGTGGCCGTCAATCCTCACAGTCGCAATCATCCTCATGCCCTTCGTAGTTGGCAGATTCTTCTGCGGCTGGATCTGCCCTTTCGGCTTGTACATGGACTTGACAACTTTCGTCCGCAAGGCGTTCAAGATGAGATACTGGAACCTTCCCGAAAAAGTCAATGTGTACCTGCACAATTTCAGGTACGTGCTGGCAGCGTCGGTGCTGGCGCTGCCTCTACTCTACGGAGCTCTGGACCTAAACGTTTGGGGTGCGTTCGCGCTTTTCAAGCCGCCCTTCCTGCCCCTCATCATATTCTTTCTGGGTCCTCTGGAGCCGCTGATTATTCCGTCGCAGATGGGCGGTTCGCTGATTCTGACGAAGGGGTGGAACCTCAGTTACCCGTACACTCGAGGTTTTTTGGATTTTTTGAGCGACCCGCTGCTTGCCTCAGTCCTCGCGGGCATTCTGGTGGCGTTCGCGCTGGCGACAGCGTTTAAGGTGAGACGGTTCTGGTGCCGCTTCTGCCCCACAGGCGTGTCCGCCGCTGCTTTGAACAGGTTCAAGGGCTTCGGTTGGGCTCCCATCCTGCGCATTAATAAGGCAGAAGAGAAATGCACTAAATGCGGAATATGCAAAAGAGTCTGTCCGCTGCAAGTCACCGAAGTGTACGAGCAAAAAGGCGGAGACATAACCACCCAGATGTGCATGCTGTGCCTGCGATGCGTGGAAATGTGCCCCTACGAGGACTGCCTGAAAGTGAATATGGCGGGAAAAACCCTGTTCAAATCACGCAACTGGTTGGAACCCACAAAAGTGAGTGAAAAACCGAATGAAAAGCAAAACTGAACCCAAGAAATACCTGCCCGAAATGCCTCAGAGAGAAATCGAAGAAATCCAAACCACCGTCAAAGCGGCATCCATGAAGGTGATGGCTGACAACATCGAGAGAATGAAGAAGACATCGCCCAACCGACCAGCGGCGATGCAGTACTTCGACGAAATCTCGAATTTCTTCGGCACGCGCGAAAAAGAAATCCGCGCTGAAAAAGAGAAGGGCAAAAAGGTCATCGGCTACTTCTGCATGTTCGCGCCCATAGAGCTGATTTTGGCTGCTGACGCCATTCCAGTCCGCGTTAACTCGGGCTGGTATGACACCTCGAAAGTCGGAGACCGTGTCGTCCCCGTGGAGGTCTGCCCGGTTATCCGCAGCACCATCGGCGCGAAGATGGTCGGTTTATCGCCCTATCTGGAATTGAGCGACGCCATCATAAGCACGTTGACATGCGACGGAATGACCAAACTCAGCGAAATCCTGAGCGACGCCAAACCCATCCTAACCATGGCGCCGCCCCGCGTCAAAGACTCACCCCAAAGCCTGAGCCTGTGGAAAGAAGAAATCAAAACCATCAAAACCCAAATCGAAAAAATCACCGGAAACAAAATCACACCCAAAAAACTCAGAGCCGCCATTGAAACCATCCAGAAAGCCACCAAAGCCTTCCGCAGACTGCAAGAGCTCCGCAAGGGTCCGCCGGTTATTATGGGCAGAGACGCCATGCTGGTCAACCAGACCGCTCAATGGGATGACCTAAAGCGGTGGACGGAAAAAACCGAAGCCCTCTGCGACGAGTTGGAAAAGCGAGTGCAGCAGAAAATGTGGGCTTGTCCCCCGGACACTCCGCGAGTGCTGATTACTGGAACCCCGATGTTCTGGCCAGACAACTGGAAAATGCCTACGCTGCTCGAAGAGGGGAATCCGCAGGGTGTGCTGGTGGCTGACGAGCTCTGTTCAAGTGACAGAATTCTCTACGACCCGGTGGGCATTGACGAGTGGACTTGGGAGGACATGATTAATGGCATAGCTGAGCGGTACCTGATGGCTTCAACTTGCCCCTGCTTCACGTCGAAAGACGGCAACGAGGACAGAATCAACTGGCTCGTAAACAAGGTGAAGGAGTGGAAAGTCAACGGCGTCATCTACTACGTGGTCCGTGGGTGCATGCTCTACGCCATGGAATACTCCCGAGTCAAGAGGGTCTTGGACAGCTTGAACATCCCAGTGTACTATTTGGACACGGAGTACACGCGGGAAGACGTGGGACAAATGAAGACGAGGGTAGAAGCGTTCCTGGAAATGCTTTCTGCAAGAGTGGAGTTCTAGAGGTGTAAAATGTGATAACTGCGGGAATAGACATGGGCATTCAGACAATCAAAGTGGTCATATTGAAAGACGGCGAAGTCGCCGCCCGAGGCAAAGCGTTCTCAGGATTCGAACCCGCCAAAGCCGCGGAACAAGCCTTTGAACAGGCGCTGAAAGACGCCAAAGCTTCACGGGCTGAAGTTAGCCAAGTTTTGGCTACGGGCTCAGGCATGGACATGGCGACCAACGTGGACGGCACGGTCAGCATGATGGGCGCCGACGCGAAGGCAGCTGTTTACCTCTTCCCTTCCGCCAGAACGGTCATCGACATTGGCGCTGAGGAAGCGCGGGCGGTGAAGTGCGATGACAAGGGAATCATGATGGATTTCGTGTTGAACGAGAGATGCGCGGCAGGCGCAGGCACGTTCATCGAAGCCATGGCCAGAGCGTTAGAGGTGAAGTTGGAAGAGATGGGACCGCTTGCGCTGAAGGCGGAACGAGCCAGCCCCATAAATGCCACCTGCGTCATCTTCGGAGAATCCGACGTGGTCACGCTCATTCACCGGCAGGAGGCGAAGCCTGAAATTGCCCGAGCCGTTTTCGACGCCATGGCTGACCGCGTGTCCTCAATGGTGCACAGGCTGGGCATTACGCCTGATGTGGTGTTGGTCGGCGGAGTGGCTAAAGATGTCGGTTTTGTCGAATCGCTTAGGAGAAAACTGGGAGTTAACTTATTAATCCCCGAAAACCCAGAATATGCAGGTGCATTAGGCGCCGCGCTCTTGGCGGCAAGCAGAGTGAAAGGGGCACAAAAATGAAGGAGACTCCCACGGAAGGCAGAGAATTCTGGAGATGGCAAGAGTACCACCGAGTCCTAAGTGACAAGAGCTGGAAAAACAAGGACATAATCACCGCCGGCGTAGACGTCGGCTCAGTGGGCTCCAAAGCGGCGATAATGATAGACGGCGAAGTCTACTCGTGGGCGGTTATGCGGACGGGCTCCAACAGCCCGGACAGCGCCAAAAAAGTTTTCGACTGGGCGCTGGAAGGAACAGGGCTGAAGCCGAATGACATTAAGTACACCGTTGGAACCGGCTATGGCAGAGTGAACGTGCCTATGGCGAACAAGGCGATTACGGAGATAGCCTGCCACGCCAAAGGCGCAAACTACATCTGGGGACCCTCGGTCAGAACCATCCTCGACGTCGGCGGACAGGACATCAAAGCCATACACTGCGACGAAACAGGCAGAGTAACCTCGTTCCTGATGAACGACAAATGCGCCGCAGGCACGGGCAGAGGCATGGAAGTTTTCGCCGACCTGCTGCAAATCCCCATCGAAGAAATCGGCAAGGTTTCGCTGAGCATCGACGAGGAGCCGGCGCCGGTGAGCTGCACATGCGTCGCCTTCGCCAAAACCGAAGCCATCGGACTGCTGCGCAAGGGCTGGACGAAAGAGAAGGTTTTGGCGGCGTACACACGTGCCATGGCGATTAGAATGGCTAACCTCGTCAACCGAGTGGGTTTGGAAAGAGAATTTGTGGTTACGGGCGGGCAATCAAAAAACACGGGCATTGTGTCGAGGGTGGAGAACATCTTGGGCGTGAAGACCCTGCCGATGCCCAACTGGCGAGAATCCGGGTTAGACCCGATGGTGGCTGGAGCCGCGGGCGCCGCTTTGCTGGCTAAGACGTTGTATCAGAAGTCGCAGGGCAACTAGGTGATTAGGCATCATAACGCATTATGGCTACTGTGACGGCTCAGGCGAATACTACATTGTCATCGACTCAGACAAATGCAATGGCTGCGGAAAATGCGTGACCCAGTGCCCTAAAAAAGCACTGGAAATGGTCACGGAATTCATAGACTTCGAAGACAAGACCGTGGCGGCGGTGTCGGAGCTGCACCGCAAGAAAATCCGCTATACCTGCTCGGCTTGCAAGCCAGAGGAGAACAAGGCACCGTGTGTCTTAGCCTGCACGCAAGGGGCAATCAGATGCGTCTGGAAATCCCTCTGAGAGCACCGCGCGGACTAAAACAGAAAAAAGGCGGATTATCTGAGGGGAGTTGTGTTGGCGTAAACTCTTCCTGCTGCTGCTTTTCCTTCGATTTCTAACTGATACAAAACGGCTTCAGGAGCTTGGCTAAACTCAGAAAGATCGGCTGTTGGAATAGACTGCTTAGCGGAGCAAGCAACCCGATTTCCCAGTTTCAGGATATTCCTTACCCGATTTAGCGATCTGTGACCGATTTTGGCGCCCTGAGTGTCTGCGCAGGTTGAGTCTTTGTTTCCTGTTTTCATGATTATTTCACCACCATAGTGCGTGTCTTATTACTAAGACGTGTATTTTAATACTAAAAACCAACGTTGCTTAAAAAGATTGCGGTTTTAATATGAAAACGCTTTTATACTCATTCATGCCTATGTTTAACAAGGCAGATACACATGAAACCTGTAATGACAATAGCCGACCCCGAAGCCTTCAAAATACTCGCCGACGAAACCCGCAGAAGAATCCTGTATTTACTTCGGGCGAAGGAAATGACCGTCAGCCAAATCGCTGATGAACTGGACCTCACACCCCAAACAGTCTATCACCACATAAAGAGACTCTTAGAGGCGGAAATGGTAGAAGTCACCCGGGAAGTGCGCGTCGACCACCTTATCGAGAGCTACTACCGTGCGACAGCAGAAATGTTCTACTTGACCGTGGGCAAAAAAACCCAGAGCAAGGAAACGCTCGAAGCAAGCCTAGAATCCGTGTTGAACGCCTTAAAGAAACTCGGCTTCAACGTCAAATACGACAAAGAAGACGTGGCTAAACTCGCCGAAATCAAAATGGAAAAAGAAGACTGCTGCAGTACGAAAGAGTACGAAGACGCCGTCTCCAAACTTGATGACGTTGATTACTTCGCAAAACAGGAAGTCGCCGAATGCGCAACGGTACTTTCGATGTCAGAGGAGCAGCTGAAAAAAGACGACGAAATAGACAATAAGTTCAGAGACTTGCTCAGGTCTCTCGTGGTCAAAAAACCCCAACAACCGTAGCCGTTTTATCAACCGTCCCGTCTTTTGAGGAAAAATTCAGCTTTCGCCTTCAAGGTCTTCCTTGAGCTGCCAACCTGCCGCTTCACGAAAGAAATCACCCTCGCC
>Ga0299912_10004966_pt1 | contig 10906 bp, 5 predicted proteins | sample RVTome_2_FD_207667 | JGI IMG/M metagenome (GOLD analysis project Ga0299912, IMG submission 207667) | Soil microbial communities from uranium-contaminated site in the Upper Colorado River Basin, Wyoming, United States - RVT95D214 (version 2) ... | reverse complement strand
TACCCAACGTTTCAAATTGTCTGGTGATCCATGGTGAAAAAGATGAACTCGTTCCCGTGGAGCAGGCTTTGGGAATTTTTAACAATTTGGACATTCCTAAGGAGATTCATATCATTGGGGGCGCAGACCATCGATTGACTGATCCATCCCATCGCCGGCGTGCCATCGAACTCAGTGTAGATTGGTTCAAAAAATATCTCTAACTTTGAAAACCTGGTATGGACCCATCTGAGGGATAACCAAACTTTTCCCAATATCCCGTTTCTTGTTCTTAGGTCAAGACAATTCGCTCCACCCATTTGACGCTTTTATAGCCATATATTCTTGGTGCCACCAGAACGAGCAACCTCGGCACCCAAATAGCCCATCTCCTTCAATGCCGAATGATAACATATCCTCCTCTTCCCCCGTCGGTTCATCTATCAAGTTGTTTTAGAACCTACGTAGCCTCAAGCCCTAACTTCTGAATGGGCAACCCCTTTAATTCTTCTATGGGCCTGTGGGTGTCCCTGGCTGTCCTGCAGGGCCTGATGCTCCTGGGGCATATGGGGCTGCCCTTCTGCTTCTGGGGGAGGGGGAAGGCGCAGGCGGTGCGGGCCTTGGCAAAGGGGTCCTGGTAGTCCTTTCTCTGACGGACCCCGCTGTCTTAGGAGGTTCCTGAACAGGAATAATCTGGGGCAATGCTGATGTAGCAGAAGAAGGGGGAATGGTGCTTGTTATAGTGGCAGGCTTGCTTTCTGCCTTTGCATAAATCCTCTTTTTCGGTTTAGCCGGATCGTATAAAAAGACCTCGAATGTATCTTCCATCGCCTCTAATGCAATCCGGTCAGGAAGTATTTTTGCGAGCTTGTATTCCCCGATTCGGTCCCCTAATTTTACAGTCGTCGTCTCCCTTTCCCCTTTTTTGGCAGGACTCCCCGAATTGCCGATGCAGGCGGACTGGTAATCATCTGCCAATGTTACCCCGTATAAGGAAATTTGGGGCCGCACAACAGGCTTCTTCACTTCTGGCTTAGTCTGAATGGGGAAATCCCTCCTGTCAGGGCTGAAGATATTCTTTTCAGAGATAATCATATGGGGAGTAAGGTTCGATGATTCCTTTTTGTCTTCCGCTATTGGGGGGCTTTTAGTCTTTTCCAGCGTTTTCCTTACCGCTTCTCTCTGAGGGGTTACCTCAATGGGGTCTGTCCATGCCTTATATGTTCTTGATGCAAGGAGTATAATGACAACAAAAACAAGGAGATTCAGAATACCATATCTGAGTGACACTTCTTATGCCCTCGCCTTCTGCTTCGTTCCTCTCCTTTTTGTCCACCCCGCTAAGGTTCGAATTTTTCTTTTGCTCTGCTAATGAAAATGAAAAGGTCCTGATCGAGATATCCCAATTTTTCAAGCCTGGATGCAGGCTTATTCCCCAATACTTTGACAAAGTTTTTTCCGATTCTTGTCGTCATCAACGATTCTTTGCTTTCCAATCCCTCGGAGGATAACATGCTTTTGCGTTCCGGGAGCATCGAGTCTTGCTTGACGGAGCACTGAACCTCCTGCAGGGTCTCGGATTCTGGAATTATCATTTCTATGCCATAGTTATTCAACTCAATCAACAACGTCCCCAACTCTTTCCAACTCTTTCCATTTTTCAAAGATTTGACCCCATTCTTCCATTTTTGTTTTGAAAGGATTTATTTTTTTCTTACTTTTTCTCTTGACAAAAAGAATATAGGATGTCCCCTTCTTACTTTGGTACGCTTTGGCGTCATCACCTGAGGCAAGAGCCGAGTGCGGTAGCACCGCACGCTCGGATCTGTGCGGGGGGCGTTAGGCAACCAGCGTCCCTACCGCGACCCTATCTTTCCACGAATTTAAGTAGGTCCCTCTAACTCTTTCTGGTCTTTCTTCATCTCGGTTAACATTGAAACAAGTTTTCGTCTGCCTTCGCGAACGGTCCGACGGTAAACCACACCACCAAAAATGGCGCTCGCAACAATCCCAAAGGCGACTGCTGCGAGTATTCCGGCGGATCTATAATCACCGTGAAACGCACTACTAAATGCGAAATACAACGCTACGGCAGAGGTAATCCACATCATAACAGTCGCAAACGCAGCATAATAATTTGACGCCTTCACTCCGACAACCCCGCCTTTGTCCGCCTTCCGATAGGAACCGTGAAACACGGGGTTAAAGCCGGGGTTGTACCAAACTTCTATCTTGATATCAAATTCCGACGGATACACATCGCCGACGAATTTACGTGACCAAGGCCTGGCTAACCCGAACGGCAGTGGCTTCATAACTTCTACTTCTAAGATATTCCGAACAGCACTTCTTCCAAGGTCCGTCTCTATCTCAAAGAAGATGCTTCTCGGAATAGTAGCCATTATGGTCTTGATAAAGGACACCATACTATTCCCAGTATTTCCATTCACCATGTACACTCCCTCCGCGTATAGGCTCAGACCACCACGCGCCATAGCCACCTATGCTAATGATACCTCCGACGGGCACCCAGCTGTCTTTGGAAAAAAGGACCGAGATACAACCCACCCAACAAACGTTAAGGGATTGAGCGATTTTATCAGGATTATCAGTATAGGCAAGACCCATACCAAACCCTTTTCCAGCGCCTAAACCTGTATTATCATCCACTGACGCATAACCCTTAATTGGGTCATTTCGGATATATGCGGTTCCACTGCCCCCGAAACCTACGCCTATAGCGAATTCGGCGCTGCCTTGTAGCACCAGCCAAAGCCGCTTGTGCAGCTCGCCATTGAACAAAAATGCGATTGCCGCAGTTTTGGCGCCCTGTGCAAAGCCCTGCCAGAAATTACCTCCATAGATTTCTGAGACAACACCACCTGCAATCCCACCAGAGACAACGCGCGCAACCAACTGATACCCGAATTGATCAACTTTAAGAAGGGTTAGGGCGCCGCCGCCAACCGCCCCGATACCCGCTCCGACTGCCCCGGTTAGCATGCCCAAACCGATATTGCTGCCCGTTATCGCACTGTTTATTCCCCCTGATATTCCACCTGCAACCGTATGTACCGCAACCTTTACCGCGGTCTCCGCAAGCCTGCTCCCTGTCGCTCCCAAGGCGCCGCTAATTCCAGGAATAATATTCCCGGCTCCATAGAAAATAAGACCGGAAATGGCGCCTGTCAATGCCCCCATTCCTATATCGCCGCCTGTGGCTGCAGACGTTGCTGCTCCAAGCGCGGCCCCTCCCACTACGCTAATAGTCGTGTAGGTGATCGTGGCAGCGGCCGTGTAAGCAGTTACGCCTGCAGTTACGCCAAGGGACGTTACCAAGTAAGATGATAGGGCTGCTACAATAGACTCAATTATGCCGAAGAAGTTTCCGCTTGGGTCAGTATAAATCAGAGGGTTGTTTCTCGCATAGCTGTAGCGGTTGAGAGTCTGCGGGTCATCAGGTGCCTGGACAATGCCGTCTGGAGAAATAAATCTGCCAAGCACCGGATCGTAAAGTCTCGCCCCGTAGTTATAAAGGCCCAGGTCATCATCATCTTCCTGGCCAGTGAAGGTGTAGAACACGTCAGGGAAGTTGGGATCCCAATCATAGGTTCCATTTACGTGTCCTACAGCCCTGTAAACTCCAAAAGGAAAGTATTCAATCTGCTCTTTTCTCCCTCCATACTGATCTGTAACGACAGAGGATGAACCCAGATGGTTGGTGTGGTAAAACTGTGTTGTCCCGTCAAGGAAGACCGAAGCTAACCGCTTCCCTCCTGCAAAGACGTGGATGGTTTCCACACCGCCTCTTGTTTCATAAAGGTCTCCAAAATAGAGAACGCTCTGACTCGTGGCGTAGTTATATTTCTTTACCCTCTGGCCATTGCCATCATAAGTGAATTTGACATGGTCAATCGTGTTCCTCTTAATCAGGTTAGGCTTGTTATCGTAATCGTAGGTGATGTCTAAAGTCGTGCCTTCTGAAACTGCCCTCTGGATCATGTTGCCGTTGTTATCGTATTGGAGATTAATGTTCAGAGGCGGCCCCGTCGTGGAATTTACTGCATGTGGCTTGCTTGAGTAGGAATAATTGTAAGTTCCGACATCAGACTTATACGTAATGTTTCCAATCAGGTCATACTGGTAAATCTCATTGTACGAATTGGTCCCTGCGCCGTATGCCTGGGTGAGTCTGTTCAGATGGTCATATGTGAAATTGTGGGTGATGTTGTTCAGGAGATCTTGCAGAACGGTGATATTTCCCACTCCGTCATAACCCGGATTTTCATCAATTTTCTGGTATTTCAGGTTCTGAAATGTTTCAGAATCCCCATTTACCAGTTTCTCGGTCTTAAGAGTTCTGATTCTTCCTGTCTCTGGATAATACTCATAACTTGTTTTAACAGAGACATTGTTTGGCTTCGGAAAGGTGGCAAACTTGTGCTGCCCCAGGGCAGTGAAGATTGAGTATTCAACCAGCCTGTTCCCTGATGAATCGTCTTTAACATACAGGAGATTCCCCGGCACATCATACTCATAGCTGTAGGTTCTGTTTCCGGGGTATGTGACGCTTACCACCCTTCCAGAACTGTCATAGCTCTTTGCAAAAGTCTTCTCAATATCAGGGCCTTCCTCCGATTTGATCTTCTTCTTGCTTGTTTCAACCCTCTGCATGCGGTCGTATGCGAGGACGAAATCGGCTGCAACCTCCACTTCATCAGGGCTGCTCCCGGCAAGGCGTGAGATCTTGGTTACTTTTCCTTTCGAATAGGGGACCGCAGGATCATCATAGGTGCAAACCACCCTTTCCGCAGGGGTCTTGTTCACATAGGTCTTTTGGGTAAGCCGATTCAGTCCATCATTGTAATCGAAGCTTATCGTTTGCCCTTTTGCATCTGTCTGCGTTATCAGATTTCCCGCTTTATCATAGTCATAAGTCCATCCCCCCATGTCGGGATCGCTCATAGATTTCTTCTTCATAAGGCTGTCATAAGTCATGGTCGTGGTGATGGGTTCATAGATATCGTTACCCGAGGCGTCTTTCGCCGCTCTCACCTGGGTTAGATTACCCAGAGTATCATAGGTATAATGGGTGAATGTCTCCTGCCCAGGCAGTTCAAAACCCTCTGCCACTTTTACAAGCTTCTGGTTGAGATCGTATATGTAAGCCGTTGTTTGCCATTCCGAAGGGGTAACCTGTTTTGAAACCACCTTCCTCAACCCCTCGTAATCGGTGTGGATATAGTAAGTATCCGTTTTTAGGGTATCCTTCAGCCGTGAAAAACCATCGTAATAGAATTCAGTGAAGTATTTTGTTTCATCGGTGAAGTATGGGTTGGATTGCTTCCAGACCCTTCCGACGTTATCAAAGTGAGTCTCAATAGCAATGGTCCTTCCATCCGGGCCGTTGGTCATTGCGAAATAGGTCCTTCCCAGACCGTCATAGTAGGTGGTGCCATTGAGGGTGAGGGTCCTTCCAGGGACGTTTTCGATGACGATTCTGCCGGTCTTGAGAACCCAATGTTCTGTATCATTGTAAGTATAAGTGGTCGAGCCCATGTCCAGGTTGGGAGGTATTTCTGGATTGCTGTTGTCCTTCATCCGCTCCAGCTTTTTCCTCCCAAAGGCATCGTATTGGGTCTGAAGCCAATAAATTGTCCCTTGAAGATGGGCCGGAACGAGTTTTGTGACATTCCCTGTACTGGGGTCGAATTCCGAGGTGGTTGCATGGGTGTTTGTGCAGCTTGGTCCGGGTACAACGTTGGGCTGACTAACACATTTTGAGGTCTCATAGACAAAGGTCTTTGTTGAATCATAGGTAATGGTTGTTAGATACAGTCGCGGGTCAGTGACCTGATTGAGGACTTTATAGGTCTGGTCGTACTGGTAGTAGATCATCACGTTCTGAGTGGGATTCCGATTATCGCATCCCCCTGTATTGGGAGTATCACTTTTGCATAGCTCCTCTATGGTGAGATCCCCCTCATTGTTGTAGTCCATCCACTTGCGGCTGGCAATTAGGCCAGCACCGTTTGTCACGGTAACCTTAATCGGTTTTGACACAATCCCGTTGGGAGGGTCTTCCGGATATTCGAGAAGGGTGACTATCTCTTCCGGGCTTCCCTCGTTTTTATGCTCTTGAAGCAGGTTGAAAGTCTGCTTAGCAAGGTCGGAAGAACGAATATCATAGATATTTTTTGTTGTCTGGCTGAAATAGAATGGACCGCCCGCCCCCTGGTCTGTGACCGTCGTTGTGGCTGTATCGAGGTAGGGGAATCCTCCCCCTCCCAGGGTTTCGGCAACTGCCCAGGTGTTTGCAATGTCTTTTCTGTGCCCCTCTGTAATCTTTGAGAGTGCCGTTTGCCTCTCAATCTTCCCCTTTTTATAATAATCCTGATGAAATGTGGTGTCTGTCATTGATTCATATGTCTCGGCATCAAACATCTGATAAGCCATCACCTGCCTGAAGCCTCTGAATTCTACCTCGACAGAATCATATGAGGCCCCAGAGTAAAAATATTTATGGGTATAGGAATTATCTCTCCCGTCTTTTTCAATATAGGAGTTTACGGTTTGAACAACGAAGGGAATCTTATTGACCTTATTCCCACCCGCGTCTTCATAGGCGGTGGACGGGAGGTAGCTGATTTCAATTGTCCCACCAATGCCATTGTCCACCTTTGAAAGAAGGTCAGCAAACGGGCCCTTATTGAAGTAGACAGACCAGGGGCAATTAGGTGGAGTACAATCCTTGTTAAAGACTACCCTGTCAGGCAGTCCATCCCCGTTCATGTCCATCACATTAGTATAGGTTCCCAAATCGATGTTACTGGTATTTTGGATATAGTTTCCATTAATGTTGCTCCAGAAGCTGGGATTAGGCCAATCCACACCCACAAGAGGTCCAAACCCAGAGCCGTTGTTAAAGTAGACAGTCCAGGTGTCATAGGGGTCTTCTTTATCGAATACCACCCTGTCCGGTAACCCATCCCCATTCATGTCAATCACATCGGTATAAGTCCCCAGTTTGATGGTACTGGTATTTTGGATGTAATTTCCTTCAACAGGGTGCCAGGCACTGGGATTAGACCAACTCACACCTTGGTCAAATCCTTTACCAATGTTAAAGTAGACGGTCCAGGGACAGTTCGTCCCATAGGGTGGAGTACAATCCTTATTAAAGACCACTCTGTCAGGCAATCCATCCCCATTCATATCAATCAAATGGGTATAAGTCCCAAATTTGAGGTTACTGGTATTTTGGATATAGTTTCCATTAATGTTGCTCCAGGCACTGGGATTAGGCCAATCCTCAGGCCCTCCAAAACCAGCACCATTGTTAAAGTAGACTGTCCAGGGACAGGGAATTTCAGGTGGATTACTACAATCCTTGTTATAGACCACCCTGTCCGGCAATCCATCCCCGTTCATGTCAATCACATGGGTATAAGTTCCCAAGCCGATGGTACTGGTGTTTTTTATGTAATTTCCATGAATACGGTGCCAGGCACTGGGATTGGGCCAATTCGGGTCTTCTTGTTCCTGAAACCCATTACCATTGTTGTTGAAGTAGACCGTCCAGGGACAGTTGGTCTCAAAAGGTGGAGAACAATCCTTACCAAAGACTACCCTGTCGGATAATCCATCCCCGTCCATGTCAATCACATCAGTATAAGTTCCATAACCCCAGCGGCTGGTATTTTTTATGTAGTTTCCATTAACATGATCCCACTGATCAAAATAACTGGGATTGGGCCAATTCGTGCCTGTTTCGTCAAACCCGGCACCATTGTTAAAGAAGACCGTCCAGATGTCATAGGGATCGTCTTTGGCGAATACCACCCTGTCGGGCAATGCATCCCCGTTCATGTCAATGACATCTGTATAAATCCCCAAGCCTTGATGGCTTGTATTCTGTATGTAGTTTCCATTAACGTTGCTCCAGGCACTGAAATTGGGCCAATTGCCCTCAGGTTCAACAACGTTTGCAAAACCCTTATTAATACTACCAAGGCTGTTATCCAGGGCTTGATAGGTGAATTTTACCGGAGGAAGGCTGCTCGCCCCATCATTGCCGTAAAGTGTGATCTGGGAGAGCATGGATCTCACATTGTAGCGAGTTAAATCTGAGTAAGGCTCTTTGTATTCAAGCAGGTATTTTCTGACCAGTACTTCGGTGGTCATGACTTTTGTCCAGACTTCAACGGTTGAGAGCCTTTTCCGGGTCCACATCTTGAACCCTCCCCGGTAGTTGAATATGGGATCTGGCCGAATCGAACCCTCAAGGTTGAAGAGAACCCGGTGATTGTGCTGAAGGCCACCGCTGTCCTGACCATTATATTTTATCTCCTGAAGGTAAATCTGGTAGGTCACTGTCACACCCTGTATCTCTTCCTCATCTTTCCAATAAATAAGCTCCATGTAGTTTGTTCTCGGATCTTGCACCCGGTCAAGGCACCACCGGTAGATTTTTTCTTTGGCGTCAGGGTCTTTTTCCGTACCAATTCTTGATGCCACAGCAGAACCAAAGGTCATCTTGGTGCCCGATTTGTCCCAAACCTCCCAACATTTTTCATCTGATTTATATTTGATTTTAAGTAATGCCCCCTCGATCCTTAACCGGTACTCATCACCTCCAATTGGAACAAGCTCCTGGGAAGAACCCCCAAGGTTAAGTTCATAGACATCAGTGGTGTCATTATATTTGGGAACAGCTTTTCTCGGACCTCTTCTCTGGATGTATCCCACGGGAAGGTCCCACCCCACTCCCAGCCAGCCATTGCCGCCCGTACTCGAGTAACTGATGGAGAGCTGAGGGGATAACCCGCTCCTTCCGGGAGGAACGACTATAGGATAGCTCAGGTGGGCTGCCCCTGTGAACTCATCCACTTTCAGGGAGGTAGTTGGAGTATCCAGGCTTTTCGATTCTGTCGTATCCGACCCTGCGGCAGCAGCCCCTTCCGTGGCGGAAGGAGCCGAGGAATCTGAGGAATCTGGCTTATAGGTTCCATCAAAGGTTGGATCCTGTTCCGGAGTCTTTGACGAAGTCGCTTCCTGCTGAGCTTCGGCAGCCTCTGCCTCAGGAAAGGAGAGGTTGATTTCATAAGGGAGAAGGGTCTCAAGGCAAGGCATTGTGTAGAGGGTGAAGGTGAAGATCAAAAACCAGATAAAATTATGAAAGCGGGTCGTAAATGAGGAAAGCATAAAAACCTCCTTTCAACCAGGAATGGTCATTTTAAAAGAGGTTAAAAAATAATGACTTACGACTAAAAGTCTTCCCTGCAAACCAAAAAATAAAGCCTGGCTCCGCCGTTTCGAAGACCAGGCTTTATGACTTTCTTTCCACTTCTTCCCCCAAAAAGTGGTCAAAGCTTAAACAGGCAAACCAATCAGAAATACGATCCGCTCACATCAGTTTTAGAGTTTAGCTATTCCATTTTTTTTGTCAATAAAATAAAATTCACAAGCCGAATTTTTGAGTTTCTACTTTCAAGGTGGTTCTTTCGAGGCCCACCAAGGTTAAAAAAAGGTTTTTCAAGAAATAAGGGCAATTTCACCGTTTGCGTTAAAGACCTTTTGCAGGTTAACATTTATAATGTATGGACACGATGACTCATATGCTGACTGACGGGGTCATTGCCAGGGCTACCGATGATGAAAAAATTGGAAATTGGGGGACCTTGGCTGGGCTTGCCATGGGATTTTTTCCTGACTCTGATTTCGTTCTTGGTTTATTTAACCGTCAGTTTTATCTCGAATATCATCCGTGTGGAGTTTATGGATGTGAGGTGTCTCATCCCAGGAGTCTGTCTGCTTTTTGTCCACTATGCAGGATTTGATGATTTGGGAAGGATACGATCAGAAGGATTTACAGAAGATGGCAGAGGACGGTAAGGTCATCTTAAAGTTTACGGGCCACTTGATTTCTGGAAGTTAACCGACCAGTTTCACTTCTTTTATTTTCCACTCCCCTTCTTCTTTCTTTAATAGGACATCCATGGTGGTTTTACTTTCCTGGGGTTTCCCTCCCGTCGTTGGAAAAATTTTGATCAACCATTCCACCTTTGCCTTGGCGGTATCGCCTGATATCGAAGGGTTCCTCAAATCGTAGGAGAGGTCAAGATAATCAAATTTTTTCCAGTTGTCGAGGGTTGCTTTCTTTTTAACTTCTCGATCTTTGAAATCGGTTGAGTAACAGGATAGGAATAGGTCAATGTTCTTTTTTAAATTAGCCTGCCGGATGTTCTCAAGCATCCCTTTTATTTTCTCTATCTCCAGTGTTTCTGAAACCATCGCGTGAGAGGGGGTGGAATAAACGGTCGTGTTTTGTCCGGTCTCTCTCTTGTTGTTCTCTTTTGGCATGGAAGCAGGCGCTGATGCATTGGTCGCCACTGAGGGGGCGGAGAGAACTGAGCCGGGAACTTCTTTAGAACGGCGTGCCTCTGCGCCAGTCTCTTTGCTCATGTGAGAATAGACTGACCAAAGGAAATATCCCCCTGCCAATGCCAGAATCGTTATGCTCCCAACCTCTAACGATAAACGGCGATAGTCTATTTTACGTTTCTTGAAGAAGCTTGATCTCCTTTCTAAATCATCAGTTAATCTTTTAGTAGGTTGTTGTTCCGGGGGTGCAACGAGAGGGATTTCTTCTGTCGTTTCAACTTCTGGCGCAGGGGGGAGTTTAACCTCTTTGTGTTTAGCTCGTTCGATGTCCCCTAAATCCTTTTCTTCAGGACTTGAAGAAGGGGATGGCTCAAAGTCAACTTCAGGGGGTTCGGGACACTTAGATTTTTCCTCTTTTTGTAATGGAAGTTGTGTCACCAGTGTTAACCCACATCTGATGCAAGAATCCCCACGTTCATAGATTATTTTACAAGTGGGACAGACGAGTTTTTTACGGGGGACCTCTATCAATGGTTCTCGGATT
>Ga0299912_10004965_pt1 | contig 10906 bp, 9 predicted proteins | sample RVTome_2_FD_207667 | JGI IMG/M metagenome (GOLD analysis project Ga0299912, IMG submission 207667) | Soil microbial communities from uranium-contaminated site in the Upper Colorado River Basin, Wyoming, United States - RVT95D214 (version 2) ... | reverse complement strand
AGTCCTCCTGCCGGAGGACAAGGTTTTGCATCCGGTCTGATTCCAGATCGATGGCCACCTGGATACGGTCCGAACTTAGATTTTCAAAGTAAGCCGTATTGTCATAAGAGGTAAAGGCGTTAAGATTCCCTCCGTTCTCCTGAATGATTCTGGAGAACTCCTCGGGACCGACTTTTTCCGTCCCTTTAAACATCATATGCTCGAGCACATGAGACAGGCCTGTTTTTCCACACGCTTCGTTCCGTGATCCTACGCGGTACCAGACCTGGAACGTAACGAGAGGGGCTTTAGGATTTTCAAGAAGGATCACCTTCAGGCCATTGGGCAAGAGGGTTTCAAAAACCTGATCTTTGAGCCCGGCCTCCGAAAGCGGCACAAAAAGAGAACAAACGAAGAGGAAAAACAAAAATCCACTTACCACGGATCTTACTGTCTGGTTAAATTTCCATCCCATTCTCATACCTTTCAACTTCCTTTTTGCTTAAATTTCCATTTATTTTTGAAATACCAAAAAAATATTCCACATGCAAGCAGTATTACCAGAACTACAACTGCAATATGCTCAATGCTCGTCACATCTTTTTTCAAAACCTGGAGGCTATTTCCACCCAGATAGCCTATCCCACCCCATAGGGCGATGCTGAATAATGCAGAGGTCGCATCTGCAACAAGAAATTTTGTCGCAGACATTTTCATCACCCCCGCAACAAGAAATATCTGGGCCCTGAGTCCCCAGACATGTCTTCCAAGAAAAACCACCAGACCACCCCATTTCCTGAATTTCTCTTCCAGTTTAGAAAGTCTATCGGGTGAAATGATTTTGTGAAATCTTTTGTGTTCCACAACACTTCTACCATATTTCTTACCCACTAAATAGAGAGAAAAATCAGTTATGAGTAGACCTAAATAAAGGACCGAAAAAGCTGGGAGTGGCTTGATCACACCATGGGCGGTCAGAAATCCACCCAAAATAAGAGTTGCATCCTCTGGAAAAGGGAAACCGATTTCTCCGAGGATAAGGAGGAGAAAAATGCCTAAGTAAGGGAAGTGGTTTATAAACGTGGTCGACTCAAGCATGATAGCCTTTGGATTGAAAACTTACCCTATTTCTACTTTCATGTCATATATTTTATCTCTTTAGGAATGACCTTGGCAATGGTTTCATAATCTCTCCAGCCAAATAATGCCCCTCCTCTAAAGGAATAACTTTGACAACACCCGCACCTAGCTTTTTTCAATGGGTATCCCTTTCCTCTTTTCCATGGAAACAAAGGACTACGCTGTTAATTCATCATCGAATATTCGCCTTGGGAAAGGTTTTATGTGTGACGTTGACAAAATCCTTATAAATGGTGAAGAGTGTACCCCTATGGCACTCAGCTAAGCCTCAACGGGAACTCTTCAGTGATGCATTTCAATTCCACCCTCCTTTTTGGATAAATTGGAAGAGGGGATAGATTGCAGTCGGTCATCGATCTCAAGAGTGATTCCCATTTTTTCATAGGCTTCAATAACGGCGTTCCTGATCCGATCTAAGGCTTCAATGTTCCATTCAAGGAGCATATCTGCCCCTACCTCTTTGAGGAAAGAAAGTATTTCCCTATTGAAGTCGTCTGATCTAATAATGATTTTTCTATTCATCTCTCCATCACCTCCGTTTTGAATTCTCGAGGGTTATCATGAGTATAAAAGGATGCGCCCGATCGGTGTGATTCTTGTTACTCCGAGGAGGGGAGGAGCACTTGAGTTTCACCTGGGTGTCCGACCGGGCGCTCATCAGCTTACTTCGGTGTTACAGCGGCGAACAGATTATTTTGTCCCCTCTGAAGGAAAAGAAGGATGTTGTCCTGATCCTTGGCCTTCTCAATCTTCTGAACAAAATCGTCGACGTCTTTGACCGGTTTCCGGTTGACCTCTCGAATGACATCGCCTGTCTGGATTCCTGCATTCGCTACTGGACTTCCCGGCTCAACGCCAGTCACCACCACGCCCATGTCTTTCTTCAAACCGAGCCCTTTAGCGATTTCAGGGGTAATGTTCTGAACGGTGATTCCCAGAGGCTTATGGGAAGATGGAGCTTTCGCCACTTCTACCTTCTCCTCCATCTCACCTACCTTTACCTGCCGGTCAAGAACTTTCCCGTCCCTCGATAGCTTAATGGTTACGGCTTTTCCCACGGGAGTCGAGGCAACAATCCGGGGCAGTTCTTTCGAATCCGAAACTTCTTTACCATTAAACTCCACGATGACGTCTCCTTGCTCGATTCCTGCCTTCTCTGCCGGGCTTCCTGAGATCACCTGGGCCACCAGAGCCCCTTTCTTCTCCTTGAGACCAAACGACTTTGCCAGTTCTGGAGTTACTTCCTGAATGCTCACACCCAGCCATCCCCGGGTCACATGTCCCTTCTCCTGGAGCTGAGGAGCAATCTCTTTGGCCATGTTGATTGGGATTGCAAATCCAATCCCCTGGCCTGAAGCAATGATGGCTGTGTTAATGCCCACCACCTCGCCTTTCATGTTAATGAGCGGTCCCCCACTATTTCCTGGGTTGATCGAGGCATCGGTCTGAATGAAATTGTCATACGGTCCGGAACCGATGACTCTTCCCTTGGCGCTGACAATTCCCGCGGTCACGGTCTGTTCCAATCCGAATGGACTCCCGACGGCCACGACCCAGCTGCCAACTTTAAGGTCATCCGAATTACCCAGGTTAAGAGGTTGAAGGTCGGAAGAAACCTTAATCTTGATGAGGGCGAGATCGGTTTTAGGATCCCGGCCCATGACTTTCCCATCATACTCTTTGCCATTTGCGAGTTTCACTTTGATCTGGTCCGCCTCTTCGACCACGTGGTTATTGGTTAGGATGTACCCCTCTCGGCTCATGACAAACCCGGACCCGACACCCCGCTGTTCGAAACCCCTGGGAGGGTTGCCCTCGGAGAAAGGTCCGAAGAAGTCTCCAAAAGGATTCTGGTCTCCAAAGGGGTTACCAGGGAAATGACGGAATCCAAAGTCAACATTCTTTACTTTCTTGACCACCTGGATATTGACCACACCGGAGCGAACTTTCTCGGCCAGATCACTGAAGTTGGCCGGAACCATCGGGGTCTCGGAGATGGTGGACATCGATGAAGCGGGTGGGTCAGAAGGTTTGATAGCCGTTGAGATGCCATACCCGAATCCAATTATGGACCCTACCAGTAATAAAGCGATGAGAATGGTTTTGAAGTGTTTTTTCTGTTCCATATTTGTTCCTCCTTTTTTGGTTTTTAGCAGGCTGCTGAAAAACGCCCATCTGCGGCGTTCCCCTCGTCCTTCGTCGTTGCAGCGTACGTCCAAGTACGCCTCACTCCTCAGGACTTCGGGCGCCTTGCGTCTGGACATTTTTGACCAGCCTAAAAATAAAAACTCTTTTAGTAAACTGTTAGATTTATGAATGTCTAAATCCAAGAATTTCCCTTTGAAAGTTGAGATTTGGTTGGGCTTTGCTTCAAACCTTAACCTCAACCTTAACCCGGTGTTGTTAGATTTTCGGCTGGGCCCAGCCTTTCGTTTTGCTCTCATTATAAAAATCGAACTTAACGAGAAGATGATCGGAAGATTACAAGTTGGTAATATTGGGGGTGGGCGTTACCGATCTCAATGGGTTACTGCCACGAACTACTAGCACTGAAACTTCATTGTTTTCTAGGAATGGGGAGGAAGGGATTTCAATAGGGTGACGGCAAAAGTGCTCCCTTCATTGAGGCGACTCGTCACCGTGATGTCCCCACCGTGGGCTCTGGCGATGGCCCTCGCCAGACTGAGACCCAAGCCGATGCCAGGCTTAGATCGACTCTCGTCACATCGGTAGAATCTCTCAAAAATTCGGGGAAGATCGTTTGGAGATATGCCAATGCCAGTATCTTTGACCGCGATGACGACGTTTCTTTCATCATTTTCTGAAACCGAAACACTTACCGTTCCCCCAGACGGGGTATATTTGATGGCGTTGTCAAGAAGATTGGAGAGCATTCGTTGAATCATCCGATTATCTCCAATGAGATGACTTTTGTTGGGCACATCATGGCTCAGGGTTACCCTTTTATCGTCAGCGGTGGGTTCAAAGAGTTCGCATGCCCCCCGGACAAGGCCTGCAAGATCGATTTCCTCATGCAAGAGTTTATCCACGCCCGATTCCGTTTTTGAAATCATCAGCATCGTGTTAATCATGTCCAGAAGGCGATCGCATTCCTCTATGGTGCTGGCCGCCATGCTTTCGTACTCACCCATAGATTTCCCGTTGGTGAGGGTCACCTCTGCGATCCCCCGGATTCGGGTAATCGGGCTCTTCAGGTCATGGGCGATATTGTCACTCATCTCTTTGATCTCGGTCACCAGGGTTTGAACGCGATCGAGCATCTGATTGAAGGTCGTTGCAAGTTGATCGATCTCATCACCTCTGGTTTTCACAGGAACTCGTTCTCCCAGCGTCCCTGCGGAGATACTTTGAGCCGTTCGGGTGATTGTTTCCACACCAGAAACTGCACGCCGGGCCATAAACCAACCGACTCCTGCGGCCAGACCGATTAGCAAGGCCATGGTGGTCACGAAGATTCTCTCAAAGGCTTCGATGATTCGGGACTGGTTCTCCATAGACTGGCCTACCTGCAAAATGATGCCAGGACCGATCAAAGCATAAAGAATACGTACCTTATCCCGGCGATCCCGTAAGATGACCGTGTCAAAAACGTGGCTTCTCCCTTGAAGCAACTCTTCGATGGCTATTTTGCGAACACCGATATCTTCCCAATAGGACATATTGGATGAGGAAAAGGCATGTCCGCTCGGGTAGAGGAGACGGAAAAAGACTTTTTTCACTCCGGCTGCTTGAGCCTCAAGAAACGCAAAGCTTTCAACCGCCTCTAGCCCTCTTGCTTCTAAAACTGTTGAAAACTGCCCCGCCTGGCTTAAGAGTTCCTGATCTGTTCTCTCGCGGATCACTGAAGTGATAAGCATGTAGAATAAGAGGAAAGCAATGCAGGACGAGATTGTAAATATCCCGGCGTACCAGAGGGTCAGCCGAAAGGCGAGGGTGTTCCAAAAACTACGAGGTTTCTTTGAGGACATATCCCACTCCCCGAACGGTATGGATCAGCTTTTTGTCAACCCCCCTATCGATTTTGTCTCTCAGCCTGGAGATTCTCACCTCCACCACATTGGTCTGGGGATCGAAGTTGTAGTCCCACACATGTTCCATAATCATTGTTTTGGAGACGATCCTCCCTTTATTCCGCACAAGGTATTCAAGGAGCGAAAACTCTAAGGGTTGTAGTTCAATCTTCCCTCCGCCTCTTGTCACCTCCCGGGTGAGGAGGTTGATGGACAAATCTCCCACGTTCAGTTGAGTTGGCTCTGAGATGCCACCTGCCCTCCGGATCAATGCCTGCACACGGGCCAAAAGTTCGGAAAAGGCAAATGGTTTAGTGAGATAATCATCTCCTCCCGTCTGGAGTCCTTTGACCCGGTCGTCAATTGAATCTTTCGCACTCAAGATAATGACCGGAGTATTGACTTTTTCTTTACGCATTATTTCAATAAGGGCCAAACCATCTAGTTTGGGCAACATAATGTCAATAATGGCCGTGTCATAAGGTTGAGTTAAAGCCAGATGGAGGCCCTCTTCTCCATCTGCTGCATGATCAACGGCATAACCCGTAGCTCTTAACCCTTTGATGATAAAAGAAGCAATTTTTAGGTCATCTTCAACCAGTAAGATTCGCATAGAAGATACCTCTTGGGTTAGGGTTAATACGGAAATCGTTTGCAATCATCTATCATTGTATAATACCTCTCCGATCCCTTGAACTCTGTCAAATGATCCCTTGTATCTGAGTTAGATAGATAATCCCATTTTGAGGAAATTCAGTCAAGAAGGGGGTCTGGTCCATAATATTAGACCGTTGCAAGAGATTAGGTACTTCACATTGCAAAAAGTCCAGAAAGGGCCACATCCTGAAATATGGATTGATTCGAGGAGTAACTTCTTTTTATATTTAGGGCCAGGACATCACTGGGTGCGATCTCAAGAAGATAAAAATTGAAAGCATGGATGGATTCGGTTCTTGGATGGAATCGTTTACAAAAATGCTGAAGATAGAAAGTACTCCATACCGGCAATGATTCCCAACGCGTCATCATTCAGACGTATCATTCTCTTTTAAAGTTCGACGATGGTTTGTAAAACCGTGTTGCTCGATGCCATTTGGACCATCATGCCAAAGCCGGTGAAGACGAGCAATAACAAAGAGAGCGGCAAGGTACGAGAGATGGAGAAAGCGATGAGTCCAATCCCAAGGCCAGCAATTGGTTATGAGGGCAAGGACGTGCATATCCTTGCCCCTTCCCAAAATGAATGCTTACTGGTCACTGTCCGCTGATTCAATACGGCCACTTCCAGTTGGTGAACTCGGGCTTATCGATGCCGTACTCATGGGCATGGTGGGTGTTCTCGATAATCTGATTCTTTAACCAGTCCTTGACATGAGCCCCAACAACTTGGAGCTTGGGAACCCGGTTGATGACATCCATCGACAGATTGAAGCGATCGATTTGGTTCCGCATGGCGAGCTCGAGCGGGGTATTAATATTGCCATGTTCCTTATAGCCACGTACGTGAAGGTTTTTGTGGTTGGTGCGGCGGTAAGCGAGCTTGTGAATCAGCCAGGGGTAGCCATGAAAGTTGAAAATAATCGGCTTGTCTATGGTGAACAGGCTGTCAAAGTCCCGGTCTGACAGGCCGTGGAGGTGTTCGGTCTCTGGCTCCAGCTTGAACAGGTCGACGATGTTGATGAAACGGACTTTGAGTTCAGGAAAGTTTTCCCGGAGCAGAGCGGTGGCCGCCAGGGCTTCCGTGGTAGGGATGTCTCCCGCACAGGCCATCACGACGTCGGGTTCGCTCCCCTGGTCGTTGCTGGCCCAATCCCAGATGCCGATGCCCTTGGAGCAGTGCTGGATGGCTTCATCCATGTTCAGGTATTGTAGATGAAGCTGCTTATCCGAAACGATGACGTTGACATAGTCCGTGCTGCGCAGGCAGTGGTCCGCCACCGACAGCAGGCAGTTGGCATCGGGGGGAAGGTAGATGCGCGTAATCTTAGGGCTCTTATTGGTCACGACATCTAGGAAACCGGGGTCCTGGTGGCTGAAGCCGTTGTGGTCCTGGCGCCAGACGACGGAAGTGATCAGTATGTTCAGTGAGGAAACGGGAGCTCGCCAGGGGATATCCTTGCACTCTTCCAGCCACTTGGCGTGCTGGTTGAACATCGAGTCGATCACGTGGATGAAGGCTTCATAGGAAGCAAAGAATCCATGGCGCCCCGTCAGCAAGTATCCTTCCAGCCAGCCTTCCAAGGTGTGCTCGCTGAGCATTTCCATCACCCGGCCGTCAGGAGACAGCTCGCTGCCGTCTGCATCCTCGGGCTTGATTTCTTCCATCCAGGTCTTCTTGGTGGCTTCGTAGATGGCGGTGAGGCGGTTGGAGGCGGTTTCATCCGGACCAAAGACCCTAAAATTAGTCATGTTGTTGCGCATCACGTCGCGTAGGAAAACGCCGAGAACGCGGGTGTTTTCGACCATGGTGGTGCCGGACTTGGTCACTTCGACGGCGTAGTTACGAAAGTCAGGCAGGAGAAGTGCCTTCCGCACCAGGCCGCCATTGGTAATGGGATTGGCGCTCAGGCGGCGGGAGCCGGTGGGAGCCAATTCCTTCAGCTCCGGAATCAGCTTGCCATTCTCATCAAACAATTCCTCGGGTCTGTAGCTCCGCATCCACTCTTCCAGCAGCTTCAGGTGAGCGGGATTTTCGTGAACTTCGAAGGGCACCTGGTGGGCCCGCCAGAAGTCCTCCACCTTATGGCCGTCCACTTTCTTGGGACCCGTCCAGCCTTTGGGGGTGCGAAGCACGATCATCGGCCACTCGGGCAACTGAGTAACCCCCTTGGTGCGGGCTTCATGCTGGATCTCCTTAATTTCAGCTATTACGCTTTCCAGCGTTCGAGCCATCAACTGGTGCACGGCATAGGGGTCAGAACCTTCGACAAAATAGGGCTTGTACCCGTAACCGATGAACAGGCTCTCGAGTTGCTTGTGGCTGATTCTTCCCAGCACCGTTGGATTGGCGATTTTGTAACCGTTCAGGTGCAGGATGGGCAGCACCGCCCCGTCACGGATAGGATTGAGAAACTTGTTGGAGTGCCACGCCGTTGCCAGGGGACCGGTTTCAGCCTCGCCATCGCCCACCATAACCGCAACGATCAGGTCAGGATTATCGAAGGCCGCCCCGAACGCATGGGAGATGCTGTAGCCCAACTCGCCACCCTCATGAATCGAACCGGGAGTCTCGGGAGTGCAGTGGCTGCCGATGCCGCCTGGGAAGGAGAACTGTCCTAAGAACTTTCGCATGCCCTCCTCGTCTTCGCTCTTAGCCGGGTAGACCTCGGAATAAGTCCCCTCCAGGTAGGCGTTGGAGAGGGTGGCAGGGGCCCCGTGACCGGGACCTGAGATGTAAATCATGTTCAGGTCGTATTTCTTGACCAGCCGGTTCAGGTGCACCCAGGTGAAAGATTGACCGGGGTCCGATCCCCAATGCCCCAGGAGACGCTTCTTAATGTGCTCCATCTTTAGGGGCTCTTTTAGCAGGGGATTGTTCTGCAGAAAAAGCATGCCCACGCAAAGGTAAAGACTCGCACGCCAATAGGCGTCGATCTTCCGAAGCTCCTCTCCGCTAAGGGGGCCTTCTGATCGGTCTTTGGATATCTGAGTCATGCTGCACCTCCTTGGTCTTCCTCGGCCTATGGGCCTTGTTTCTGCCCCTCGCTTTTCTCACGAATAAGATCGTTGGTATGCCTTGCAATCATCAAATCTTCATCAGTACGCATTACTCGCACAATGCATGGACTGTCCTCATGGGATATGATGGGAGCGTTCGCATCATTGCGACTGGAATCCAGATGTATACCGAGGAATTCCATACCCCCGCAGATACGCCAACGGATAGTAGGGGCGTTCTCGCCCACACCCGCGCTAAAAATCAGAGTGTCCAGGCCCCCCAGAGTTGCGGCCAGGGCTGCCAGAAACTTTTTGCCCTGGTAGCAAAAGAGGTTAACGGCTGCTGCGGCATGGGGTTCCTCTTTTTCTTTATCGAGTAGATCCTTCATATCCGAACTGATTCTGGATACACCCAGCAATCCAGATTTCCGGTTTACCAGCTCGTTCAGGGCAGAGGGCCGCACGCCTTCTTGCTCAAGAAGGTATACCAGAACCCCAGGGTCAAGATCCCCCGAGCGCGTGCTCATTACCAGGCCCCCCGCAGGCGTAAATCCCATCGTTGTATCAACGCTTTTGCCATGCCGCACAGCGGTCATACTTGCTCCGTTGCCCAGGTGAGCGATGACCAATCGGCCGTCGGCTGCTTCAGGGCCCGCCTGACCCCTCAGCTCACGAGTTAGGTATTCGCAGGAGAGACCGTGGAAACCGTAGCGGATTACCCCCTTGTCCTGCAGGTGCCTGGGTAGTCCATACATCTGCGCGAGATCGGGCATCTGCCGGTGAAAAGCAGTATCAAAACAGGCAACCTGCTTCAGGGCTGGATACAACTGCTGGACTGCCTCTATCGTTCTCACTTCTTGTGGGAGATGCTCGGGCGCCAGAGGAATGAGTTCTTTAAGCGACGCGAGCAACTCGGGCGTGACCCTGTGGGGGTAGGTATATTTAACACCCCCATGCACCAGCCGGTGACCCACTGCGTCTAACCTCTGCCGGCGAATATGGTCCTGCAGCCAGTCCAAGAGCGCCTTCAAAGCAGTCTCGTGGTTCGGCAGGTTAAGTTCGCGCTTGGTCATAACCTTGCCATCGGCATCCTTCACCTCCAAATGGCTGCCCGCTAGACCAATCCGATCAATTTTCCCGGATAGCATCAGCATCTCCGATGGCCCCATGTGGTACAGGGCCAGCTTTACGCTGGAAGACCCGCTGTTGATCGTCAAGATGCGATTAAAATGCTCGTCAGTCATGTTGGCCTCTTATTGTTTTATCCCTATTATTTTATCCCTGTTTATTCACGATGTGGTCGTCCTTCATCTGCATCGCGATCACCCGTGAATGTTGTTGGGGTGGATTTTTCATCTGTCAGGTTTCGGCCCGCCATGCACGTGGATGGTTAACTCTCGTGCGCTTTGAGGTCGAGGGCCCGAGCGTCGGCCTGCGTTCGGTCCCCCCTACCCTTTCTTCTCTCCCACCAGCGCCAGTCGCTCGATACCACCCAATATTAGGACGCGTTCCATTTTCTTGCATTATGAAAACATAAATACCCCATAGCTTGCTGCAGGGAACCAATGGCTGGATATCCAAAGGGGCGCTGTACCCCGAGACTTTCTGCGATTCCTGTGAATCGCTTTCCTTGAACTCGCTATTCACTCCGTCATCCTCCATTGGAAATTGAATCACCGCTGCCATAGGATTCGAGCAGCTTCGAGAGGCACCACAGCGCCTGAGCGGTGCGGTATCACTCGCGCCGTATAGTCCGCTGTTGGGCGGGCCGCAGACACAGCCGCGCTGTAAACGTAGCCGCCCGACGCGCCGGCCAGTTGGCGAACGCGCTTCATCTCCTGCCGCACGGGAGCACTGCCCATAACGCCGTCGGCGTAAAGTTCTACGCGCACAGTATTCGGGTCAAGACCGCTGAGATAAACCTGAACCTCGAATACGTGATTCCCCCCGTCAGTCGCTACTTTCATTTCGCCGAAACACAGATTTGACCAGTGCTGTTCCATTGCACGCTGCCAATTCACCAACTGCACGCCCATTGCGCCCTTATCGGCAACACGCTGGCGGTAGGCCGCAGCCGCGGGGATGTAGTGTTGTTCGGT
>Ga0299912_10004964_pt1 | contig 10907 bp, 9 predicted proteins | sample RVTome_2_FD_207667 | JGI IMG/M metagenome (GOLD analysis project Ga0299912, IMG submission 207667) | Soil microbial communities from uranium-contaminated site in the Upper Colorado River Basin, Wyoming, United States - RVT95D214 (version 2) ... | reverse complement strand
GTGATCAATATTCCAGTGTTCTGCCGTACTAAACCGCTTCACAAGCCTTGTGAGTGACACAAGGAATCCCAAGTCTCGCTTCAGGTGTTTTGATCGGAAAAGTCGCCAAAGACTTGGTAGGCTTGTGTCTCCTGACGTGATGTAAAGCAAAGGCCATTTAGGATGGAGATTGTCAAAACCAGCATCGGAGATTATTTTTGTCGGGGTCTTTGCCGGATTGCAAAATGCTATCTGGTGTCCTCGATCTCGGAGCTCGCGAGCAATAGGCAAAGACCGCGTGAGCAACCCCAAATCGTTCGACATAAGCGTTGTAAAGAGAAACTTTTTCATAATATCCGCCTTTAATAGAATGTACTACTTATTAGTGCCGCCCAACCATTGATTAACTTGCCATTTTGCCCTGATAATGTGATAAAAGCCGGGTTTTCGGGCAGTTTTGCCCGATGCCCGTTATCAGCAATCTCGGGGTATCATTATGGGAGTCTTATATGCCTGACTCGACAAAAAGTCAACCCTTCGACTTTCCGGCCTGAAGGACGGAGCTTGCTCGGGGTTGACCCTGAGCTGCGCTTCTTTACCCCCGCGTTAAAAGGCGGGGCTTGACGCCGCCGAAAGGGTCAACAGCCAAAACTCCCCGCGATCAAGTCCGACAGGTACTCCGTTTGCACTACTACTCCATTCACACCGAGCGATCCTACGTGGACTGGATCGTGCGGTTTGTTCGTTTTCACAGCATGCGGTCCCGGGTCAGAAATTCGGGGTCACCCATTAATTATTGAGATTTTTTTGACTCCCTCCAAAAACAAGGTAATCTTTCATTTTGTCCTTAAATGTCAATACTTAAGTCTGACCCCATATCTTAAGTCTGACCCCATATCTGCATATCTGCCATCGACCCCATATCTACCATCATGGTTTTAATCCAATATCCTTTTGATTTTCATCTTCTTTCTGCCAATGCCATGAGCTTCGTACCAGTGGACATCTGCCTTACCTATCCTTCCGCTGTCGGCCCCTTCTGCGACCGCATCATAGATCTCTACTCAATTTCTCTCACAGACCAGCCTATGTGGTATGAGCTTTAGTCCATTGTCCTTTGAGAGCAACAAGCAACAGTAGGAATAAACTTACAACATACACTGCGGCGAATAACGTATGAACCGGCAGGTTGATTGACGTGTAGAGCTTTGTCAGCCTGGCATCTGCGATGCCTGTCAACACTGCCTCTTCTGCTTCGGATAAGTCAGAGATAAAAAAGATCATTCCCACCCATAACGTTGATAGTCCCGCAATCACTGCAATGATTCTATCCCTCCGCACTATGAAGGCCAGCACTGTCCAAATAATACCGGAGATAAAGGCCAGATACAGAGGAATATTATACACAATGTGTGGATTACTGGCTGCACGGAAAACCGTATACGTTTGGTGCAATAAATTTTCATTGCCTGACTCAATAAACCACTGGAAGAAACGCCCCAACATAATGGAATGTGAAACCAAAAATCCAGCCAAGACACCTGTCAATATCGTTGTGGAACACCAAAACACCCAAAACAGCTTGCGAAGAGTATTCTTGTTCATCTCATCCTCCTGTCTTTCAATCAAATAATCACTGCTTTCTCAAAACCTCCAATTTGTGTAATAGTTATGACTATGTCCATTCAGTTTCTTCTGAAACAAAACATACAGGAAGAGACAGGTACGCTGATATATCTACAAAGCCTTAGACAAGCATCCTTGTCTGAGCCAACGATACCCCGACTATAGGAATGTGCCCGGTCGGAAGCCCAACCTGGTCAGGGCTATTCATTTCTCGTGCTCCTCCTTTATTTCGTTTTATCAAGGCTCCATTTGACCCCGCCTCGACAAGCAATGAGGAGAAAAACAAAACTATAGAAAACAGCCAGCTCACCTTTGTTCAGTGCCGGCAAGAGCTGGGACCCGATCTGGAACTTCCAGTGATACTGAATATAAGCCACGGCCATCGTGCCGCTGCAGAGGAAAGCCGCCGCACGGGTTTGAAATCCCAGCATTACCATCAGCCCTCCCACGAGCTCGATGATGCCGCCGAACCAGAGCTGGGACCATGCCGGTGGTTGGAACTCGGAAAGCACTCCCAGGATCTTCTGGGCGCCGTGAAACGCGAACATGAATCCCGTCACAATGCGCAACAAGGCGTAAGCGTAATCTGCGTACTTTTCAAGCCATTTCATGAATTCTTCCTCCTTTCAAGGTTTAAACTTCCAACACTGCGGCTCATTGGGAGCTGGATTTATCGGCGATCAGGTGCAGCCGTTATGCCACAACTATGTACCTGATGAAGATGGTCGACGCTCTGTCAGCTTGACCAAATCAGCCCAAATCGGCCGCACCTCAACCGTTGCGGCCTTTGCCATGGGATGCTGGGACGCGACATCAATGGCTTCTTCAAGGCTTGCGCAGTCTATCAGTTCGTACGCAGCCATTTTTTCCTTAGTCTTAGCGAATGGTCCGTCTGTGAGCACCACGTTGCCTTTGCGCACCCGTACGGTCTTAGCATCGCTGGGGGGCCGCAACGGATTTCCGTACTTTCGGATTCCCTTATCTTCCATTTCTTTGTCCCAGGCGACGATCTCCTTGACTAAAGTTTCGGTTGGGACAAAGGACTCATCGTGACAGATGATCAGCAGGTATTGCATGTGGGTCCTCCTCGATGGCATAATGGATGCAGTTACTCCTCAACCGCACCCGTTAGAGCAGCGCAACGTGCCGACTTATTGGAAAGTTCACCGGAAGCGTAAGCGATCCAGTGGAACGACGTTAGGCCATTCTTCTTCCATGTTCTGTATAACCCAGGCCTGCTCTTCATAGTCGGTTGCCGAAGTTTCTTGCTTACGGTCCCTGGCACCCTCCCTGAGGAGGAGGCACCTCGCACCCGATATCAGCCCCGTTCTGCCCAAAGCTTCTTGTTCCTCTCGATGTGCTCAATATGAGAAGGAATGTGATTGGCGTACATGCTTATACACTTCTCGAGCGTCACCATACCAAGGGTAGGGTGTAAGAAGTATTCATTGTTCCACTCTTTTTGGTCAACTTCTATGAGATATTCGTAGCTTATCTCTCTCAGAAGCCGGAATATCATGAGGTACTTTTCTATGCTTGCGGTTGTGTACTTCATGTTTCTCACCCACGTGTCCTCATCGATCACAAAAGCATTGGAACGAGGTTGGGCGATAATCGACTTCCACCGGATGAAGTTGTTGATCTCACTGTCTGTCACGTGAACAACAAGCTCCCTGATGGACCACGCCTCCGGGAAGGGCCGATAGTCAGCCAGTTCTTTCGTGACACCTTTCACTGCTTTTTCCAGTTCTTCCGGCCCATTCCGAAACTTCTCAAGCAAAGCCTGATATTCCATATTGTGGCTCCTTTCGTGTCTTTTCCGATAAGTGACAAGCCATCTTTCAAAAGGCCATGTCCAAAGGGATGCCTAACGGGTGCGGTTGCTCATCAACCGTACCCGTTAGGGCGGCGTGAAGCTCCAACCTATCAATATTATCAGATAGTTTTCAAGTATCTTACTAAAACCTAAAAAATTTTACAATCAATAACTGGAAATTGCAGTGCAGGGTTTCGGTCACTCGCAATGAAAAAAGGGGAACTATGACACAGCCTTTTGAGGTGGGATGGTTTGGAAGTATTATGAATTTATGTATTTGTCTTTGCTGGTTTAAGATATTTTTTCATGATTCTCAGAGCTTTCTTGGGTTCAGATTGAGCGAGTAATCCTATGGCAAACATAATATACTTTTCATCAATATAGAAATCTGTTTTCCTCGGCTTAAGCAAAAAGGTATGATCAGAATCAGCGATCACCCCGCTCAGGATTATTTCCGGGCAAGAAGAGAAGGCAATGGGACCACCCGTGCCAATCACTTTGGTCACATGGCTTAAATCTTTACCAACCTGAGTCATCATTTCTCCCATAGGACCGTAGATAATTTCTATTCTCCCGACATGTCTCTCAAAGGCCGTTTGCACGGCAATCCGAGCGAGTTCAGCATCGGTAGACATTTCTTTCTCATCTTTCGGAATCCTGCCTGGCTCCGATTGAAATTTAGAGATAACCTCCTCGTCGAGAGCAACTCCCTTTCCCTTTCCAATTTGCAATAAAACATCGATATTATGTCTTACACCGAGGTCTCCTTCCACTGTCCTTTTGGCGAAAGGCTCTGGCAAACCCCTCATCAAAACTCCTCCCTTAGTGGGATTTCCCCAGGCAACAGAATTGACATCGGTGGTAGCCCCTCCGACATCAATGACGATGATCTCACCCAATCCCTCTTCACCCTCCACCCCATTACTAAGGAGAATTGCGGCATTTAATACCGCCACAGGGGTGGGCATAATGATATCTTTTACAAGCTGTTTTGCCTTGTCTATTCCTTTGGCTTTAACAATATTTTGCATAAATACTTCTCGCATGGCCTCACGACAATCTTCCACTTCTAATTTCCCAATTTCAGGCATCACATTCTTGACGAACCTGACTACCTTCGATGAGGTATTAAAAATTTGCTCAATTTCATCAAAGGCAGATTTATTCCCAGCCACAACGATGGGTGCAGTTATTTTAGCATGCGAGAGAATGTCCGCATTATGAATGATCGTCTTCACATTACCACCATCTGTTCCGCCGGCAAGAAGTATGAGGTCAGGGCAAATATCCTCTATTTGCCTCATTTCCGAATGGGTCATCTCGTATGAAAAATGGCCAACGATCTTTGCACCTGCTCCAAGGGCGGCCCGCTTTGCTGCCTCGGAACTGAGCTCCGGGACTAAACCAACTGAAACCACTCGTAATCCCCCAGCAGCACTGCTACAGGCAATGGCTTCTTTTGCCTTGATGCTTCCAATATCTTTTTCTACCTTGCCTAAGGCATTTCTGAGGCCGATGGTAACATCCTCCACCACAGTGGAAGGAGATTCAACCCTTGAAACGACCTCCTCTTTTTCCAAATCGATTGCTACAACCTTAGTAAATGTGCTTCCTATGTCGATTAAAAGTATAACGTTGTCCATCATCCTAATGATATCCCTTTCCCTCTTCCCTGATGACACTCCTGATTTGCCAAGGATGAACGGGGATGAAGTACCCTAATTATATATAATAATTTCACCCAGTAATATGATTAAAATCATAGTGAAAACATTAATAATATTTTATAGAATATCTAACAAGGATTTTAAAGAAAAAGAGAAGGAGAGGACAAACAGAGAAGGTTATAAAAGGGTATGGTTGGACAGAGCCAAGAACAACGACGAGAGAGCCAAGGAAAACTTTTACCTCTTGGAGAGGCAATTAAACGCTATGTCAAACCGGGAATAAAGTTACACCTCGCCGGTGGAATTGGAGGACCAAGTGCGGCCATATGTGAGATTATTCGGCAGTACTGGCATCAAACACCCAAGTTCACACTCATTCAAAGCACATTAGCAGCCCATTCCATCAATCTTGTCTATTGTAACCTTGTTAGGAAGTTGATATTCTCAGCCTCCCCTCCTGATGTCAAGGGTTCTATGCGTCCCAGCAAGTTAATCCAGCAGGGCCTCGAAGAAAATAAGATGGAGATGGAATATTGGTCTCTTTGTTCCCTCCAGCAGAGGCTCATGGCCGGCGCATTGGGTGTCCCTTTTATGCCTACGAAGTCTATTTTAGGCAGTCAAATGGCCTTGGATAATGTGGAGTCATTCCGGGAAATCGATGATCCTTTTAAATCGGGAACAAAGGTTGGCGTAGTGAAGGCCCTTAACCCTGATATCTCTATCGTTCATGGATGCATAGCCGATGTAAATGGAAACACTATCTTGGCTGCCCCTGTCGGGGATGACCTTTGGGGTTCTCTGGCAAGCAGTCATGGTGTATTGGTTACGGTGGAGAAGATTGTCGATACGGATGTGATAAGAAAACACTCTGCCCTTGTAAAAATACCCGGTTTTATAGTCAATGCCGTTTCCGAAGCACCTTTGGGAGTCCATCCCTTTTCTCTTTTTGGTTCTGGTATAGCCGAGTTCGAGGCATACGGACAGGATACTGAGTTCTTAATGGAGCTCCATAGGGCGTATCAGGATAATAAGCTTGATGAATGGTTACAGAAGTGGGTCATTGATTGCCCAATCCATGAAGATTATCTGAATAAAATAGGCAACCAGAGGATTAAAGCCCTCAAAGAAATGGCAACGAAAGAAGCGGGTTACGATGAGTTGCCGCCAGCATTTACACCGTTAGAAAGCCCCACCATTCATGGCGGGGGCAAGACTCCGTCCTTTCTGACGGGGGTTACACCACCGTCACAGCCACTTGCATCCAAGAGCGTGGTTGACAGAGAAACAATGATGCCTATTGTCCTCGCGAGAGAGATAGTGAGAAGTGTGCGGGAATCCGGCCACAGGACAATCCTAATAGGTGGAGGTTCTCGAACCCTCGGCGGATGGATAGCTTATTATTTACTCAAGAATGAAGGATATGACGTAGAATTAATCATTGGGAATGGACAGATAGGTTGCACGCCTCAGCGTGGAGAAGGAATAATGGCGAGTATGGCATTGACACGCAGTGCCGTCATGTTAACCGACGTCATAACAATCCATGGGGTCTTCGTTGGGGGGAGGAACAACAAGTGCCTTGCAGTGCTCGGCGCAGGTCAGATTGATCCATATGGAAATATCAATTCAACGAAGGGGTTTGATGGCCGATTTCTTGTAGGATCAGGCGGGGCAAACGATTCAGTCAATGCGCAGGAAGTCATTGTGGTCATCGATCAATCACGAAATCGTTTTGCAGAAAATCTGCCATATCTCACATGCCCCGGTAACCAAGTAAGTACAGTAATATCTACAATGGGGGTTTTCAGAAAAACAGGACCAAAAGAGAAGCTTTCTCTTGTTGCATGTTTTCCCAACCCTGACCTTCCGACCTTGGAGGAAAGAATACATCATATACAAAATAATTGTGGGTGGCCCCTGAAAATAGCAGACCATATTGAAGAAATGGCCGCCCCGAATGATTATGAATTACAACTAAGAAATTGGTTTTTTTCCTCACCTTAATCCCCCCTTACCCCCCTTTAGTAAAGGGGGGTAAGGGGGGATTTGGAAGTTATTTGCTGAGTAATCAATACTGGAAAGGAGATATACATGGGTGGTCCTCTTGAAGGTATTCGGATATTGGAGTGTGCCGGTTTCCTCAGCGCTCCCACCGCAGGTTATATGTTGGGGGACTTGGGAGCTGAGGTGATCAAGATAGAAGATAGAGTGAAAGGAGACCCCGTCCGTGGAATGTCAGCCTACTTCGGTGGTTCTCTGTATTTACAAGGGGGAATCAATATTTTTTTTGAGACAGCAAATAGAAATAAAAAAAGTATCACCTTGGATTTGAAAAAAGAAAAAGGGAAAAAGATACTTTACGAGTTAGTAAAAATATCGGATATATTCTGTACCAACTATTCCCAGAGGGTCTGTAAAGATTTGGGAGCAGATTACGAGACACTCAAACAACTTAATCCCAAACTGATTTATGCGATAGCAACAGGCTATGGATCGAAGGGACCTGAAAAAGGAAAACGTGCTTTCGATCCAATCGCACAAGCTCGGTCCGGAATCATGTACACAGTGGGTGAACCGGATAGCCCTCCGTCACAGATCAATGGGCCAGTATTTGATCAAATGACCGGGACTTTATTAGCCTATGGGATATTGGCGGCGCTCACCGCAAGGGATAAACAGGGGATTGGGCAGCAGGTGGAGGTGTCTTTACTCGGTTCAGGCATCCATTTGCAAGCTTATAATGTAAACATCGCCACGTTGCGCGGGCGCGCTTTGGCAAGATCCTCAAGAAAAACGCTAAAAAACCCATTGGCAAACTATTTTCAGTGCTCCGACGGAAAATGGCTGATGTTTGCCGAAGCGCAATCTGATAGGTTCTGGCATGACTTCTGCGGCGCTCTTGGCATCACCCATTTGGAAAAGGACCCGAAGTTCGCGACAGCAAATGATCGAAAGAATAACTTTAAGGAAATTACCGGCATGATCGAAGAGGCTTTTAAGACAAAGACGAGAGAAGAATGGATCAACATTTTTCAAACGAAGGGAGGAGGGATCTCCTTCTCCCCAATTCTCGCCCTCGATGAATTATCGTCAGATCCGCAGGTATTGGAAAATGGATATATCGCCGGGTATGATCATCCTGTTCTTGGAAAAGTTAAGGAAGTTGGGATTCCTGTGGAATTCAGTAAAACGCCGGTAAAGGTCAAGGGGCATGCACCTAACTTTGGCGAACATACAGAAGATGTGCTCATGAATATATGCGGCTACAACTGGGAAGAGATAGAGAAGCTGAAGAATGAAGAAGTCATTTAAGATATCCTACAAAGAGTGGATATCTGATTACAAAGATGAAAAAAAAGATTACAGTGATTGAAAATAAGGATCCATTAACAGAAAAAATTATTGGCTCTGCTTATAAAGTACATAGCGAATTAGGCCCTGGATTTAGTGAGGGTATATACCATAATGCTTTGAAGATAGCTTTGGAAGAAAATGAGTTAAAATATCAAACTGAGAAAAGTTACAATATTTTATTTCGAGGTAAGTATGTTGGCAAGCTAAGGCTAGATCTAATTATAGAAGGTAAAGTTGTTGTTGAAGTCAAAGCCCTAACAGGCAATATACCCACTGTGTATGAATTACAGGTCTTATCCTATCTAAAAGCTTCAGGATATAAGGTAGGGTTGTTAATAAACTTTGGCAATAAAAGCTGTCAGGTAAGGAGATTAATGGTTTAATCTCTGTAATCTAAAATAATCTTATTAATCAGGTATAATCCGTAATTTTTACCTTAGGATTATACCAGGAGGAAGTGATGAAGATTGGAATTAAAAATAAACAAATAGACGAAGATCGATTTTTAAAAATGCGTGAAAAGGTTCTCTCTCTTTGGCCGACCGGTAAAGAGGTTAATCTTGAAGAGGCGATAGAATATCAAAAGAATTTACCTGAGAGTAAAAGCTTCTTTAAGGTTACGGAAAGGCTCCGTAAGGAGGGAAGAACGGTTGTCTTTCCCAGGGCAGGAACGCCGATCCTTGAAGATGAGATCAAACTTTGTAGGACCCTGGTCGAATCAGGAGTCCCCCTGATTCCAGTGACGACGGATAGTTATTCTCGATCGCTTCGCTTTAAAAAAGTTCAAGAAAGTTTGGAAGAGAGTATCAGAACCGGTCGGGAGATGCTAAACGGATATCCCCTCATTAATCATGGGGTGAAGAATAGCCGGAAGTTGGTTGAAAGCTGTGAAGGCGCTTTTAACCCGAGAACATCACGGCTATCCCAGGGTCTGGGGCTGGAAATCGCTTTTGCTTCGGGGATGACGGCAGCTGCAACAAGCCCATTTGCGCTTTTTGGCGCTTACGAAAAAAATGCCACATTGGAGGAGACGTTCGCCTCCAGTCAACATGTCTATCGGCTGATGGGCTACTATGCGGAGAGGGGACCAATATTGACGACCGATCTCCATGGATGGCTATCGTGTGGCGTCTATCCCTGGAGTGTCAATATTTCCTCCATGATCATAGAATCTCTCATGGCTGCGGAGCAGGGTGTGAGGAGCATCATCCCATTAGTCCAATGTGAGGGGAATATGGCTCAAGATTTGGCCTGGATCAGGGTCACCCCAAAATTGATCAGGGAGTATTTAGATCAATTCGGATACAAGAACACCATTCTCCCTGGAACCTTTGCTTGTCAACTACCGCTCTTCCCTGTCCCTCAGGACATGGGAGAGGCATTTGGATATCTCAACTACATGGCCATGGTGGGTGCATTAGCACAGGTGGAGGCTGTCTCCGTAAGGACGATTGATGAGGGAGCAGGGGTCGCAACACCTGAGGCGCATGCTCTGAGCTACAGGTCTGCCAACTGGATTCTCAAGATCATGAGGGATCAGAAGATTCAGATTGAAATGAAGGAAGTGGAGGCCGAAGAGAGAATCACTGAAATGGAGGTAAGAGCCATTATCAATAAAGTTCTTGAGATGGGAGACGGAGATGTACTGATCGGATCCATCAAAGCAGTGGACGCCGGAGTCTTGGATTCTCCATTTTGTCCTAACGTGCATGTTCGGGACGAAGTCCTTGGAGTGAAAGATAGCAGAGGAGCATGCCGGTATGCGGAGTTTGGCAATCTTCCCATTCCTGAGGAGGCCAAAAAATTTCATCGTGAGAAGCTTGCAGAGCGGGAGAGGAAAGAGGGGAGAAAGATGGACTATCATGTAGCGGTGGAGGACCTATGGGCCTTCAGCCAAGGGAGGCTTATAGGCATGCCTTCATCTAGTTCTCCTGCCTCATCGATTAAACCGTTGGCCGTCGCTAAGAGAAAGCCGACCGTGGTCACAGGAACAGTAGGGATGGATGCCCATGTGATCGGAACCAAAGTCTTATCCCGGACCTTGAGGGATTCTGGGTTTAAAGTAGTTGAGTTGGGCTGTCTGACGCAGCCCGAGGAGTTTATCCGGGCAGCGATCGAGACCGATGCCGATGTGATGTTAATGACTTCTCTTTATGGGATGGCTGAATTAGATCTAAGAGGATTTAAAGAGAAATGTATCGAAGCAGGTCTTGGAGATGTGCTTCTTTACATTGGTGGAATCCTTGCTGTTGGCAGGCATGATTTCAAAGAGGATGAAGAGAAATTCAAGAAGATGGGATTTGACCGGGTTTATCCTCCAGAGGCGGATTTGAAATCAGCCATAAAGGACCTTTGGAATGATCTGAAAGCCAAAGAGAAAGCTTAAACAGAGATATTTGAATTGGCCCCCTCACCTCGGTTGCGAGTCGTACCGACCTTCCCTTCTTGAGGGGAGAGGGAGAGGG
>Ga0299912_10004961_pt1 | contig 10918 bp, 6 predicted proteins | sample RVTome_2_FD_207667 | JGI IMG/M metagenome (GOLD analysis project Ga0299912, IMG submission 207667) | Soil microbial communities from uranium-contaminated site in the Upper Colorado River Basin, Wyoming, United States - RVT95D214 (version 2) ... | reverse complement strand
TGATACCGAGCTTATCGAAATGTCCGAGCGAGGGTAGCCAAGCCCGGTCAAAGGCGACAGACTCAAGATCTGTTCTCGCAGGAGTCCCCCGGTTCAAATCCGGGCCCTCGCACATTTTAATTTCATTGAATGTATTAATGTTCGGACTCATCTACTCAGCCTCGGAAAAGACCAAAGGGGAGGAATGGCGACGGATGGTCAAACCGCAAGTTGCGCATTGATCCGAACATGAGGCGTTCCGGCTGTTGATGTGGCAACCTCCAAGTACAACGTGGGTGATGCCGATTGTAGCCTCGAGGGTGGTTCGAGGACAGGGGTGAGGTTGTGGCTGAGCTCTGGTTGTTGCTGGCGTTGGCGACCATGCTGGCCTATGGCGTCGGCCAGGTTTTCCAGAAGGTCGGGACGACCGGGACAAGCCCCGCTGCAATGATCCTTCTCACCGCCCTGGTCATGGGGCCTATCTGGGGCGTGTGGTATCTCCTTTTCAGAGACGCAGTCACTCTTACAGCTTACGCCGTAGCTGTGCCAGTAATCGGGGGCATCCTCGGTATGGTCGGGAACTTGTTCTTCTTCGAGGCATTGGCACGAGGCAACGTTAGTATCATCGGGACACTGATTGCTGCCTATCCCTGCGTGACGGTCATAACGGCCTTCTTTCTGCTCGACGAGAGACTGACCGTCATGCAATACGCGGGGGTCGGCCTGATAATCATGGGGATTGTTGGCCTGTCCTTCAGCCAGTCAGAATCTGCTCCCTCAGCCTCCAGACTCGCGTTGATTCTAGCCATCGCGAGCTTCCTAGCTTTCGGATTCACGGGTGTGACTTTGAAGGAGGCTGTGAGGGTCGTCGGGAATGACAACGCGATGGGCTTCTACTCCGTAGTGTATTTCGTCGGTGGAATTGCCTACTGGGCGGTCAAGCGGAGGGGCCATCCCGATCAGTCGTTGATGAAGATGCCTCGAAAGGCGGTGGGGGTTGGTGCCATCGGTCTTTCGTTCAGCGCGATAGGAGGAATATTCCTGATATGGGCAATGGTAGACGGCCCCGCATCGATTGTGATCGCTCTGTCCGGAGCCTATCCTGTGATCATGATAGTGTTAGCGCTGGTGATACTCAAAGAGAAGATCGTATGGCGTCAGGCCCCGGCGGTCCTAGCGGTCATAGCAGGATTGCCTCTCGTCTCACTTTGACTCTTCAAACAGAACAGCATCTCGACAGCCGTCTCCGAGAAAAGACCATAGGGGAGGAAAGGCAATTCGGGAACGGGTGGTTTTCATGCGGGTTCTTCTACTCGGGGGATCTGGTCGTTTCGGCGAGTATGCGGCGATCTATCTAGCCAAGTCAGATATCGTTACCGATATTGGCCTTGCAGGTCGAAACGAAGCCGTGCTGAAGCGTCGTGCGTCGGAAGTCGGAGACAAAGCTCACTCAATCATCGTGGACATTCGCGACGAGGGGCGACTCGCATCAGCGATAGGAGACTATGACGTGGTAGTCAATGCGGCCGGCCCAGAGTGGGAGGTTCTTCTTCCTGCGCTACGCGCATCGATTAAGAAGGGGACCCACTATTGTGATCTTGGTGCGGACGGACGCACAGCTGAGAAGCAGCTCGAGCTTGACTCGTTGGCAAAGAAACAGAACGTCGTTGCCATAATCGGAATGGGCTACGACCCCGGCATAGGCAACCTCCTAGCAATGCAGGCGGTCAAGCAGTTCGATAGGGTTGAAGAGATCATGTTCTGCTATCTCCTGGCCCTTCCCGACGACCTACTCAAGGAGGACGTCGATATGTTCCGCAAGAGCGGAAAGGTCGATCCATCATGGCAGCTTGTTTTGAACAACGTTGCCGGGCCAGCACGTGTATATCGCAACGGGTCGTGGACGATGGTCGACCCGCTCGACCATAGTGTTGAGATCAAGTCACCGGGAAACTCGACAGCAACCGCATATCCGGACGCCAACCCAGAGCAGATCACTATTCCTCGTTACCTTCCCGGCGTTCCCAACGTTTCGTGCGTACTAGCGATCACTCCTCCTGACATGAGCGAGCTGGTTCATCGGCAAGCCGAGAAGATCACGCGTGGAGAGTCAACGATTAAGGACGCTACTCGATCGTTTCTGAACACCGTCGCAGAAGATCCCGACCGCTGGTTGAAAGGGAGCGCTTCAGGATGGGACATGTGGCTCTCTGTCATCGGGATGAAGAACGGCAGGCGCGGTCGCTACACGTGCTGGCCCGTACGAATCGGAAGCACCAGTATTCCGTTGGTCGTCGCAGCCCTCAAAATCCTCCGGGGCGAGGTTCACGTTCGTGGCGTGTTTCCGCCTGAAGCTTGTTTCGAACCTATGCCGTTCTTCGAGGAGGTCGGTCGATGCATGCCCGCGGAAGACCAGGACAAGCCCTTGTACAGGGAATCCATGACATGGATGTGACCGGATCGATGTGTCGATGCCCGTGTTCAAATCTGACCCTCAGCCTCGGAAAAGACCATAGGGGAGGAAAGGCGACTTCGGCCTGAGGGATTGTCATCAAGATTCACTGCGGTCGCGCGATTGCCCTCATGATTGGCCTTCTTCTCTGCGCCCCTGTGGTCTCCGAAGAGACAGCTACTACGATGCGGTGGGCATCCAGAACACGCCGTGATAAGTATCAGCTGTGATAACAGCCCAGAAAGCGACTTAAGCGACACGCGCGGATAACATAGGTCCAGATTCGGATGAAGTGCCGTTACTGTGGGTCAGTCATAGACGACAAGTCCCAGTTCTGCAACAGCTGCGGGGCGAAGACGCACCAAGAGTTCGTTTCGGTCGAGCCGGGAGCGAGGGCGCCCGTCAGCAGGCGGAAGCCCGGCATCTCCAACTTGCTCAAGGGCTCCGTCATAGGAGGGGTGATTGGGGTCATTCTCCTGATTGTGGGAATTCTGGTCATCGTATCGTCCATCACCTCGTTCTTGGGCTCCGCCCTTGACACGGACGAGGGCGCCGGCGGGATTGTGGAGGGCATACTGGGAGGGTTCGGCAGGATGATCGTCGGAGCAATCATTTGCGCAATCGGTGGGACCCTGATGTTCTGGAGCTTCATAGGGTTCGTTATCGGGGCAATAGACAGCCGATAGTTCAGCGTGCGCTAGCAGCCCGAAACGATCATATGACGCCCTGATTCTACGAAGTAGTCCTGTTTTGTCCGGTCTGATCACAAGATTGCACGGAAGAGACCAAAGGGGAGGAATGGCGACGGTATGAGCGGACTGCACCGCACATTTCATACCAGCAGTTATTGCTTGGACCTTTAATTGCCAGTAGATTTGATGCCAACAATCGGGCGTCGATTTGTCCCTCGCACTTGTGAATTCTATAGGTGGGGGGTTTAATTGCCAGTAGATTCCAGACGAATATCCGGGCCCTCGCACATCTCAATTCTATCGGGCATATTCATGTTCAAACTCTTTCCTGAGCCTCGGAAAAGACCAAAGGGAAGGAACGACGATTCGAGAGAAGGCGATAGAGAAATGCACAATCTAGGCACACTATAGCAGCTCACCGCAAACATGTTCGTTGTGAATCCCGTCGTCTGCCCGATATGCATTGTCAGGTGTCCTAAGGACACAAAGACTTGCAGCGTCTGCGGAACGGAGATCCCTTATGCAAGGAGATTGCTGTACTCCGTCCTTCGTTACTCAACGTGAGAAGAACCATTAATAGTCCGAAACAGGATGCATCAATGCTATCTATCGATAGCAGGTTCGACGGGGGAGAGGGACTTGGGCGGTAGGACTGCAGTAGCTGTGATTTTGGCATTGACGATGGTCGTGGGCATGTTGAACGTTCTTAGCTCGAGCGCGAAAGCGGATACGCGGAGTGAGTCGGTCAATCTTGGGGCCTCAGTCAACTATGGTCTGGAGTTCAATGGATTGCAGAATCCGTACGCCTCATATGTGGAAGTGCCGGACAGCACTTCGCTGGAGGTCATGTCCGGAATAACGCTCGAATCGTGGTTCTGGGCCAACAGCTATCATCAGGGGGGGTTCTTCGGCAAGGAGACAGGAGTTGACAGTCACGGCTACAGGCTCTTTCCAGCTTGGACGGGCGACATATACTTCGATTTGTTCGCGACCGACATAGGATCAATCAGGACCTCCTATGCCATCAACCAGTGGACTCATGTCGCAGCCACGTGGGATGGGACGTACATGAAGCTCTACCTTGACGGAATCCTGAAGAGCGAAGTGTTGAACCCTGGAGTCCTGAGAACGAATGACCTGAGCTTGATCATCGGCGCTGAACTGGGTGAGGGCAACACCGTGTGGAGCCCCTTCGACGGCGTTATCGATGAGGCACGCATATGGAATGTCGCAAGAACCCAATCGGAGATTCAGACCTCGATGCATTCCGTGCTCGTTGGAAATGAGCCTGGACTGGTAGGTTACTGGCGTTTCGATGAGAGGACTGGACAGACTGCCTTCGACCTCTCGGGATATCACAACGACGGGAGGCTTGGGTCATCCGCCGACAGCGATGTGAACGATCCATTGAGGGTCGTCTCAGGAGCGCCAATTGCCTACGAGGAGAGTCCGGAAGATGTACTCGCGGAGGAGTTCAATGTGCCGACACTGGACCCTAGTTGGATTGTGAATCCAGGCAAGGGAAGCTATTCGCTCACTGACAATCCAGGGAACCTGCGTTACGTGATCGATGCTTGGGGCTGGGATGGAACAGCGCAGCCTCTGCAGCTCTATCGTGGATTTTCTGGGGACCAGTGGACCCTGACGACTGCGGTCACGTACAATATGCGTCCAGCGGAGCCAACAAACAATCGGAACATGGCCTTCGCCATTCTCTCACCAGGAATCGGTGGATCGACGATGATATCGGTCTTGCGTAGCGTTGGTGTGAACGACGACAACCCGTATTCGAACTGCATATCCTTCTGGATGGGCGACTCCAACGCGTACGTATTCCCGAACTCCCCGGATCCTCTCCCCCTAGAGAGATGGTACTTCGAGATTGTGCGTGACAGGGACTACCTCACCATCGGAGCTAGCAATGACGGCGATGATTCGACCTTTGAGTACTGGGTCGAACATTCCTATCCACTAGCATCATTCTCGAGCGACCAAGTGTTTGCGATTGCTGCTTCTGGCTGGTATGGCTCCAATGATCCTCCAGGTTATGCTGACTTCGACTTCATCAGGGTGTCGGGAGAGTCAGGGCCTGTGAACCATCCACCCGTTGCGGCTGTTAGCGTATCGCCATCATCGGGCGACGTGGGCACCGTGTACACGTTCGACGCCTCAGGCTCCACGGATGTCGAGACTCCGCTCTCTGACCTGCAGGTCAGGTGGGACTGGGAAGGGGACGGCACATTCGACACGGGTTGGTCCGCCGAGAAGACAGCCACTCATGTGTATTCCGCGCTGGGAAGCTATTCACCAGCTGTGGAAGTCAAGGATTCCGGAGGGCTTACCAGCCTGGCGGCGACTGCGCTCGTGGTGAGCTCATTGCCGATACCTGGAGAGGTGGCTGGTACGGTTATCGACGCGACCACTGGGTTACCAATTCAAGGAGCCAGAATCGATGCGCTGGGCGCTGGTGATGTCGTTGCTGGCAGTGTTCTATCCAATCCTTACGGCACATACAGCCTAGCTCTTGCGACGGGAGCATACAAGTTGTGGGCATCGGCTGATGGCTACCTTCCTGAGACTGTCGACTTGGTACGGATCAGCTCCGGATCGTTGATAACTCTTGACTTCGCCCTGCAGCCCGGCAACGTGGTCCTGCTGGATGAGTTTATAGGATCTAGCCTGAGCTCATCGGATTGGGACGTCTACATTACTGGGATTGCCTCAGTTGGCGTCTATGAGACAGCGGAGCCCACTCAGTTCAACATTCTGGGCGTGTCAAGCGGCTATGGAGGTTCCGGGAGCGCGGCGGTTTCGAGTACGGCCGCATTGAATCCAAACGATGGCATTGTCCTCGAATGCAGAGTATCCGCCTACTGGGAGGCGCACTGGTATCCGGGCGTCTATGGCGACATGCAGCCCAGAGGCCTGCGCGTCGGAGTTGACCCGAACAACGCGATCGAGTTCGTCTCAGCGGCTCGAGACACAGTTGAGGCAAGGACTGTATCGGGCGGGATGGCAACCACTACGCAATACCTGCTTCCTAATGGTGGGGCTGTCGGTACGTGGACTGACTACAGAATCGAGGTCACGACCTCATCGGCAAGGTTCTACGTCGACGATGTGCTCATCGCGACCCATACCACGAACGTGCCGGTTGGTTTGCTGAACGCCTACATCAGCACCAGCTATGACGGATACGGTAACGTTCCTGTGGCGGCTGACTTCTTCATGCTGGCTTCGGGGCAATCACAGCCAGTGGACCTTCCCCCCGTAGCGGCTTTTGGTGTATCACCATCATCGGGCGACACGAGCGCTTTGTTCACCTTCGATGCCTCAGCATCATACGATCCTGATGGAGACGTCATCGGGTATAGTTGGGCATTCGGCGACGGCGCGACAGGAGATGGTGCGATTGTCACCCATACATATTCTGCACAGGGCGACTATGAGGTCACTCTGACAGTCGTGGATGATGACGGGCTCTCGAACTTCACAACAATTCTGGTCCCTGTCAGCGCTCCGCTGCCCCCAGTCACGAATTGGCTGACTGGGATATTGGACAACGAAAGGGAAATTGGATCCTATAGCTCCATTGCCGTAGATTCGGCCAACAACATCCACGCAAGCTACTACGACCAGACTAACGGCGACCTCAAATACGCTAGCAGTGCCAGCGGGTCATGGACCTACAATAGGCTCGACAGCGCGGGTGATGTCGGCGCATTCACTTCTATCGCCATTGACTTGAAAGACAAGGTCCACATCAGTTACTTGGATGCCACGAATGGTGACCTGAAGTACGCCACGAACGAAGGTGGATCGTTGGCCTGCTACACACTGGACAGTACGGGAGATGTCGGCTTCTACACTTCCATCGCTGTAGATTCTAACGACGCAGTCCACATAAGCTACACCGATGGCTCGAATGCCGATCTCAAGTACGCCACGAACGAAGGTGGATCGTGGGCCTGCTATACTCTGGACAGCACTGGGAGCATTGACTGGTCAACCTCCATCGCGGTGGACTCTAGCAACAAGGTCCACATAAGCTACTTCGATTCAGATAGCTTGGACCTCAAGTACGCGACCAATGTCGGCGGATCTTGGGCCTACTATACTCTGGACAGCGTAGGGAATTTCTACAGGTCGACTTCCATCGCAGTTGATTCGAGCAACAAAGTCCACATAAGCTACTACGATGCGATGAACCGAGACCTCAAGTACGCCACCAATGTAGACGGACCGTGGGCCTACCTTACTCTGGACAGCACCGGGGCTGTTGGCTTCGCAAATTCCATCGCGGCGGACTCGAGCAGCAAGGTCTATATTAGCTACTACGATGGCGCGGGCGCTCTGAAGTACGCCACGAACGCGAATGGTCCATGGGCCTTCTCCACCTTGGACAGAGCGTACGTCAGCTATGTCGCGGTATCATCTTCCATCGCGGTGGATTCAAACGGCAAGATCCATGTAAGCTACTACGATTCTAGGAACCACGTTCTCAAGTACGCCACCAGTGCAGACACACTGCCTCACCCCTCCGTAGGTTGGGGGAACGCACAGCTTATCGAAGACAATTCGGGAGAAGCTTGGAATCCCCAAGTGTCAGTGGATAGCATGGGCAATGCAATCGCTGTGTGGCAAGGAGCTGGCGACGTTGGCTGGGCGAACATCTGGTCGAACCGATATGTCGTTGGCACGGGCTGGGGAACCACGCAGCTCATCGAAGACAATTCGGGAGTCTCTTGGGGTCCCCAAGTGTCAATGGATAGCTCGGGCAACGCGATCGCTGTGTGGCAACAGTTTGACGGCGTCAGCTCGTGGGATATCTGGTCAAATCGATATGTGGTTGGGACGGGCTGGGGAACCGCGCAGCCTATAGAATACAATATGGGAGACGCCCGATTGGATTACGCACAGGTGTCAATGGATAGCTCAGGCAATGCAATCGCCGTGTGGTGTCAGTTTGATGGCTTTCGCGACAGTATCTGGTCGAACCGATATGTCGTTGGAATGGGCTGGGGAACCGCGGAGATCATCGAGACGGACGATTCGGGAGATGCTTGGTATCCGCAGGTATCAGCGGATGACTCAGGCAATGCGATCGCAGTGTGGTGCCAGTATGATGGCATTTACTTGAACATCTGGTCGAACCGATACGTCGTTGGGACGGGTTGGGGTATCGCGCAGCTCATTGAGATAGACAGTCTGGGAGATGCTTGGAACCCGCAGGTGTCAGCCGACAGCTCAGGCAATGCAATCGCAGTATGGCAACAGTATGACGGCATTCGCACCAACATCTGCTCGAACAGATATGTCGTTGGGACGGGCTGGGGAATCGCGCAACTGATTGAGACTGACAACACGGGAGAAGCCGGCAATCCTCAGGTTTCAGTGGACAGCTCTGGAAATGCGATTGCGGTGTGGAATCAGTTGGAGGTTCGCTACAGTTTGTGGTCAAACCGTTATGTCGTTGGTGTTGGCTGGGGTACCGCGCAGATGATCGAGACCGACAGTTCCGGGGATGCTCAAGGAGATATATGTGTGTCAATGGACGGTTCGGGCAATGCAATTGTTGTGTGGATACAGACTGCTGATGATGGCTTCCGATGGAGCGTCTGGTCAAACCGTTATGTCGTGGGGACAGGGTGGGGGACCGCGCAGATCATCGAAACCGAGAATCTTGGAGACGCTCACAACGCACGTGTGTCCGTCGACAGTTCGGGCAATGCGATTGCCATATGGCAACAGACCGCTGGCGGTGACACACCGTCCAGCATCTGGTCTAACCGGTACATCGTTGCCCCGAACACGCCCCCGATTGCGTCATTGGCGGTCTCGCCTCCCTCGGGTGATCCAACAACGGTGTTCACCTTCGACGCCTCGGGCTCTTCTGATGCCGAGACGCCGCCTATGGACCTGCAGGTCAGGTGGGACTGGGAAGGGGACGGCGCATTCGACACGGGTTGGTCGACCGACAAGATTGCCACGCATGCATACTCCGTCGCGGGGAGCTATTATTCGATGGTCGAGATCATGGATTCCGGCGGGCTCACCAGCAATGCGACAACTGAAGTTGTAGTGAGTTCCGTGGGAATCAGTGCCTTGATTGACTTCAATCCGAACGCCTTGAACCCCCGCAGCATGGGCAAGTGGGTCACGGTCTACATCGAGCTCCCAGCGGGGTACGATGCCGGGGATATTCTGATCGAATCAGTGGTGCTGAACGGACGCTTCCCTGCCACAGGGCCGTCTGAGATGAAGGACTTCGACAATGATGGGGTCACGGAGCTGATGGTGAAGTTCAACAGAAACGCGTTGTTCCGCTCAATCGACTGGACCGGCGGTACCAGTGTGACAATGACTGTTTCCGGATCGCTAGATAATGGAACGGCGTTTCAGGGGTCAGACGACGTCAAAGTAGTTCCAGCGAGCCACAGGAGTGCGACACTCTCGTTCGCCCTGGGTGTATTAGGAGAAGCGGGCACCTTGACGATCGCTCTGCTTGCGGGAGCTGGAATCGTGTTGTCTGCCTCGGCGACGATCCGATGGAGGAGGACAAGAGCTTCTGAGAAGGAAATGCATTGACATTTCCCACCGGTAAGGAAATGGAGGATGAAATACGCGCATCCTTTACTGGCAAGTAAAGAATCCAGCTTTGATTGCCGGTGGATTCCGGGCTGAAATCCGAGCCCTCGCACATTTTAATTCTATTGAATGGATTAATGTTCAAACCATAGCCCGAGCAAAAGACCATACTGAAGCTTTGAGCTAGGAGAGTTCACTTCTCCGTGGGAGGTCGGCCATGAAGATCCCCGCGTTCTCGCGAAAGGTAAGCATAACCACCGACGTGTTCAACAACTCATTCAAACTGAATATCGAGAGAAAGCTCCGGCTTTTCGCTGAATCCGGATTCAAGTACATTCACTGGTGCGATGACTGGAACAGCGAGGTTCGATACACAAAGGAGAACATCGAACTCTACCGTCAACTCGTCGAATCTTGTGGGTTGAAATGCATGGACGTTCACGGAGCTGAGACCGAGACTGTCCATATCGTCGCGGAGGAGGAAGGTGTGTTAGATGAGTATATCCGGCTGCTGGAGAATCGCATAGAGTTTTGCTCGGCTATCGGCGGAGATGCGGTCGTCGTCCACCCGCCGAGCGATGATGGTGGTTCGCGCGCATTGAGCTGGAAAATGGATAGGTCGTTCCACATCTTTGATAGCGTGAGGCCACTTTGCGAGGATTTGGGCATTGTCCTCGCAGTGGAGAACTGTCACCCATTTGATGAGAAGATCCTAGGGTGTTACTTTGAGAGATATCCGCCAGAGTTCGTCGGCTTCTGCTACGACTCAGGTCACGCTCATCTTAACGAGAATTTCGATGAGCTCTTGAAGTTCAGTAATAGACTCAGTGCCCTACATCTCCACGACAATAGAGGAAAGGAAGATGAGCATCAGCCTCCCTTCTGGGGAACCATCGGCTGGGAAAGAGTGATGCAGTGGATCGAACGGAGCGGATATCCGAAACCGCTCAATTTCGAGATACTACATGATCCAAGATTCTTCGAAGGCACACCAGAGGAATTCTTGGATTGTACGGTCCGTTCAATCCGAAAGACTCTAGCTCTAATCGGTTCTTAGAGCGCCCACAAGGCAGACCTTTCGCAAAAGACCTCTATGTTGAAGTGTCCCCGCGCCTAGTCTGCATCGTGTTGCATGTTCTTTTGATTTGCCTCCGTTCGGGTTTGGCTCTTTGATTGGGGTTCGGACATGCCTCTATTCGCGGTTTTT
>Ga0299912_10004960_pt1 | contig 10918 bp, 24 predicted proteins | sample RVTome_2_FD_207667 | JGI IMG/M metagenome (GOLD analysis project Ga0299912, IMG submission 207667) | Soil microbial communities from uranium-contaminated site in the Upper Colorado River Basin, Wyoming, United States - RVT95D214 (version 2) ... | reverse complement strand
CCGATTGTTTGCCATGCTATCTTTGCCTTATCACGATCTTGATCGCAGCGTCCAGCGCTTTGTTGAGCGATTGCGCTGCATATGCGCGCCCTGCGCCAGCGGTTGGAAATATCCAGCAATCCTTGTCATGCTGCAACTCGCTTATGATGTCGATCAGCGCTTGGCGCAACTCAAGCACTTCATCGTCGCTGTCACTATCTGTCACGAATGGCATACTGCCTCACTCTCAAGTACATCTCTGTTAGCCACAGCAGGAGCCGGAGCGCTGTCCAGTACGACACAAACGCTATCGCGTGCACCCAATACAGTTGTCTGTTCATCGCATACCGCCAAGCAGCATGACTAGCGCGGCGCACACAAAAAGCATCATAATGGCAATGAGTATCCATGTGCCATCAACGTATTCACGCGCCATAACGTTATAGCCAGTATCGGCGTACGGATCTCTTATCCATACGCCAAGAAGCAACGGGCGAAAGCACCTGCCGTCCGGAAACCACATAGCTGCCGGCTTGAGCCCGCCCCATCGCTGATAGCCAATCAGCCACCACGTTTTCATTTTACTCATCCTGCGCGCTCCTTGGTATCGGGGTAATACTTGGCCTTATATTCGTCAGACGTAAGCAGGTTGCGCTCCAGGTCTCTCCATGCTTCGTCCAGCGCTTCATCTGTGTCGTGCTCGAATAGGAAGGCGTACATAAACGCATTCTTGATCTCGTCTAGTGTGTACTGCTTTTCATTGCCCATTGTGTATCTCCTCTGTTCTCAGTTCCTCTAATTCTTCTAGTTCGAAGTCGGTGAGCACGAAGTCCAAGCAATCGTCTACCAAGTGCTTCTTCAACTGTGACAGCGTAAAGTCTGACTTATTGCAAAACGGACAATCAACCATGTGTCTCTCCTTATTTCCAACTTATTAAATCTGCTAATACTGCTACTTACTCGACGCTACAAACTGGCCCACACTCGATCTCGTAATCGCTTTCATAGCGGCCCACGTCTGGCTGTAGTTCGTCCAAGTAGCACTCTCTCAGCACGCTAACATTCATCTTCCGTTCTTGCGCGCTCATCTTTAAGAAGGCTGCCGGAAAATCTTGCCTAATCTTGTTCCAGTATCCTGCTTTACCCTTAACGCATCCGATGCAGTTATTGTTCTTGTAGCCCATCTTGTACATTCTGGGTAGATCGATGTGTGCCTTCTCCAGCATCGCCAGACAGGCCTGCTTATCCATTCCCGCCTCGACCAACGGCCACCACAAATACAGCTCTGGGTTGTCGCGCTCGAACCTGGCAACCCTGTGTGGTTCATCAATCCCAAATCCGAATACGTGGATATCGCCCGGACTTTGGTATTGTTCCCTGACGTTGCGCTTTAATTCCCGAGTGCATCGTGCCCCACCAGGCCCCACCAACCAGCCCGTTTTATCAAACACGTCGAAGATATCCGTGTATCTCTCTGAGTGTAATATTCGGATACCGACGCCCAGCCAGCGGGCAACGTCCTGAAGAAAGCGTACGTTGTCGGGGTGTTCATACTTCAGCGTGTCGCAATATAGCACTTCGGTTAAAGCACCATACTGCTCTACCGCCAGCTTCGCAGCGCAGGCCGAGGCAGCGCCGCACGAGAACCACACCAGAACCCTGTGCCCGGCAAACAATGACAACTGTTTTGGTAATCTAATTTCGCTCATCGCAAACCCTGGTATTGTAAAGATATCGTTACTCACTAAGACCACTGCCTTAGAAACATTTGCAGCTCAACGCTGTTGTCGAACCCAAGCTGGCAATTCCTACCCAGCGCGTTTTGTGTACCAATTTCACCTGAGCCGTCCGGGAAGATCATGAGGTACAGCGCGTCATTGCTGTTTTCGGTTGATTCGTTCCATGTGTCCAGTAAGTCTTCGAGTTCGTGACATGCAGCTATAACAAGTTCAGTTACCATCGCCTCACCCCCTGTCTTCAGCTTCGTGGTTCTCACGAACGCGCGCTAGATACTCCGCTTCGCTGACTTCGTACCAACCCCGCTCCACTAACTCGTCGCGCTCTTGTGGTGTTCCTACGATTTTTGCACCATACAAATCGTTAATCATATATGCGTACCACATCGCCTCACTGTCCTTTCTTACAATAGTCCTCATTATGTGCGGCGGCATCGGATCGGGCTGATGATAGCCGCGCTCCCGGCTCCAACACGGGCCACCGCTGCGGTGAGAGAAGTACATCGCCTCACCCCTCCCCTTCTTTACGTTCTGCAATCCAAGCGTCGACTTCCGCGAAGTAACTATCGTGAGTAACTTTTGGATTTGTCTCATCAACAAACACCCATCCACTAGTCGGGCTTCCGCTCACCGCGTTACGCCCTGGCCCGTCAGTCTCTGCGCTGAACAAGATTTCCTGGATCGACTTGCAAATATCTTCCCATGTGTCTGCACCAATCCGAATCGCCACCTCGTGCCGCCTGCTGAATTTTCCACTCATATCATTGCCCCTTTTCTTGCTTACTGATAATTAGCCTATTCACTTAGTTCACGCCGCCGCGACCCGTACATCTACCTGTCGCGGGATAACAAACTCGTTATCGTCACCTAGCCATATTCCCCAGTCGGTGTAATGCGCCTCACCAAAAACGTAGGCATAGCCATTCTTTAGCATCGAAAAGCCTCGGGCCATGTTGGCGCTTCTCGTCGTCTTAGTTTGCACGTAGGCCAGCTTCCGTGGGTCGAACAACCCTCCGTTATTGACCACCGTGTAGCGCTTGTATCTGTCTTGACCGACAGCAAGGTGGTGCTCGTGGCCAGCGATAACGTGGCACTGGTGCTTGACTGCGTACTCAGACGCTACAGTCAATTGGTTGATTCCGTAGTTTGCACCGTGACATATCATCCAACGCCCGTTATCGGTGTCGATAAAGCAACGATCCAGCGGAGTAATAGACACTCTTTCGTCGCGGCAAAACATAGCCAGTAGTTGCTTGACATCCGTTGCGCCGTCATCGAACTCCAGCTTGCGCCTGTCATGGTTGCCCATCAGCCACTCGATATTGTCGAATGTCTCCAACCACATATGCAACAGGTGCTCGCCAGCACGGATCTCGTCTGACCACGATGGCAGCTTGATCAACTGGCGATAGCTGCTGTATGCGTCTGCATTGTAGAAATCGCCCGCTATAATCAGGCGCCGAGGGCGGCGCATGTGACGATCTGCAATCGCCGTAACCAACTGTGCAAAGTCATAATCTGTACATGGAACGTGTACATCACTGACAATCATCGCGTCACCGGTGAATACCCGCTCCTTCTCGATGAAATTCGGAAACAGGTTAGGCGCAGCTGGCGTATATCCCGCCGCCGCCTTCTTCGACCGGTACACCCGTCCCCACCATGTACCGTATGTCATGTCTGGATATTGTTGGCGCACCCATGCGCGCTGTCCGATTTCAGTTGCCTTGCGGGCACCCTCATACTCTGCCCACAAATACTCTCCCGTCAGCTTGTCGTCATTGCTTGTCATCGATGCGGCCTCCTGTACGGATCTGCCAATAGTTGCGACAGCGCCCCGCCAACCAGCGCGATCAGCGCAATCAAGGGGAGCTGCCAGCAAATGTCCATCAGTCGTCTATGCCCTTTGTGAGCGGCGATAGGTCTACACCGTTATCAACCAACACCTGGAATATTCCGGCTTCTATACCCATGATCGCGGTATGCTCAACGTTAAGCTCCAGGTGATACACAAGCGCCTCAATAGCCTCATGCAGCAATGTCGATTGCTCTGCTTGAGCGGGCCGCTTGTCAATCGGCAGCGTTATCTCCATCTTGATGCTGTCAAACAAAGCACAAGCGTTGCTGCTGTTGGTGGCTAAGTCGCGCTTAACCTCGTACTGATACCCAAGCACTTTCAATTTCTTCATGTGCGCCTCCTGTATTGTTGTCTGCTTATGCGCTCAGAACGTGGACTTGCAAATAGTAAGTTGCGTTCTCTTCTACTTGGCTCTCTCGGCTTTCACCGTCTCCGTCACGAGGCGACACCAGCGGAAGCCCTATCTCCTCATCACTCAACTCGCACAATACCGCCCGCGACGGAGCCAGTGATGTGCATCGGATCTCATACTCGCACCGTTTGCAGTCGAATGGAACCCGGTGCGTGTCAAGCCGTGCCATGATAATGCCGCGCAATTGCGCGAGAGCAACCTTGTCGTATGAACTCATTTGTCTGTTGCCTTCCTGTTGCACAGCTTACACTCGCTTACCCAGATGTTGGTTGTTTCTGCCCACGCGCCCAGGTAGGTATGGCCACACAGCGTCGATAAGTTGTCATGCTGTACTATGTGCCACTTGCTCCATGGCCCGCGCTTAGATTCGCGCGACCAGCGCACAAACAAGAGTGGTTTTGTCATCGCGCTGCTGCTCCTACATCATCGCGGCCAAGGACAAAGCTGTCCAGATTAACGTGTGTCTTGCGCAGCGTTGCCTGCGTCTTGTCTCCATCCTCGTAGAAGCGGGTGATGGGCCCATCAAAGCGCAAGATAACAATCCCCGTCGATCCGTCTCTGTTTTTTGGGATCTCGAAGCGTGCAGCTTGCGGACCAAGGCGATCTGCCATGGCCTGCAACTCCTTGTTAGGATATATCACAGCGCCGTCATCGCTCTTTTCTGCGTAGTAATCCGGTCGCATGATGAAGATCACGGCCTGGCTAAGTGCTTCGATCCAGCCGCTGCCGCGCAAGTCTGCCAATTCTGGCGTCCTACTTTCGCGCTTCTCAACCTCACGGTTGAGCTGAGATATAGGAATAACCGGGCAGTTGAAGCATTTAGCTATCACCTTAAGGCCGCGCATGATGTTGCCTATCCTGGCCTCTTCGGTGTTAGCGCCAGCGTCTCCAGCCAGTTCCAGGTAGTCAAACACCACCAGATCTACGCCGTCCTTGTGCAGCATGGCCTCGACTGCCACGCGGATAAACATCTGCGCCGTGGTAGGAGAGGGTGTCTCATCCACCACAATCGGCAAATCTCGCATGAACTCAAGCGCCTTGTTGAACTCGGCCTTTTGCTCTGGCGTTGCCACGTTGTTTTTGAGGTCGTCGGACGGCACACCACTTGCGCAACTGGCCAACCTCATGGTGAGCTGCTCCAGGCTCATCTCGGCGGAGAAGATCACTACTACGCTGTCACGCTTGCGACTGCGCGCCCACAGCGAGATATTGCGCGCCACCTGGATCGCCCACTGTGTCTTGCCCGCACCTGGCCGCGCTCCAACGGTCGTCAGGTTTTTGCGCATCAGCCCGCCCAGTTTGCGGTCTATCTTGGGAAAGCCGGTTGGTACACAATCAACATATGGATCACCAGACTCCCATATCTTTAATGTAGCCAGCGCTTGATCGACGCCTGCGCTGAGGGGAACAACGTTTGTGTTATTGCGTTGGTGATCCCGGTAGAACGAGAGCGCCAGATCGCCAAACACTGCCTCTACTTTTTCGCCCTTCTGGATACGCCCGATTGCGAGTTGTAGCTGTACACTGGCGTTGCGCTGCTGAGAGTGCTCAAGGATATTGTTGACCCAATCCTCAAACACGTACTCGTCTGGCATGAGGAGAAACTCGCCCTCGATCTCTGTAAGGCGCTTCTTGCCCTCGTCGCCTATCGCCTTCTGGAATGCCAGAATGTCAAACTTTCCATGCGTCTCCTGGCCAGACAGACCATCAAACAGAATTCGATCTGTGCCAACGAAGTCCTCCGCCCGGCACCGCTTGATGAGTTGCAACCTGTATGCTGGGCGCTTGAGTGCCGCGCTGATTGTCCACCCCTGATATTGGCGTTCAGTGATTTCATTCTTGTCGGTCATGCCGCCCCCTTGAGCATCTTGATTGTTGCCTCGATGTCTTCCTCGGTGTACGGCGTCCCGGCCAGCACCTTGATCGCCTGCCAACGCAGCGCAGTCGCGTCAGTTGGTTTACCGTTCTTGCGCCCGCTGTCTTTACCTTCGGCTTTCCACCGGCGCAAAATGGCTAGGATGTACCCAAGGTTGCGCTTGTTGTTTTCGACGGCGACGGCGACGGCATCAGCAAACCATTCTTTTGGATATGCCGTGTCTATGTCTTTGAGTTGATCACCCAACATAGAAGTAAGTGGGCCTATGTTCTGCTCATAGATCGTGAAGATATTAGGACGCCGATCTGCTGTAATCTCTGTTGTAGTCTCTGTCTTCTTTATATAGTCTGTGGTGTCGCAGCAATCTAGTTTGCTGTCTTGCTGCAATCTAGTTTGCTGTAAACCAACAAACTGAACGCCAAGAAGATCGTATACATGCGATTTGTTTACTTTATAATGAAGCGTGGCCGGAACTCCGCGAAGGTGCTCTACCATAATGTCCTTCTCGCACAACACCTTGCGCGCTGTTTCTTGCTCATATCGCGTTAGCCCTGTTTCATCTTCCCAGTCCACTCTGGTTTTATAAAACCAGCCGTCGGGGTCATTAGTGCGCTTTGTCCAATACCACGCCTGACTGAGCATAAGCGCCGCAACTGTGCTGCCAGTAATGCGCTTAAATGCCGGATTGAATGCTATAGGACGATCAAGAATGTCGTCCATCGGATCGCGTTTTATTGTCATATGCCCAACCACTCCTGTATTGCTAACTGCTCGACCGTCTTGTCACCGATGCACTCGTGCAGGTGAAAGTGGAAGTCAAATAGGTCTTTGTGCTTGTTTGGCGCGCTGATAACCGTTGCCCGTGGTATCATGCGGGCGATCTTCTGCGCCGACACCATGCCGGGCTCATCGTTGTCCGCTACCACGATCACATCTGGTACATCAGCCAGCAACCCGCCCCACTCTTGCTTCCAACTATTCGCCGGTGTTGCAACCGCTGTTATTCCATACCGCAGAGCCGCCATGACGCTCTTTTCGTCTTCAACAATCAAGACGCGGGGCGGCATACCGTCAAGCACTGCGTCGATGTTGTATGGCGCTGCGAAGCGCGAACCCTTCGCGCTTATGTACTTGGGTTCCAGGTCATGTGTGATTTCGTCATCCCTGCGCAGCTTGAAAGCCGTAAGTATGCCACGATAAAACCACGGGAAGGCGTAGCGCTTGCCAGTCCAGCCGATACGCAGACCATACAGAACGCTGGCTGATATGCCTTGCTTTCTCCAGTATTCCTCTTCGCGCTTGCCGAGTTTGTCTTCTAGTTGATCAACCAGTCCGGGGTCCAGGGTAGGTCGCAGTTGTGCCTCCGGCTTTGCCTGTGCTGGAATGTGGCGAATGGTGGCGGCAAAGCCAGGCTCGTTCAGTCTGTCTATAACCTCACGCAGTCCACAGTCCCACAACTTACCCAGGAAGTCGAACAGGTCGCCAGCCTCACCACAGCCAAAGCACTTGTAATGCCCGTCCTGGTACAGCATCATGCTGGGTGTCGGATCGTTGTGGAATGGGCAGTGTACGTGTTTTCCGTAGCGCGCCGGTTGTCCAGTCTCAACCTCAATCATGTGCGCCAGGTCGATACGCTGCTTGATGGTGCCAAAGTCAATGTCTGTCATTCATTCACCTAAAAGCAAACCGCAGGATTGCGCTTGTTTGTCCAGTTGTCGAGGCTGGGGCTTGCACAATCCTGCGGTATGCCGACAAACAAAAAACCCGCAACCTCGACAATCATCATTATACCATCTACGTTGTACTGGCGCAAGTTAATCAGCGCGCCCACACCGGCAACGTCACCACACCCGGCACCGCTATCGCTTGCAGGCTCACGCACTCCGGCTGGCAGAACTGCACGTATTCAGTCTTCTGCGTCTCGTCCGTCATGAACACCACGAGCTTCCCGCTGCACGCGCGATACCAATAGGTCGCGCTCGTTGTCCTGCCGTGCTCGTTTACGCTAACAATGTCTCCACGTTTCATGATAGCCTCCCGAACCATCTGAGTACATCCTCTGTGCAGTATGCAATAATCCGCGTGCACTCTGCCCACTCGTTGAAGAACGCCTGCTCGTATGGTGTCAACTTCTGTCCCTTGCGCTTAACCTCGACCCACACGATGCGCTGGCTATCTCCTACCACCAAGTCTGGTATACCAGCCCCGGCTCGTGACAGGTTAGCGACTGTGTAGCCAAGTGCGCGCAATTCGTCTACGATCTGCTTCTGGTTGTTGTCTACCTTGTGCGCGTATGAGTTCATTCGTACCTCTGTATCGTCACTCTCAGCCCGTGGTCGTTGTCTACTCAAAACCTGACAGGTGCGATAGGATTTGGCCATTCAACGTCTTCTCTGTATATTGGTTGCCACTTGCCGTCAATCTTCTCCACTCTGCAATGCCCCAGTCCCTTGAGCAATGCCACCTCGTCGCTCTTGTACATTGCGAATAGCCAATCATTTAGCGCTGACGACTTGCGACTTCTCTTGCGTCTAAAGCTCATGATTTTATGCACAACCGCGTGGCAATTGGGGCACAAAAATATTAAATTGTCTGGTTGGCCTCCACCGCCACGCCTTACTGGTTTAATGTGGTGCAAGTTTCCAGTAAAAACGCAGAGATAATGACACACCTCGCAAAAGCCACGCGCACGTTCTATCATTGCCGCGCGCTCCATTCTGGCAGCTTCTCTGCTCATCTTGCGTTGTTCTGTGTTATCCATCGTTAGCGCTCGTTCTCTTTACCACCAGCCAAACCTCTTTGACATCTCCCGGTATCATCGCCCGAAGGCCCGCCGCCAGCTCGCCGATCCCGACCGTCCCCTCGAAGTAGATGCCCTTTATGTATCGCTCGAAAGCGCGTGTTCCCATGTGCAACCTGACGGCCATCTCCAGCAGCTCCAGCGCATTGTCAATCTCACCGTCTGCCGCCCGCCGCGCCTGGTTGTAGTGTGTCCATGTGAGGTCGAATGTACGCGCGCCCGTAGGATAAAAGCCTGCCGTGTTGCGCCACTCGCTCACCCGTTGCGTGCTGGCGTCCCACTCGTGCGCCAGGTCGCCCAGGGTAGGGGCATCCGGATCGCCCGGACGCCCTACCGTTACCTCAAACTCGCAGGCCAAATCGCCCAGGCCCCAGCTATTGCGATCCCGCGCTTGCATCAATCCGCGCCCTTCGTCAACAAAGTCGGAGAAGTCCTTTTCCATCACGCCCCCTGGATCGCGGCGATTGCGTCTTCGTCGCTGGCCGCAGCGAAGAACTCAGATAGCTTGACTTGCTGTGGCTCTGCTGCTTCAATCTCATCTGCAATCAGCACGCCAACACACTCCTCACCAAAGAATTGTACGCCATCTACCAGGCTCTCTTTGGCGTGCTCCGCTTTCATTTGTGCATACTCAACCAACTTCTGATTGGCTTCCAGCTTTCTACCAGGAAACAACTTAGCGCTTTCGACTTCTAGGGCTTCGTGTACCTCTTCACGTGACAGTCCAAGATTCCGCGTTGCGTAGGTGTAAAACTTTTTCCAATCCTGCGTCTTTGTCCAATGCTGCTGTGGCGCGTCAGGTTGCCCGCTGTCGGCGTTTTCCGACAATGCCGTTACTTCTACGATCTCGCCTGTTTCTGCGTCTACTGACACATCAGGATTGATCTCCTCGAATGTGTAGAGGCCCATCGTCACGTCAGAGAAGATCACGCGGGAACATGCCGACACAGCGCGCCACTTGCGCATAACGACAGGCTGCTTGCGCCAATTGTCCTTGCCGGACAGCCCCATAGCACTGGCGTCAGACATGCTGAACGTCTCCGAGTGTGCACTTTTGCCGCGTCGCTTCATCGTAACGGTGCAGGCATTGCCGTCATCGGCAATGGCCATGTCTTCCAGCTCACCGCTCCGCTGAATAAGCGCCAGCATCAACTGCGGGCTGACGGTTGGCTTGCCCTGAATGACATTGATCCCATTCAGCGCTTGCATGTAACCGATTCCAAGCTCGCGTCCCTGGAGCATGATCACAATGGCTTTCTCTGGTGTGTCTACCGCCTTTGGTAGCAAGCCACTTTTTACAAGTACCATCGCCTGGTCTTTCATGGCCTGCCACTCATTCGCAACCACAATCGCATTTGTCATGTGTCTCTCCTTAATATCCTGACGGTTGGCGCGCCGGTCGGTTATCTTCATTCTCATTGCGCTGCTCGGTGCGTATCCGACGCATCTCGCCGTTGATGCGCCGCACCTTCAGTGCCAGATATTCAAAGCACCCGCGGCAATACTTCAGGTCCGGTCGTACCCGAAACGATAATATCCCCTCGTTATCACAACTCTTCCGTGCACATTCTTGCTTTTCCATTTCGTAGCTCCTTTATTCTACTGATTAGCTGTTTTGCACAGCCCTGACAGCGATACGTGTGTCCATCCACCGAGTACACAAAATCAGTGTCTACCGAATGCCCGCAATATGGGCAAGTGATACCTGGCGCTAACACTGGCATCTCAATCACTGTGATAACCATGTGTCCTCCGATGGAGCTGGGGAGGAGTTGAACCTCCCGTCTGGCGTCAACCGCTGCCATCGTCCCCGTCAGCCCCGTTACTCCTACCGCCTACTCACATCTTCACCGCTTGCCGCCCTGCGCTTCTTGCCGCGCGGCCCATCATCCTCGACCGATAGACCACCCTCGGTCTTGGATATTCGCAGCGCGTCTCGAAGATCACGGGTCGTCTCTACATATCCACCAGCCCAAACCACAAAGCGTCTAGTCTCTTTCATTTGGCCTCCAGATAGTAGGTCTTGCGATCTGCCCGTCGTGGGCACCTGCCGCCACCCCACCGCGTGTTGAGGTGGTGGCACCTGGTCACGATTTGGCAACATATCCATCAATGCCTGACAGGAATTCCATGTAGGCTTCATCCGCCGGGGCTGTGGCCTTCAGGTAGGCTTCATACGCCGTGTCTATGGCCTTCTGGCGGGCTTCATACGCCGTGTCTATGGCCTTCAGGCGGGCTTCATACGCCGTGTCGATGG